>ERZ1047985.1967-NODE-1967-length-13428-cov-8.048531_pt1 | contig 13428 bp, 11 predicted proteins | sample MGYA00383097_ERZ1047985 | MGnify/ENA primary metagenome ERZ1047985 (study PRJEB29581, sample SAMEA5548367) | metagenome | biome: marine; feature: coastal; material: water | depth 50 m | study: Short-term variability in the microbial, nano- and picoplankton...
TAAAAGGCCCTTTTTTAAGGGCCTTTTACATCTTTAATGATCCTTAATATAAAACTGGGGCGGATAGGTTTTGATCCTTGATAAAAGGCCCTGCACAGGGCAATTGGAAGAGCTATGAGTGATATTGTTATTATCGGTGGCGGAATTGCTGGGCTTTCCGTCGCGGCGCGTCTTGCGCCGCATGCCCGTGTGACATTGTTAGAGGCAGAAGATCAGCTTGGATATCACGCCAGCAGCCGTTCGGCCGCAGTGTTCATAGAAAAATATGGAAATGCCGTTGTTCGGGCGCTGAACAGCGCAAGTGTGCCCTATTTGAAAAGCGCTGCCGGTGGTGTGCTTGGTCCGCGTGGTATGATGCTTGTGGGCGCGCCAGATCAGGAAGATGATTTTCGCTCGCAAGCACATGGTTTTGGACTTGCGGAAATCCATCCAGAGGATGCGATCAAGAAAGTGCCGCTTTTATCCCGCGCTCAGCTTGGCTTTGCTGGGTTTCGTGAAGATGTGTTTGATATAGACACTGATCTTTTGCTGCAGAGTTTTCGCCGCGATGCACAGGCCCATGGCGCGGCCATTCAAACCAAGGCGGCGGTCACTGCAATTGAACGCCAAAACGGACAGTGGTCGATCGCAGCCGGAGGCGAAGTTTATAACGCCAGTTTGCTTGTGAACGCGGCTGGTGCTTGGGCGGATCCGGTTGCGGGCTTGGCGGGGACTGACCCGATCGGAATTACCCCGTTTCGCCGCTCAATGGCGCGCATTCCAGTTCCGGGGGGATATGATGCCAGTGAGTGGCCATTGCTCGATGGGGTTAATGAGCGCTGGTACGCCAAACCTGATGCAGGCCAGCTACTGGTTTCACCTGCTGAAGAAGACCCCATGCCGCCGCAAGATGCCTGGGCGGATGATATGGTTTTGGCCGAGGGTCTTGCGCGGTTCGAGGAAATGATGAGCCACCCGGTGGAGCGAGTGACAAGCAATTGGGCCGGTTTGCGCAGCTTTGCGCCCGATCATGCGCTTGTCATAGGCTCTGATCCAAAACAGCCGGCCTTTTTCTGGTTGGCTGGTCAGGGGGGGTATGGGTTTCAAACCGCTGCCGCCGCCAGCCAGTTGGCCGCAGACCTTATCTTGCATCGCGCGCCTGAGCTTGACCGTGATCTATGTGCCCAGCTTTCGCCAACAAGATTTCGGTAATCACCAGCGAATTTATGCCATCTTGCACCAAAGCATGATTGTAATTTTTCCCCTGCTGGTTAGAGTAAAGATATGTTTAGTATCGAACATGAATTTGACGCAACTGTTGTGACATTGGTTGATGAAGGTCAAAGCCCCCTGCACGAAGATGTGATTGTGAATAGTTTTGCCGAATGTATTACCGTCGAGCAATATGATCCGGTCAGCGACCGGATGCAGAAAGTTAGTTTTTCAATCACTCAAATGCGGGATCTCGCAGCGGCAATATCTTTACCCGAAGGGGTCTATTCGCGCTTTGTCGAAGATGATGAGATTGAAGCAGTCGAATAGATCGGATTGGACCCGCCGGTTTTGCGAAATTGGGTTTTTTCGGCAAGCGACGCCATCACGCGTGATCATTGCCGTATAGTTCGTCAATCTGCTTTTGTTGCAAGATGCGACTGCGCTTGCCCAAATATGACCCCCAAGTGGTAACGCAAAATGGCACGCAATAGGTAAGGATGACTTTCCAAAGAGGGGGAAAGTGGCCGCTAAGAATAGTATCACCATGGTTTATCGTAGTCAGGATTGATCCGACAACGCAGGCGGTCAAGAAAGCTTTTTTCGGCGTGCCATCGGTAAAAGCCAGATCTAAAAATTTGATGCTATACTTGTCAGCCATTGCCATCCTCCAGCAGATGGAATAGCAAAAACAACTTTAAAATGCAAATCTAAACCCTGCTGTTCCTTTGGTCGAACCGGTCCAAGTGATAAAATCATAACTGGAAACCTTAAAAAAGCGATCCATATTCTTGCTCAAAGGAGCATTTGATATGAAAAATTTATTCATTGCACTCACAGCCGTAGTGTTTTTGGCCAGTTGTAGTGGAAAACCATCCCTGGATGACGAAAAGCTGTCAGACCGCGAATTTCGTCTTGAACAGTTTTTTGTTGGAAAAACCACAGCACACGGTCAATTTCAGGATATTTTGGGCAATGTTTCAAGACGTTTTGAGGTGGATATCACGGGTACATTTGCTAACAATTTGCTGACATTGGTTGAAGACTTTTCTTATGCAGATGGCAGCAAAGAGCAGCGGATCTGGAAACTCACGAAAACTGGGCCAAACACATGGTCGGGTACTGCCGATGGTGTGATCGGTGATGCCTTGGGTGAAACCCGCGGCGATACTTTTAACTGGGCCTATAAAATTGATCTTCCAGTGCCGGATGGAACCATGCGCGTAGTCTTTGATGACTGGATGTGGCAGCTCAGCGATACCCGTGTTTTGAACCGGGCGTATATGAGCAAATATGGATTTCCTTTAGGTGAAGTGGTGATTTACTTCGAGAAAGAATAGCTGCCCTGCACTGCCGCAAGCCTTAAAGAATCGCCCTCAGGACAAGAGAATAATGAGGCGGTTATAGCGGCGTGGTTTCGGGGTGCTGTGAGCGGCCGTGTTTTTCACAGATAACCATGTTGAAAATCAACCCTTGCAGACTCAGAATAATCCGCCTATATCGCTCTCAACAGCGGCGTGTTGGGCAACCAACGCTCCACCGGAAATCTCAACGGGCCGCCGGCCCGTTTTTTTGTATCTGGACGAATGACAAACGATTTGATTGCCAAAGCTGCCCTAGACCGACGTCTTGCGGAAATCATCACCCCCGTTATCGAAGATATGGGGTTTGAATTGGTGCGTGTGCGTTTAATGAGCGGCAGTCAAACCACGCTTCAGGTGATGGCCGATAAAAACGACGGCGGGATCGAGGTTGACGATCTGGCGGAAATTTCAACAGCCATCAGTGCTGTTTTAGATGTCGAAGATCCAATCATAGAAGCCTATACACTAGAAGTTTCAAGCCCCGGAATTGATCGCCCGCTAACCCGGCTGGCAGATTTTGATAGTTTCGAAGGCTATGAAGCCCGCCTTGAGACCAGCGAATTGATCGATGGTCAACGCCGCTTTAAGGGCGTTTTGGCGGGCACCGAAGGACAAGAAGTTTTGATCAATATTGACGCGGGCACGATCGGGCTAAATTTTGAGTGGCTCAGTGACGCTAAATTGATCCTAACCGACGAATTGATCACCCAAATGCTGCGTCAACGTAAAAACGCTGACGCACTCAACGAAGAACGTTTTGATGACATCGAGACCGAAGGGTCCGAGGAGGAGTAAAAATGGCAATCACCTCTGCAAACCAACTTGAGCTTTTGCAAACAGCCGAGGCCGTCGCCCGCGAAAAAATGATCGATCCGGTTTTAGTGGTCGAAGCCATGGAAGAAAGCCTCGCTCGGGCGGCAAAATCGCGCTACGGCGCAGAAATGGATATTCGGGTCACAATCGATCGAAAAACCGGTCGGGCAGCGTTCACTCGGGTGCGCACCGTGGTCGAAGATGAAGAGTTGGAAAATTATCAAGCCGAACTGACAGTTGAGCAAGCGCGGCAATATCTTGAAGATCCGGCTGTTGGCGACCAATTTGTCGAAGAAATTCCACCGGTCGATATGGGCCGTATCGCGGCGCAGTCTGCCAAGCAGGTGATTTTGCAAAAAGTTCGTGAAGCCGAACGTGATCGCCAGTATGAAGAGTTTAAAGATCGCGCAGGTACGATTATCAACGGTCAGGTCAAACGCGAAGAATATGGCAATGTGATTGTAGATGTAGGACGTGGAGAAGCGATTCTGCGGCGCAATGAAAAAATTGGCCGTGAAAGTTATCGGCCAAATGATCGCATCCGCTGCTATATCAAAGAAGTACGCCGCGAAACCCGAGGCCCGCAGATTTTCCTAAGCCGCACCGACCCGCAGTTCATGGCTGAGCTGTTTAAAATGGAAGTGCCGGAAATCTACGAAGGTGTGATCGAGATTAAATCGGTCGCCCGTGATCCCGGATCGCGCGCTAAAATTGCTGTAATAACAAATGATCACTCCATTGATCCGGTTGGTGCCTGCGTCGGTATGCGCGGCAGCAGGGTGCAGGCAGTGGTGAATGAGCTGCAGGGCGAAAAGATCGATATTATTCCTTGGAATGATGACCAGCCCACATTTTTGGTCAATGCGCTGCAACCGGCTGAGGTCAGCAAAGTTGTGCTTGATGAAGAAGCAGAGCGCATCGAAGTGGTTGTGCCCGAAGAACAGCTGAGCCTGGCCATTGGACGGCGCGGCCAGAACGTTCGCTTGGCCAGCCAGCTTACCGGTCTGGATATCGACATTATGACCGAAGCCGAAGAAAGCGCCCGCCGGCAGAAAGAATTTGAAGAGCGCACTCAGCTCTTTATTGAAGCCCTTGATCTGGACGAGTTCTTTGCCCAATTACTGGTTTCCGAAGGCTTTACCAACCTAGAAGAGGTCGCCTATGTCGAGCTTGAAGAGCTTCTGGTGATCGATGGAGTTGATGAAAGCACAGCAGAAGAGCTGCAAACCCGTGCCCGCGAACATCTTGAAGAACAGGCCCGTAAGGCGCTTGAGCGTGCCCGCGAACTGGGCGCGGAAGATAGCCTGATTAACTTTGAGGGTTTGACACCACATATGGTTCAAGTTTTGGCAGAAGATGGCATCAAGACGCTTGATGATTTTGCCACCTGCGCAGATTGGGAGTTGGCCGGAGGATGGACGACTGTCGACGGCGAACGGGTGAAAGACGATGGCTTACTTGAACCTTTTGATGTGAGCCTGCAGGAGGCGCAGAATTTTGTCATGACAGCCCGGATTACTTTGGGCTGGGTTGACCCAGATGATTTGGTTCAGGACGCAGAAGGGGAAGATGAAGGAGAAGCCGAAACCGATTCTGAGACGGCGTCTTAACCTTTCTAAAATCTAGCTAGGAGTATCATGTCACGTACCGCGACAGAAAAGAAATCAGCACAGAAGCCCGAGCGTAAATGCATCGCGACGGGCGAAGTGCAGCCCAAGCATGGGCTTATTCGATTTGTCGTCGGGCCGGATCAAATGGTGGTGCCGGATGTTCTGGAAAAACTGCCCGGCCGGGGGATGTGGGTTGCTGCAGACCGTCATGCTCTTGAAAAAGCATGTAAAACTGGATTATTTTCGCGCAGTGCAAAGACTGCGGTTAAACTTTCCGAGCATCTGCTTGGGGATCTTGAACGGCAATTGGCGCGCCGTGTGGTTGATTTAATCAGTTTGGCACGCAAATCAGGGCGCGCTGTGGCTGGGTATGAAAAGGTCAAGGACTGGTTGGTCAAAGATCAGGCCGAAGTTTTGCTGCAATCGAGCGATGGGTCCGAGCGCGGCAAGTCAAAATTAAGTACGCCTTATGGCGGGTCGTTTATCGGGTGGCTTACATCAGATGAGCTGGGCGCGGCATTTGGGCGACAAACTGTGATTCATTGCGCGCTTACGTCTGGCGGAATAACGCAGCGTGTAGTAGATGAGGCGCAAAGGCTGAAAGGTCTGCGCGGAACTGACGGCGGCTCTGCCCCGTCCAGAAGGAAAAGACAGCTAGATGAGCGATAGTGACGGCAAAAAAACCTTGGGATTACGCGGCGCTCCCCGTTCGGGGAACGTAAAGCAGAGCTTTAGCCATGGCCGAACCAAAAGTGTTGTGGTGGAAACCAAACGCAAGCGCGTAGTGGTTCCCAAAGCTGGGGCGGCAAAGCCAGCGGGTTCTCAATCTTCGACGGCGGCATCCAAGAAGCGGCCGGCAGGCATTTCAGACGCTGAAATGGATCGCCGTCTCAAAGCGGTGCAAGCTGCTAAGGCCCGTGAAACCGAAGAATTGGCCAACCGCGAAGCCCAAGATAAAGCGCGGGCAGAAGAACGCGAGCGCCGTCGGTCCGAGCAAGAGGAAAAAGAGCGCGAGCAACGCGAAGCCGAAGAGCGTGCGCGGCAAAAATCCGAACAGGAAGAGCAAGAGCGCAAAGACGCAGAAGAAAAAGCCAAACAGGCTGCCGCAGCTGCTAAAGCGGCCGAAACAGCGCCGCCACCAAAGAAAGAGGGCGAGATTACGCGCCCAACTGCAAAACAGCCGCAAGCCCCCGCTTCACGCAAAAAAGAACGTGATAATGATCAAAACCGCCGCGGCAACAAAGGCCGCGATGATGGACGCCGCTCTGGTAAGCTGACGCTCACCCAAGCACTGTCTGGCGATGGCGGACGGCAAAAATCCATGGCGGCGATGAAGCGCAAGCAAGAACGCGCGCGTCAAAAGGCCATGGGCGCAGTGCAAGAACGCGAAAAGGTAGTGCGTGAAGTGCAATTGCCTGAGGCGATCTTGGTCTCGGAGCTTGCTAACCGCATGGCTGAACGGGTTGCAGAAGTTGTAAAATCACTGATGAATATGGGCATGATGGTTACCCAAAACCAAACCATTGATGCCGATACGGCCGAATTGATTATTGAAGAGTTTGGTCACAAAGTTGTTCGGGTTTCAGACTCGGACGTGGAAGATGTGATCAACGAAATCCATGATGATGAAAAAGATCTCACAGCGCGGCCACCCGTGATTACCATTATGGGTCATGTTGACCATGGTAAAACCTCGCTTCTTGATGCGATCCGAAATACCAAGGTTGTTACTGGCGAAGCCGGCGGTATCACCCAGCATATTGGTGCCTATCAGGTGACAACCGATGGCGGCGCGGTTCTATCGTTTCTCGATACCCCAGGCCATGCGGCCTTTACATCGATGCGTTCACGCGGTGCACAGGTGACTGATATTGTGGTTTTGGTGGTCGCTGCCGATGATGCGGTTATGCCGCAAACCATCGAAGCGATTAACCATGCAAAAGCTGCCGAAGTGCCAGTGATTGTTGCGATCAACAAAATTGACAAACCTGCAGCCAATCCGGACAAAGTGCGCACCGATTTGCTGCAGCATGAAATTATCGTCGAAAAGCTCTCTGGCGAAGTGCAAGATGTCGAGGTTTCAGCCATAAATGGTCAGGGACTGGATGAACTGCTTGAGGCCATTGCCCTTCAGGCCGAAATTCTCGAACTTAAAGCCAATCCTGATCGCGCCGCACAAGGCGCCGTTATCGAGGCCCAACTGGATGTCGGCCGTGGGCCAGTGGCCACGGTTTTGGTTCAAAATGGAACATTAAACCAAGGCGATATTTTTGTTGTTGGCGAGCAATGGGGTAAAGTCCGGGCGTTGATTAACGATAAGAGCGAGCGGATTAAAACCGCTGGTCCATCGGTTCCGGTAGAAGTGCTTGGACTGAACGGCACACCCGAAGCTGGTGATGTTCTAAACGTGGTGGACACCGAAGCACAGGCCCGTGAAATCGCTGATTACCGTGCAGATCTGGCCAAAGAAAAACGGGCAGCTGCCGGTGCAGCGACCACTTTGGAACAGTTGATGGCCAAAGCCAAAGAAGATGAGAATGTCTCGGAATTGCCCATATTGGTCAAAGCCGATGTTCAAGGCTCGGCCGAAGCCATTGTGCAAGCGATGGAAAAAATTGGCAATTCAGAAGTGCGCGTGCGCGTTCTGCATTCTGGCGTTGGGGCGATCACCGAAACAGATATTGGTCTGGCGGAAGCCTCGGGCGCGCCGGTTATGGGCTTTAATGTGCGGGCCAATGCTTCGGCACGTAATACGGCCAACCAGAAAAGTGTCGAGATTCGCTATTATTCTGTGATTTATGATCTGGTGGATGATGTAAAAGCGGCGGCCAGTGGTCTTTTAAGTGCGGAAATTCGCGAAACCTTTATCGGATACGCCAAGATCAAAGAAGTCTTCAAGGTCTCTGGCATTGGTAAAGTGGCCGGCTGTTTGGTCACCGAAGGCGTTGCGCGGCGCAGCGCCGGTGTGCGGCTTTTGCGCGATGATGTGGTGATCCATGAAGGCACGCTTAAAACCCTTAAGCGCTTCAAGGACGAAGTTCCCGAGGTGCAATCCGGTCAGGAATGCGGCATGGCCTTTGAAAATTACGATGATATCCGCGCTGACGATGTGATCGAAATTTTCGAGCGTCAGGAAGTCAAGCGGGTCCTCGACTAATCTAAATATCACGTTTAGATTTGGCCCCTTGCGCCCGCTGCGCTTGGGGCTATAGCCAATCTCTTAGGATCGGGATAAGCGGCAGATCAGCTGCCGGCATTGGGTATTTTGATATATCACGCGCCGCCACCCATTTAAGCGCTTGGCCCTCTTTTGGCTGCACGATACCGGACCACTTACGACAGGCAAAAAGTGGCATAAGCAGATGAAAATCTTCATATTTGTGGCTGGCAAAAGTCAGTGGTGCAAGGCAGCTATCCCAGGTTTCGATCCCCAACTCTTCGTGCAGCTCACGCACCAGCGCGGCCTCGGGGGTTTCGCCCTCTTCCACCTTGCCGCCCGGAAATTCCCAAAGACCGGCCATGGATTTGCCTTCGGGCCGTTGGGCAAGCAGGACCCGGCCGTCGCGATCAATCAAGGCAACGGCAGAAACGAGTATCATTTTCATGAGCGGTAGTCTGCGTTTATAGTTATATATCCATGGGTTAGATCACAGGTCCAAACAGTGGCCTGACCAGACCCAAGCGCAAGATCAACAGAAATTACCACCTCTTGGTTCAGCATATAGCCTGCCCCCTGCTCTTCGCTATAGTCCGGTGATACCCAGCCGTTTTCTGCAACGGTGATGTCACCGAATTTAATGGTTAGCAAATCGCGCTCGGCTGCCGCGCCTGATTTGCCTATCGCCATCACGATACGGCCCCAATTTGGATCTTCACCAGCAATCGCAGTTTTGACCAAAGGCGAGTTGGCAATGGCCATGGCATGTGTTTTGGCGTCCCGATCGCTAAGCGCGCCGGTCACTCGAACTTCGACAAATTTACTGGCGCCTTCGCCGTCACGCACCACCTGATGGGCCAGATCAAGCATTAACTTGTGTAACCCTTCCCGAAACCCCCCGTGACTTGCAGTTATTTCCACCCCGCTTGCGCCGGTTGCAGCGATTAAAAGCGTATCAGAGGTTGAGGTGTCACTGTCTACTGTGATTGCGTTAAAAGTGGTCTCATTCAACTCAGATACCAGCGCCTGCAGATCCGGCTGGGTGATTTTGGCATCGGTAAAAAGATACACCAGCATGGTTGCCATATCTGGGGCGATCATTCCCGAGCCTTTGGCAATGCCGGTGATATTGACTGTTCCCTCAGAGGTTTGCACATTGCAATGCGCGCCTTTGGGAAAGGTATCAGTTGTCATGATTGCCTGCGCCGCGTCGGCAATTTTTTCGGCGTGCAAACCGGCCACCAAGGCCGGCAACTGGGCTGTGATCCGCCCATGGGGCAACGGTTCACCGATCACGCCAGTAGAGGATGAAAACACGCGATCCTCGGGAACGGAAAGCTCGGCAGCGACAGCGCAGATGATGGCCTCGACAGCCTCATCACCGCTTTTTCCTGTGAACGCGTTGGCATTTCCCGAATTCACAATGATAGCCGCCCCACTATCACAGGACGTATTGCCGATTTTACTTTGGCAATCAAGCACTGGCGCTGCGCGTGTGTTTGACTGGGTAAATACACCAGCAACAGCTGTGCCCGCCGCCAGCTCGGCGAGCATGACATCATCACGGCCTTGGTATTTTACCCCAGCGGCGCTGCTGGCAAAGCGTACCCCGCCGACGGCTGGAAGCTTGGGAAATACCTTGGGCGCCAGCGGCGACCATGTCTCACCCGCCGCCATCACTCAGACATCAACTCTGATTGTGAGATCACATCAATACCAATGTTTTCAATCGGTGTCAGGCTGATCGTGGCCTGTTGGCGCAGCTCGTCGATCCGGCGTTCAATTGCCGAACGCTGCAGCTCGGCAATAATTTCACCGCGCACCTCATCAAGCGCAGGGGCGGAAATTGCGCGTGTATCGTTCAATTTTATAACATGCCAGCCAAAATCGGTTTTGACCGGGCTGGATATGGCCCCTTTTTCCATCGCCACCACGGCCGCCTCAAAAGGAGGAACCATCATCCCAAGGCCAAACCAACCAAGCGCGCCGCCACTTGGCCCCGACGGGCCGGTTGAAAACTCTTTGGCCAATTCGACAAAATCAGCGCCTGCCTGCAGTTTATCGATTAAATTAACGGCGGCCTCTTCGGTTTCCACCAAAATATGCGCGGCGTCATATTCGACGCCCATGTCGGCATCTGCGTAACGTGAGTCATAGGCAGCCGCAATATCGTCTTCGCCAATGGCCTGTGCAGACAGCTCTTCGACCGCTTGCGAGGCCTTCATTAGGCGGCGGTCATTTTCAAGGGTTAGCCGAATTTCGCGGTTATCTGTTTCTCCGATCAGATCGGCCAAAAGGGTTTGTTGAATAAGCTGTTCCAAAATGCCATCGAAAAGCTGTTCATTTGGCAGGTTTCTATATTGCTCTGGCAGGCTTTCGCGCACCAAAATCATATGCCCAACAGTAATTTCTGTGCCGTTGACCGACGCCACCACGGTATCGGCCGAAGGCTCGGCCTGTACAGCAGACGCGGTCACTGCACTAAGAATGATGGCTGCAAAGATTGAATTTCTTCGGTTTGTCACGGTATTTCCCCTTTAATTACTGGTCTTGCTTGGTCGCTGGCGTTGACACTGTCGTACCAGCCGCTTACATCGCTAAAGGCATCTGCAGTGCCATGCTATAACACCTATTGGCAGAGCGCGCGTAGGGCAAGACCAGGTTGCAATTTGTTGCACCATTTTAAAGATGGAGAGATCATGCTGGGGTTTGGTAAAATCGCCCAAAAGGTGTTTGGAACACCAAACGACCGGAAAATCAAATCCGCCTTGCCTGTGGTCGAAACCATCAATGGATTGGAAGCCAAGTTTGAAGCGCTTTCAGATCAGCAACTGATCGAAAAGACAGAAGAATTTCGCGAAAGATTTGCTAAGGGCGAAGAGTTGGATTCTCTGCTGCCCGAGGCTTTTGCCAATTGCCGCGAAGCCGCCAAACGGGCTTTGGGTTTGCGGGCATTTGATGTTCAGCTGATCGGCGGCATGTTCCTGCATCAGGGCAATATCTCGGAAATGAAAACTGGCGAAGGCAAAACCCTTGTTGCTACCTTTCCAGCCTATCTGAACGCGCTTACCGGCAAGGGTGTGCACATCGTCACCGTGAACGATTATCTGGCCAAACGCGATAGCGAATGGATGTCTAAAGTGTACGGCGCTCTTGGTTTGACAACAGGTGTTGTTTTTCCTGGTCAGGACGAGGCGGATAAGCAAAAATCCTATTCCTGCGATGTGACCTATGCGACCAATAACGAGTTGGGCTTTGACTACCTGCGCGATAATATGAAAACCGATCTGTCGCAAATGTATCAAAAGCAACATTACTTTGCCATTGTGGACGAAGTTGACAGTATTTTGATCGACGAAGCGCGCACCCCGTTGATTATCTCGGGACCGGCCCAGGATCGATCAGAGCTTTATATTGAAATCAACAAAGTGATCCCAGATCTGCAGGATGAGCATTACACACTGGATGAAAAAACCCGAAATACAAATTTTACCGACGAAGGTAATGATTTTCTGGAAGCCACGCTGCGCGCACGCGGGATCCTGCCCGAAGATCAGTCGCTTTATGACCCTGAAAGCACGACCATTGTCCACCACATAAATCAGGGCCTCAGCGCTCATAAACTCTTTAACCGGGACAAAGAATATATTGTTCGGGATAATGAAGTTGTTCTGATTGATGAATTTACAGGCCGGATGATGGCCGGCCGCAGGTTGTCCGATGGGCTGCATCAAGCGATCGAGGCCAAAGAAGGCTGTGCGATTCAACCCGAAAACGTCACCTTGGCCAGTGTGACCTTTCAGAACTATTTCCGGCTTTACGATAAATTGGCAGGCATGACCGGCACCGCGGCCACCGAGGCGGATGAGTTTTCTGAAATTTACAAGCTTGGGGTGGTCGAGGTTCCAACCAATCAAAACGTTGCGCGGATTGATGAAGATGATCAGGTCTATCGCACGGCAGAAGAAAAATATACCGCTATTGTCTCGGAAATAAAAACTGCAAATGGCAAAGGCCAGCCGGTTCTTGTTGGCACCACTTCGATTGATAAATCCGAAGCGCTGTCGCAAATGCTAACCAAGGCCAAGATCACGCATAATGTTCTTAACGCGCGGCAGCACGAACAAGAAGCCCAGATCGTTGGCGATGCGGGAAAACTGAATGCGGTGACCATCGCCACAAATATGGCGGGTCGGGGCACAGATATTCAGCTTGGCGGCAATGTCGAAATGAAAGTCCATGCTGCGCTTTCCGCTGAACCGGAGGCTAACCCCGAAGAGTTGAGGGCGAAAATTGAAGCCGAGCATGCGGGCGAAAAAGAGCAGGTGCTTGCAGCTGGCGGGCTTTATGTGCTGGCCACCGAGCGCCATGAAAGCCGGCGGATCGATAACCAGCTGCGTGGCCGGTCTGGACGTCAGGGTGATCCCGGACGTTCGTCATTTTTTCTCAGCTTAGAAGATGATCTGATGCGGATTTTTGGATCCGAGCGTTTGGATAAAGTGCTTTCAACGCTGGGTATGAAAGACGGTGAAGCCATTGTGCACCCTTGGGTCAACAAATCACTGGCGCGTGCTCAGGCGAAAGTCGAAGGGCGCAACTTTGACATTCGTAAGCAGTTGTTAAAATTTGACGATGTGATGAATGATCAGCGTAAAGCTATTTTTGGCCAGCGTTTGGATATTCTTGAAGCGGATGATCTGGCTGATGTGGTTCAGGATATGCGCCATGACATCATTGATGATCTGGTCACCACGCATATGCCGCCCAAATCCTATGCCGATCAATGGGATGCAGAGGGGCTTTACGCGTCGGTTCTCGAACATCTAAACGTGGATGTGCCAGTGGTTGAGTGGGCCGATGAAGAAGGCACAGATGACGAAACCATACGCGAAAAACTGGAAAATGCCGCCGATCAGATGATGGCAGAAAAAGCTGTTGCATTTGGCCCAGATACCATGCGTCAGGTGGAAAAACAGATATTGTTGCAAACCATTGACCGCAAATGGCGCGAACATCTGATCACATTGGAACATCTGCGCAGTGTTGTTGGATTTCGCGGCTATGCCCAGCGCGATCCATTGAATGAATACAAATCAGAAGCCTTTCAATTGTTTGAGGCATTGCTGGATGGGTTGCGGGTTGATGTGACCAAGCAACTGTCACAAGTGCGCCCCATGAGTGAAGATGAGCAGCGCGCGATGATGCAGCAGATGGTTGCGCAGCAACAACAGGCCGCCCAGCACTCGCAAGCTGCGAGCCAAACAAATGCCAAAGCCGGCGCGTCTGAGTTTGA
>ERZ1047985.1974-NODE-1974-length-13392-cov-4.347904_pt1 | contig 13392 bp, 14 predicted proteins | sample MGYA00383097_ERZ1047985 | MGnify/ENA primary metagenome ERZ1047985 (study PRJEB29581, sample SAMEA5548367) | metagenome | biome: marine; feature: coastal; material: water | depth 50 m | study: Short-term variability in the microbial, nano- and picoplankton...
GTAGTACATTGAGCCCTTATTATCATACCAAATCCGACCAGTACCATGTTTAACATCATTTTTGAAATTTCCTTCGTAGCTTCGAAGGTCTTTATTAATTAAATCTTTAGCAAAGTCATGAACATTTTTAACATTAAATCCATCAATATTAAAATCTGATTCTAAATCAAAAATATTCAATACATAATCATATGTCCTAGAATTCATAGTTCTTGTGGAATTTCTATCTATAATTTTAAAAATTTCTCCTTTTCCATTTTTCATTGAGTTTTTAAATTGACCTATGTATAGCTCATTTTGGGTAAGTTTTATTCCAAACCCATTAGGTACGCCATCTTCCCATTCGCCAATATATTTTTTACCCTGGAAAGTTAAAACTCCAATACCATGAGGCCTTCCATTTTTTACTTCTCCTTGGTAGCTTCCCCCATTTTTGTATGCTCTTTCTTCGAACAAGAGGTTTACTGAATTGGCTATTTGCTCATTATCAATCTCTCCTAGATTAGAACTGACTATTGGCTTATTATCAATCGCTTTATTTTCATCAACAGGGCGTAAATAACCTTCACCCTCCATATTTATTTGTTCTTCAACAAATTGACGATTTTTGGCTATTTGTTCTTCATTAGTTATTTCAGGCTTTATGTCATTTGATGGACATGAGTTAATTTTAGCTTTTTTTCTTGCTTCAGCAAGATCGATATCATTATTAATTGTTATCTTATTTACATCTCCTCTCCATTCACCTTCCCAAGGCCATGTATTATCATTATATGCATTGGCAAGCCAAGCATTATTGTCTGAGCCAGGAGGTTGGGGTACTAGAACCCAAGTATTATTTTGTTTATATATATAGCAACGACATTCACCGTAAGTATGTTCTCCTATACAGCGATTTTGAACCCAATAAGGAAGTCCATTAATCGTACCTTCATATATATATGTCCCTGTGTAGTCTCCTGCATGAGGATAACCTTCAGGCTCATTACCTTTTGGCCCACCTATACCTTCAAAAATATTATCACCACCATATTCATCTCCACCATGCTCAATAATTAATGCTTTGGGAATATCTTCATCTTTAGGTTTTGAGCCTGGGCACGAGTTAAATTTCGCTTTTTTTCTTGCTTCAGCAAGATCGATATCATTATTGATAGTTATACTTTTTACGTTACCAGCCCACTTACCTTCCCATGGCCATTCATTATTATTATATGCATTAGCCAGCCAATCATCAGTTCTCCCATAGAGCTTTCCTGATGTGTTTGGTGGTTGGGGAACCAAAACCCATCTCCCGTCTTGTTTGTAGATGTAACATCTACATTCCTTAATAACAAATTCACCTATACAGCCATTTTGAACCCAATAAGGAAATCCGTTAATCATACCTTCATATATATATGTTCCGGTATAACCCTCTTTATGTCGTTCTTTCGCTGGCGCAAAGTCTCCATCAGGTGACGTGTAATCGCCAGCATATGTATCACCGGCATGTTCAACAATTAATGCTTTGGGATAATCGACAGCAAAACAATTATTGATAGCGAATAACAAGATTAAAAAGAGTATTTTTTTTATCATAGCTACAAAATTAAATAACGTTTATAAGTTACAAAATTACAATCTACGCCTATTACTAGAAATCATCAATTTAATGTGTAATTTTTTATTCAAATGATATTATGAAAATTAAAATACTAAAATAAGGTTATAAAAGATGCTTAAAGAATTTGAATATTTAAAAAAAGAGTTCCCAAAAATATATAGAAATATTGTTATGGAACATAAAGCAGTGAATAAAGTTTTAACATTTTGTGATAATGAAAATCAATATCTTTTATTTACAGGTATGTTTTCTGAGGTTAATAGCGGTAAAGGGATTTCGGATGAGTTGGAGACTTATTTGGTGAATTTTTTAGCAGATAAATATAAAACAAAATCTTTTGGAAGGGCAGCTGCATTTGTTTTAGAGGATCAAACAACATTCATTGGTTTTGATATTAAGAGTATAGACAATGATATATGGTCACAACAAAATAATTTCTCTGTAGATGACGAAGGAAAAGTTATTGGTGTAGACGAAGATTTCACAAGTAGTAGTGATAAAAATAATATATGCTCATTAGTAAATTCTTATTTTGAACAGATAGACTTTCCAGAAGATACACAAGAATATTTAAATAATTTATACGAGCAAGTAAAGCCAAGTTTCAATATAATTAAATTGAAAAAATAATTTTTAAAATTATGGCTGATCTAATTCACACCAAAATAAAAAATATAATTGCTAGATTTGATTCAAAATTTTCTGAAATAATATTTTTATTATTTATAAGTTGTCTGGTTATTACGGGATCAATTTGGCAAGGAGCTTACAATAATGACCCACTACACTGGGGCTTAATGTTAAGCAATGCAAAAGATTTATATGAGGGCCAATTACCCTACAAGGATATATTTATTCAATATGGAATTCTCACAACATTAGTCCATTCTTTTGCTTATTTCATAGGAGGAAAAACACTCAATACAATAATAATAATTACTGCAATTTTTTATGCGATTGGTATTTCGTTACTTTATAAATTAACACTTTCTATAGCTAAAGAAAAATTTATTGCAGTTTTTGTTGTCATAATTTCTTTTTTAATTCATCCAATAGCAATCTATCCATGGTCTAATTACATTGCGTTCCCATTATTAATACTAGGATTACTATTACTGAGTAATAGCTATCAGAAGCCAAGATATTTATTTTATTCGGGATTTTCATTCGGATTAGCAATATTAGCTAGAGAAAATTTAGCTTTACCAATAATTCTTACTTTATTTTTATGTTTTTTATTGGAATTAAAGGAATCAAAAATATTTATATTTGAGAAATTAAAAGAAAAATTAAATATTTTTTTAGGGATTCTTTTTCCAATAATTATTTTTTTGATTTATTTATTTAGTAATGAATTATTTTTTTATTGGACAAAATTAGCAATAGATGTTCCCAATATTTATTTAACGGGAGCATTTGATTTTACAGGAGTTAATAAATTTTTAGGTGAGATGTTAAGCAGTATGCTAAAGCTAGATTTTAGATGGACTTTCTTTTTTTTATTATTTGCATTTAATACATATATTATTTTTAGAAAAATTTTTTATGACGATAAATTTTTTAACAATCCTGCAATAAACTTTATATTAATTTCATCTTTAGTTTTTATATCTTTAACTCTTCATATTCCTGAAATATGGAGATTATCAACTGGCAGCATTATTGGCATTATTTCTTTATTTATTTTCTTAAATACACATAAGCAATTATCAATAATATTTTTATTATTTGCTATTTTGTTATCTTTTACTTTTTTTGCTAATAGCAATAATTATTTTTATCCAACAAAGTTAATAAGGGATCGTTCAACTAGTGTAAATGATTTCATACCTATATTTAAAGGCCAAAGATGGCCACTAAAAAATATAAAGTATTATCATCAAATACAGAGTGATTTAAATCAAATAAAGCAAAAAAAATGTGGTATTAAATATCACTATAATGCGCATCATGATGCTTTTTTACAAGTTTTAAGTCCTTTTAAGCAATACCAAATAGCACCTATGCGACAGATTTCAGATATTAATGAATTAAGACCTGATTTAAATTTTACAAAAAAAATTCATAATGGAAATGACATAATTATTTTTAAACCAATTATTAATACTCAAATTAATAAATATAAGGTTCCATCAGGTTTTACGATTTATAGTAGTTATGAAATTCCTGATGCTTTTTTTATTGAACCAAATTATTTTTTATTTATAACAGTTCCAAATAAATGTATTGATTAAGCTGTTGTTGATAACTCAATTAAAAATATCAATTTCTCTTAAATATACATGTAATATAATTAATATTGATTTTGGATAAAGGAATACTGATGTCATATGAGTTTACAAATGATTGGTTTACAAAAGTAGCTGAAGATAATTGGAAAATTCTAATACCTCAAGTTAATCCAAAGAAAGTTTTAGAGATTGGTTCTTATGAGGGCGCTGCAACCTCTTTTATTATTAATAATGTAAATGATTGCGAAGAAATTTTTTGTATTGACACTTGGGAGGGAGGAGTAGAACATGAAAAAATGGATGCTAAATCAATTTCAATGAAACATGTTGAAAAGCGTTTTGATAAAAATATTGAAATTGCAATTAAAGAAGCAAAATCAAATGTAAATATTAAAAAAATTAAAGCAAGATCTGATGATGCTTTGATAAATTTATTATCTGAAGGTAAAAAAAATTATTTTGATTTTATTTATGTTGATGGATCTCATCAAGCACCAGATGTTTTGCTTGATGCAATTTTATCTTTTAGGTTATTAAGGGTTGGAGGGGTTATTGCATTTGACGATTATTTATGGAGCGAAGAACTTGAATCAGGAAGAGATCCGTTAAGATGCCCAAAACCAGCAATAGATGCATTTACAAATTTATATTTAAGAAAAATTGATATTTTAAGTGCACCTTTATATCAGATGTATGTAACAAAAATTAGTGATTAAATCTTAGGAAATATTACTGTTGATTAATATTTCGAAAAACGAATGCATTTGTGTTGTTATCAACTAATCATGGCATGATGATTATTAATAAAAATGATTATAGAGAGTATAAACATGATGGTAAAAATGTTCGTAATGGTGTTGGTTATCAATTACTTGAAACAAGTAGTTATGAACAGCAGGAGATTGATTTTAAGAAATTAGATTTTAATTAGTTTTTTATTCAGCCCATGGACGTGTACATTTATACATTGCAAAAGTAGCTTCTCCAGGTTTAGGTGTTTTTATTTTCATAATAGTATTTGCTCTAACTGAAACCGCACTATTTTTAGCTAATTGAACCAAGTCCTTATGAATATATTTTTCCTCTCTTTCAATGTATGCAATTTCTGCTAAAACACTCACATCAACTGTGCCCTTTGAGACGCAGTTCGCTGGTTTTTCTTTTACCAGCATTATTTTCTCTGACCCCTCTTTAATATCTACATATTTACTACAGCTAATTATTAATAAAAAAGATAAAGATAATAAAATAACTCTAATATTTTTATTTGCGATATACATTTAAATTTCCTCCTTTTTATTTATCAATTTGTTTTTTTAATCTTTTTGATTTAGGTTTGTCATGATTAAATTTAAATTCTGGCAGAAAATCAAAATCTAGCCATTTTTCTTTTTTACTATTTAAAGTTGGTTTTTTAGCATCTTGATTAGGATTATCAATTGTTCTCAAATAATCTTGATGTACAGTGAAATTTTTTACATTATACTTTTCTTTAATATTTTCTGAAGGAATAGTATTAGGAACGATTACTTGATCTTCTTTTTCCCAGTTAGCAGGTGTTGCTATATTATATTTTTTAGCCGTTTGGAGTGCATCAATAATTCTAATAATTTCATTAAAGTTTCTACCAATATGTTTAGGATAAGATAAAATTATTTGAATAGTTTTGTCAGGATCTATTATGAAAACAGATCTGATTGTAGATTTATTTACATTCCCAAAAACACTTCCACTTGGTTCTGCCTTAGGATGATACATGCCATAAGTAGTTGCTATTTCCAATGATTTATCTGTAATAATTGGATAATTTAGATCAGTCCCTTTTTTATTTGATCCAATTTTATTTTTATATTCATTAATGTGAGGTATCCATTCTAAGTGGTCGTCTACACTATCAACACTTAGGGTAATAATTTTAGTTTGTCTTTTTTTAAATTCTGGCTGTAGGAATGCAAGTTCAGCTAATTCAGTTGTGCATACGGGAGTAAAATCTCCTGGATGGGAAAATAAGATAGTCCATTTATTTTTACTCCATTTATGAAAGTTAATTGTTCCTTTAGTTGATTGCGCTTCAAAATTAGGTGCTTTATCTCCAATTTGTAAAGCATGACTTATGAAAGGAATAAATAGAAAGATTACAAAAAAAATCTTTTTTAGAAAACAAATATTACGCATCGAATTAACCTTATTAAATCATGTATTGCTAGTTTAAACTAATATTAGCCCTTATAAATTTCAAGATATAATTAATTTATGAGAAATTATTGGTTTACACCAAAAAAATATGGTTGTGGGTTTTATCCATCATCAGTTCAAGGTTGGATTATAACTCTATTAGTATGTGCTTTAATGTGTTTAGTTTTTTATATTGATATACCAATTGAACAAAATAAAATTATTGCTTCAAAAAAAGATTGGGGTAAATTTTTTATTGATTTCCTTATAATTCATATTGTTTATTCAATACTACTTAAAGATAAAGTAAGAGGTGGTATGAAATGGAGATGGGGTAATAAATAGTTAGTTATCTAATTCATCTCTTGTTGAAGCAAAGGCAGCTATAGCTTTATCTAAATCTTCTTCATTATGAGCAGCAGAAATTTGTGTTCTAATTCTGGCTTTTCCTTTTGGAACTACTGGAAAGAAAAAACCAATTGCATAAATTCCGTGTGCTAATAATTTTTTACTCATATTTTGTGCTAAATTTGCATCTCCTAGCATTACAGGAACAATAGGGTGATCACCATTACTTACAGAAAAACCTACTTTTTGCATTCCTTTTCTAAAATAATGCGTATTATTTTCTAAACGATCTCTTAGCTTAGTTGATTCACTTAATATATCAATCGCTTTTATTGCTGCAGCACATATTGATGGTGCTAAGGTATTTGAAAAAAGATAAGGCCTGGATCTTTGTCTAAGCATATCAATTATTTCTTTTCTGCCTGAAGTAAAACCACCTGAACCTCCACCTAAAGCTTTACCAAAAGTACTTGTAATAATATCAACTCTATTCATAACTCCACAATATTCATGGACACCTCTGCCAGTTTTACCCATAAAACCAGTAGCATGACAGTCATCATGATGAACCATAGCGTTAAATTCATCAGCAAGATCACAAATTTTATCAAGCTGTGCAATTGTTCCATCCATAGAAAATACACCATCCGTTGTTATTAAAATTCGACGAGCACCATTTTTTTTAGCTTCTTCAAGTTTAGCTTTTAAATCATTCATATCGTTGTTTTTATAACGATATCTAGCAGCTTTACAAAGCCTAACTCCATCAATAATTGATGCATGGTTGAGTTCATCTGATATAACAGCATCTTCATTAGTTAAAATAGTTTCAAATAAACCTGCATTTGCATCAAAGCAAGCTGCGTAAAGAATCGTTTCTTCCGTATTAAGAAAATTAGTAACTTTTTGTTCAAGTGTTTTATGGATAGTCTGTGTGCCACAAATAAATCTAACTGAAGCAAGACCAAAACCCCATTCATCATAACTTGATTTTGCAGCTTCGATAATCTCCGGATTATTAGCTAAACCAAGATAATTATTAGCGCACATATTAATAACATTACTTCCGTCACTTAATGTAATTTTATTTTTTTGAGCTGAGTTAATATATCGTTCAGTTTTCCATAGACCAGCTGCTTTAATTTCATCTAAATCACTTGCGATACTATCTCGTGTAGCTTTAAAACTCATTTAAAATCCTTGTTGTAATTTATGTTTCCCAATTTAAAATAACTTTACCTGATTTTCCAGATCGCATTACATCAAAACCTTCTTGGAATTCAGTAAAGTTAAAACGATGGGTAATAATTTTTTCCAAAGGTAATCCGCTTTGAACCATCATTGAGCCTTTGTACCATGTTTCAAAAATTTCTCTCCCATATATACCTTTTATTGTAAGCCCTTTAAAAACAACCATATCCCAGTCAATACCTGATCCAGCTGGCATGATTGCTAACATTGCAATTCGACCACCATTAATCATCTTGCTTAACATATCACTAAATGCATGAGGAGAGCCTGACATTTCTAAACCAACGTCAAAACCTTCAAATATTCCTAAAGATCCCATAAGTTTTTTTGATATAGAATCTTTCTCGACATTTACAGCGACAATTCGAGGTAATATTTTTTTAATAAGATCTAGACGATATTGGTTTATATCTGTAATAACGATATTTCTTGCACCCGCATGATCAGCAACTAAAGCCGCCATTATGCCAATGGGCCCAGCACCTGTTATTAAGACGTCTTCTCCAACCATATTAAAAGATAGAGCAGTATGTACAGCATTTCCATATGGATCAAATATAGAAAGAAGATCAGTTGGCATTTCTTTGCTTGGCTTAAAAATATTCTTTGCTGGCATAGAAAAATATTCAGCAAAAGCTCCTGTTTTATTTACACCAACTCCAATAGTATTAGGACAAAGATGTATAGTGCCTGCTAAACAATTACGACAGCGACCACAAGTTATATGACCTTCACCAGATACTATATCTCCAGTTTTTAGATCGGTAACATTGGAACCTAGTTCTATAATCTCTCCAGCCCACTCATGGCCAGTAATCATTGGAACAGGAATAGTTTTTTGTGCCCATTCATCCCAATTATAAATATGGATATCTGTTCCACAGATTGCAGTTTTCCTTATTTTAATTAGAACATCATTATTGCCAATTTTAGGCTCAGGCATATCCTCTAACCATATACCTTCTTTTGCATGTTTTTTTACTAAAGCTTTCATTAATTTCTCATTAAAAATTTTTAAAAAGCTATCATCTTTATTTAATTAAAAATAAAATGATAGTAATATCATTTAAAGTATTTTTCGAACCAAATTATTTAGTGACTATAGCTTATGAATTTAATTTTAAAAAATATCTTACCTTTCATTTTATGTGTTTTTTATTTTTTTTCAATCACAAATGCTTTTGCATTAGAAAAAAATGAGCAAAAAAAATCTATTTTTTGGCAAGTTATCGATCTAAAAGGTAAAAAACATTACCTTTTTGGAACAATTCATACGGATGATAATCGCGTATCAAATTTCAATTCTGTCGTATTGGACAAACTAAAAGAAATTGATATATTTGTTATGGAAACTGATGAGATTCTTGATAGATCAATACTTCATATTGATTCTAAAATATACGATAGTTATTTAACTAAACAAGAATTAGAAAAAATCTATTTATTGGCAGATTTTCACACAATGTCTAGAGATAATATCTTATCTATGAAACCATGGCTTTTAGCTGTTATTTTTGATTCTCCGAGACCTATTACACCCTTTAATCAAGATAATTTATTAAAATCAAAAGCTGAAGATTTTTTAAAAATTACGCAAGGACTCGAATCACCAAAAGAGCATTTTAAAGTTTTAGATAGCTTTACAATTGATGAGCAAATGACATTATTAAAAGCGGTATTAAAAAAAGATCTTAAACAAAAAGAAAAGAATTATGAGTTATTAATAAAAGCTTATTTGAGTTTTGATGTAGAGAAAATTTTAGATGTTGATAGTAGGGTAACTAAAAGTTTTATTTCTCAATCTATCTGGGAGAAAATAGAATTAAATTTATTAGTGAAAAGAAATAAAATTTTTGCCCAAAGAATTATGGAATTAATTGATGGTAACAGGCTTTTTATTGCAATTGGAGCGTCACATTTAGGAGGAAAAACAGGCTTATTAAAACAATTTCAAGATGCAGGATTTTTATTAAATCCAATGGAAGCATTAGATTGATAGTTTCTATTTTTATAAGATAATAAGTATATGAATGAAAAATTAATAGAATCAAAGAGCAATCCTTTTTTTAAAAAATTAAAAAAGATATATACCAGTTCATCTTTTAGGAAAATCCAAGAGCAAACAATTTTAGATGGTATACATTTAATTCAATCCTTTATTGCAAATGGTGAGCCAATTGCAATTATTCGAGATTTAAGCATTAAAAATCTTGAGATTGAAACTTTAATATCTAATCTTAATTGTTCTTGCTACTCTCTAAGTCACGAATTATTTCTTCAATTAAGTGAATTAAAAAGCTCAACTGGAATATTGGCGCTTGTGGATACCCCAAAAATTAAGATTTCAAAATTGGACGGTCTCATTTTGTTACTTGATGGAATACAAGATCCAGGAAACTTGGGCAGCATTCTTAGAACTGCAAAAGCGACTGGTGTTAATATTGTTATTATGTCTGAAAAATGTGCTGATTTATGGTCACCAAAAACATTAAGAGGAAGTCAAGGCGTACAATTTTTTATAAATTGTATTATTGAACAAGATTTAAAAAAGTGGATTTCAAATTATCCTTATAAAGTTATGGCATTAGCTCCAAATGGGAAGTCACTTTTTAAACATGAACTAACTCCAAATATGGCAATTTTAGTTGGTAACGAAGGAAGTGGAATTTCAAATTCTTTATTTGATTGTATTTCTGGAACAATATCTTTACCTATGCATAAGGATGTTGAGTCAATTAATGTAGGGGCGGCTGCAAGTACATTTATGTATGAATATTATCGACAAATGAACGTTGATTAAAGTTTAGCTCAATACTATTTATTTGTTTTAGAGGTTTAATGTTCCAATTTTTTGATGCATATTTAAGAATCTCTTCAGGGCAGGCGTCTTCCATATTTTTTTGAATATTTTGTTTGAGAAATTTTAGTCCTTCTATAATAATTAAAGACCAATCGTTAGTATTTAATTTATCCCCATTTCCCTTACTTATTTTTTTATTATTTATTGTAGCAATTGGTATGTGCATATAATTTTTTTTAGAAAAATCTAAAAGGGTATTTATATAATGTTGTTTAATTGTTGAGCTAAGTAAATCTGAACCTCTAACAATATTTGTAATTGATTGTAATTCATCATCAATTACTGTAGCTAATTGATATGAATATACTTGATCAGATCTTTTAATTATAAAATCCCCAGTTTTATTATTAATATTATTAGCTTGAAATCCTTGAGTCTTATCAAGAAAATTAGTTGTTGCATAGTTGGTGATTAATCTAACGGATGAAATGTTTGAAGATGGATATTTTTTATTTCTACAATAATTATTGTAAATTGGCTCATCAATATTAGTGATAGATTGATTTAATTTAGCAATTTTTTTTCGAGTACATTGGCAGTTGTAGGTAAGATTCTTTTTACTTAATATTTCAAAATTATTTTTATACTCTTCAATATTTTCACTTTGTTTAAATATTTTATCATCCCAAAATAAACCTAAATTTTCTAGATTTTTAAGGATAGATAATTCAGCATCTTTAACAACTCTTGGAGTATCGATGTCATCAATTCTTATTTTCCATATACCTTTATTATGTTTAGCATCTAAAAAACTAGCTAAAGCCGTAACTATTGAACCAAAATGTAAAGGTCCTGAGGGAGTAGGGGCAAACCTTCCTATATACAAAATTTATACTTCTCTCTGTGGATATGGAGGAACATACCAATTTGTTAATGTTTTTCCTGAAATAGTAAGTTGACAATCGAGTCTGTCATCATTATCTGCACTAACATTAAAATAATAAACTCTCTTAATTGATGGCCAATTTTCTGAAGTTCTGACCAATGAAATTTTATTACAATAAACTGTATCATCTAGTAATTGTAAATTAAATTGCTTAGCAATATTTTTACCATGGAAAATAGCTATTTCTCTTTTGGTAATAGTTTCAATCCAAAAATAAACTAGAAGAAAAATTAATAAGATAAAAATATAATCAAACATAGGCTGTAATCAATAAAACTTTTTTGTTAATTTAAAATCATTACCATTCAAATTTGCACTAAATTAATGCAATTTTATTCAATTTAATAGAAATTTAAAAGAATTTACCATTAAATCATAGAAACAAAAGTAATTTTATGCATAATTTAATCTAAACATAAAAAATAGGAAATCATAAAAATGGAAACTTTAGTCGATCAAGGTAACGTTCTTTTTATTCTTTTAGGTGCAATTATGGTTCTTGCAATGCATTCAGGTTTTGCATTTTTAGAAGTAGGGACTGTAAGAGAAAAAAATCAAGTTAATGCTTTAGCTAAAATTTTAGCTGATTTTTCTGTCTCTACAATTGCATATTTTTTTATTGGTTATAGTTTAGCTTACGGAATAAATTTTTATGATGCTGCTTCAGCATTGAGTGAAAAGAGTGCATATGAGCTAGTTAAATTTTTCTTTTTATTAACTTTTGCTGCAGCGATACCTGCCATTATTTCTGGTGGCATTGCTGAAAGAGCAAAATTTAATCCTCAAATTGTTGCATCATTTCTTTTAGTTGGTTTCTTATATCCATTTTTTGAAGGTGTTATTTGGAATGGAAATTATGGTTTTCAGGATTTTTTGACAAATAGTTTTGGAGCGCCTTTTAATGATTTTGCAGGGTCGGTCGTTGTACATGGAATGGGTGGATGGATTGCCCTAGCAGCTGTAATTTTATTAGGAGCTCGTCATGGTAGATATTCTAAAGATGGAAAATTAAATGCAATTGCACCATCAAGTATTCCATTCTTAGCCTTAGGTTCTTGGATACTGACAGTAGGTTGGTTTGGGTTTAATGTGATGTCAGCCCAAACTTTAGAAGGTGTAAGTGGATTAGTTGCAGTAAATTCATTGATGGCTATGGTTGGAGGAACTCTTGCTGCATTAGTAGTTGGTAAAAATGACCCAGGTTTTTTATATAATGGTCCCTTAGCAGGTTTAGTTGCGGTATGTGCTGGATCAAATCTTTTTCATCCATTAGGAGCGCTTGCTACAGGTGCGATAGCTGGTGCATTATTTGTTTGGTCATTTTCATTAGCTCAGAATAAATGGAAAATTGATGATGTTTTAGGTGTATGGCCACTTCATGGAATATGTGGGGCATGGGGAGGGATTGCTGCAGGTATTTTTGGCTTAACTTCATTTGGCGGACTTGGCGGAGTAACTTTCTTGTCTCAGCTAGTTGGTACTGTTGCAGGTGTTGTAGTTGCTTTCTTTGGCGGCTATATTATCTATTCAATAGTAAAAAATACTATGGGGATTCGCCTAACTGAAGAAGAAGAAATTAATGGAAGCGATATAAGTATCCATAAAATAAATTCTATTTCTAGCGATAAGTAATTAAAGTTCTTTCTTTGGCATGCTAAAATTTAGCATGTCAAAGATTCACGTAATTATTCCTGCCGCAGGTTCTGGTTCTAGATTGGGCCAGGAAATACCCAAACAATTCGTATCCTTTCATGGTAAAACATTAATTGAATGGGTTGATTTTATTTTTTCTAATGTTTCTGTTGTCGATACAATATCAATCGCTTTTAATTCTGATGAAAGAAATCATGTTGAAAATTCAAACTATTCGTTTTCACATAAAACTAAAATTTACTATTGTGGAGGATGTAGTCGTTCAGAGACTGTCTTAAATACTCTTAAATCAATAAAAAGTTTTGCTTTGGATGATGATTGGGCGCTTGTACATGATTCTACTAGGGTAGGGATCACGGAATCTTTTATAAATTCTTTTATA
>ERZ1047985.1982-NODE-1982-length-13355-cov-4.892481_pt1 | contig 13355 bp, 14 predicted proteins | sample MGYA00383097_ERZ1047985 | MGnify/ENA primary metagenome ERZ1047985 (study PRJEB29581, sample SAMEA5548367) | metagenome | biome: marine; feature: coastal; material: water | depth 50 m | study: Short-term variability in the microbial, nano- and picoplankton...
TTCATTTGAACAGCTTAAGAGTATGGTTGTTTTTGCTCAAGTCATTGAACAAGGAAGCTTAAGTGCTGCGGCGAAAAATTTGGGGCTATCTCGAGCCGTAGTCAGTTATCACCTGAAAAAGCTTGAAACACAGCTTGAGGTAAAGCTGCTTAATCGTTCAACGCGCTCTATTAATCTTACTGAAGCAGGCCAAGCCTATTATGAGCGCTGTCGCATCATTGCTGAGCAAGCGAGTGTGGCCAAGCAACAAATTGAAAACTTCAAAAATGAACCCATCGGATTACTTAAAATTACCTGCCCTGTAAATGTTGGTTTGCAGACTGTTGTGCCTGCACTCAATGAGTTTATGAAAATCTACCCTAAAATTGAGCTTGATGTCATGTTGACTGATGAAGTGGTGAACATTATGAAAGAGGGAATAGACCTAGCGATCCGTGGTGCACCATTACCTGACTCAGGTTTACAAGCAAGTAAACTTACCACCCTAGAAACGTGTCTTTGTGGTGCCCCTGATTACTTTCTTCAATATGGACGCCCAACTAAACCTGCCGATTTAAGTGAACATCAATGGGTGATCTACAAGTTAACTTCAGGGATATTAACCCTAAAGAAAGGCAGTCGCTCATTCAGTATTGCCACCAAAGGAAGTATAAGTACTAATAATGCAGCTGCACGTACCGCATTTGTTGAAGCTGGACATGGTTTAGGCCGCATTCCCACATACGATGCTTTACCTAAAATAAAAGCTGGCACCTTAGAAATGGTGCTAGATGATTACACACTTGGCGATATAAATGTTTATGGCGTTTTCCCGCCAGGCACAGCCAACTCTATAAAACTTAGGTTATTGCTTAATTTTTTGAAAGAGTATTTTAGTAGCCAGATAAATAGAAAAATGTCCTAAGATATACTTAGACTCTGCCTAATAGTAACGTCAATAAAGTCTGGAAATATCTAACGTTCTTAATCTCCGTTTAGAGAATTTTAGCCTCAAACTAACCTACTTCTATCAACATAGTAAGGTTGACTTTGCAAATGGATAATCCAAATTAAGGATAAATCCTATCTCACTAAGTCCCCCCGAACTGAGATAGAAAAATAACAATTGAGGCAAAAATAGGCATTTCATTTTTAAGTACCCTTTAATAACCTTTTTATTGTCGGTAACCTTTACTATATATTGATATATAAACAGCCATTAGCTAGTGAGAAATTATCTATTGCATACCGACATAGAAATTAATTTTATTAACAACCTTGACAAAATAAGTGCGAGTCATTGGCATAATCTAAATAGCTCACTTTGTCCTTTTCTTCGTTACGATTTTTTTAATGCGCTTGAGCAAAGCCACTCCGTAAGTTTTAAACAAGGTTGGCAACCTCATCATTTAGTTGCAACAACTAAAAGTGTTATAACGGCTATCATGCCTATGTATTTGAAAAGCCATTCTTGGGGCGAATATGTTTTTGATTGGGATTGGGCTGAGGCTTTTAAGCGTTACAACCTTGATTATTACCCTAAATTAGTTGCTACCATTCCTTTTACACCAGTTAGTAGTGATAAATTACTTTCTTCACAGCTGCAGATAAATGCTCTATTTGAGCCGTTAATTGAACTCTGCCAGCAAGAAAATATTAACAGTTGGCATATTCTGTATTGCGATGAAATAAAAACGCCTTTACCTGAAGATGTATACCAACGTAATACCGTGCAGTTTCATTGGTTTAATCGCAATTATAAAACATTCGATGATTTTCTCAGTACCTTCACTTCGCGTAAAAGAAAAAACACCAATAAAGAGAGACAGTCGATCATTCAACAAGATATTAAAACTCGTCAATTACTGAATAACGAAATCACACAAAAAGACCTCGAATTCTTTTATTTAACCTACCAACTTACCTATTTAAAACGAGGTCATCAACCTCACCTAAGTTATGATTTTTTTAAGCGTATTGTATCTAAACTCGCAAATAATATTTTATTAATTATTGCGAGCGATGAGCAAGAAGATGTTGCTTGTGCGCTATTTTTTTACGATGACTCACAATTATATGGCCGATATTGGGGCTGCACAAAACACTATAATAATTTACATTTTGAGCTTTGTTATTATCGAGGTATCGAATTTTGCATTCAAAAAAAATTAAAGTGTTTTAACCCTGGCACCCAAGGTGAACACAAAATTCAAAGGGGCTTCGAGCCTGTATTAACGCACTCTTACCATTGGATAAAACACCCAGATTTTAAACAAGCTATTAAAAATTTTTGTCAACAAGAGCAACAGCACATGCTAACGTACCAACAACAATGTCTGCTGAAATTACCTTTCAAAAAGTTAAATTAATTTACATAAGAAATAAAAATGAATAAACCTTTCTCTCAAGCGTGTGAAAATAATAAACAGCCTATTTTACAAGTGTTAGCAAATGTATTTTCAAACACTAAACATGTGTTAGAAATCGGTTCAGGCACGGGTCAACATGCTGCTTTCTTTGGTCAACATCTACCTACATTGACTTGGCAAACTAGCGATTTGTCGATAAACCATCAAGGCATTAATTTGTGGTTGGATGAATCAGCTTGTAGCAATGTCAAAAGGCCTGTTGTTATTGATTTAAATGAAACGTGGTTTATGCCCCACAATAAACTACCAATTGATGGCTTATACACCGCCAATACCCTTCACATAATAAGTTGGCCATTAGTGGTTAAATTTTTTGATGGTATTGCGCAAAATTTAGAATCACAAGCTTACGTATGCATATACGGTCCATTTAATTATCAAGGGAAATTCACTAGCGAAAGCAATGCTAACTTTGACTTATGGCTTAAAGAAAGAGACATAAATAGTGGTATTAGAGATATAGAAGCTATTTTATCATTGGCAAATTCAGCGGGGTTAAATTTAATTGACGATCATGCTATGCCAGCGAATAATCGTCTTTTGGTGTTTTCTAAAATTTAATAGCTTGTGGTACTTAGTGAGATAAAGCCGCTTCTACATTCAGCGCTTTTAAATATTTCGCGATATCTTCTGCGGCAGTTTTCGTATTGATATCGTCATCTATTTTTAATATTTTCCCTTCTTTAGATATGTAAAAAGTCACTCGGCTTGCAACACGCATAATATTCAACACATCATAGGCTTTAGCTGTTTCTTTCGATGGATCACTTAGCATAGGGAAATCTGCGCCTGTTTTCTTGGCAAAGTCTCTGTTGTCATCTAAAGGGTCAACACTGGCCATAAAATAACTGGCGTTGAATTCTCTAATTAAATGGCCTTTCTCTACCAGTGATTTACATTCAATAGTACAGCCTCGAGTATTAGCCATTGGATACCAAGCTAAAACCACTGCTTGTTTACCTTTGTAATCACTCAGTTGATAATAATCACCGTTGGTTGCTTGTAATTTAAAGTTTGGTGCTTGTTCACCAATTTTCAAGTCAGTTGCCAACAAACTAAAGCTGGTAAATACTGCTAATAAGATACAAACTATTTTTGACGTTTTTTTCATCAGGCTTTCCTTTAAAGATGAGTGTATTTCGGATTTATTATTTTTAATATACCTTTAAAAACTGTAAATAGTTTAACGGGTACAGTAATTCTGTATCTTTTTTTGCCTGTTACTTTCTAACGCGTAAATCAATACATCCACCCGCTTTTGATACGAAACTTTATGAACACTATTTCATCAATTATACGCCCCGAAATCATACAGAAGATAATCATCAATATTGCAGCAAAAAAAGGCATAAACTCGTTTGTCACAATAATACCAGTAATTAGCCAAAAGCGGAAGTTAGCTTTTGAGTTAATAACAGCAGAGCAGAGATTCTTAAGCTTCCTTTTTCACTTAAAATTCACATCCTGTTCTGCATAAGTAAATCAGGACACTTTTCTTAAGGAACTTTGTTCATACATCACTGGCGATAGATCACCGTTAGCTGTATGAAGCCTTTCTAAATTGTAATAACGCATATACGCCATTACATCATTTCTCATATGCTCACGAGTTGGCTGAGGGACTTTCAACAACCAATCATGTTTTAAGCTGCCGAAGAAGCGCTCGACAACCGCATTGACGCTCCTATGTCAAATTTATAGGCATAAAACTCTTTAAGTCAGACATTATTAATGGGTACAGCTCGCGAATTATATAGCGTTTTAAACACCTAAAAATCTCTTTTGTACTTAAACCTTCAGCAGTACGTCTCGCTACATATTCACGAGTTCTTGAATCACTGAGTGCTCTAACCAAGGTAATTGTCCATAATGCGTTATTGGCTGCGCGGTTACCTCCTCTATTTAAGCGGTGTTTCCTTATGACGTTGGTCGAAGCATTGATACATGCTTATCCATAAACAAATCTATACACTCCCCTAACCTTACTTTCTCAACACTTTTTGATCTCTTTAATTGCACTGCAGGATTGATTCCGTCATTTAACATTTGACGTAATTCTGGTATCTTCTCACGCGCTTGCTTCAAAGAAATATCAGGATATCTACCTAAAGCAATGCGAGTTGCTTTATTATGATACCTATAGCGATACTGAAAAGTTAATCTACCATGGACTGAAATACGAATACTGAGTCCATCTCGGTCAGCTATATCGAAACGTTTAAGATGTTTTTTATTTAATAAAGATACTAATTTTGAATCACTTAGTGCCATTTTCACTGCCTTATAAATTTTTATAACTGGCACACAAAAAAATCACTTCTGTGGGTCACAATTGGGTACACTTTTATTTATAACGGTAGAAAACACGATGATACGCAGTGTTACATCAAGACACACAAACCAATACTAATCAGTTGATTTATATGACTAAAAAAGAACAAAACAATACACAAAGTGACACTATGAATCAGCCAAGTATCTTGTGGCACGATTATGAAACCTGGGGCATATCAACAAGGTTTGACAAGCCTTCTCAGTTTGCCGGCATAAGAACTGATCTCGATCTAAACATTATTGGTGAGCCTGAGATGTTTTACTGTCAGCCGCCTGTGGATTATTTACCTCATCCTGAAGCCTGTCTAGTTACTGGCATTACGCCACAAAAAGCGCAGGCTGAAGGCTTATCAGAAGCAGAGTTTGCTGCCAGGATTCATACACTATTTTCACAACCAAATACTTGTGTTGCCGGTTACAACAATATTCGTTTTGATGATGAAGTATCTCGTTATCTTTTTTATCGCAATTTTTATGATCCCTATGCTCGTGAATGGCAAAATGGCAATAGCCGTTGGGATATTATTGACATGGTGCGTGCGTGTTATGCACTTCGTCCTGAAGGTATTGAGTGGCCAACCATTGAGCGAGATGGTGAAGAAGTGGTGAGCTTTCGTCTTGAGTTATTGACTAAAGCCAATGGTATCAACCATGAAGCGGCTCACGATGCCATGAGTGATGTTTATGCCACTATTGCTATGGCAAAATTGATTAAAGATAAACAGCCAAAACTTTATGACTTCATCTTTAATTTAAAAAATAAAAAACAAGTCGCTGAGCTACTTAATGCAGCAGATATGACACCTATTGTGCATACCTCATCTAAAATATCATCAGCACATGGCTGTACTAGCTGGTTTGCACCTATTAGTTACCACCCTGTTAATAAAAATGCGGTAATTTGTGTCGATTTAGCTCAAGATATTGAGCCGTTACTTTCACTCACCAGTGATGATATTAAAGCACGTTTATATACGCGCTATGATGATTTAGCGCCCAATGAAAAACCTATTCCGGTTAAGCTAATTCATATAAACAAGTGCCCTGTTGTTGCACCTGCAAAAACCTTATTACCTGAAAATGCACAGCGCTTAAATATTCCTCGTGATTATTGTTTGGAAAATCTAGCAAGGTTAAAGCAACATAGTGAGCTTAGAGATAAACTCAGTGATGTGTTCGCACCTGAATCTTTTGATAATACCGATATAGACGCTGAACAAGCACTTTACGGAGGAAGCTTTTTTAGCCATAGCGATAAAGCCCAAATGGACGTTTTGCGCGGATTATCACCTGAGCAACTTGGCAGTCACCCGTTCAAGTTTCAAGATGAAAGATTATCCGTACTTTTATTTAGATACCGTGCGCGAAATTATCCCTACACATTAACCACCGAAGAACAGCAACAGTGGCAGCAACATTGCCAAAGCAAACTGCAATATGGTGGTAAAGGCATTTTAAGCATGGATGAATTTATGATTAAAATAGAAAATTTAGCGCATGAACATGAAGAAAACAAAGAAAAAATGGCTGTATTAAAAGCGCTGTATGAATATATTCAAGGTTAAAGTCACTCACGATTAAGACGATATGCAATATATTTTTTGCATAAAATAATTGATTAACATCAATGATGCAAAGAGTATTTTTATTTAACATACCTGTGCTTGAATCATATCTCTAATTGCAAATTTTAATAATCTATAACACATATATTATAGCTAAATTGAAAACCAAAAAATTTTGCACTAAAAAGTTTTTTCCTAAACTTAAGCGATGTCTTTCATGTAGATAAATAACATAAAAAGAGAACTTATGAATATTAAATACAAAAACTTAGCACTCGTTTATTCGCACCATAGACTATTGTTTTTATATTAGTTTTCATTGTGCTTGGCTTTTATGAATGGCTATTAAATATTTACCATTTAACACGAAACGGTATGAAAGAAGATGTTGAGGCTTATATCAGATATTACAATCAGATCAGGCTGCATACATCAAATGGTGACTGCTCTCCAATTGAGTTTGAACAGTCCATAATAAATGTGTCTTATGCGGCTTGACCAGAACATTTCGACTAGCACACATAATAATAGTCAACAGGTATTAACTATGGCTGAAGAAATAAATAGCGCGGCAAATTCGATTAACAAGCAATTACAGCGCTTTACAAGGCTAGTTACTTTTTAAAGCGAGAAATAAGACTGGAGGTATCCCAACGGTTACCTCCAGTCTCTTGAATTTCTTCGTAAAAACCGTCAACCATTTTCGTCATAGGCAGAGGAGCGTTATGCTTCTGTGCTTCATCAAAGGCGATAGCCAGATCTTTTCGCATCCAGTCAACAGCAAAGCCAAAATCATACTCACCTTCAAACATGGTTTTATAACGATTTTCCATTTGCCAAGAGCCTGCGGCACCCTTTGAAATAGTCTCAACCAACGCCTGCGGATCTAATCCTACTTTTTCAGCAAAATTAAAACCTTCCGCTAAACCTTGCACGACACCAGCAATACAAATTTGATTAACCATTTTAGCTAACTGGCCACTGCCTACAGCGCCCATGAGTTGACTAAAGCGAGCATAAGCGTCCATAACCGGTTGTGCTTTATCAAATATTGCTTTTTCGCCACCCACCATAACGGTTAAGACGCCATTTTCCGCCCCTGCCTGACCACCTGATACTGGTGCATCAAGAAAGTATTTCCCCTGTTTAGCCGAAATATCAGCTAGCTCACGGGCTATATTTGCAGACGCGGTAGTATGATCAACTAAAATACTGCCCTTAGGCATGCCAGCTAAAATCCCTTGTTCCCCGAGAACAACTTGACGAACATCATCATCATTTCCTACGCAACAAAATACAATTTCACAATCTTTAGCTGCTAGCGCGGGGGTTTTAGCAAAGCTACCAGAAAACTCTGCTTGCCATTGTTGAGCTTTTTCCTGACTACGGTTATACACGCAAACGTCATGACCAGCTTTTTGAAGATGACCCGCCATATGGTATCCCATGACGCCTAAACCGATAAATGCTACTTTCATTGAACTAACCCTTATGTGAAAAACTTGCTGTTATTTAATGAGCAGGCTGCAAAGCTACAGACTTAAATTCAATACCCTGCCAACCCGTTTTGATGAAGTTTCTAATATTAGCATGATCATTACCTTCTGGATTTGCTAAAACATCCTCACGGTAATAACGGCCAAAACATGCTAAAGTTTGTTGTTGGTTTAATGTGTTCAGCTGAGCAAAATAAAATATTTTACATGAGCCTTCATTAGTACCCGCTTCATTAACTAACTCAGCGTTTTTAAATGTCGTTGGCTGATAACGGTAGTTATCGTTAATCACCTGCATTACCTGCTCAAACTCTATACTTTTTTCTTGCTGTTTAATTTCGGCAAGTAAGGCAGCCAAGGTACAATTTTTATTGTCTTTCATTATCTATCTACAAGCCTTCTTTTAGTTTTGACTTTGCTGCTTCAACTTTTGAGAAATCTAGCCCTAACTCTTCCACGGCTTCTTTAATGAGTTCTGGTTGAGTCATAACTAATCCCATGATTTCTTGTAATTTTTCAGGTGGAATACCAAGCTGTTGAATAATGCCCATTGCCATTAAGGGATTGTCTGTTAACGCCTGAAAAAGCTCATTAATTTTTTCTTCACTAATATTTTGATCTTTTAACATTTGAATAATTGGGTTCATTTTATTTGCTTTCCGACAGGTTATTTCCGAGAGTTAACTTTTAGGGCTGAAGTTTATCCTTTTTTGCAATTAAAATAAAAACAATATAAAATTGCGTAAAATTAAATTGCGCACAACTAAAGCTATTAATTAACTAGGAGAATGATAATGAACAGTGATATATACCAGTTTTCAGCTAAAGATAGTGATGGTAAACACATTGAACTAGCAAGCTATAAAAATAAAGTTATGCTGATTGTAAATACCGCTAGTGACTGTGGATTTACACCGCAATATGAAGGGTTACAAGCGCTTTATCAAAAACATCATGCAAATGGTTTAGAAGTACTAGCTTTCCCTTGTAACCAGTTTAAACAACAAGAGAAGGGTAATGATGCTGAAATAAAACAATTTTGTGACTTGCGATTTAATATTAAATTCCCTCTTTTTAGCAAAATTTACGTAAATGGAGAAAATAGCCATCCTTTATTTGATTTTTTAAAAACACAAGCACCAGGAATACTTGGAACAAAAGGGATAAAATGGAATTTCACTAAATTTTTAGTTAACAAAGAAGGTGAAGTTATCAAGCGTTATGCGCCAACAACTAAGCCAAAAGCTATTGAAGCTGATATAGAAAAACTATTATAAATTTGGCTGTTTTGTATGAATAACGACGAACATTTAAAATTAGAAAATCAGTTATGCTTTCGACTTTATAGCCTAACAAAATTGATGAATCGCCATTATAGCCCCGTTCTGAAAAATCTGGGCCTGACCTATTCACAATATATAGTGATGCTAGTGCTGTGGGAAAACAATAACACCGCAGTAAGTATTTCAGTTAAACACCTAGGAGAGAAGCTAGATTTAGATTCTGGTACCCTCTCACCGTTATTAAAACGGTTAGAAAAGCAAGCATTAGTTAGCCGTATTCGTAGCAGTGATGATGAGCGCATTGTGATCATCAAACTAACTGACTCAGGTTGTCAATTAAAGTCACAAGCGCAAGACATTCCTGAAAAAATGTTTTCAGTTACCGGCATGTCTGTTAGCGAACTACATGGGCTAAATGTTCAATTAGACAGCTTATTAGCTAAGATGAATACCAATTAGCCCAGTAATTTATACAGCGATAGTATTAAACAAATAACTCATTATGTAGTTTTTCTACCACATGATTTGCATCATTCTCATCAACTAGAAAGCACAAATTATTAGTACTAGCACCGTGACAAATTAAACGAATATTTGTGTCGTTAATCGTCTGAAAAATACTTTGTCCTATCCCTTTAGCAGAGTCTAAACCATTACCAATAACAGCAACTAGTGACAGACCATGCTCGACTGTTACCTCACAAAGTTGCTCTAACTCTTGCACAACCGTTGAGGTAAGCAATGCTTGTGTAGAGCCACTTGGGTTATCAAAAGTTAGTGCTACACTTATTTCACTGGTGGTGATCAAATCGACACTCAATTCATATTTCGCCAAAATCCCAAAAACTTTAGCTAAAAAGCCACTGGCGTGTAACATAGCAGGACTTTTTACCGTCACTAAGGTTTGTTCACGCCTTAGCGCGATTGAACGATAAGTTGGGTTGGATTCAACCGACTGTTTTATTTGTGTACCACCTTTTCCGGGCTCTTTACTTGAACCAACAAAAACAGGTATATTGTGGCGCATTGCTGGGATCAGTGTTGCTGGGTGTAATATTTTAGCGCCAAAAGTCGCCATTTCAGCCGCTTCGCCAAAGCTGATTTCTTTTATGGCGCGAGCTTGCTCAGTAATACGAGGATCTGTGGTAAAAATACCAACCACATCAGTCCAAATAGCCAAGTTACTGGCATGAAGCGCTTCAGCAAGTAAAGCGGCACTATAATCAGAGCCTCCACGTCCTAAGGTGGTAGTTTCACCTAAACCATCTTGACCAATAAAGCCTTGAGTAACTAAAACTTGCTGTGACAATTTTGGCGCTAACAACTCGGCGCAAGCAGATGATAATTGCTCAATGTCAACAACGGCTTTACCATATAGGCTATTCGTTTTCATCACTTGCTGAACATTAAAATAGGCACCATTAACATCAACTGATTGAAGCACTTGCGCAAAAATACGAGAGCTTAACTGCTCGCCAAAAGCAAGAATGGCATCCCCTTGCTTCGCGCTATATTGCTGTGACTGTTTTAAGGCGTGTGTTGATAATTCATCAAGTAAGATGTCTATTTCGTTATTTAAAGCTTTCTCTACTTCAGCTGATAAATGTTGAGTAATATTTAATTGAATAGCACGAATGTTGGTAATTATTTCTGCTCGCTCGGCAACAGAGATATTTTCTTGGCTTAAACGAACTAAATAATTGGTAACGCCAGCGCTTGCAGACACTACAACTAAGCGGTTGCTGATATCATTTTTAATAATATGCGCGCAACGTAACATAGCTTGATAATCAGCAACACTAGTGCCACCAAACTTAGCGACAGTAAGAGGTAAATTGACTTTTGAGTTGGCTTGTTCTGAGTCTAATGTAGACATTATTCTATCTTCCTAATGCAATGATTTTAAATGAGTAAAAATCATTTGCGAATTAATACAGGAAGAGCATGACTGAGTAGTTAGTAGGCTAACATATTGACAGAATGTCCATACGCGCAATGAAACTTTTTCAGCCAGAAGCTCTCCACCTATGCCTTTTCAGGCCTAAAATACAGGTGACAGCCCTAAGGATTCAGCCTTAGTGACCGAGTATTAACTGCCACAGTGTTAATGCTCTCGGCGATAAACTCCCTCAATAACGCTTATTGGAATGTGGTTCCTAATACCTCTCGGTATAACGCTATCTACCTAGTTATCGCTCCTCTTCTGGTGTTACAGAAATAAGTTTAACAAAAACATATTTGAGCAACTGCTCTATTAGACCCTAAATGATAAATAAATGCAATAGACTTTTAGATGGCTAATGAGTTATTAATTTTTGTTAATCAAATGCTACTTTGTTTGATATAGTGGTTAACAATAGCCATCTCACTTTATTTAATTTAATGGATTTATTTCTGCTTAAAAAAACACTATCGGTTTTTATTATGCCTATTAATATGGTACTGATTTTATTAGTCTTATCTGTTGTTTTTTTTAGAAAACGTCCTAGTGCAAGTTTTAAATGTTTAGTTTCATCGCTATTACTATTACTAATATCGTCTATGCCAATCGTTTCAGATACCTTTATGGGTAGCATTGAAGATAACTATGAAGCTTTTACTCACGCTAGCAACCCCGTTGATTATATTGTTGTTTTAGGTGGTTGGCATACTCAAAATGCAGCACTACCTATAACAAGTCAATTGAGTAATAATTCTTTACATAGGCTGGTAGAAACATTAAGAGTTTATAAGTTACATCCCGAAGCTAGAATTATCACCTCTGGACATCATAATAGTGATCCGGTATCAAATGCCGAAAAAGTTAAGCAATCCCTAGTGTTGTTAGGTATTCCAAAGCAGAAAATTATCACTGAGAACTTTCCAAGAGATACCGAAGAAGAAGCCGCCCTTATTAGTCCTAGAGTGCAAGGGGCAACAGTAGTGTTAATCACTAATGCCGACCATATGCCTAGAGCAATGAAGTATTTCCAAGCTCAAGGGGTTTACCCCATTGCTGCTCCAACAGGTTACTGGGTGAAAAACCAATATAATCAAAAAAGCTGGAGCTATTATTTCCCCAGCAGTAAAAAGTTAGAGCAAACCACGATTGCTTGGTATGAGAGCTTAGGACGTTTAGTACAGTGGTTTAAAAAGTTATTTGCTTAAAAATGATTAGTTAGAGAGTGAATTATTCCTGCTTAGTTATTCCTGCTTAGTTATACCGGATTATCTATATCAACAAACACAACCTCGATACTCTGCTCTTTTGCGATATATTCACCTAGTGCTTTAACACCGTAACGCTCTGTAGCATGGTGTCCGGCTGCAAAAAAATGTATATCCATTTCATGAGCAATATGAGTGATTTTTTCTGAAACCTCTCCTGAAATAAAAGCATCAATGCCCTGCTCTGCAGCAAGTTCAATATAATCTTGTCCGCCACCTGAACACCAAGCAATGGTTTCAATTTTTTTATTTGATGGCGGCGCAATATGTAAACATGCTCGATTAAGTTCACTATTTATTAAATGAGCCAATTTTGACCCTGTGCATGTTTCGGGTAACTCCCCTTGAACAGCAACACTTACAGGGTTTTCTAATTCTAGAGGGCCTGTGATATTAATATTAAGTAATTTTGCTAGCTGCGCGTTATTTCCTAAAGTTGGATGGATATCTAACGGCAAGTGATAGGCAAATAAATTAATATCGTTATCAAGCAAAGCTTTAATGCGCTTATGCTTCATACCACGAATAACATAGGACTCATTTTTCCAAAAATATCCATGATGAACGATTATCGCATCTACTTTCTCTTCAATAGCTCTATCAATTAATGCTTGTGAAGCAGTAACACCTGTGAGTATTTTTGTGATCTCTTCTCGCCCTTGAATTTGTAAGCCATTAGGAGCGTAATCCTTAATTTGAGCAGGTTTTAATAGTTGGTCTAAATATTGTTCTAGTTCAATACGTTGCATGGGAGTACTTCTTGTTAGGTTTGATAATATGCTTATTTTGTTTTTATACTAAGATTGCTTTTATTGCTTGAGTTAACATTCATAGAGGGCACTTTTACTGGGTTAAACTTGGCTCTGATCTGCCACTTAGGTTTGATCGGTGTTAAAGGCAATACTCTTTTTTTAGCAATAATGATATAAACAGAGCCTAAACTCGTTAAGTAATTATTGGCAAATTTACGCCAATAATTAGCCATGCCACGTTCACTGATTTTCCCAACTAACGAGCTGTGTAAAAATCGCTCATCAGACAATATTTCAAAGCCCATCAAAT
>ERZ1047985.1990-NODE-1990-length-13308-cov-5.223497_pt1 | contig 13308 bp, 7 predicted proteins | sample MGYA00383097_ERZ1047985 | MGnify/ENA primary metagenome ERZ1047985 (study PRJEB29581, sample SAMEA5548367) | metagenome | biome: marine; feature: coastal; material: water | depth 50 m | study: Short-term variability in the microbial, nano- and picoplankton...
AGATTTGATTATACACTAAAAAGTAAAAAACTGTGAAAAAGGCAGTTTACTACCAATTAATTTAGCTTAGATAGAAAAAACTATTAAAACAGTTTTCTGTGATAACGGTAACACCTAGTTCGAGTTCTCCAACTGTTGATGTGGTAAAAATATTTGAAAGACTGCTCCAGCGGAATTTATGGGAGAGTAACGCAATAAGCCTTTATGCGCTTGAATAAGTCTGTGAGAGATTGACAAACCAAGGCCGTGACCTTCTTCCTTAGTGCTAAAAAGCGGTTTAAATAATTGATTTCGCTGTTCCTGTGGTACACCAGCACCTTCATCTTCTACAGAAATCAGCATATAATTCAGTTCAGGATCCAGATTAGTTCCGGCCAGTTCCCATTTTCCGCAATATCGTGTATGAACAGTAACAGTTGCATCGTTGGGTGATGCCTCAACCGCATTTCGGATCAGATTCAAAAATACTTGATGCAGTTTGTCACGGTCAGCTTGAATGTCCGGTAGTGAAGTATCAAAACTGCGGATAAAACGAATATTCGAAACTGTGTTTTGCTCAAAAAGAACTACTGTGTTCAACAGTCCATGTACGTCAAATGAAGTAATGTCCAGAGGCATTGGCTGTGAATGGAGTAGCAACTGCTTCAACAAACGTTCGACACGGTCCAATTCTGACAGCATCATCACAGTGGATGTGTTTTTGATCTTTGCCTTGTTTAGATCACGTTCCAACAACTGGAGCATACCCCTTACGCCACTGAGTGGATTTTGAATTTCATGCGCCAGTGATGCTGCCAGTGTTCCCAGCGAACGTGCCAGTTGCTCCTCCTGTTCTCTGGCTTGTGACTCCTGCAGATTGGTGCTTTCCAACAAAGTGATAACAGCGTGTTTAACCCGGCCGTACTTGTTAAGTACCGGAGCAATCACAATTTCGGCACCTCTATCCTGTAAAGGAGGTGTTTGCAGAACATATCCTCCCATCCTGAAAAATTTGCCAGTCTCGAGCACACCGTTAATTTTTTCCTGAATCAGAGGATCCTCATGAAACAACGCACTGCTTTGTTTGCCTAGTAGACGCACAGAATCTTTTTGCCAGAATTGCGAGGCAGAATCGTTACAATAAACGACCTCACCCTTCTGGTCAATTACCAGTACCGCCTGCTGTAGATGGTCAGTTAATGAGCTTATGAGCGCATTTGAAAGCATGATGGGTTGAGTTTCAAAAGTAGGAATGTGCTGAAAAAACAAGCGTCAAGCTTATGATTAAAGCAGAAGAAGGACAAGTTTTTATCAGCTACAGAAATTTTTGAAAAGTTGAAATGTACAGATGCTTAGCTTAAAATAGAAAATACTATTCCTTATTCTAAATTTGTAATGTCTGAAATACAAAATTTGTCCTCAGTTTATATTGCCAAGCAGTCAGAACTGTTCCTCTCTGAACATAAAGGTTCTGGAGAAGCGAACCTTTCGGACACTGTTTTCAATGCGGATCATGACAGACTCGCGGTGATCGAGGCTTCTGCCGGAACCGGAAAGACATTTGCTTTAGTTGAGTTGGTGCTGGAATTGTTGCTGGAACAGGAAATTCCGCTCAAAAGCATTTTGCTCGTGACCTTCACTGAAAAAGCCACTGCCGAATTACGTCTGCGTCTGCGTACAAAGCTCCGGAATTTATTGGACGCATGTGAACAAAACGAAGATCGTCCAAAAACTGTTCCGGAAGTACCATTTTGGGAAATTAACACTGTCCGTAAAAAACAACTAAAAGCGGCTCTGTTGGATTTTGATTCTGCACCGGTTTACACCATTCATGGTTTCTGCAAAAGGATTTTACGAGAATTTGCTTTTGAAAACAGGCAATTATTTGAACAGCAGTTATGTGATACAGAGCTACTTTTTCCGGAAGTTTTCCGTCAATATATACGTCGGAAACTGCTCTCTCAAGATACTCCTATTTCCCAGCTTTTTGCTCTTTACGTCAAATACGCAGAAGGAAATTTAGACTCACTGGAAAAAGACATTGTATTTTTACTTTCCAAAGATGGAGAATTCAGACCCGATTTGCCAGCTTTTGACGTTTTTCAAGCAGAATTTTCCACCTGCTGGAATGTTTTAGTTTCACGTGACTTGAGCTTCCGGAAACAGAATCTGCCTCAGCATCCGCTCCGTAGTGCCTTCGAAATAACCGCGCTCAATGAAACTTCGAGTAGGAAAACTATCAGCAACCTAGACTTAATCTTGGAAAGTTTAGCTGCCGCTCATGCAGGCGCATCCATGACTGAGATATTGCCGGACTTTTTAGGAATTGATACTTGCTCGCTCACCACACCAAAATGTAGAAAAAATTTAAAGTCCGGAGAACAGTGGCTCAGCTTGAAAGATTTTCCACCAGCAGAACTAGCCTGGATTAACGCAGTTGCGGAGTGTGAAAAATTGCTTCAGAACTATAATTTGTCAGGAGGAACCAAAAAAATTCTGAAAGCCTGGGTCACACAGCAGGTTCTTGAAGATGTACGTGGTGAACTAGCTCAGGCCAAATTAGAACAGGGTGCGTTTGACTTTGAAGACTTACTGCGGATTGTTGAAGAGCAGGTAATTCCACAAAGCGCGGAAAGTTCAAACCCGACACCACTCACAAAAGCGGTACGCAAAAAATATGTCTGTGCAATTGTCGATGAGTTTCAGGATACGGATCGTCGGCAATGGAATATTTTTCGGCATTTGTTTCTGGAAAGCTCGGAACATCGTTTAATCGTGATTGGTGATCCAAAACAGGCTATTTATTCTTTTCGCGGCGCTGATATTTTTACCTATCTGCAGGCACGAAAAACTTTTCAACAAAAAAACTCACGCTTTGCGTTTGCGTTGAAGAAGAATTTCCGTTCGTCTAAAGAATTGCTGAGTGGGCTGAATCAGATTTTGAGCGGAGGCACGTGGTTTCCGGAAAAACGCGGAATTATCTATCAGCAAGTCGGCTGCGGGAAGCCTGAGCTGAAACTGAAAGACGATACGCCGGACAGAAATGCCATTCATTTGCTGGAATTACTGCCTCAGTTTACTCTTTCAGGTAAAAAAATAGCTGAACAGAAAAATGCAAAAAACCCAAAAGTATCTTTAACTTTATTGACGGAATTAGCATCTCTAAGCGGTAATAAATATTATGGAAATGAGTCCTTTTTGCTCGCTGTACATGCAAAGTTAGGAAATGAGCTTAGCACCGAAAATCAAAGCGCACTGCTGAATTTATTCCTGGATGAGCAGGCGGAAAACGCGACAATCCGTTTTGCTGAGGAAATAGCGCTGGAAATAAAATCTCTCCTGAGGATCGGTTCAATTAAAAATCAACGTCCGCTCTGGCAGGATGATGCAGGAGAACGAGGCTTAAAGGAACAGGATATTTGCGTGCTCTTTCGTAAAAGTAACGAAGGTGAAACATTGGGGAAAGCCCTGAGGCGTCACGGAATAGATTTTTCTTTTTACAAACAGAAAGGTTTATTTGACGGACGTGAAGCTCAGGAAATACTAGATCTCCTGGAAGCAGTTGCGCATCCAGTTGATCACTCAAGAATTGCTAAACTATGGTTGACTAGATTTATTGGCGCTAATATTAATGAACTTGCACAAGGGGCTAGCTGGGATGGAGATTATTTACATCAACTTCAAGAATGGAATTCCCTCGCGGAGGCTCGACGTTTCCGCAGGCTTTTTGACCAAATTCTGCAGAGCACAAAACTGATAGAGCGTGAATTACTGCTTGGTGGAGATGAGAGAAGTGTAACCAATTATGTGCATTTGTTTGAGGTGTTGAATCGTAAAGTCATTGAACGGCATCTTGATTTGTTTGAACTGATTCAATTGTTGCGGCGTTTCATTGAGGGCAAAGAAGATCCGGGAGAAAATGAAAACTTGCTGCGTCTAGAAAGTGAACGTGATGCAGTACAGTTGATGACTATGCATGCAGCAAAAGGTTTAGAATTTCCTGTAGTGTTTCTGTTCGGAGGGCTTACAGGCAGCCAGAAAAACACGATTCAGTTTTATCATGATGCGGCAGAAAATCCCATCATTGACCTGCTCAATTCAAAGATCCCTGAGGAACACGAGTGGCAGGTGGAAGCAGAACAGCAGCGCTTACTCTACGTCGCCATGACACGTGCCTGCGGGCGTCTATATTTGCCTTGTGTGGGTTATTTGCAGGGCAACTCAGGAAAGCGTATTTGCAAAGTGGGCAGCGGATATTCTATGCTCAATGAACAGTTATCAATCATCAGTGAACAAATAGTTGCTGAAAAAGATAATTCTACCTTCAGTAGCTGTATAGTTGGTACTTCTCCGGTAAATCTTGACGTAAAAATTAATGCAACTCAGCAGGAAAAATTGAGGGAGTGGAAACTTCCTGAACTGCCTGAAATTCCGGAAAGTTTGTCTGAAACAGCAAATCCAAACAGACTGTTCAGTCAACTCCGTTTTAAAAAAAGAGGTTTTGTCCTTAGTTCATTCAGCAGGATGAGCAGGAAAAATAAAGAACAGGCTGCAGATCAAAAATGGCCAATCAGCAAAGAAATTACACCCGTTGAAATCAGGGCAGAAACTGAATTGGGTCTGCGTAGAGAAGATGATGAAGGGGGAACTGTGTTGTTTTCGGAAATCCCTGATCTGGACTCTGCTGCGGAATCTGAGTTTACAGTAAGTAACGTCCGGAAAGATCTGCTTCCCGGAGGTCCTCAAACTGGAAATTTGCTACATGAATTGCTGGAACGTGTTGATTTTTCTGTAATCAGAGAAAGTAAATCTTCTGCAGACTGGTTGGCACTTACAGCGGTTAGCCGTATTATTAGCTCAATAAACGAACGTTACGGACGTTCTGCCGAAACGGAAAGCAGAATCGCAGAAATAATTTGGAATTCTTTACGTACTCCGCTTAGGCTCGGAAATAATCCGGATGCACCTGAACTAGAATTGGCCGATATAAAAATAGATTTGCGCGAAGCTGACTTTTATTTCCTAATTCCGCATAAAGCAGCGAACGTGGAAGTATTTCAGGAAACTGGGAACGCGGGCATTACAGGCAGTCATTCAGAGATCCACGTTGAAGGTTGGACAATCGACAAAGGATTTTTGCGCGGTTCCATTGATTTTCTGTTTGAACACGAAGCAAAAATATATTTGCTAGACTGGAAAAGTAATATTCTGAACAACTATGGTCAGGAATCCGTGGAACAAGAAGTAATGCAAAACTATGAATTGCAACTGCAAATTTATACTCTGGCCATTTCTTACTGGTTTAAACTGGACAGCGAGGAAAAATATGATGAAAAATTCGGTGGAGCAGTCTATCTCTTTTTACGTGGAATTGGAGTAAAATCCACAAGCTCCGGAGACTCAGGCAATTCCATTAACGAAGGTGTTTATTTCAAACGACCAACGTGGCAAGAATTGAAGGCTTATGAAACTCGGCTGAGCCTCGAAAAATATTGAACAATTAACAAAAAAAGGAAAAGTATTGAACTAAAAAAGCGGACAGAAAAATTCAGCTCTAATTATGTTTATCTTGCTAAAACTCCTGGCAGATTCAAGCCTTTTTCCTGTGCACAGTCCAGGGCAATATCATAACCGGCATCGGCGTGCCGCATTACACCTGTTGCCGGATCATTCCACAAAACTCTTTCAATACGTTTAGCCGCTTCCGGAGTCCCATCGCAGCAAATAACCAATCCTGCATGTTGACTGAAACCGATCCCTACTCCGCCTCCGTGATGAAAGCTGACCCAGGTTGCTCCGGACGCACAGTTGAGCAGGGCGTTCAGCAACGGCCAATCAGAAACCGCATCTGAGCCGTCCTTCATGGATTCTGTTTCACGATTTGGTGAGGCAACTGAACCGGAATCAAGATGATCACGTCCGATGACAACCGGTGCTTTGAGCTCTCCGTTGGCTACCATTTCGTTGAAGGCTAGTCCAAGTCGGTGACGATCACCGAGCCCAACCCAGCAAATTCTAGCTGGAAGTCCTTGAAAGGCAATACGCTCCTGTGCCATATCGATCCAGTTGTGAAGGTGTGGATCATCCGGAATCAATTCTTTGACTTTTGCGTCGGTACGGTAAATATCTTCAGGGTCACCTGAAAGTGCTACCCAGCGGAACGGTCCCACTCCCCGGCAAAATAAAGGCCGGATATATGCCGGAACAAATCCTGGAAAATCGAATGCGTTTTTAACACCTTCTTCTAAGGCAAACTGGCGGATATTGTTTCCGTAGTCAACAGTCGGAATACCCTGATTCCAAAACTCCAGCATTGCTTCTACATGAATCTTTATTGAAGCACGAGCAGCTTTTTCTATTTTTTTCGGATTGCTTTTTTGTTGTGAACGCCATTCATCTACTGTCCAGCCGAGAGGCAAATAGCCATGCACAAGATCATGTGCTGAAGTTTGGTCTGTGACCAAATCCGGACGTATTCCGCGTTTGAGCATTTCCGGAAGAACTTTAGCAGCATTTCCGAGGAGGCCGACTGAAACGGCACGATTTTCAGTTTTAGCATGTATCAAAATTTCCAGAGCTTCGTCTAGAGTTTCCGCCCTTTCATCAAGATATTTGGTACGCAAACGGAAATCGATTCTGCTTGAATCGCATTCAACGGCTAAACATGAGGCACCGGCCATCGTGGCCGCCAAAGGCTGTGCGCCACCCATACCTCCAAGTCCTGCAGTTAGAATCCAGCGCCCGGATAAATCACCGTTAAAATGCTGTCTTCCGACTTCTACGAAGGTTTCATATGTCCCCTGCACAATACCCTGCGAAGCGATATAAATCCAGCTTCCTGCTGTCATTTGACCGAACATCATCAAACCTTTACGGTCCAGTTCATTGAAATGATCCATCGTTGCCCAGTGTGGAACCAAGTTTGAGTTTGCAATCAAAACACGCGGAGCATCAGCATGAGTTCTAAAAACTCCAACCGGTTTTCCGGACTGCACCAGCATTGTCTCTTCATCGCCGAGTGTTTTCAGCGTTTCCAGGATTAAATCAAAATCCTTCCAGGTTCTGGCCGCTTTTCCGATACCACCGTAGACAATTAATTCGTCAGGATTCTCCGCAACGTCCGGATCAAGATTGTTCATAATCATTCTGTACGGAGCTTCTGTCAGCCAAGAACGGCAGCTAAGTTCTGTACCACGTGGAGCACGGACGGTTCTGGCAGTGTTTGTGTTGGACATGTTTATTTTATTCAGTTTAAGGTTGTGATGGTTTGTTCCAGACAACTCAGCAGTTTTTTCAAATGAATCCGCAATTTTGCCGCTTTTTCCTCACGATAAAGCCATGGCGAAGACTCATCCATGTATGTTTGCTGTGCCAATTCGAGTTGGATCGCGTGAATTCCTTTATCTGGCTTTCCGTAATGGCGTGTCGTCCATCCGCCTTTGAATCGTTCGTTTAACACAGAACTGTAACCGTCAGCTCCAGCGCAGATTTCAAGTGCCGCATCTTCAATTTTAGGATCACAAGTTCTTGTGTTATTTGTACCTAAATTAAAATCAGGCAGCTCGCCTTCAAAAAAAAAAGGAAGACAGGAGCGGATCGAATGACAATCGAAAAGTAAAACGACTCCATGTTTTTTGCGGACACGCTTGATTTGTTCCGCAAGTGCGGCGTGATAAACAGCGTGATAATTTTTATTGCGTGTTTCGATTTCATTTGCATCCGGTTCAACGTCGTGTAAGACTCCCTGTTGATAAATCGGTCGGCCCTCAAAATCAACTGTTGGACAAAGCTCCGTTGTATTCTGTCCTGGATAAAGCGAACTTCCGGAAGGGTCACGATTTGCGTCAATCAAATAACGTGAAAACTTTGCTTCCACAACGGTTGCTTCCGGCAGTAATCCTTCGTAAAGACGGTTAATGTGCCAATCTGTATCGGCCATTTCACGTCCACGTTCGTTGAGATCATCAGCCATTTCAGTCGTCAAAAAAGTTCCTCCGTGCGGTTGTGCTAAAATTACCGGACTATTTCCCTCAAAAATATCAACTGTGTTCATACGCTTTCCTGAGTCGTACTTTCCGGCAATTTTGGAAAATTAGCTTCGCCTGCCGCTTTAAGCAATTTACCATTCCGAATCAGGATTGTGGCTTTTTCCAGATCCGGAGCCAGAAAGCGGTCTTCCTGCAGAAATGCTACTTTTTCACGCAGTTCTGCCATAACTCGATTCAGACTTGAACTTGTGGTAAGCGGTGTAAGGCTCGCTTTACGTAACTCCAAACCCTGCGTTGCTGTTAGCAATTCGATTCCTATAATTTGACCAAGATTATCATTCATTGTCAGCAGACGACGTGCAGCGTGGGTGGCCATCGAAACATGATCTTCTTGGTCGGCGCTGGTCGGAGTTGAATCAGTTGAACATGGATTTGCAAGGTGTTTGTTTTCGGACATCAAGGCTGCTGAAGTTATTTCGGCAACCATGAATCCGCAATTTACTCCAGCATCCGGAGATAAAAATGGCGGTAACCCAAAGTTTAGATTTGGATCCACCATCAAAGCTATCCGACGTTGTGTAATTGCGCCGAGTTCAGACAGCGCCAGTGCCGTTTGATCGGCGGCAAAAGCAACAGGTTCCGCATGAAAATTGCCTCCGGAAATAATTTTGCCTTCAGATAATACCAAAGGGTTATCTGTTACTGCGTTGGCTTCAACAGCAAGAGTCTTTGCCGCCTGTCGTAATAAATCTAAACAAGCACCTGAAACTTGTGGCTGACAACGGATGCAATACGGATCTTGAACCCGCGTATCTCCATCAAGATGAGAGTCACGAATTTCCGAATCTCGCATCAAATTCAGTAAAGTTTGTGCCGCGTCAATTTGCCCCTGGTGTCCGCGCAAAAGTTGAATTTCAGAATGAAACGGCGCGGTGGATGCCATTGCCGCATCGGTCGAAAGTGCTCCTGTAACCAAAGCCCCTAACGAACATCTCCAGCCTTCAAACACTCCAGCCAATGCCAATGCCGTTGAAACTTGGGTTCCGTTAATCATGGCTAAACCTTCCTTTGCTCTCAAAACTAAAGGTTTGCGCTCTATTTTATCTAATGCTTCTGCACCGGAAATAGTTTCTTCACGAAAAACAGCGTGTCCTTCTCCAATTAAAACCGCTGTCATGTGAGCAAGCGGAGCCAAATCTCCGGATGCTCCAACTGAACCTTGTGACGGAATAACTGGCGTAACCCCGTGTTTAAGCAATGCTCCAATTTGCTCAATTAATTCCCAGCGTACTCCGGATGCACCTCTGGCCAAAGAGAGCATTTTAAGCGTCATAATCATGCGGACAATTTTTTCTGGAAGTACTTCTCCAACTCCGCAACAATGGGAGAGAATGAGGTTTCTTTGCAGTAGTTCGGTTTGTTCAGTAGGAATACGAATACTCGCAAGTTTACCAAATCCAGTATTAATTCCGTAAACTGGAGTGTCTCCATTTGCAGCATTTTCCACGATTTTAGCAGCATTTTCCACTTTGCTTTTGGATTGCTGGTCTAACTCAACATTGGGATTATCCCAATAAATTTGAGACAATTCATCCAAAGTTACTTTACCTGGAGTGAGATTTAGCTTCATAATGTTTTTCCAATAATTATGCTTTTTTCGGCCGCAGATTTACCCGGAAATTCACGGATATTCTTTATCTTCATTTATCCGTATAATCAGTGGCAAGTAGCCATTTTTATTTTACCTTTTTTAACCGTGCGATCCGTGTCAAATAGCTTTTAATATTTCTTTTTATCCGTGTGATCCGTGGCAACTAGCACTTAGTGTTTTCTTTTTAAGTGTGTAATTAGTGGCCAAGAACCATTTCTTCAAGCGGATTGAAACCTACTCTATAGGCAAGTTCAGCAGGTTGATCTACATTCCAAACCGCAAGTTCAGCTTTTTTACCAACTTCAATTGTTCCGACTTCATCAGCGATTCCCAAGGCTTGCGACGCAAAACGGGTTACTCCCAATAAAACTTCTTCTGGAGTCATTCGAAAAAGTGTGCAGGCCATGTTCATGCAGAGCAGAATCGAGGTCAGCGGAGACGAACCGGGGTTGCAATCAGTTGCAATAGCAATTGGAACTTCGGCTTTACGCAAAGAGTCAAGCGGCGGCAACTGCGTTTCACGGAGCGTGTAAAATGCTCCCGGGAGCAAGACAGCAACCGTTCCGGATTCGCCCATGACCTCAACTCCTGTTTGGTCCAGGAACTCCAAATGATCGGCGGACAAGGCTCCATAATTTGCAGCAAGAGCAGCTCCTCCTAGATTTGAAAGCTGTTCCGTATGAAGTTTGACAGGCAGACCAAAATATTTTGCTTTTTCGAAAATTCTGGAAATCTGATTTGGAGAGAATGCGATATTTTCACAAAATCCATCTACAGCATCCGCCAAGTTTTCGTAATGAATTACCGGCAAAACCTCTTCACAAACAAAATCAATGTAAGCATCCGCTTTACCTGAAAATTCAGGAGGAATTGCATGCGCGCCAAGGAAGGATGTTTTCACGCGTACATTTCTCTCTTTGCCCAATTGACGGGCAACCCGCAACATTTTGATTTCGGTTTCAATGTCCAGACCGTAACCGGATTTGATTTCAATTGTAGCTAATCCTTCTGCCAGTAAGGCATCCAGACGGGGAAGAGATTGAGCGAGTAATTCATCCTCTGAGGAATTTCGTGTTGCCGTTACGGTGCTGAGAATCCCACCGCCGTTTCGGGATATTTCTTCGTAACTAGCACCATTTAATCTCAACTCAAATTCTGTAGCCCGGCTTCCACCATAAACCAAATGGGTATGACAATCGATCAGTGCCGGCGTCAGCAAACGACCATCTAAATTCTTTTCCGGAAGACCATTAAATTCTACCGGCAATTCTTTTTCAGGACCGACCCACTGAATCAGTCCAGCTGAAATCACTACAGCACCATTTTCGATCAAACCATATGGTTTGTCTGAAGTCATAGTGGCGATTTGTATGTTATTGTAAAGGATTGAAAAGCTCATTGCTAGTTTCAGATAATTTTATCAATCAGTTTTTGGTTCTCGTCTCAAACCAATATAAGCCTCGATGATGCTTGAATCATGTCTCGCTTTTTCATTGTAGCAATTTTTGGTTTTGAGTCAGGTGCCTCCTTTGATTTAAGGTGATGAATGTCGAGTGTTTTACACTTCATCCTATGTAGAAATAATTCAAATAATGTTAAATCAAGCATACTGAATCAGTAAAAAGTCATAAAAACGTGTCATTGCTTACAAAGCGAGAAATCTATTTTATCTTAAGAACTGCCATAATTAAGATCTCTCTCTTCGTTCAAGATGACACATTATTATTTTAGTAGTTTTACGAAGCCATCAAGAATCATGTACTCAATGTTTTTACTAGTATATGTACATACATATTAACTTTATGTCAATACAAAATGATTCCTATTATTAAACTTTCTTCTTTTGAGAAGCCTGAAAATCTTGTCAGAATTTTGGAGAAGCAGGATTGTTAGGGAAAACATCTTAGAACTCCACAGATCGAAGTCGATTCTCCATCCAGCGCATTGCGGTGGAGATGCAGAGGATCAGCACGAAATACTCCAGCACGAGGAAGGTGTATATTTCCAGTGGCCGGTACTGACTCACAACCAGTTCGTCAGCTCTGCGGGTGAGTTCGGTCAAGCCGATCACTGACACTAGCGATGACATTTTAAGCATGTAGACAAACTGGTTGCCAATGGCCGGGAGGACGACTCTGATAGCCTGCGGTAAAATAATCAGCCGCATCTTTTTCCAGTAGTTCAGCCCCAGTGAATCGGCGGCATCATGTTGGCCACGTCCGATTGATTGAATCCCGGCACGGAAAATTTCAGCCTCAAATGCACTGTCGCATAGGGCCAGTCCCAGAATTCCCGCAGAAAAAACTTCTAAGTGGATGCCAAGGGCTGGAGGCAATCCGTAATACACCCAGAGTAGCATCACCAGCACGGGAATTGAGCGGAAGATTTCAACATAAACCCTGTTGATCCGGCGGGCGAGAGTGTTGTTCATCAAGGCTGGAAGAGTGACAATCAAACCAAGCATGATGGAAATCACAATTGCGCAAAGTGAAAGCAGGATTGTGTAGCCCAGACCACTGAGCAGAAACTGAATGTTACTGAGTCCTGCAGGGTGCCATGGCGTAATTACATACCACCCCCAAGTGTAATCGCTGTTCCCACATCCTCCCAAAACAATAAAAATCGCAAGTACAATCAGGTAGAAGAGGAGCCCTCTTTTAGGAAATTTTAAAATTGTGTGAAACTTTTCAGAAAAATCTTTGACTAAAACTGTACTTAACATTTGACCTTTTCAAACGGTGAAGGTAGATTTGTGGCTCGTGATTAAGAGCGATAATAGGATCGCTTTTGGATACGTTATTGTAACTAATTCGTCTCGTTCTTCAAGCTATGAATGTTCAGTTGTTGCTAAAACGCCTATCTTGCCTGTTTTGTATGCCGGCGGATTATCAGCAGCGGAAGTTGTTCTTTTTGAGGACTGATGATAACTCTAAACTCATAAGGAGAGAGAAATGTTTAGAACTATTTTGAAAAGCGGAATAGTCCTTGCGCTCACAGCGCTCTTGTCAAGCTCAGCATTTGCTGAATCCCGTCTGCAGAGCATTCTGGCCAACGGGGAATTACGTGTAGGGACAACTGGTGACTGGAACCCAATGACGATTATTGACCCTACAAGTAAGGAACGCAAAGGATTTGATATTGATATAGCAACCGCCCTTGCTGCTGATATGGGGGTCAAAGTGGTCTTCGTTCCTACTACTTGGAAGACACTTGTCAATGGTGTGATAGCTAACAAATACGACATGACTTCGAGCGCTTCGCTGAGTCCTAAACGTGCATTGGTGGCAGGTTACTCATTGTCATATTTCGCAGTTGAGGATGTGCCGCTCATGTTGAAGAAAAACAAAGGTAAGTACAATAGTTGGGATGATCTCAATAATCCAAATGTGACTGTGGCAGTAACTCTGGGTACTGTGCAGGAGAAACGGGCAGAAGTAATTTTCGACAAGGCTAAAATTATTAAAGTCTCTGCACCTGCACGGGATTATCAGGAGGTACTGGCAGGACGTGCCGATATCTCGATGACTAGTAATCTAGAAGCTGCAAAGCTGGTAGAACAGTATGATAAAATGATGGTAGTACCGGTTGAGGTCGGAAAGAATCCTACTCCGCTCGCTGTTTTGCTTCCGCAAGAAGATCAGGTATGGATCAACTACGTCAACCACTGGATTATCTTGAAGTCAGAGCGTG
>ERZ1047985.2010-NODE-2010-length-13198-cov-4.417865_pt1 | contig 13198 bp, 11 predicted proteins | sample MGYA00383097_ERZ1047985 | MGnify/ENA primary metagenome ERZ1047985 (study PRJEB29581, sample SAMEA5548367) | metagenome | biome: marine; feature: coastal; material: water | depth 50 m | study: Short-term variability in the microbial, nano- and picoplankton...
GTCCTGTAGAGCGCCCAGTATTACCTACATAACCGCTTCAATCCTCTTTATTAACAATATCGCCTTTTTTAACTAATACTTTATGAAGATGAGCATATCTTGTTCTTAAACCAGCGCCATGATTAATAGTTATTAAATTACCATACTTACCCCATCTACGTGCTTTTTCAACTATTCCTCCAGCTGTTGCATATATAGGCTCCCCAGTAGCTGCACTAAAATCAATTCCCTCATGAAATGCTCTTTTTCCTAATATTGGATCCATACGCCATCCATATGAAGAGGACTGATAAGGTACATTAACTGGATATAAAGTTGGTAATGTTTCTCTAAGTACCGACCGCTTTAATAACATTGCTTCCATTTTGTTATAGATATCTTCTCTTGCTTGAATATTATCCATCAACATTACTAAGGTATTTTGAATGTCCTTGTAAGTAACTCTTTTCTCAATAAATGGGCCTCCCTTACCATCTAATTTATTTTCTTTTTTTAATTTTGGTAACTTTTCTTTACCTAAAATTTGTTTTCTCATTACATCTTGTAAGCGCTCTGTTTGTTGATCAATACCAAGAATTCTAGAATGCAATTCTCCGATTTGATCAATATAAATATTTAAATTTTGATAATTTATATCGCCAGCGGTTAATTCAAAATCACCTAATTCTATAGAATCCTTTTTTTCAATTAAATAATTAAAAAAATAAAAATTTAATAATAATAAAGCTAGCAAAAGAAAAACCACAAAAGCAAAACTTATACTTTTTGGTTTAGATGTATTTTTCCCTATAAAAATTATTTTCATTAAGATTAATCTGTTTAATAAAATTTAATGTAGCATTATATAGTATGGAACCAATAAAAAAGTTATTCCAAGGTAAAGTTTTTTATAAATATAAGCAAAAAAAAATTGAATTAGAAGCCCTACAAAGTAAATTTCTTAAAAATATACCTAATGGAATTCGCTCAAATGTAAAAGTTAAAAATAAAATCGGAGAAACACTTATTATTGAAGCTGGAAGTAATACTGTTGCTCATAAAATTAAAATGACTTCATCCACTATTCTTAATAAATTCAATAATGATAATTCTTTAAAATTTAAAAAAATTAAAGTTCAAATTGCTATACAAAATTCTATTTCTAAAAAAGAAAAAAATAAAACTTCAATATCATCAATGAGTAATATGAAAAAATTATCTAATAGGATTGGTAATTCACCACTTAAAACATATTTAAAAAAAATATTTAAGAATAAATAATGATTGAATCAATTATCTTCATTTTATCAGGAATTTTAATTGGTATAGCAGCTGGTCTTTTTGGTCTAGGTGGAGGATTAGTTATAGTTCCTGTTGTTACGTATTCACTAATATTTTTTTCCGATATTCCTTTAAATGAAGCAATTCTTTATGGAATAAGCACTTCTTTAGCATCAATGGTTTTAACCGGATCAATGGCATTTTATGCTCATCACAAAAATAATAATATTGATTATAAAATTATTAAAAAATATATATATGGGTTAATCTTCGGAGCATTATTAATCGGCTCTATAATTAAATTTATTCCTGGAACTTCTCTTAAGAATTTCTTTATTATTTATACTTTTTTTATTGCGTATAAAATTTCCAAACATAAGCCTAATTTAGAAAAATCTCCTATGCCTAACAATTTTTTTTCTAATATAATCGGATTTCTCTTTTCTATAATTTCTGGTCTGGTTGGTATTGGTGGGGCTACTTTATTTGTTCCATATTTAATAAAAAAAAAATATTCCATCTAAATTAGCAATTGGGACTTCTAGTGTATTAGGATTATTTATTGGACTTGGAGCTTCAATAGCTATTTTTATTAGCTCTTCATTTTCTATTGAATCTGATCAATCTTTATTAGGATTTATTTATTTGCCAGCTATCTTATTTCTTACTTTACCTAGTTTAATATTTGTAAAACTCTCTGCAAACTGGCTTTTAAAAATTCCTGAACGACTTATAAATAAACTCTTCTCTTCACTATTAATTATAATTGGTTTATCAATGTTATTTACTTAAATTTAGCTATATTAATCAATTATTTAATAATTTTTAAGCTTATTAGATTGTGATATATTTAAAAAGTGTGATAAATTACGCATTAAATTTTTTAAGTCTTATACAAGACTTAATTTCAATCATTATCTGGGGGAAGCAATGTCAGTAATTAATATCGCTATAGCAGCAGGAATACTTGCCGTACTTTATGGTGCAATAATGTCCAAATGGATTGTTGGTTTACCATCAGGAAATAATAAAATGAAAGAAATTGCGGGAGCTATTCAAAATGGAGCATCTGCATATTTAGCTAGACAATACAAAACGATTAGTTTAGTTGGGATCTTTTTAGCAGCGCTTATATATTATTTTATAGATTGTAATACCGCAATTGGGTTTATTATTGGCGCGATTTTATCTGGCTTGTGTGGTTTTATTGGTATGAATGTTTCAGTTAGAGCAAATGTAAAAACAGCTCAAGCAGCTACAAAAGGATTACCACAAGCATTTGACGTTGCTTTTAAAGGTGGTGCAATAACTGGTATGCTTGTTGTAGGTTTAGGCCTTTTAGGTGTTGCTGGTTTTTATGCTTACCTTGGTGGTGATTCTCTAATATCTACCAAAGATCTAAATCCTCTAATTGGATTAGCATTTGGTTCTTCACTTATTTCTATTTTTGCAAGACTAGGTGGTGGTATCTTTACTAAAGGTGCTGATGTAGGAGCTGATTTAGTAGGTAAGGTTGAAGCTGGTATTCCTGAAGATGATCCAAGAAATCCTGCAGTAATTGCAGATAATGTAGGTGATAATGTTGGTGACTGTGCAGGTATGGCAGCAGATCTATTTGAAACTTATGCTGTAACCATTATTGCAACAATGGTATTAGGTGCTCTTATGGTAACTAATGCAACAAATGGAATTCTTTATCCATTAATGCTTGGAGCTGCTTCAATAGCAGCATCAATTATTGGATGTTTTTTTGTAAAAGCTAACGCTAGTATGACTAATGTAATGCCTGCTCTTTATCGAGGTCTTGCAGTAGCAGGTATTCTTTCAGCAGTAGCATTCTATTACGTAAGTATTAATATGTTTCCTGAAGGAATATCATTTTTAGATGGTAGTTCAGTTTCAGCGATAAATTTATTTAGTTCTGCTGTAGTTGGGCTTATTCTTACTGCTCTTTTAGTTCTCATTACAGAATATTATACTGGTACAGAATATAAACCAGTTCAACATGTAGCTAAAGCTTCTGAAACTGGACATGCAACTAATATTATTGCTGGTATTGGTATTTCTATGAAATCAACAGCACTTCCTGTTTTATCAGTATGTGCTGCAATTTATTTTTCATATGATTTAGCTGGTCTTTATGGTATAGCTATTGCAGCTACTTCAATGTTAAGTATGGCTGGAATAATCGTAGCGCTCGATGCGTACGGTCCAATTACTGATAATGCCGGAGGTATTGCAGAAATGGCTGGCCTTCCACAAAAAATAAGAGATATAACAGACCCCCTTGATGCGGTTGGTAATACAACTAAAGCAGTAACAAAAGGGTATGCTATTGGTTCAGCAGGGCTAGCTGCTTTAGTATTATTTGCTGATTACACACATAAATTAACGGAATATGGCCATAGTATATCTTTTAATCTAAGTGAACCAATGGTTATTATTGGTCTCTTTATTGGTGGATTAATACCATTCCTATTTGCTGCAATGGCAATGGAAGCTGTTGGAAGAGCTGCAGCATCAGTAGTTGAAGAAGTAAGGCGTCAATTTAAATCAATTAAAGGAATTATGACTGGTAAAGGCAAACCTGATTATGCTAAAGCGGTTGATTTATTAACAGCTTCCGCTATTAAAGAAATGGTAGTGCCTTCAATTTTACCAGTTGCTGCCCCAGTATTAGTTGGTTGCTTCTTAGGTCCTCAAGCACTAGGAGGGTTATTAATGGGAACAATTATTACTGGTTTATTTGTAGCTATTTCAATGTGCACAGGAGGTGGTGCTTGGGATAATGCAAAAAAACATATCGAAGACGGTCATCATGGTGGCAAAGGATCAGAGGCTCATAAAGCATCTGTAACTGGAGATACTGTAGGTGATCCCTATAAAGATACAGCTGGACCTGCAATCAATCCATTAATTAAAATTATTAATATTGTTGCTCTCTTAATTGTTCCAATCTTATAAATAATCACAAAAAAATATTGCAAAATTAATTAAACCAGTAACTAAAATTACTAACGAAATGAATTGAATTGAATTTAGTTTTGATAAATTAAATATCATAGATTATTTTTTTCAGTTAATTTAAAAAAAACATCTTGATATTTTTCACTTGTTTTAGAAATAATATTTTTGGGTAATTTTGGTGGTGGAAAATTTTTATTCCAATCAGTACTTTCTAACCAATCTCTAACGAATTGTTTATCATAACTGGGTGGAGAGATACCAATCTGATAACTTTCCTTTGGCCAAAATCTTGAAGAATCTGGGGTAAGAATTTCATCCATAATATGAATCTTATTTTCATTATCTAAACCAAATTCAAATTTAGTGTCAGCAATTATAATACCTTTACTATATGCATAAATATATGCACTTTCATAAAGTAATATACTTATTCTATTTAATTCTTCCGATATTTTCTTTCCAATTAAATCTTCACATTCTAATAAAGAAATATTCTCATCATGTTCCCCAAGATCTGCTTTGCTTGATGGAGTAAAAATAGGTTCTGGAAGTTTTTCTGATAATTGGAGTCCTTGTGGAAGATTGATGCTACATATAGATTGCTGATCCTTATATTCTTTCCAGGCACTTCCAATAAGATAACCTCTAACAATAGCCTCAATTGGTATAGGTTTTAATTTTTTTACAACTACTGAACGATTTTTTATTTGGTCCTTCTCACTACTATCGACAAAATCTAAAGGATCTTTCTTGAGTATATGATTAGGAACAATTTTTTCTAATTTATTAAACCAAAATTTAGATATGTCATTTAAAATTTGCCCCTTAAGCGGGATGGGTTCATTCATAATTACATCAAATGCAGATATACGATCTGTAGTTACCATTAACATCGAATTTTCATCAATATCATAAATATCTCTTACTTTTCCTTTATGTAATAACTTAAGACTATTAAGCTGAGAATATCCCAAAGTCATTATTTTTTTGCCCTTTTTTCTAAAATTTCAATTGCAGGTAATTTTTTACCTTCAAAAAATTCTAAAAAAGCACCACCAGCTGTTGAAATATAAGAAATATCTTTTTCTATTCCAAAAGTCTCAATAGCTGCAATAGTATCTCCGCCTCCAGCTAAAGAAAATGCGGATGATTTTGCAATCGTATTAGCTAACATCTCAGTACCTTTTGAAAATTGTTTAAACTCAAATACACCAATTGGACCATTCCATAAAATAGTTTTTGCTTTATCAAGCTTTTTAACTATAGCGTTCATAGAAGTCATTCCAAGATCAAAAATCATATCATCAGGGCTTAGCTCATTGATATTCTTTATAACAGCAGGTTCATTCTCATCAAATTTTTTACCACAAACTACATCAGTAATATTAGGTAACGATACTCCTCTATTCTCTAACTTTTTAATTATACTTTCTGCTGATGAAATAAAACCTTCTTCATATAAAGACTTACCAATATTAAAACCTTGTGCTTTTAAAAAAGTATTTACAATGCCTCCCCCTAAAACTAATTCATCAACACGATCAGATAAGGCATCCAAAACTTTAAGTTTTGTCGAAACTTTACTTCCGCCTACTATTGCAACCATTGGTAATCGAGGATCTAAAACAATTTTATTAAGTGCATCTAATTCACTTAAAAATAATTTTCCAGCACAAACTTTTGCGCAATATTCAGCCACCCCATAAGTTGAAGATTGTTTTCTATGGGCTGTACCAAAAGCATCCATTACAAAAATATCTGCTAAATCTGCATATCGTTTAGATAAAATAGAATCGTTTGCATTTTCACCTACGTTGAATCTACAATTTTCAAGAACAACTAAATTTCCAGAATTTAAATTAAATGCTTGTGATGTCCAATTCTTTATTAATGGAACCTCTTGATTTAATTGCTTACTTAAATATTTTGCAACTGGCTCAAGAGAATTTTCAATTGAAAAATGGCCCTCATCTGGTCTACCTAAATGAGAAGTAACCATTACCTTTGCCCCTTCTTGTATAGCGTATAAAATTGTTGGGAGTGATGCTTGAATTCTATTTTCTGAAGAAATAATCCCTGATCGAATTGGAACATTTAGATCAGCTCTTATTAAAACTTTTTTATTTTTTAGTTGAAAATCACTAATGCGATTCATATTCAAAGTTATTTATTTTGCATTCATCATAGCAACTGCAGTATCTAACATACGACAACTAAATCCCCATTCGTTATCGTACCAACCAAATACTTTAATTAAATTACCATCGGCACTTACTTTTGTAAGGGTTGAGTCAAAATAACTTGAAGCAGTTGTATGGTTAAAATCAACAGATACTAAAGGTTCTTCGTTATATACCAATATATCTTTAAGAATTCCTAATGAAGCTTCCTGCATTATTTTATTTACTGCTTCTTTTGTAGTTTTTTTTGATGGTATTAATGTAAGATCCACTAAAGAAACATTAGTGGTTGGAACACGAATTGCAATACCATCTAATTTCCCTACAAGTTCAGGAATAACTAATCCTATTGATTCTGCAGCGCCAGTTTTTGATGGAATCATTGAGGTTGCTGCTGCTCTAGCACGTCTAATATCATTGTGCATATTATCTAAAAGAGCTTGATCATTTGTATATGAATGAATTGTATTCATTAAACCTGACTTAATTCCAATATTATCTTGTATAACCTTAACAATGGGCGCAAGTCCATTTGTAGTACATGACCCATTTGAAACAACTATATCTGTAGATTTTAAAATATTATGATTAACGCCATATGCAATTGTTGCATCGATATCTTTTTCTCCTGGTGCAGAAATTAATACTTTTTTTGCTCCATTTTCTATATGAAAATAATTAGAAGATTTTCCTCTAAATGCCCCACTACACTCTAAAACAATATCAACATTATAATCTTTCCAAACAAGCTCATCAGAATCTCTAGTATTGAAATATTTAATTTTATCGCCATTAATTATAAATGAATCTTCTGAAGTTTTTACCTCGCCACTAAATCTTCCATGGGCTGTATCATACTGAATTAAATGGGCATGACGATTTATATCGCCACGACTACAATTAATAGCTACTACTTTAATATCATTTCTTTTTGTTTCATAAATCGCTCTCAGAACGAGCCTCCCGATTCTTCCAAATCCTGAAATAGCAATATTAATTGGCATAAATTTTCCTTACAAAATAATAAGGCATCTTAATTATAAGATGCCTTATTTTAATCAGAAATATAATTACAGAATGGATTTTACTGTTTTAACAACATTTTCAACAGTAAACCCAAAATGTTTGAAAAGATCGCCTCCTGGCGCAGATTCACCATAAGTATTTATTCCTACTGATGCGCCATCTAGTCCTATATATTTTCTCCAATAATCTGTAACTCCAACTTCAATAGATACTCTCTTAACTCCAGAAGTTAGAACACTATCTTGATATTTTTTCTCTTGACGATCAAAAGCATGAGTACATGGCATAGAAACTACTCTCGCATTTATACCTTCATCCTTCAATGCAGATTGAGAATTAATTGCTAAATCAACCTCTGAACCTGTGGCAATTAATATAACATCAGCTTTACCATCAGAGTCTGATAGAACATAACCCCCTTTACGAATATCAGCAATTTGTTCTTTTGTTCTCTTATTAAACCCAGTGCCTTGTCTAGTTAAAACAATACTAGTTGGATTATGTATATTTTCTACCGCAGCTACCCAAGCAGTAGATACCTCAGTGGCATCACATGGTCGCCATACTTCCATTCTTGGGATATAACGAAGTCCTGAAGTTGTTTCAATTGGCTGATGCGTTGGTCCATCTTCCCCCTGTCCAATTGAATCATGGGTTAATACATACACAACTCTTTGCTTCATCAATGCAGCCATTCTCATACCATTACGCATGTAATCAGTAAACATATGAAAAGTGCCGCCAAAAGGTAAAATACCTCCATGCAAAGCCATACCATTCATAATAGCCGCCATACCAAATTCACGAACACCATATGATATATAATTCCCTGGTTTTTTTCCGCTAACATGCTCAAAACTTGGGCAACTTGTTAAATTTGATCCTGTTAAATCTGCTGAGCCTCCAACAAATTCTGGTAATAATTCTGCTAAAGCTATAATAGCATTCTGAGATGCTTTTCTAGTTGCCATTTTTTCACCATTAGTATCTGCATCTTTAATTAGTTTTTCAGAAAGTTTTTTCCAGTTATCTGGAAGTTCATTAGTCATTCTTCTCTTTAATTCACTAGCTAAATCAGGAAATTCTTTAGCGTATGCATCAAATTTAACATTCCATTCATCTTCTCTAGCTTGTCCTTTATCTTTTTGATTCCAACCATCATAAATATCTTGTGGAATAACAAAAGCAGGATGTTCCCAACCAATTTCTTTTCTCACTAAAGCAACTTCATCTTCTCCAAGAGCAGCGCCATGACAATCATGAGAGCCTGATTTATTTGGAGACCCTTTACCAATAATAGTCTTACAGCAAATCATTGTTGGTTTATCAGTTACTTTTTTAGCTTCCTGAATAGCTTTATCAATAGCATCTGAATCATGTCCATCAACATTTGCTATTACATGCCAACCATAAGATTCAAATCTTTTAGCTGTATCATCTGTATACCAACCTTCAATATGACCATCAATAGATATACCATTATCATCCCAAAAAGCAGTCAGTTTACCTAATCCCCATGTTCCAGCTAAAGCGCAAGCTTCATGAGAAACACCTTCCATCATGCAACCATCACCCAAAAAGACATAAGTATAATGATCAACAATGTCGTGTCCTGGCTTATTGAATTGATTTGAAAGCAACTTTTCTGCCATAGCAAAACCAACGGCATTACTTATGCCTTGGCCTAATGGGCCTGTAGTTGTTTCTACACCTGGTGCATAACCATATTCGGGATGTCCAGCACATTTCGAATGTAATTGACGAAAACTTTCTATCTCCTTCATCGGTAAATCATAACCGGTTAGATGAAGTAAAGAATAAATCAACATAGAACCATGGCCATTTGAAAGAATAAAGCGATCTCGATTTGCCCATTCCGGATTATTAGGGTTATGACTTAAATGATGATTCCAAAGTACCTCTCCAATTTCAGCCATACCCATTGGCGCCCCAGGATGTCCTGATTTTGCTTTCTGAACTGCATCCATGGATAATGCACGAATTGCGTTACATAAATCTGTTCTAGTTGTCATATTGCCTCCCTAATATTTTATGCATCAACAAAAATGCATCTATATTCTTTTAACTATTTATTATCTGTGTTGCACAGTAAACTTGAATTATTCCCTAAAGTAGGTTTACAATCAAGATATCTTCTCTTTAATTCTTATCCCCCTCTTTCCACTTCATAGAACAACCAATGCTTGAAAATTGAATTTCTGGGCCTTTTTGTGTAACAGAAATTAATTTCATAGCTTCATAAAGGTCTTTCTTATTATCTATTGGAGGCTCTTTATCTCTTCCAGTTGAATCAAATCGTCCTCGATATTGCAATTCTAATTTTCTATTAAATCCAAAAAAATCTGGGGTACAAATTGCATTATAAGATTTTGCAACAGATTGAGATTCATCAAAAACATATGGAAAAGAAAAATTATTTAGATCTGATAACTTTTGCATTTTTTCAAAGGAATCCTCAGGATAATTTTCAACATCATTACTTGAAATTGCAATTGAATTGATACCATATTGCTTCAATTCCAATAAATCTTTAATTAATCTTGGTAAGATTGCCTTTACATAAGGACAATGATTGCAAATAAACATTACTAAAAGGCCATTTTCACCTTTCGCTTTTTCAAGATTCCATAATTTATTATCAACACCTAATAAATTAAAAGGCTTAGCCTTCCATCCAAAATCACATAATGGTGGACTTAAACTAACCAATTATTTTCTCCATTCTGTATGATTAAATTAATTTAAAAAATATTTACATTTAATAACTATGAATAGATTTTACCATTCAAATACTATAAATATTAATGAAACACTATTTATGGATCATTTCGCTGCTCATCATGCTCAAAAAGTAATGCGAATAAAAGTTAATGATCAATTAATTTTATTTAATGGAGATGGTTTTGACTATACAGGCAAAGTAATTAATATAAAAAAACGTCAAATTGAAGTATTAATTACTTCTAAAAATAATATAAATAGTGAGTCAAATCTAAAAATAATTCTTTTACAAGCACTAACATCAAGTGAGAAAATGGACTGGATTATACAAAAAACAACTGAATTAGGAGTCACCGAAATTCAACCTATAACATGCGAAAGAAGCATTATAAAAATAAAAAATAATAAAATAGAAAAAAAACTTTTACACTGGCGTCAAGTTTCTATATCAGCATGTGAGCAATGTGGAAGAGCAAAATTACCTATAATTCATAAGCCTCAAAATTTTTCAAATTACCTTGAGACAATTACAAATTCTGACAAAAATTTAAAAATAATTTTAAGCCCTGATGCAAAAAAATCTTTTAATAACATTAAATCTAATACAAAAAAAGATATAAAAGTCTTAATTGGTCCAGAAGGTGATTTTACAAAAAAAGAATTGGAATTAGCTATCAATAAAGGCTTCTTATCCATCCGAATAGGGCCAAGAATTCTTCGTACAGAAACTGCACCTATTTCTATTTTGTCAATTTTACAATATAAATATGGAGATATTGTATAAAATACATTTTTTAGATTATAATTAAGTTATTACTAATTATTATATGTATTAAAAACAATATGGGTCCAGGGCAAATTATTAGAAAATTACGACAAGAACAAGGCATGACTCTTGCAGTATTGGCAAAAAAAACTGGTTTAGACCCTGGAAATTTATCAAGAATTGAGCGAGGTGAATTAAATATAAATTTTGTTTTGCTTGAAAAATTATCTTTATCTTTAAGCGTGTCTCCATCGATATTCTTTGATAAAAAAATTTCAGCGCCCAAACCAATAGATTTTATAAAGAGTTTTAGACAATCAGCAAAATTTATAAATCAATTTAATAACAAAACTTTTGTTATTGCTATCGGAGGTGAGGTAATTAAGGATGATCAATTTAATTCTATTGCTCATGATATTAATCTATTATATTCGATGAATATAAACATCATTTTAGTCTATGGAATTAGGCCACAAATTGATAAAAAATTAAAAGAAAAAAATATTATTTCAAAATTAATTAGGAATTTAAGAATTACAAAAAAAGAAACGTTAAATGAAATAGTAGAAATTAATGGTGCAATAAGAATAAAGATTGAAGCAATTCTATCTTCAGGTATTTTGAATTCGCCAATGTTAAACAGCAATATTAAAGTATCCAGTGGAAATTTTATAACAGCAAGGCCAATAGGAGTTATTGATGGTATAGATATGGAATTTACAGGTCAAATTAGAAAAATTGATACTAAAGCAATATCTGATAAATTAACTAATAAAGAAATTGTTATTATTTCACCACTAGGATATTCACCAATAGGAGATATCTTTAATTTATCTTATGAACAAACTGCAGCCCATATTGCACAATCAGTAAAAGCTGAAAAACTAATTTATTATGTTAATTCAAGTGGTATTTTAAATATTCATGGTGAATTAATTCCAGAGCTAACTTTCAACAAAGCCAAAAATTTAATTGAGCACATTGAGAATCCAGAAAATGCCCCTTTTATTTCTTATAATGATTTCAACATACTTAAAAGTAGCCTATATGCGATAAATAATAAGATTGAAAAAGTACACCTAATAAATAGAAATATTGATGGCTCAATAATTGAAGAGATCTTTACGGATAAAGGTTCAGGAACAATTTTGACAGAATATTCCCTTGAAAATATTAGAAGTGCAAAAGAATCAGATATTAATCAAATAAAAAATATTATTAAGCCATTAGAAAAAAAAGGGATTCTTATTGATAGAGTAAATAAAGATATAAATTCATTTTATGTGATTGAGTATGATCATAATATAATTGGAACTATTGCATTATACCAATATGCTGAAACCCTAGAAGTAGCTTGCTTTGCAATTCATGATAAATATCAAAATCTTGGTTACGGTAAAAAATTATTAAAATTTTGTGAGCAGAAAGCCTTAAACTTAAATATAAAAAAACTATTTATACTTACTACACAATCTGAACATTGGTTTATTGAAAATGATTTTCACTTAACTGATAAAAAATTTATACCGGATGAAAGAAAAAAAATTTATACTGCCGAACGAAACTCTAAATACTTTACCAAAAGGTTATAAAATATGACTCCAAACGAGAAATCAAAAGTTCTAAGCGAAGCGCTTCCATACATTAAGAAATTTTTTGGTAAAACAATTGTTATTAAATTCGGTGGGAACGCTATGGTTGATAAAAAATTAAAGCAATCGTTTGCTAAAGACGTGGTATTGCTAAAATTAGTTGGAATGAATCCAGTTGTTATTCATGGAGGAGGTCCTCAAATCAATAAATCACTTAATCAATCAGGTAAAAAACCTGTATTTCAAGAAGGCATAAGAGTTACTGATGAAGAAACTATGGCGATAGTTGCAAATGTCTTAGATGATGTTAATAAAGAAATTGTAAAGCTAATCAAAGAAAATGGAGGAGATGCTAATAGCTATAGCAATAATAAAAAAGTAAAAATTATTAAAGCTAGAAAATTGCAAACGCAAGAGGCATCAAATGATCTTGGTCATGTAGGTGAAATAATAGATATTGATTCATCTTTTATGGAACATCTAAAAGATAATGGCATAATTCCAATAATAGCCCCGATAGGGATAGGTAGCGATAATAAAACTTACAATATTAATGCTGATGTTGTAGCTTCTAAATTTGCAGAGATTCTAAATGCTGAAAAATTAGTATTAATGACTAATACACAAGGCGTTTTAGATAAAAAAAATAATCTAATAACAGGTCT
>ERZ1047985.2016-NODE-2016-length-13165-cov-5.895042_pt1 | contig 13165 bp, 6 predicted proteins | sample MGYA00383097_ERZ1047985 | MGnify/ENA primary metagenome ERZ1047985 (study PRJEB29581, sample SAMEA5548367) | metagenome | biome: marine; feature: coastal; material: water | depth 50 m | study: Short-term variability in the microbial, nano- and picoplankton...
CACATGAACTGTAGTTACATGCTAAGTTTCCATACTCATCAAGACCTTGTACGGTTGCTTCAGCGTTATAGTTGTCTGCATTTGCATCCAAACAGCCTGACCCTCCAGAGCCTCCTGAAGTTCCTCCTTCACAAGGTGTACCTCCGTAAGACGAACAGTCATTGGCATTAAAAGTATCATGCCAGCCGGAAAACGCATTTGCATACATACATCCTTCCGAAGGAGCGTCAGCACAGGAGGCGTATGCGCACAAGGTGTTGCCCCACTCATCTGTACCTTGTAAGGTTGCATCTGCATCGTAGTTGCTGGCATTTGAGTCCAAACAACCCGAGATATTTATATGACCGTTATAATCGCTATCGGCAGTTTGATACACTCTTACGTAGTCGATTTCCATGGCATCTTCAACAAAATTAGGGGCAATATTCTGTTCTATAGCCAAGTTTAATAATAAATATTGCTCTGCATCAAATGGCCACGTTTCAGCGTTTTTTACCGGGGGATTATAGGTGTAATGTACGACGCCGTCAACGCTAAAGATTAATTGTTCAGGTGTCCATACCAATCCGTAGGTATGCATTTGTGATGATGCTGTGGAAATCATTTGACCACCATGATTGATGGTTCCTCCATGGCTCGATGGTGTGTGGGTAGCACTTTGTACATAATTTTGATTGGTACCCCAGTGTTCCATAATGTCAATTTCGCCACAAGCAGGCCAAGATGCATTTCCAAAACCTGAATTTGTCCAATAACCACCTGGTTCAGTTACGTTCTTACCCAAAGTCCAAATTGCCGGCCATGTTCCTTGTCCTGTAGGTAGTTTTGCACGAACCTCTACTTTTCCATATCGAAATGCAAATTTAGAGTTTAATCGAGCGGAGGTGTATTGTTTTGTATGTCCTTGATCGTTAAAGTTTTCTTTTATAGCTACAATATTTAGTTTTCCGTTTTCAACATAAGAATTTTGTAGTCTATTGGTGTAATGTTGTTGTTCATTGTTGTACCAACCCCAACCATTTGGTAGTTGGGTTTGATGAAACCATTTTTCAGAATTTACTGCACCATTTGAATTGAACTCATCAGACCAAATCAAATCCCAGTCTTGGGCGACAGAGAAACTGCTGATTAAAAAGCTTAGTAAAAAGGTGATTTTTAATGTCTTCATAGTGGGGGGTGTTTGTAGTTAGTATTATGCTGAAAAAGATCAACTTGAAAAGCGTGCATTGAAATTAATGACTTTGTTCAAGTCATTAGAATGTGTTTGGATAATGTTGAACAAAAAATCAATTCATTGCTACTACGTACAAAGAAACGTGTAATTGGTGGATTAGTATTGTGAATCGCTTTGCAATCTATCCTGTTTAACTGAAACAGGGCAATAAGAAAATATTGGGAATAATCAATTATTCATTTATAGGTATTGAAAACCAAAAGGTTTTAGGGGTTTTGAAAAGTCAATAAAAATTTACCGCTGATGCAGATTTGTTTGAGCGACTCTCTTTTGTTCGAATAAGATTCTTATTGAAGTGTATTTGATGGTCTTAGGCTGAATCTAAAGTGATATTTACCTGTTTTCTTAATCCTAATGATTGTGTTTATTATCTTTAATGTATGCAGAAGGAGAAATCCCACACTGCTTTTTGAATGCATTGTAAAAAGCAGTTTTACTATTAAAACCAACCTCATTTGCTATGGCGATAATGGTGTGCGTTTTATGCTTTTCAGAAATAAGCATTTTTTTTGCTTCTTCAATTCGGTATCGATTAATAAAATCAGAAAAACTAGTCTCTTCGATACGATTGATTACCTGCGAGACTTTATGTGAAGAAATGTTAGATGATTTTGCTAAGTCATTTAATCGATATTCTGGGTTAAGATAGACGCGGTCTTTTTCTATGATTGATGTTAGTTGAGTCATTATTTCAAGACATTCCTCTTGATCTAAGTTTGAAGTGTATTTTTTGTCTTCACTTGTTTCAATCTCATTGATTTCATCAGACTTACTAGAACGCTTTTTTGGATGCCTTCTCATAAAGATGATCATCAAACAAATTATTAAAATCAGAATGATGATTTTCAGAATGATATGTATGGATTTGAAACCAAATAACCCCTCAGCCAATGAATCTTCAGCACAAGGATTGCCTCCGAAACTTATACAGACTGCAGCTGTAAAGTCATGTCTTAATGCTGCATAAGTAGTTGCGTAGATACAACCCTCTGGATCTGGGATGTCAGCACAAGATGCGTACGTACAAATTAAGTTGTTCCATTGATCTACTGCTTGAGTAGTAGCATCATCATTGTAGTTCGATGCGTTTTCGTCTATGCAGCCTAGAATAGATGAATCTATTGTACATGGTGTACCTCCGTAGCCAGAACATTGTGCTGCGGTGAAGTCTTCTCTTAATGCTGCGTATGCTTTGATATAAATACATCCTTCTGCATCTGGAATATCGTCACAAGAGCTGTAGCTACAAACATAGTTTCCGTATTGATCAAGAGCCGGGTCTGTTGCTTCTGGATTGTAATTTGTTGCATTTTCATCCATGCAACCTTCTGATTCATTTAGGCAAGGTGTACCACCATAAATAACGCAATTAGCGGCTGCGAAGTGTGCGTTATAAGTAGCAAATGACTTTGCATACATGCATCCTGTGGAAGGAACTTCTTCACAGCTCTTGTAGGTGCATAATTGGTTGCCCCATTCGTCAACGGCTTGTTTCGTTGCTTTTGCATCATAATTAATTGCTGCTGAATCTATGCATCCACCGCCAATGTAAACTTCGTATTCGCCACAAGCCCGTCCACCATATTCCAGGCATGCATCATGACCAAATTCGGTACAGTAAGGTCCGAAAGATTCGGGGTAAATACATCCATCATAGGGCGCGTCCTCACATGAAGTGTAGATGCATAATAGATTTCCGTATTTGTCTATTGATTGAGCGGTTGCCTCTGGGTCAAAGTTTACAGCATTTATGTCTAAACAGCCTGATTGACATGGTGTGCCACCATAATTTATACAAGCCTCAGCTCCAAAAAACTCATTCCATATGGAGAATGAATTCTCATACAAACACCCATCGGCTGGAGTTTCATTACATGAAGTGTATTTGCATTGTATATTGCCGTATTCATCAACAGCCTGAATGGTTGATGCCGGATTATAGTTGCTTGCCTTTACATCCAAACAGCCCGAAACATCCTTATTGGATAGGTTTGTTTTGGTTTGCGCGCTTACAAAATTTATTTTCCAGAGTGATGAAAATAACAATAGCGTAAGTGTTAATAACCTTATTTTTAAAAATGACTTTTTTATATCGGTGGGGTACAACATGTTTAAGTCTGCAATTTAAGGAAAAATGAAAACTAATTTCAAGGCAAGTAGTTTAAAAACTGATTTAGTCTGTAAAGGAAAATGAAATTTAGGAAATGAATCGTATAATGGGTGGTAATAATTCCTGTTTTAACAAAACAGGACGTTAAAATAGGACAGTAAAGAACCAACAGACCTTTGAAGTTAACGTGCATTGAGCCCAATGCGTGAGGTGTGGAGCAAAAAAACAAAACAAAAGTCTTTTCAACGACTCTTCTATTATATCGTTATACTGTCATTAATATTATTATTTTTAACAAAAGATTATAAAAAGATATGTATCAAATAAAGAGCGAATCGGATTATATTAAGTCGTATAAATCCTCAGTTGAAAACCCTGAACGTTTTTGGGAAGAAATTGCAGAAAATAATTTCACTTGGCAAAAGAAGTGGAATCATGTCCTTCAGTATGACTTTTCTAAACCCGAATTCAAATGGTTTGAAGGGGCTAAACTCAATATTACAGAAAATTGTATTGACCGACATCTTAAAGATAGAGGTGATAAAACAGCGATACTATTTGAGCCCAACAATCCAGAGGGAAAAGAAGAACACATTACTTACAATGAATTGTATAAAAGGGTGTGTAAATTTGCCAATGTTCTAAAAGATCAGGGCATTGGAAAAGGAGATCGGGTGTGCATTTATTTGCCTATGATTCCGGATTTGGCCATTGCTACTTTGGCCTGTGCGAGAATTGGAGCCATTCATTCTGTGGTGTTTGCTGGATTCTCATCCAACTCATTAGCTGCTCGAATAAATGACGCAGAATGCAAGATGGTCATCACTAGTGACGGTTCTTTCAGAGGAAATAAATGCATCGATTTAAAATCTATTGTTGATGAAGCTTTGGATTCTTGTCCTTGTGTTGAACGTGTTTTGGTTGCTAAAAGAACGCAGACTGGGGTTGCCATGAAAGCTTCTCGTGATGTTTGGTTGCAGTCTCTTTTGGATGCAGCAGTAGGGGAGTGCCCTATCGAAATTATGGATGCCGAAGACCCTTTGTTTATTTTGTACACCTCGGGCTCTACGGGCAAGCCAAAAGGTATGGTTCATACCACTGCGGGTTATATGGTCAATACCGCATACACATTTAAGAATATTTTTCAGTATGAGGAAGAGGATGTCTACTGGTGTACGGCGGATATTGGTTGGATTACAGGTCATAGCTATATTGTATACGGGCCCTTATTAAATGGAGCAACAACTTTGATGTTCGAAGGTGTGCCCTCTTATCCAGATTGGGGAAGGTTTTGGGAAATTGTCCAAAAACACCAGGTGAATCAATTTTACACCGCACCAACGGCTATACGCGCTATGGCAAAGGAAGATATTAGTCATGTGAAAAAATACGATTTGAGTTCTCTCAAATTATTGGGAACAGTGGGTGAGCCCATCAATGAAGAAGCATGGCACTGGTATCATAAAAATATCGGAGCTGAAAAATGTCCAGTCGTAGACACCTGGTGGCAGACTGAAACGGGTTCCATCATGATTGCTCCTATTCCTACTGCTGTTAAACCGGTTCCTACTTTTGCCACACTTCCACTTCCGGGGATACAACCTGTATTAGTAAATGCTGATGGTGATGTCATTGATACAGACAAAACGGAAGGAAACTTATGCATTCGCTTCCCATGGCCATCTATTGCAAGAACCATATGGGGAGACCATCAAAGATACAAAGACACCTATTTTTCAAAATTTGAAAACAGCTACTTTACCGGTGACGGTGCCATCAGAAACGAAAAGGGCTATTATCGCATTACAGGTAGGGTAGACGACATCATTTTGGTTTCGGGACACAATCTAGGTACTGCTCCCATTGAGGATTGCATCAATGAACACCCTTTAATTGCTGAGAGTGCAATTGTAGGTTTCCCAGATGCTATTAAAGGAAATGCATTGTATGGATTTTTAACGGTTAAATCACCCGTAAACTCGGAGGATGATAAAGTGCTTTATCAGCAAGTCAATCAGTTGATTCGGGATAAGATAGGTCCGATTGCTAAGTTGGATAAAATTCAATTTTGCTCGGGACTTCCAAAAACAAGATCAGGAAAAATAATGCGTAGAATTCTTAGAAAGATCGCCTCTAATGATGCGGAAAATCTTGGAGATACCAGTACGCTGTTAAACCCTGAAGTTGTTCAGGAAATTAAAGACAACGCACAGTAAATTTGAATTAAATACCTCGGCGGATTACAAGGTAAAAACTTCATAAGTCCGAGACCATTTCTTGGAATGGCCTGGTGGAATTTGAAGTTCAATAAACAACTCTGGACTTATAACATGCTTAGAGCCCCATACATTGATGCTTTGAGTTTGGAAATTTCCCGTTTCTCGAATCCCGATTTTTGAATTTAAATCATGCAATTCCCACTGTGCGTCCACGACCTTGTTGCCCGATAGCTTGCTGAAAAAGAAAGGTTCTTTGGGGGTTTCTTTAAATTTCAGTTCTGATGTATTGATTTTGACTTTATTTCCGGGATTAACGACTTCTTCAAATCCTTCAGAGTTCATCTGAAAGGGGAATTTCAAAACCATGTTTTTCCCTATAGAATCTTCATTAATGCCGATAAAGTTGTGGTTGTACTCATTGCATGTGATATTTTTCTCTCCTGTGTTTTCAAGAGTGTATTTGATGGAGAAGCTTGAATCGAACAACTCAATTTCTTTTTTCAAACGATATGCGTAGCCTTTTAATGATTCTGAGGTACAACAAATGATTAGTTTGTCTTTCTCATGCAATACAGAGAACAGGGCGGGTTTGATTTCGTAGGTTTTGTTGAAATCATAAGAGCGACTTACTTTTTTTAGTAATCCAATGCCAATTTTGTGAAACCATCCACCCATTTCGGTTTCTTCAAAACCCAATGCCGAATCGATTCCAAATTCATTGTAAAGGCCTCTCCCAAATAGATGTTCATTTTCAGCAGCAGGTTTTTCACGAGTTAGTATGGGGATGTTTTGAAATTTTAAGTCTACGATTTTTCCCGTCCAATCAAATCTGGAGCCACAATAGTTTTCTCCGGGATGGTCTATAACAAGATGTAAATGTTTATTTTTTAGTGAGAGTTGCACATCTATTCTTTTGTGAATTATGACCAACGAATCCAACTGTTTTGAATCGCGGTCTTGAGCTGAAGGAATGAGTTGAAGAAAAGGTTTTACCCCAAATATTCATCAGCACTAAAGTATGAAAATTAAACAGATTAGAGCTTTCGGTTTTTTTCGTAATGAAAATCAAAGAGTTTGTGATTTTTAATGCCATTGGAAAGTAAATAGCTTACTCCTTTAAATTCCGTTCTGATAAATCAGTATCGAGATGGTAGTGATTCTATGGATTGGCACCAAGACAATGAAAAGGAATTGGGGTTAAATCCAACCCTTGTTTCGGTAAACTTTGGGGCATCCAGAATGTTTCAATTGAGACCTTTGACGACGAAAGAAAAAATATTCCCATAAAGGAGGGGATCCTTTTCGTCGTGCGAGGGAGTTTACAGCATCATTCGCAACATCGCACCCAAAGACTAAGAAAACGGTTAAACTTCTAATAAATTTGACTTTTCGGAGCATTCAAAGTCAGTAGTTCCCCCAAAAAGCACAGTCCCTATTCGCAAGGATCACTGGAGTCATAGACTAAAGAACTTGCTTCGTTAACTTTCAATTGATAGCCTTCGCCAGCTTGCATATCACCAATGGCATTAAAACTCCATTCCGGTAACAAAGCATTTCCATTAAAATCTTTTGCAATAACCAAGTTGCTCGCTGTGATTAACTCACTAAATACCGACTCAGCATCCTTAGGTTCTGTTGGAAGGTAGCCAATGGTGTTCCATCCGGCAGTCAAAGAAATGGGGTGGTCTTCTGGTACAGCGTAGTTCCCCGATAATCCCAGAGCACAGGCTTCGGACGTTTTGATGAGGTATCCTTGTTTAGGGCTTAAATCTCCGATGGCATTGAAATTCCATTCGGGTAGATACGCCATTCCGCTGTTGTTTTTTACTATGATGATTTGATTGTTTTGGACCAGTGGCGCTATAACTTTTGAAATGTCTGTATATGCAGGACTGATGTACGTCGTAAACATCGACCAACCTGAGGGAAGATTGAGCGTTTGAGAATTCGGAAGGACTCCTTGATTTCCATCGCAGGGTTGTTCGCAGAACTCAGTACCCACTTCATAACTAATGTATTTGGTGACTGCCATACCACCTGCAAAGGCAAATTTACAGGCGTAACTTAGAATATTTCCATTTTCCTGACCTGCAATAGTTGCAGAAAATTTAGCGTCGGAGATGCGCTCCATTGCTTGTTCTGCAAAGGGTGATTCTTGCCATAAATAGGCAACGACCCCCACCTTATCTGAATCCAATAGTTCAAAATCAACAATCACATCCTGATCAATAGTTTCAAAATGAACCGTATAACCTTCAGTAAATGAGCCTACACTAGCTTCATTGGCTGTTTTATGACATTGCTCATTGGTTGCGACTTCATCATCATTCTCTTCTTCTGTGATGGTAATGCTAATGGTTTGAGAGGGTGTTGTGTTGTTTTCGTTACTAATAGCCAAAGCTTTTATTTCATAGACATCAGCTTGGGTTGGAACCCAATTCATTTCATAGGGTTCTGTTGTATCTTCTCCAATTTTTGACGATCCATTAAAGAATTCCACTCGAGAAATGGTTTCAGTAAAACCTTCAATAGATGCACTTATTGTAATTCCCTCTCCTTCAGTGAATGAGGATTCGTTGTTTGGAGTGCTGATTGAAATGATGCCGACTTCATCATCTTCACTACAGAAATCTGTTCCGACGGTATAGCTGAAATATTTTGTCACGGCCAAACCACCTGCAAAGGCAAATTTGCAGGCATAACTCAGATTTTCGCCAATATTTTGATCCGTTAGAGATACAGAAAACTTAGTATTGGATATGGGTTCCATTTGTTGTTCTGAAAATGGAGATTCCTTCCATAAATAGGTGACAATCCCTTCTTTATCTGAGTCTAACAATTCAAAAGTAACAAGGACTATATTTTCAATCGTTTCAAAATTCACCGAATAACCCTCAGAAAAAGAACCTTGTTGTGCTTCGGATGATGTCACTACGCAAGAGGTTTCATTATTTACGATAATATTGACACTTGAAGAGCTACTTTTGTTATTTTCATTATCGGTTGCAATGGCCTTAATGGTATAGTTCTTTATTGCAGATGGCTGCCAATTAATTTGGTAGGGAGCTGTACTGTCTTCACCAATTTTTACATCTCCATCAAAAAATTCTACTAAAGCGATGCTTCCACCAGGATCAGATGCAGAGGCTGAAAGTGTTTGGGTGGACCCTAACAAAATGACACTTCCTGAGCTTGGTGAAGTCATGGAAACAATAGGGGAGTTGTTTGTGCCCGAGGTCGCTTCTGCCAGAGTAAATACCATTTTACCAAGGTTAAACTCACCCCCACTAATGGCTACCCGTATTACTTGTATTCCTTGATTTAAGGTAATTTGATTTACTTGTTTTGTACTCCAGCTATCCCAGCTTCCTGTACTCGACATAGAAACATCAGGGCTTATTCGAGAATCATAAGTTTCTAAATGGAAAGGTCCTCCTCCATTTGGGTTTCCAGAGGCATAATTGAAGTTCAGATTGTAAATCCCAGAAGTTGTCACATTGACGGTATATTCCATCCATTCTCCCGAACTAATCCAACCGACAGCAGCCCCTTGCTGAGCGTCAGAAAACGCATCCACGTATTCGTCGGGTCTGTAATCACCTTGGTTCTCTTGTGATAGGTCGAGGTACGTGATGTTCTGACCGATACTTCCTTGAAATTTATCGTAGTGCCCTGCTTGTATTGTCCCCGGAATTTGAGGTACAGAAGCTAAGTAAGAACTTTGTGTACCCACCTGAACGGAGACTACATTGCTGGTGGTAAATGAATTACCGAGATACATCTTAGCATACATGGTTTGCATGCCGGAACTTAAATTCGAGATTTCAATTTCATAGGGTGCACTTGCGTCACTACCTATCAAAGTATTGCCGCTGAAAAAGTCGACTCTATCGACATCATTTTCGGTGGTCGTGGCAGTGAGAATCACACTAGCATTTTCGTTGATTTCAGAAAGATTCGTGCTCAGGCTGATCGATGAATTCACATCTTTACTGGTAGCCATATCATTGGCCGCAACCCTTAATTCATAGCCATCTGAAAATACAACCGTTAAAGGAACGTTTTTGTAATTGTGGGCTACATAGGTATTAGACCCCTCTTTTTCGAAACAGGCTGCTATGGGATAGTTGGACGTTATAGAAGTGTTCACCGAACCTAGTGCATTCATGGCGTGGAGCCAGTGATAGGTTTGAGCATCTGAAATTCCAAACTTTAAGTTTCGATTGGGATTGGAGTCGTACAAATCAATAGCGGCTTGAGGATCTGTAAAAGCTAAATATTTCCAATACGTATCGTGCCAAAGGTTTGCATTTACTTCATTGGATAAGATACCTGTATTTGAGGCCATTTCACTCCATAGAGATTGAGCATACTCTTTGTGGTGTCCTAAATACAAGGATCCTCCGTGAATGGGGTAAATTTCAATTCCATAGGCGGCAGCGATATCTGAGGTCCAAAAGGTTTGATTATCGTAGCCATTTCCCCAAATTCGAGAAGCCAAACTATAGCCATATTCTGGTTTGAAAGTTCGCTCGTTGATGTCAAGCCAATACTCTTCTATGGCGGTTTGTTCTGTGGTGTAGATGTAAATCCCTAAATCGCGAATTTCATCATTTTCAGTAATGGCTCCCCAATGAATTAGTGAAGAGGCAAACTGCATACTTTCAGAGGTAGATTCTTGATCGTTTCCAAAGGGAAAGGTGGCAAAACCATTTGCCCAGCTGTGTCCGGCATAGGGACTAAAATTTCTTAAGAAAGGGAATTGGGTGTCATTTCTGTCATGCGATGCTGCGTCACGTATCAATAAATTGATCATCTCTCCCCATTGGTTAGACCAACCGGGTTCGTATTGTTCCATAAAGGCTGCAGCATGAATGAAATAGCCCCAATGAAAGTGGTGATCATTCAAATTGTTATCTTGGCCGTGGCCGGCAGGGTAGCCAATCAGTGCTGACCAAGTGTTGTTGTAGTAGAATAAAAAGGCCTTTTCACCCGATTCTGCCTTTAACCAATCTTCCAAACGTTCTTTGACCGTTGAAACCATTTTATCTCGGGCTTGAACGTCTCCCATTTCATCAGCTATACGAGCGGTTTGAATCAATCGATTCATCATTTGCCCTTCATTGTAGGAGTCGGTCCAAGTGGCTAGTGGATCGTTTTGAATTTGAGCGATTTTGTCATCCAAAGCTGCAGGATTAAACCCTACACTGTTGTTATCTAGATAGGGTAATGTCGGTAATATTCCTTTGAATGTGTTTTGTACCGTAAATGTATTTCCATTTAGCGTTTTTATTTCACCTCTTATAGAATTGTAGCTGTATGCGTTCGGCTGAGGAGAATTTGGAGCCAAGTGATCCCATTGATGAGGCAGTAAGCCTTGTAATACATGGTTCTGTGATCCTTCCTTAATGTTGGGGCTAACTGTAAATGTTGTAGTTAACACAGAATTGTTTTCATTGTAAGACCATTCTGTAGTCGTGTTTTCAGGAAATACATAGGCGTACTTTTTGTAACTCTCAGCCACTGAGGAAATATTGCTTATTGATTGTGGTAGCATGGCCATGGACCAGTAATCTTTTCCATTTAGGTTGGAAGTATAAAAGTCCCCATTTTTTGTCCAGGTACTTCCAGTAGGCGCATATATTGCAAAATCTGCTCCCTGATGTGCGTCTGTAATGGTGATCATCTCTCCGTTGACATTCACGCTTCCTTTGGTGATTTCGATCTGAGCAATGTCAGAGGAGCCTTTGGTAAAGTAAAGAAAAGGCATACCAATTCCCGTGGTAGCTTCAAATTCACGATTGTTATTGTTCCAGTTCATGCTTACCGTCCAATCTGAATAATCAGAGACGGTGGCTTTGGATGCATTTAATCCGGATACGCCTACGGTTATAGGAAGGTAATCGTCAATGGGTTGGCTACTTCCATTTGGTGTAGGAGTGGGTACAATATAACTGACGACAAGTCCGTTGGAAACGGTCTTCATGGTCATGGGGTAATTGAAAAGATTACTTACATGGTCTTCTTTTATCAATGAGGACCACCAGTCGTTGGTAGGAACGGGTTTACCAAGTGCATTTCCACTGATTTGTGGACTGCCAGATGGATATTCGTTCCGTCCGGCAACATCTACCCCAGGAAATGTTTGGGTATAGCTAGCGCTTCCGACACTTGTGAATTGTGCATGAACGACTGTTGAAACAAAAAGTACTACGCTTACTAAAATAGAATGCCTTGCTTTCATAGGGGGTCTTTATATATACTATAAATTTAAAGAATTTTTTTTATAGACGTTTCGCGTTTTATAAAACAGGATAATTATCTGGATTAAACCTATAATTGATTAAGTAATCGTTTTAATAGCCCAAACATTATGGAACTTAAGACCTTAATTTATGTCCCAAAAACCATACAAAAGTGTAATTTATACATTAAATTAGCCGTCGAAAATAAAGTAGATTTACCTCTTTATTTACACGTAGTTAAAGCGTAAAACGAAAATAATTTTTTACATCGATGATTAAAATTGGAATTAATGGCTTTGGGAGAATAGGTAGACTAGCTCTAAGGTCGGCATTAAAGAACAGCCGAGTAGAGGTGGTTGCAATCAATGATTTAGTTGACATAGAGTATTTGGCTTACATGCTAAAATACGACTCTACACACGGTAGTATTTCAGATGATATTTCTGTCGATGGGAATCATTTAGTGCTCAACGGATCAAAAATTCGAGTAACGAGCGAGCGAGAGCCTGCCAACTTGAATTGGGGAGCTGTAGGTGTAGATTATGTGATTGAATCAACAGGTTTCTTTTTAACCAAAGAATTGGCTGAGGGCCACCTGAAAGCAGGAGCAAAAAATGTAATTATTTCAGCGCCCGTAAAAGATGAAACGCCAATGTTTGTTTACGGTGTGAATCACAATAACTATACTTCAGACATGAAGGTTGTGTCCAATGCTTCGTGTACGACCAACTGTTTAGCGCCTATAGCAAAAGTGCTTAACGATAAATTTGGAATCGAGAGCGGCTTAATGACAACGGTTCATGCCGTTACTTCTACGCAAAAAGCCATAGACGGTGTTTCTCCAAAAAACTGGAGGTTGGGTAGAGGTGCTTACCAAAGCATTATCCCTTCATCAACCGGAGCAGCAGTTGCTGTGGGTAGAGTGATTCCCGAGTTGAGTGGGAAACTTACTGGAATGTCTTTTAGAGTTCCTGTGTCTAATGTTTCTGTGGTAGATTTATGTGCCAACCTTAAGACGAAAGCTTCTTATGAAGAAATTTGTGCTGCTATGAAAGAAGCTTCTGAGTCTGGAGATCTTGCGGGTGTATTGGCATATACTGAGGATATGGTGGTTTCTTCAGATTTTACATCTGACAAGCACACGTCTATTTTTGACGCAAAAGCGGGTCTTCAAATTTCAGATACCTTTGTAAAAGTTATCAGTTGGTACGATAATGAATGGGGTTACTCCAACAAAATTATTGACATGATTATACATATGAGTGACTGCTCAAAGTAAGATTATATAAAGCTCAAAAAAAAGCCCTCGCATCTGCGAGGGCTTTTTTTGTTTCATAGTTCTTATTCATTTTTTCCG
>ERZ1047985.2026-NODE-2026-length-13130-cov-35.714340_pt1 | contig 13130 bp, 10 predicted proteins | sample MGYA00383097_ERZ1047985 | MGnify/ENA primary metagenome ERZ1047985 (study PRJEB29581, sample SAMEA5548367) | metagenome | biome: marine; feature: coastal; material: water | depth 50 m | study: Short-term variability in the microbial, nano- and picoplankton...
CAAGGCTTACTTTATACCACAGTGGCCCGAGCAGGCTTTTTAACGGGGGTTTATGTTGTCTTTGTCCCTTTGTTGGGTTTGCTTATGGGTACCAAAACTGAGTGGCCAACATGGTTGGGTGTGATTTTTGCTATGTTTGGATTGTATTTTCTGTCTCAAATTAAAGCAGATCAGTTTGTAATAGGTGACACTCTAATACTGATTAGTTCGGTCGCTTGGGCATTACACGTTATTTATACCGGTAAAGTTGCCAATCAAATCTCGGTTTATCGATTGATGTTTTTGCAATTTTTTTTTGCTGCCATAATAAGTGGCGTGGTGATGCTTTTTACCGAAGTTTGGGACTGGAATGCCGTTAGAGATGCAGCAATATCTTTGCTTTTTGTTGGAGTGCTGTCTTCTTGCATTGGTTTTTCTTTGCAAGCCATTGGTATGCGCACCGCGCCTGCCTCTCATACAGCCCTTATTCTGAGTTTTGAAGCAGTATTTGCGGCCATTGGTGGGTGGTGGTTACTTAATGAGTATCTGACTCCCATTGAGCTAGTTGGGTGTGGACTAATTTTAATGGGTGGACTGGTGTCTCAGTTTAAAGTGTTTCTTAAGTCTCCTAAAAACACGATATAGTGTTGTTTAAGTCAGCTATTTAATCGATCACTTACCTGCTTTTCATAGAGGAGAGGAGATATATTAACTTTCACCACATCCTTGATTATGGGCTGAGCCTTTTCAGTAGGGTGGAGCCCATCTTGCTGAATCATTCCTTCGGTGATTGCTAATTCTTCAAGTTGAAACGGTATTAAAGTGATCCTCTTTTCCATGGATAATTGAACATATACTTTGGCAAATGCATCAGTGTACCTTCTGCCGTAATTGGGTGGGATACGCATGCCAAAAAGAATAGGCACTGCATTAGCATCTAGGCACAGGTCGACCATTCGAGATAAATTTTGTTTCATAAGTCGAAGTGGCTGACCTCGAAGACCATCGTTTCCACCTAGTTCAAGTATTACATAATCAGGTTGGAATTTCGTCAGTAGCAGGGGCAGTCTTGCTAAACCTCCCCCTGTGGTGTCGCCACTGATACTACCGTTAATTATTTCATGATCCGACGAAAGGTCTTCTCGTAGAAGGTTAACCCAGCCTTTAGCTGGGTCGATACCATAACCCGCGCTCAAACTATCACCCAAAACTAATAGAGTTGATCCATAAGTGTTGGCACCTAGTAGAATAAACAGGCAACATAGCCCTTTAAAAAAAGATCGCATAATAAATCCCGAGTGAACTTCGATTAAAATCTGTAGCGGAAGTGTAAGCGATTTTTCTCACAATGGAAGGTTCTAATGATTGAAGTGACAAACATATGCAAACAGGTGATCACCACCGAAGGTAAATTGGACATCCTGGATGGGATTAGCTTGACTGTTGCTGATGGCGAAACCTTGGCCATTGTTGGACCATCAGGCTCGGGTAAATCCACATTGTTGGGTATTTTAGCTGGTCTCGATTTGCCGAGTTCCGGGTCTGTCGTGGTTAATAATCAGGATATTACAGCGATGGATGAAGAAGGGCGGGCGATGGTGCGAGCAAAGGATGTGGGTTTTGTTTTTCAATCATTTCATTTGCTCCCTGGATTAACCGCTTTAGAGAACGTTGCATTGCCACTTGAGCTAAATGGTGATGGCAAAGCCCTGGAAACAGCTAATTATTATTTAGAGAGGGTAGGCTTGAGTAGTCGCACAACTCACTATCCGCGACAGCTTTCCGGCGGTGAACAGCAGCGTGTAGCAGTAGCAAGAGCCTTTGCTTGCAAACCGACTATTTTATTTGCCGATGAACCTACCGGAAACCTAGATACGGGGACCGGTGAAATTATTAATGACCTTCTATTTGATCTAAACCGGGAAGAGGGTACTACGTTGATTTTAGTGACCCATGAAATGAATTTAGCGGCGCGATGTAATTTAACACTGCAATTACAGGCGGGTCGTCAGATGGAAAACGACGAAGCAAAATCTAAGGAGCTTATCTCTTAATGCTTTCTTTGCGAATGCTTATTAGGACCTGGCGCGGCGGCGAACTTGGGTTGATCCTTTGGTCATTGATTCTGGCGGTAGCTGTAGTGACGTCAGTATCCCTTTTGGCTGAGCGTATTGAGAAAGCTCTGACTCAAGAGTCCAGTAGTTTTTTAGCCGCCGATTTGGTAGTTCGGAGTAGTAAAGAGGCTTCCGAAGAATGGCTCCAAGAAGCCCAGATAAAGAATGTTTCTACGGCTAAAATAATGGGTTTTTCATCCATTGTGTTCCATGACGATGAGCTACATTTGGCGTCGATCAAGGCGGTTCAGCCCAATTATCCTTTACGTGGGCTGATTAAGCGCTCCACTACTGCATTCACACGTGATCCTAGTTTGATCGAGTCAGTTGATTTTGGGCCAGATAGAGGAGAAGTTTGGGTGGACGCCAGGCTTTTGCCCCTGCTGGACATAGAGCTTGGAGATGAGATTGAGTTGGGTGATACGACACTCAAAGTTAGTCAGATTTTGATCGAGGAGCCAGACGGTAGTTCCTACTCATTTTTTGGTGCTCGAGTATTGATGAACTATGCCGATATACCTGCCAGCGGAATTATTCAGCCGGGTAGTCGGGTCACTTATCGTTATCTCATGGCGGCTAATGACCAGGATAGCTTTGAAGAATATCAAGCGTGGCTTGAGCCTCAATTAGATATTCATGACAGATTGATTACGCCTGATCAGGCTCAGGCGAGTATTGCGGATACCATGGATAAAGGGAGACGTTTTTTGTTGTTGGCTGGAAGTATCGGTGTAGTCTTGGCTGGTATTGCATTGGCCCTTGCTAGTCACCATTTTGCTAGCGGACAAACCAAGCAGGTTGCCCTTCTGAAAAGCTGGGGTATTCCAGCCTTAAGAGTCCGAAGATTATATCTACAACAGAGCATTTGGATGGGAATTTGCGGCTCTTTAATTGGATTAGCAGTGGGTTTTGTATTTCACCATTTGCTTCTTTTGATCGTGAGGGAATGGTTACCTATAGAATTACCTTTGGCAGGTCTGCGACCTTGGATAACCGGATTGGCGACTGGACTACTGTGCTTAGCGGGGTTCACTCTGCCGGCTTTGTGGCACTTACCCGCCCAGTCACCCCTCGCGGTATTGCGTCAAGATGTGGCTTCAAAACCCCTAAGCTCGGTAATTAGGGTGTCTTTCGGTGTCGCGGCGATCACAGGTCTATTGCTGTGGTATAGCAATAATCTTTATTTGTCTTTAGCGATACTAGCAGGCTTCGGTGTTACAGCATTGGCCTCAGTTTTGGGAGGATTATTCCTATTGCGATTAGGTATGCAATATGGGCAACGCATGGGTAGTATTTGGCGTCTAGCGTTGGCCAATCTGTGGCGTAGGCGCTCCCAGAGTTTAATCCAGATGATTGGGTTTTCTGGCGCTATAGCGCTACTAATGATAATGATAGTGGTACGCACGTCATTAATTGACCAGTGGCAGTTCCAGTTAGCCGAGGATGCTCCTAACCACTTCTTGGTTAATGTGGCCCCCTATGAGTTAGATGGTGTTAGGCAGTTGGTTGAGGACAATCAGCTCAACACAGCTGGGTGGTATGCCATGGTTCGCGGCCGAATGACCGAGATTAATGGCGTTGCGATTACTGAAGAGCAGAAAGATAGCCATGAATCTTTTAGGCGTGAACTCAATCTTAGCTGGACCACTGAATTGCCTGAGGGGAACACCGTTGCTCAAGGCGAATGGTGGGATCTTGATGAGTTGGCTAAATTCAGTGAAAAAACGAATGAAGTGGGGCAGGCCATTGCTCCGGTATCTCTAGAGGACGAGCTTGCAGGAGAACTTGGTTTAAAGTTAGGCGACCGCATTACCTTTAGCGTTGGTGGTCTTATTTTTGAAGCTCAGATGATAGGGACACGCAGTCTGAATTGGGACAATATGACGCCCAATTTCTATTTCTTGTTCCCTGAGGGCTTGCTCGAGGAGTACCCCCGCACCAGCATGACTAGTCTCTATATTCCCCCAGAAAAGAAACTTTTAGTTAATGATATTTTGCGGAGTTATCCAACGGTGCAAGTGATCGAATTGGATAAAATTATTGATCGAATCCGAACCATAGTTTCTCAGGTGACCCGAGGTCTTGAGGTAATGACCTTACTTATCTTGGGCTGCGGTGTGCTGGTGATGTTCGCTGCTGTGAGTTTGTCTATGTCTGAACGGCTTCAAGAGAGCGCTATTTTGCGGACGTTGGGCAGTTCTAGGCGACTTATATTAGGGATCCAATTAATCGAATTCAGCGCCTTAGGCACAATGGCTGGGCTGTTGGCTAGTGCTGGGGCAGAATTATCTGTGGCGATGCTGCAGCGTTATATGTTTGATCTGCCTTTTTCGATGCACCCTTGGCTATGGTATACAGGGCCGCTAGTTGGCGGTCTACTGGTTGGCTCATTAGGTGTAGGTTACAGTCGAAAGGCTGTAGTTCAGCCACCCCTCGAAGTACTAAGAAGTCTATAGCCAATAGGTCTACGCAGGTTACTTTAGTGGTAACTGAATACTGAAGATCGTTTCGTTGCCGTTATCTGATACTACCGCTATCTGGCCATGATGCTGTTCAGTGATGATGAAATGAGTAAATGACAGACGCTGACCCATGCTCTTTTGATCATTATGTTTGTCTTGGGATGCAAACGGTTCGAAGATGTACTGCTGTTCTTCATCGCTAAGAGTCTCGCCGTTGTGCTGAAAACGTATCCAAATATCGTCATAAAGCTGTGTTACTGCGATCCGTATGCAGGGAGAATGATCAATATCATCTATCTGCCCCAATGCTGCACATGCATGGCGTATAAGGCTTAGAAAAACTTGTTGTAGCTCAGTGGTATAGCACGGAAAGTCAGGCAAATCGTCCGCATACTCTCTCTTTACATCCACATCTTGGAACCGCAAGCCTGATGTTACAGAAAGTACATCTTCAGCTAACTCAATACTGTGTTCAATAATATCAGCAATACTTGCAATGGATTTAGCATCGCCGCCACTCCCTGAGAAATCCAATAAGTTTTCTATTACTGACTTCGCTTGTTGGCCTCGAATAACACTGTCCTCCAGTGTTTCTCCCAGAGCAACGGCATCAAAAGATTCGTCTGTTAGACCCTGGCGTGCAGTTTTCACAGATTTCAGCATCTCGCGCAGCGGAATGTTAATGTCATGGGCCATGGTTGAAGCCATTTCACCCATTAAAGACATTTTATCCCGTTGAATCAGCATAGTTTCTGAGTTCACCCGCTGCGTAATATCGTCGATTAGCAATACTACACCTGTGACTGATTGATCTTTGAGGGGATATATGGTGATGTCAAAATGAAATTGACCACGCTGACTGTACTTTATGGTCACGGCAGATTGTTTTTTATGTGCTTCGTCAATCTGGTTTGGAGTTACTGTGATTTCCGGGTAGCACTTCCATAAATCTTTACCGATAACCTTGGTTGCGGCTAACCCTGAGACTTCTTCAGCTCGCGGGTTCCACTGAGTAATTTGATTGTCTTTGTTTAACCCGATAAGCATGAGGGGCATTGATTGCAGGATTTCAGAAATATAGGACTCTGATTGCCTTAACTGAGAAGTCGTCGTTAAATGCTCACTAATCTCTGCTTCCAGCGCCTTATTGCTTTCAGACAGTAAAGTGTTTGATTCATTCAAGGTTGCCGTTCGCTCAAGAACCCGCTTCTCTAACTGAGCACGAATTTCTTCCAATTCGTTATTATATTGATGTGCTTGTCGCCGACTTACGAATAACCGCAGCACAGTATAAGTCAGCGCAAGAATGAGAATACTACTAGAAAAGTTAGCAATCCATTGCCAGTTGGTTGAGCCATCATCTTCTCTAAACACCCGGAAGATATCCGCAGTGGCGAAGGGACTAAGTAGCAAGCTAGCAGTGATTATGAATTTTTTCATAGTTTCATTATGGCAAAGGTAGAGCGGGAAAAATAGTGTACAAATTTAAACCCGTAGTATCCGAGTAATTTTATAGCTAGTCTATGAGTTCTTTGTGTCACCTAGGTCTTATTATCTGCTCATAAATATCAGAGCTACCATCGTTTTTAAGTAACAGCACATTATAGTCATCTCGCATATTACCCATTTCCATGCCTGGAGATCCCATGGGCATGCCAGGAACGGCTAGACCAATGGCATCTTTTGGTGGATTGTCCAAAAACTGCTTCACGATCGCGGCAGGTATGTGCCCTTCGAACACAAAACCATTTTTCGATATGGCAGTATGACAGGATTGATATTGGGGCAAGATTCCACTGTCAGTTTTTATTTGGTTTAGTCTATCTGTGTCGTGAGCTGTAGCTTTAAACCCAGAGAGCTCTATATGATCAATCCATTTTTGGCAGCAGCCGCACGTGGGACTTTTAAACACGTCCAGTGATAACGCATCCGCTACAGATGAGTGCGCGTTCATAGTCAAAGACGGTTGAATATCGTGCTTGTCGGAAGCATTAGCAGATGTTGTGAAAAATGCTAGAACGTAGAATGACAGAGTTAATAAAAATTTCATTGTATTTCCTTGAGCCGATGAGACGGGAGATTTAATAGTATTACTTAAAAAATCTTGTGTTTCCCTTTAAGAATTTCCAGATACATGAGGTGATCCCCAATGAAGCTATAAATAGGGTATTTAAATGTCGCAGGTCTGTTGTGTTCAATAAAAAAGTGGCCAGTCCAAGCAAAACTATAACCAGCGAGTAACGAACCTAATAAGTATAAAACATTAAATGACATAAAGAATTTGATATAGAAGTAGATGGATATGGATGTACCTATAAAGTGAAGTAGCTTTGTATGCTTGTTATTGTGTTCACTTAAGTAGTAAGGGTAAAAATCTTTAAAGTTGGTATATTTTTCCATTTTCATAATCCTCTCAGTAATAACAAAATACCGTTATTCAAACTAATACACAAACAAAAACAAGTAGATGATTGATCAGTACTTGTTACAGGAGTAGATGAATAGTTTAAGTCGATCTATTAAACTCCAAAGGACTAAAGAGAATATGAATTTTGAATACTATACCAGTGGTTAATGTTTTATTTGCATTTGTTCCAGTGATTTTGGTCTTGGTCATCATGTTTCGTTGGTCCCTTAATGTCAGCGATGGTTTTGTTGCGTTGGCGCGAATGCTGATTCAGTTGACCCTTATTGGTTACGCTTTGACCTGGATCTTTTCGATAGATTCATCTGCTTTAGTGCTTGGTATCCTCAGTGGAATGTTGCTTATTGCGAGTTCTATCGCTCTAAAGCCTCTTGGAAAAGACAAAATAAAAGGTGACTATACTAGGGCGCTTATCGCTATTACTTTTGGCGGTGGGGTGACCTTAATCTTCATTACCTATTTCGTTCTTAATATTGATCCATGGTACAAAGCCAATACCTTGATTCCGCTGGCGGGAATGATTTTTGCCAGCGCTATGAACACAGTGAGTGTCGCTGCTGAGCGCTTTGCCATGGAAATAAAGCAGGGTATGGAAAGTGTCAATGCACGTAATCACGCATTTAAGGCTGGTTTGATTCCGATATTCAATAGTTTGTTGGCTGTGGGATTGGTTTCACTTCCTGGAATGATGACAGGCCAGATATTATCAGGAGTATCTCCTTTGATTGCCGTCCGTTATCAAATTGTGGTTATGTGCATGATTACTGGTGCCGCGGGCATGGCAACTGCTCTGTATCTCTTCCTTGTTACTCACAAGAACGTGAGGAAGGTCTCATGAAGAACAGCTTACCGATATAGTCTCTGCCCAGTCAGGCGGCAACCCTGCATAGTGATTCGCGTGGGGGTGTTCTTCAAATGGGCTTTGTAGTATTTCGAGCAACAGATTGACCTCTGAATAATCACCTTGTTGGGCTTTTTCGATAGCTGCTTGGGCCATGTAATTACGGAGGATATATTTAGGGTTTGTTTGCAGCATTATCGCTGAACGCTCAGAATCTGAGCTATCTTGCTGCCGCAAACGTTGTAGGTAAAGTTCGACCCAAACATCAAAGGCTTCGCGGTCAATGAATAGATTGCGCACCTCCCGTTGATCCTCTGAGAAGTAACAAAGTTGTCTAAAGAATAAAGTGTAATCCACTTGATTTTCTGCCATTAGGGCCAACAGATTGTTAATCAGGGTCTCATCACTGTGGCGATATTCCTCCAACCCCAACTTTGTTGACATCAGTTCGCGGTAGACTCGCAAAAACGTCGGCTCATAGGTTTTTAATGCATCGACCAATAGCTCTGAAGGAATCAGCGACATTAATGAAGTGGCCAGGGCATTTAGATTCCACAACCCCACAGAGGGTTGATTTTTGAAAGAGTATCGACCATTGGTATCCGAATGATTACAAATAAAGCCTGGATCGTATACGTCGAGAAAGCCAAACGGCCCATAGTCAATGGTGTCACCCAGGATCGACATATTGTCAGTATTCATTACCCCATGAGAAAACCCAACAGCCTGCCACTGAGCGATCATTTTTGCGGTCGCAGTAACTGTGTGAGTAATTAGATTTCCGTAGCGATCATCCTCACCAACCCAATCTGGGAAATGTCTGGAAATCACATAGTCGGCCAAATTTTTAGCTGCATCAGGCTGATTGCGATAGTGAAAATGCTCAAAAGATCCGAAGCGAATATGACTGCGGGCCACCCGACATAGAGTTGCAGCGCTCTCTACTTCTTCACGATAAACGGGGGTCTTACTATCGACAAGGCAGAGGGCTCGAGTACTTGCTATACCAAGTCCGTGCATAGCTTCTGAGCAGAGGTATTCACGAATACTTGAACGTAGTACTGCTCGTCCATCAGCAAACCGAGAATAGGGGGTCGTACCAGCTCCCTTAAGTTGGATGTCCCATAGTTGAGTTTCTCCACTATTGGTATTTTTAACTTCTAACTCCCCTAAAGTCATAGCTCGGCCATCGCCTAATTGACCGGCCCAAACCCCAAACTGATGTCCTGAATAGACCAGAGAAATAGGCTGCAGATTTACCTCAGACAAATCGCCTGCCATTAGACTCAGCATGGATTCACTGGATATGAGGCCAGGGTCTAAACCCAACTCTTCACACAATAGATTATTGATACTTACAAAAACGGGTTTCGTTAGCGGCTGAGAGGCCACGACTGCAAAATGCAGATCACCTTGATCGTTAAACGATTCTAGAAATGTGTTTTTCAGCCCATTTGTAAACGGTAAATTTGTTCCATTCATACTGTTAGTCAACTTGTTCCATTGCCACATTGCTCCAGCTTATTCTGGCCAGGTTATCTGCATGGAGACTGCTAATGTACAGCCAATCATCTGTCTCAAGTGCACCTGTATTGGTGTGGTGCTCACCGTTAGGATCTTGCAGTGAAATCAGAACTTCTCCCTCACCATTCATAGCAAAAACATGGCTGTAGGGAACCGCCTGAGGCCGCATAAATGCGGGAAGTCGCTGAACCACTTTTCGCAAAATTGGTGAAGATGATAGATTATCAAGAGCCTTACTTCGGGGTGACACTAATCCCACCCAAAAACGGCCATCACGACCGCGCACGATGTTGTCAGGGAAACCGGGTAAATTATCAATTAACACGTCGGACTGACCAGTTTTAGGACCTTTTAACCAATACTTGTGGATGCGATAGCCACCTGTTTCGTTAACCAAAATGAACTCGCTATTGGCATCAGCAGCCACGCCATTAGCAAAGTTAAGTCCATCCATTAGTATTTTTGTTGATTCATCAATTGGATCGTATACGAGCAGACGCCCGTGGCCACCATGCTCCATAGTGTCTAGCAAACTAGCAGCATAGGTACCTCCCATATGGGCACCAAATTTTGTCGATGCGTCACTAAAATAGATCTTACCGTCAGCGGTTATATCCAGGTCGTCTGCATAGTCAATATCAGTACCGTTCACAGAGCGCGTTAAAACTGATAATTCTCCCGATTGAGTTACCTTCAATAGACCCTTATAGGCATCTGCAATGAGAAGATTATTTTCTTTATCGAACACTATTCCCAGTGGGCTACCCTCGGTATTGACCCACTTAATTTGCTCACCAGTACCTTCGTTATAACGAACAATCCAGCCTTCTCGAGTCGCAGCGTATATCTCGCTACCCTTTAATGCCAAACCCTCAGGCCCATGAGTATCAGGCAGATTGATAATTTCGATGGCCTCTAGGCGGGTGTTTTGCTCAAAATCACCCACAAAGCCTTGATCCTTGGGTGCTTCCCAACTGACTGGGTCAATAGGTACTGGCCAAAGTAATAGGTAAGTAGACAGAATAATAACGAAAAGCAGCACCTTTTTAGGCATATTGAGTCCCCTTTAAGAATAATTTTGTGGCGAGTATGGTGCGCTACTGAACGCGGTTAATCAACTATATTAGTTTCCCTTGGTGTGCTGTCTTAGGTAGGGTAAAATGCTGCCTTGCAAACCAAGACCCACACGAAAAAGGTAGTCACGAAATCATGGAAGTTAGTCCATTGTATACAGCCCTAGAGGATCTCCAAACACGCACTGACGTGCTCAGGGGGTATCTTTGACTATGATAATCGTAAAGAGCGACTTGCAGAGGTTGAGCTAGAGCTGGGAGAGCCAAATGTGTGGAATGAGCCTGAGATAGCCCAGGAATTGGGTCGTGAGCGTTCCTCTCTAGAAGTCGTAGTAAAAACAATCGAAGATCTTGATACGGGGGTTGCCGATGCTCGCGAATTACTAGATATGGCTGTTGAAGAAGATGACGCAGATACTGTGTCTGATGTGGAATCGGACATGTCGGATCTTGAAACTCAATTAGCTAAACTAGAGTTTCGTCGCATGTTCTCTGGCGCGATGGATACAAATAATGCTTTCTTAGAGATTCAGTCTGGTTCTGGTGGTACCGAGGCTCAAGATTGGGCTGAGATGTTGTTGCGAATGTATTTACGTTGGGCTGATGATAAGGGCTTTAAAGCTGAGTTAGTCGAGTGTTCTGCTGGGGAAGTAGCCGGCATTAAGAGTGCAACAGTAGAGGTTTCGGGGGAATATGCCTTTGGTTGGCTGAGAACAGAGATTGGTGTTCATCGATTGGTTCGAAAGTCACCTTTCGACTCAGGAAATCGTCGTCATACCTCTTTTGCAGCGGTGTTTATTTCCCCAGAAATTGATGACAACATTGACATTGAAATTGACCCCTCTGACGTGCGCACTGATACTTATCGCGCCTCTGGAGCCGGCGGTCAGCATATTAATAAAACTGATTCCGCAGTGAGACTCACCCATGGCCCCAGTGGTATAGTGGTGCAAAGTCAGAGTCAACGATCCCAGCATCAGAATCGCGACAAATGTTGGCAAATGTTGCGAGCTAGGCTTTACGAATTAGAGGTAAGTAAACGGCAGGAGGCGGCGCAGGCTACAGAGGATACTAAGTCTGATATTGGTTGGGGTAGTCAAATTCGTTCTTATGTTTTGGACGATGCTCGAATCAAAGATCTGCGCACAAATATTGAGACACGCAATACTCAAGCGGTTTTAGATGGAAAGTTAGACCAATTTATAGTTGCTTCGCTGAAAGCGGGGCTTTAAAAACTAACATAACAAATAGAGTAAACATGACTGATCAACAGGATGAAAACAAACTTATTGCTGAACGACGTGCCAAGCTGGATGTGCTTCGCACTCAAGATGGAGCAACGTTCCCAAATCAGTTTCAGCCAGCCCATAAAGCCGGCCAGTTACAATCTGAGTTTGGCGATCAGTCTAAAGAGCAATTAGAAACCCTGGGAAAAGTGGTTAGTGTTGCGGGTAGAGTTATTCGTAACCGGGGTGCTTTCATTGTGGTTCAGGATAGTTCTGATCGTATTCAATTGTATGTAACCAAAGAGGCTCGACCCTTTGCAAAGTCTTTGGATTTAGGCGACATCGTTGGCATTACTGGAGCATTACATAAGTCAGGCAAGGGTGATTTGTATGTGCAGATGGACGAATACCTCTTGCTGACTAAAGCTTTAAGGCCCTTACCTGATAAATTTCATGGCCTTGCTGACCAAGAGATGCGCTATCGGCAGCGTTATGTTGATTTGATTGTTAATCCCGATGTTCGCAATACATTCCGTGTGCGTTCTAAGGTGGTGGACTTTATTAGGCGCTACCTGAATGACGCAGATTACCTGGAAGTTGAAACTCCAATGCTCCAAGTGATACCGGGTGGTGCAGTGGCACGTCCATTTGTGACTCACCATAATGCTTTAGATATTGACATGTATCTGCGAATTGCGCCTGAACTGTATCTCAAACGGCTTGTGGTTGGTGGCTTTGAACGTGTTTATGAGATAAACCGTAATTTCAGAAACGAGGGCCTTTCAACTCGCCATAATCCTGAATTCACGATGCTTGAGTTCTATCAGGCCTATGCTGACTTTAATGATCTGATGGATCTTACTGAAGATATGCTGCGCAAAATGACCACTGAGGTTTTGGGATCTACCAAAGTAGTGAATACAGTAAAAGATGCTGATGGTGAAATTCAAAGTGAAACTCATTATGATTTTGCAGAGCCTTTTACCCGACTATCAGTGTTTGATTCGATTCTTCAATACAACCCTTCTATTAATGCAGATCAACTGAGTGATGAAGTTGAAGCCCGTAAAATTGCCAGTGACTTGCATATCCCTCTCAAAGATATCTGGGGTTTGGGAAAGGTTCAGATCGAAATATTTGAAAAAACAGTTGAACATCTTTTGGAGCAACCAACATTTATCACCATGTATCCCGCTGAGGTGTCCCCCTTAGCTCGGCGTAATGATGAAGATTCTTTTGTGACTGATCGATTTGAGTTTTTCGTGGGGGGCAGGGAGATTGCTAATGGTTTTTCTGAGCTAAATGACCCAGAGGATCAAGAAGCACGCTTTAAGCAACAAGTTGCCGAGAAAGATGCGGGTGATGTTGAGGCTATGCACTTTGATGCAGACTATATCCGAGCTCTTGAGCACGGCATGCCTCCAACCGCTGGCGAGGGTATTGGTATTGATCGGCTAGTTATGTTGCTCACGGATTCTCCGTCTAT
>ERZ1047985.2027-NODE-2027-length-13123-cov-3.951791_pt1 | contig 13123 bp, 6 predicted proteins | sample MGYA00383097_ERZ1047985 | MGnify/ENA primary metagenome ERZ1047985 (study PRJEB29581, sample SAMEA5548367) | metagenome | biome: marine; feature: coastal; material: water | depth 50 m | study: Short-term variability in the microbial, nano- and picoplankton...
ATACCAAAGCGAAGGAACTGGGAATGGACTCTTTTTGGTGGACAAATAATGAAGGTGTCTATTTTTCCGGCGATTTTAGACGGACTAATGGGAAAGGCGATTTTATAGATTTAAATGAAACAGGTAAAGTAGCAACCTATTAATACAATACATAGAAATTGGAGAAAATTAAAAATAAACTTGTATCTATTTGGAACATCATTCTCACTAATAATAATTAAAATTAAATATGACACCTAGACTAAAAATATTACTTATTCTATTTGGTTTATCCCTACTTGTTCTGGCTGGAGATCGGTTATTCACTGATACTAATTCAAATCCAAAACAGACAATTAGAGTACCTAATAAAGTAAAAAATACTTCAAAAAATACTCCAAATTCTTTTTCGGATTCTGAAAGCCTTAACACAAGTCCATTTATTCCCATTTCAGCTCAGATTCTTTCTTTAACCGGGTGGGGAAGAAATCCCTTCGTAAAAAAGCTCACAAAGGCACCTAATCAATCTCCAGCTTTAACAGAATCTAGAAAAGGAGTATCGGTTAGATTAGCTGAATTGAATAATCTTGTTATTGAGAGCGTTTATAAAATTGGGAATGACGCGATTGTGGTTATTGATGGACAACCTTATCGAAAAGGTGAATCAATTAATAATATGTTAATTGAAAAGATTGAAGAAAAAAAAATAGTATTTAAATTTCGAGGAAAAAGCTACGATGTTCATATTGGCTCCTAAAATTAAATTCAGAACATTCATAGGTTGCATTCTTTGGATAGCAATTGGCGTCTCCTTGCCTGTAATTGCGCAAGAACAACCAACAGATCCAGTAAATATCTCTGGCGGGAGTAAGTATGATTTAGATCAGACTATGTCAATTTATCTTAAAAAGTCTGATATTAAAGATGTGCTAATGATGATCGGTGAATTGACCGGCTTAAATATTGTTATTAGCCCAAATATTGCTGATACCATTACAGCAGATTTGGAAAATGTGAGTGTTCGTGCTGCTATGGATGCTATTTTAAAACCAAATGGATATAGTTATTTTGTTCAAGAGAATATCATTGTTGTCAAAACAACTGATATCCAAATGATTGGTGAATTAGAAACAGCTGTCATCAAATTAAAATATATTAATTCTAGTGATTTATCAGGCCCTCTTTCATCTATTATGACGGGGCGAGGGTCATTGCAATCCTTTACACCCATTGTTTCTAACCAAGGGAGTACAGGCCCTCCCAATATTATTATTATATCTGATGTTCAGGAAAATATACCAAGAATTAAAAAACTGATTCAAGATTTAGACCAACCCATCTCAAATATCAATATTGCAATTCGATTTATTGAATCTCAAGTAGATACATCTAAAGGTTTTGGTTTAGATTGGTCAAAGACACCAATTCAATTTGGAAGTTCTACTGCAGATACAAATTTTTTAAATATTAGCTTTAACAGTCTAAATGTGGGCACTTTAGATCCAACTCAATTGGTAAGCGCACTTCGCATTATGCAGGCACGAGGTAATTCTAAATTATTATCAAGCCCTCAGGTGACCACCATGGATAATCATCAAGCTGAAACAGAAGTTGTGACAACTGTTTATATTGAAGGCATGACAAACCAATCAAACCAATCAAACCAATTAACCGGAATTACACCCCAGTTAAACAATATTAACTCCGGTTTTATAAACTTGAATACGGTTCAAGAAAAAGATATTGGCATAAAACTACAAGTAACGCCTCGCTTAAATGAAGGGGACAGAATAACCCTTGTTGTAAATGCAACGGTAGAAGCTTTACTCTCTGCAGCAGAAGTATCAACAGATAAACCTCGTTCAACCAAAAGAACAGTCCGAACTCAAGTAACTGTCGATAATGGTTCCACTGCAATTATTGGTGGTCTCATTGCAGAAAACGTCATTGAAAATATAAAATTTATTCCCATTCTAAGTGCCATCCCAATTATTGGGAAGCTATTTCAGTCTACATCTACCGAAAAAGAACAAAGAGAACTTTTAATTTTCATTACTCCAACCATAGTCAATTAATATTACCGTGAGTAAAAATACCCCATACATTCTTATTGCTTCTGGTGTTGCCGCGGTGGTCTGCTTGCTCTCATTTTTTGATCTTTATGATAATTTTGAAAACAGTCTATTGGATATGAGGTTTAAAAATCGCGGTTTAGTAGAAGTCCGAGATGACATTGCCACAGTGGACATAGATACAGATGCATTGGCAACCATTGGTAAATGGAGCCCCTGGAGCAGGGACAAACACCTTCCTGTTATTAAGACCGCTGCAGAACACGGAATGGATGCATTCTTATTTGATTTTTATTTTATTGAAGAGAGTGAACGGGAATTAAATATTAAAGATATTGATTTTGAAAATGATACTACTGCAAATCAGATAAAAGAAAAATTTCGAGATCCAGATAATGATCTCGCTTTTGCCGCAGAGAATGCGGGAAATATTATTTTTGCTCAAAGCTTCAAGCCAAAGACCAAAGCACAGGCCGCTGATTCAGTTAAAATAAGAACAGAAGTAATGGATCGGCGTTTATCATTAATGAAAGAAAAAAACTATTTCAGAATGGTGCCTGAGAATGAAAGAGAAAAATATTCAACCATTTTCAGTGCTTACAATATTGAAGCCCCAGTGGATGTGCTGATTGAGAAATCTGCTGGAGTTTACTTTTTCCAATCTGAGCCGGATCCTGATGGCTTGCAGCGAAGGTTTCCTCTCCTGGTACTTTATGGAAATCGCCTTTTTCCTGCAGCATCTTTGGCAATGGCGCTCCGACACTACGGGGTCTCTTTTGACAGCGTAGAAATTGAACCTGGAAAATACCTGCGTTTTGATATCAATCCAGAGCTTGACGACTTTGGACGGTCTGAAATTCATATTCCGATTAATGAAAAAGGCCAAATGGTAGTCAACTGGGCCGGACCCTGGAAAGACAAAGAAACAGGAAAGTTTGATATGATGCACTATCCATATCGAATGCTAAAAGAATTCCAGGAAATTGAATACCTGAATTATGTCATGGCAGAATACAAGAAACTTGCCAACATCTCATTTGGAGGGAATATTAAGGCTGCCTTCAAGCCTGCTGTTGCATCTATCAAAGCAGGCAAGAAAGATATTATGGGGGTTGCAAAAAAACTCTTACCCATGAGCATGGCTGAGAAATGGATTAAACAAAATCCAAATGGAACCGCTGCAGAATTCAAAAAATTGCCACCGTCTTTTTTTAATGAAATAAAAAATAACAATGTAATCGCCGATGCATTTTTGGACTCAAACAAAACAAAAGATTTAAGTCTTGATAATCTAATCGCCAGTGGATCCGTCTCGTTTAAAACCGGCATGGCTGACTACGAGTTCACTTCCGTTAAACAGTTACAATTGGATCTGGAAGAGGCTATTAAAGGTTCAAGCAATGATGGCACTAAAAAAGCACTAAAAAAAGCGCGCGCTAACTTGGGTCTTCTTAAACGAAATTTCCTGATTATATCTAACCTTAATCGAAATAATATGATCGATGAACAGCGTCCCATGTATTTTCATTTTGATCCGAAAAATAAACGATTAGCTGTTGGTACGGATAAAAATAAACGGTCACTGGTGCCTTTTGAATTCACAGGAAAAAAACTTTACTATGGGCTTACTGCTGCCGGGACTTCAGACCTGAATCCCATGCCATTTGATTCACGGTATCCCATGGTGGGTCTTCATGCAAATGCGCTCAATACCATTCTGGATAACAGAATTATACATGAGATATCAAAGGGCTGGATTGCTGTTGTCATTTTAGGACTGGGGATTCTTCTTGCTTTTGGTGTGCCCGCACTCAGTCCTGCCATGGGTGGATTGGCTACAGTTGTGGTGGTAGCAGGCTATACTTGGTTGTCTCTTTGGCTCTTCTCAAATAAATTTATCTGGATCGATATGGTTGGACCCTTATCCACCATGGCATTAGGCTACCTGGGCATTACTGTCTACAACTATATCCAGGAAGAAAAGAATAAACAGTTCCTTAAAGAATCTTTCGGAACCTATGTATCTCCTGAACTAATTGACCAGATGTATGAAAGTGGCGAAGAACCATCTCTCGGAGGAGAAGAAGGGTATCACACTGCATTTTTCACTGACATTCAGAGTTTTTCAGCTTTTAGTGAACAATTAACTGCCAGCGAGCTTGTAGCCCTTTTGAATGAATTCTTAACAGATATGACAGATGTTCTTTTAGAAAATAAAGGAACTCTTGATAAATATATTGGGGATGCAATTGTCGCTTTTTATGGTGCACCTATTGAACTTTCTGACCATGAATATTGGTCCTGTATTAGTGCAATTAAAATGCAAGAAAGTTTGGAGCTTCTTCGTAAAAAGTGGCAAGAAGAAGGTGACAGATGGCCAGAGATTGTTCATCACATGCAAAACAGAATTGGAATAAGTTCGGGACAAATGGTTACGGGAAATATGGGTTCAGCATCCCGAATGAACTATACCATGATGGGCGATAATGTGAATACTGCTGCTCGGCTAGAATCTTCTGCTAAGCAATATGGAATTTATATTCAAATCGCTGATAGCACTTTTCAATCCGTGAAAGATCGAGTTGTTGTTCGGGACTTAGATTTGGTAAAAGTTATAGGTAAAAACGAGCCAGTGAAAGTGTGGGAACTTATTTCAGAAGTTGGACAAGAACCTGAGCAGTATAAAAAAATATTACCTGCTTATCATGAGGCGCTCGATCTCTATAAAAACCAGGAATGGACGCGGGCCATAGAAGCCTTTAAGGCTTCAGATGCACTGGAAGATATGTTCTCTGGACGAAAAACTAATCCCAGCAGAATTTATATTCCCCGTTGTGAACATTTCATGGCCAACCCGCCTGGAGATGACTGGGACGGTGTTTGGACATTGACTAGCAAATAAATATATCGGTTAATCTAATTTGAAAATAAATAGATTCTTGAAAACCCTTATACTTGGAATAAGTTTTTCCTTAGGGTTTACCCAAAACCCTTTTGAGTTAGATTCAACATTAACATCCGTGTTACCTCAATCTATTGCAAACTCAATTGAAATTGCTGATGTGGATAATGATGGTACGCAAGATATTATTTTAACTGGCTATGATTCAACACGGTTTGGTGTATTCTTAGATATTATTAACGGAAATTCAGATGGGACAATTTCCTTGGGTAGCCAATTAAGAATTATTACTTATACCGATACAATTGCAAAACAAATTGGCGGAATTGGTGGCATAGACCTCGCAGATGTTAATCAAGATGGGTTTATAGATGCATACCTTACTGGCTCTGCTCAATCAAATTTATATTACAATACAAATGGCGAGTTTTTAGAATCATCTGATCTGGAATCGATGGTTCTTTCATATAGTGATGGGAAATGGGGAGATGTTAATATGGATGGTGCTCCAGATCTTTTTATCATGGGAGCAGATAATTTCAATGATGTGATTATTAATGAATTATACATTAATAATGGCTCCAAATTAGATGAAGATAAAACAACCATCTTCCCCGCCCTATTTAACGGAAGCAGTGCATGGGGTGATTATGATAATGATGGCGATCCAGATTTAATTATTTGCGGACAAACAGCTGATAAAACTGCATCTGTTAGTCGTTTTTATCAAAATGATCCTATCGGTCGCTTAACAGAACTTACCACTGCTGATGAAGTGGGTGGACTCAAAGCGGGTGCATTTCTTTTTACCGATTTTGATTCAGATGGTGACAATGATATCATTATGACGGGTTGGAATAAAATTCTGGGAAAGTTAGTAACCTGGATTCTTCGGAATGATCCCTTAGGTACCTTTTCACTCATAGAAAACCAAATTGATTTTGGCGTCGCATACGGCAACATTGATGCAATAGATTATAACCTTGATGGACTCATAGATTTTGTTATCTCTGGCGTGGACTCTGTAACGGAACATGCTACAAAAGTTCATTCTTTATCTGCTCAAGTTTTTATGAATAATGGTAATGGAACATTTTCATCTATTTTAGAAATTCCAGGTGCAAGAACAGTAAAATTTATGGATGTGAATCATGATTCCATCCCCGACTTAATTGCCAACGGCACCACCGAAATAGGAAATGCCTCCTTTACATTTTCCCACGTTTATCTTAATACAATAGCCGGAACAAATCTAGCGCCATCAGCTCCTACATCTCTTACTGCATTTGCTATAAGTACTCGCGCCATTTTTACGTGGGGCGCTGGGTCTGATGATATTGATGACCCCGCAAGTTTATCCTACAATATTCGAATCGGAACAACTTCTGGTGGAAATGATCTTATGTCTGGATCTGTTCCATATAATAAAACGAGTGTGGGACAATTGTTAATTCGTGAATTTAATGAAATTCCACATGGCAACTATTATTGGTCAGTTCAAACCGTTGACGGTGCAGGTATAAAATCTGAATGGTCTTCGGAAGAAATGCTTTTTATTGCTCGCCTTGTATCTTCTACACAATCCTTTCCCGGTGTGTATTTTTCCACAGGAGGTTGGGCTGATTTCAATGAAGATGGTTTTTTAGATTTTGGATTAACAGGTGTCACCTTTTCTGGTGGGAGCATTACAACGCTTTTTGAAAATAGCGATGGACTTCTATCTCAAGATCTGAGTCAAGATATTGAAGCCGTATTTGGTGGCCATTTGTCTTGGGTAGATTATACCAATGATGGGCACCTTGACTTATCTTTATCCGGATTCCAAATTGTCAATTTTTTTCCTTATCGAGTTACAAAATTTTATACCTATGAAAATGGCATATATATGCCCGATATAGATTCTGAAATTTATACCGATGCAAATATGGATGGCATTCCAGACTATTGGGTTAATGGAGGTACAAATGGACATCACTGGGGTGACTATGATAATGACGGTGATTTAGATTTTGTACAAGGTGGTTTTGATAATTATAATATACGCCATCTCGATATTTTTTATAATGATAATGGTACGCTCAAATTGGATACAAATCAAACCAATATAACACCCATTTATCCTGCGATGGTTCAGTGGGTGGATTTAAACCGAGATGGATACTTAGACTTAGTCTCTATTGGAGCAGATGAAACTCAAACATTAGGGATGCGTGTATTTTTGAATAATTCAAATTTTATTTTGTCTGAAGGTATCACATGGAATTCAGAAATTTATGGCGTTACCGCCGGTGCAATTGCTTTTGCCGATCATAATGATGATGGTTATGAAGATTTTGCACTAACAGGGCTAAATAATAGTGGCGATCTTGTCAGTTATATTGTCACCAATGCTATTAACACATTTATCGTTTCCGATGGGCATACGCTGACCGGTGTTTTTTATGGTAGACCCACATGGGGCGATTATGACTCCGATGGTGATTTAGATCTTCTTGTATCTGGATTATCCAGCACCGCAGATGGTGGCAGTATTCCTTTTACGGGGCTTTATGCCCAAGATGATGGTTTGTTTACAATTGACGGGGACATCGATATTGATTCGGTTGGATATAGTTTTTCCCAATTTGGTGATTATGATGCGGATGGTGATTTAGATCTTTTCCTTGCAGGATTTAAAGCAAATCAAGATGTGGTTGCTCAGGTGTATGATAATCTTGAAAGTTTAGAAAATTCGAATAAACCACCTAATGCCCCTTATGGTTTAGACGATTCTGATATCAATAATGATAAGGTTACTTTAACATGGACTGCACCGGTAGATCCAGAAAATCCAAAGGGAGGTTCAACACCTGAGCTTAGTTTACGGTATCAAATCCAGATTGGTTTAGATGATGATTTAAATCAACACTCTATCAGCACTGGACATTATGGCATTGATGGAATTGGCACTATAAAAAAAATAAACGATGGAATCAATTGGGTATCGCCAAAAAAAGTTCTTCAAAATATCCCAGAGGGGAATTATGCCTGGCAAGTTCGTGCACTTGACCATGGTAATGCAGCATCAGATTGGTCCAGTACAGATTATTTTTATATTGATATTACAGCCCCAACTGTGGATACAATCCGAGCCAATTATGTTTCAGATGAACAGATTATTCTTATTGTAAAATTCAAGGACGACTTTTTTCTTGACATCAATGTAGATCCAGAAATTCTTCTTACTCATCCTGATAATCCAGATTTGGATAGTAATGGAATGAATGATACACTTATTGTTGAAAAACAAAGTTTTAACGGAGATGAATGGACGGGGGTATTAATTCTACCCGACACTTATTCTGGGAAGGCTATTCAAGTTCAAGTTTCTGGCGCACAGGATGATCGTAAAAATATCATGGAAACAGTTTCCATTTTCAAATCACCTGAAAGAATTATTTCATCTTTGGGTGGCATTGCCATTAGCGAAGATGGACAAACAACCATTTTACTACCGCAAAATGCGGTTAAAAGTGATGTTAGTTTAACGATTGCGGGACAAGGGGTGAGTCCCAGTTTAACTGATTCTACTTTTTTAATAACGGATTTATATGACATTTCGCCATTTGATCTTTCATTGAATAAACCGGGTATTCTTCGTATAGCCTATAAAGATTCTTCAATTATAGATTCTGGTGCAACGCCATTTATTGCTCGTGTATTATCTAATGAGATTATTGAATTGGGTGGCTCACGAATAACCATTAATAACAATCCACACTTGCAAGTTCAGATCGATAGCATGGGGACTTTCGGTGTATTTACAACGCGTGATACCCTAATCGGCGATTCTTTAAATGTAGAAAGTATTGTTTGCCAACCCCGAATTTTTTCACCTAGAGGGTCCATTTTTGAATTTACACAAACAAGTATAATTTATGATTTAGAAATACCTAGCGATGTTACGGCCAGAATTTTCAATCTATCCGGTAGATTAAAAAGGACCATAAAACCTGAAACTTCAGGAGAATCTGGTCATCAAGTTTTAAACTGGGATGGAAAGGATTCAAATGGGAATGTGGTTCCAAGTGGTCTATATATTGTTACTCTTGAAAAAAGTGATATAATACTCCGAACAACTGTGGGTGTGCTGAATCGATGAAACGGATTCTTTTAACCTTAGTAATTATTTCGGCCTTGTTTGGACAACAGTATGACCAGTTATTTGTTGGTACTCGCCCATTAAGTATGGGCGGTGCCTTTATCGCTGTAGCTGATGATGCCAATACAATTACCTGGAATCCAGCAGGGCTACCGGGACTACGCCGAACAGAGTTCACCACAACCTATGCTGATCTTTATGCTATGGGCATTACCCAGTCATATATGGGATTTGTGAGGCCGTTCTCCGATCGTGTAGCCCTTGGTTTTGACTGGTCCAGTGTTGGGTTTGATGATAAAGAATTGCTTTACGCCGAGAATAAACTCAACTTTGCTGTAGGGATACAACCCCATCGAATGTTCTCCTTCGGATTCACTTTAAAATATCTCATGCGTGATATGCAGTTGGACGGAACATCCTATGGAAAAAGTTCCGGTCTGGGCTATGATGCAGGGTTATTGATTCAACCATTAAAAAATTTAAAGCTGGGACTTGGGCTGTATGACCTAGGCGGGACATCTGTATCTTATAAAGATAAAACGTCGGAAATCATTCTTGGCCAGGCATTAAAACTGGGGATCAGTTATATGCCTATCAATGGCTTAACGATGGCAGCGGATTTTGGAGATCGGTATCATTTTGGTGCTGAATACATTTTAGCCAGTCGTATCAGTTTCCGTGCTGGAATGCAGCAGGATTACAGCGGCGATGAAAAAATCTTGGTTCCATCAGCAGGCTTATCCATCAAGTTTAAAAGTTTCATAATGGAATATGGTTATGAGAGCCATCCATACCTGGAGACCACACACCGTATTTCACTTGCTCTCCAATTCAGTCCTGCGGTTGTGAGTATTACATCAACTGTAATATCTCATAATCCTGTTTTTCGCTCACTGCACCGGTATTATGAATCTGAACCCTTCTTGAAAGTAGGGATAAAAAATATATCCGATGCAGATCTTCCTGTTGACGTGTCACTTTTTGTGCCCACTATGATGGATAATCCCCACTCTCAATCTGTAACATTGCCACCCAAATCTGAAGAAGAATATGATATTGGTGTGTCTTTTTCTAGTGATGTGCTCACATCTAAAAAAGCCACCTTTGATAATTTAGTCCAGCCGGAAATCAAGGTAACCTACAAACAGGGTGGTGAAGAAAAACTCGCCCAAAAGAAAATGGAGTCATCCTACGTTCTGGGTAAAGGAAAACTGACCTGGAGTAACCCGGATATGATCGCCTGCTATGTAACCCCTGCTGATGCAGTCGTGGACAAATTTGCACGAAATTTTATCCAATATTACACGCCGGTCTTGAATGAGTATTTTGGCCGTAGCAATTTGGGTCGAGGAATTATTTTATACGATGCTTTGGGAACGCATGGATTGGTATATAACATCGATCTTGAAACACCATTTCTTGATATTGCAGATGATAAATCTGCATTTGATACGGTAAAATATCCCGGAGATATGCTTCGGGATAAAATTGGAGATTGCGACGATCTCACAGCATTATACGGCTCTCTTATGGGCAATCTTGGGATTGAGACCATGTTCTTGGATGTTTTTAAACCGGGTGCTGGGCATATTTTCCTGATGTTTGATAGTGGCGTAAAACCGGATGAAGTTGGAAAATATTTTCTCGATGAAACAGAGGTCGTGGTTCTGAATGATAAAGTTTGGATCCCTATTGAAGCAACGCTTGTTGGAAAATCTTTTTTCAGTGCCTGGAAACAGGGTGCCTTAAAGTATAATGAAATGAAAGCCGAGAATTTTGTGAATGAGATATCTGTAAAGGAAGCATCAGCAAAATACCTTGCGGGATCCCATATTACACAGGATATGCCTTTGCCGGAAATTGATGGCATTAATGATTTATTGAAAGAAGACATTAAACAATATGGTGTGTGGCTGGAGCAAATTGTTTATAACGCCGTAGGGAATAAATTGGATGCAGCGGAAGATTATTATGATGCTGGCGTTAAATACATGGAGTTTGGGCGAAATAAGGAAGCCATCAATATGCTAGAAACGGCTATTAATATGAAACCCCTTTTCCCCGATGCTATTAATACCTTGGGTGTTTGTTACACCAAAAAAGAAGAATATGAAAAAGCGATAGAGTTTTATGAAAAAGCACTTGGGCAATCCGGTGACCACGCAGGTTATATACTGAATATTGCTATCTCCCATTTTATGATGGGTAACAAAGGGATGGCCAAGCAAAAATATGATGAAGTGGTTTTGATTGATCCTGTTTTTGCAGGAAAACTAGATAAAGTCTTTGGGGCAGCAAAAGCATCCCTGACTGGTAGTATTTCTATGAAGCCAAAACTGGAAATTTCTGATAACCTTGAACTAGAATTGGCATCTGGCTCTTCTAAAGGTCTGATGCCTATTACAAAAGCGCCAAAAAATGTTAAGCCCACAGACATCCCCCAAGTTTCTCATAAGAAACGACGAGCACGAAGTGATAATACTGTTGGAATCACCTTTGCTCGACTTGGAAACTATTCAATGGCTATTGATTTTTTTAGAAAGTCAGTGGAGTATGATCCAGATGAAATTGACTATAAAATCAACCTAGCTGTTGCCCTTTATAGAATGTATAAATATGATGAAGCTCTACGCTATTATGAAGAGGTAAAAAAGAAAAAACCTGAATTAGTAACCCAATTAGATTTTATTGAAAGTATGGGCGAAATCACACCCATTTTCAATAAATTTGATTAAATTCAAACACTATTTAGGAAATAATAATGAAGAATATTAAATACATACTACCTATTTTTGCTCTTGGACTTGTCTTTGCCCAAGATGATGACGATATGGATGCCATGTGGGATAATACAGTCTGGAATGAGATCGAAGATATAGCCGATGAAGAGATACAGGAAGTTGATAATATAACTGCTGTGGCTGGTGTCCGTGGTGCTGAAGCAGAAGATGAAGCCCTGCATCACCTCTATTATAGGCAATCCATGAAGGGGCCTAGTGAAATGGCGCTCAATAAAGCATTAGGGAAACTCCTGAATACGCTTTCAGCGCTGAAGGAAAAAGATCTAAAACATAAAAAAATTCCGGAAGTAACTCATTATGTCATTCAGATCTACAAAAAATTGAATAACATGCCAAAATCCAAAGAGATGGAAAAAGAATTATTGGCCACAGCGCCGGATTCAAAATGGGCGAAATTCTATAAATAACTCAATTTTTCAAACCAAATAAAAAAAGAGCTTCAATCGAAGCTCTTTTTTTATTTACCCATTATTCTTTATTAGAATGATAAACTTACTTTTAATATGGGCACAAGCATTGGGAATTGTTGGTGGAACTATCTTTAATTTCACCAAATCAAAGTATTAAGTTTTCAAATCGAATGAATAAACAAACCAGAACAGCCTTTTTCATCATTAGCGCAGTGTTGATTCTCATCAGGCTGTTATTTATTTCTAATACCATGTTGATAGACGACGAAGCGTACTACGCCATGTATGCCCGTCACCTAGATTGGGGCTATATTGACCACGGACCGGTCGTCGCTTTCTTGATCAAGTTGTTAACTATGTTTGCAGAAAATGCGTTTATGGTCCGCCTTGGACCTATCGTGCTCATAACCGTACTGACCATCGTTCTATATCGGTTTGGTAAATCTCAATTCAATGAAGCAACGGGGATGGCTTTGTCTCTGGGACTATCGGCAAATATGCTTTTCCACACCAATGCGGTGGTTATGACGCCGGACGTACCTCTCGCCTTTTTCTCGATATTGGCCATCCTGTATTATTACAAAGCATTTTTCATTGATGAAGAATATTTAACTGCGGCCGGAGCCCTGCTCGGATTGGCAATGCTCTCCAAAGTTTCCGCTTTGTTCCCTGCCATTGGCATCGTTTTGTTTCCAGCAATCGTAAAGGAGAAACGCCATTTTTACAAAAATGTGAACTTTTACCGTTCCCTGATGTTGGCGTTTTTAATATTTATGCCATTCGTGGTTTGGAATCTCCAAAATGATTTGGCTTTTATC
>ERZ1047985.2051-NODE-2051-length-13023-cov-5.925817_pt1 | contig 13023 bp, 8 predicted proteins | sample MGYA00383097_ERZ1047985 | MGnify/ENA primary metagenome ERZ1047985 (study PRJEB29581, sample SAMEA5548367) | metagenome | biome: marine; feature: coastal; material: water | depth 50 m | study: Short-term variability in the microbial, nano- and picoplankton...
TGAGCTGTAAATGGTAAAAATAAAATAATAATGATAATAAAATAATATCTTTTCATGATTTTATATCTTTATTTAAAAAAACAAAGGCAGAAATTCCAAAGAAAATTAAACTATAGGTAATGAGAACACTTATTTTTTTACCAATTAGTAACCATGGTATTGGATCTTTAAATGCATCAAGCCACACATTAAAATAACTCACAAAAACATAAGGTTCTATTTTTGTAAAAAAATCCAATGGAATTGCAATGATTATATAACCAACGATGATTAAAAACATCGCACCAATAATTGGTCCAATGCCATTATTTACCATTGAAGAGAACATAAAACAAAGTGTCGAAACCATGCACATAACAACAATTGCTAATGAAAATGAAAGCAGCATTCTAATCCAGGCCTGCCCCTCATTTAATACAAGGATTCCATTGTCAAGAACAATTAAGTCACCTGTCCCAAGGACTAATGAACCAATCCCCAGACTCCAAAAAGCACAAAAAACAACAAGACCTGCAGAATAGATATAACTAGCTAATAATTTTGATAATAAAATTTTTAACCTGCTAACTGGTCGAATCAAGGTAAGTCTAAATATACCATTTGCCCCATCAGCTGCTACAGCATCACCTGCAGCTAAAGTAATTAAGAAAGGAATATGAATCCAAAGTGCATTCATAATGATATATGTTGCGAGGAAAGCATTAACAATAGAACCAACAATCATAAAAGATCCTTCAAATCCTCGAGTATAATCGCTTTGTAAACTTTCACCTCCATACATGAATCCCCATAATATTAGAGGCATCAATATCGAAATACCAATAAAACCAATATAACTACGCCATCGCCCAGTAATAACCAGTAATTCATTATGAATTAAACTTAACATTAGACTTTACTTTTAATCCCTACTTTAGATAAGTAAAGGTCCTCTAAACTTGTTTTAGGAATTACGGCTGATACTAATATATCATTTTGTACTAATACCTGAACAAGCTCTGAAGTTTTGTCCGCACTAATACTTACTCTTAATATTCCCTCTTCTATATCAAAACGATGGACCCATTCATACTTTGATAATAGTTTTACTGATTTATCAGTTTGATCAACATGTACTTCTGTCATTAACATTTCTGAATCTCTAAGAAGGTCTTCTATTTTACCTTCAGTTATAAGTTTACCTAAGCTTATCATCGCTATATGAGAGCAAATCTTCTGAACTTCATCCAGTAAATGTGATGAAATAAATATTGTGATCCCTTCCGAACATAGCTCACCAACTAAATCTCTAATTTCTTTCATACCTTCTGGATCAAGACCATTTGTAGGTTCGTCTAAAATAAGCAACTTAGGGTTACCCATGAGAGCTTGTGCTATTCCAAGTCGTTGTTTCATTCCTTGAGAATATGTTTTTACTTTATCATTTCCACGATCGCCTAAACCTGTTCGGTCCAAAACTCTTTGTATGTGCGAAAATTGTGTTCCTTCCATCCTTGCTAACATTTTAAGATTAGTTTTCGCCGATAAATGTTTGTGGAAATCAGCTCTTTCAATTAACGCACCAACATCAGACAATGCTTTATTCCCCAACTTTTGGATGGAATTACCATTTATAAATACTTCGCCTATATCTGGAGATATTAATGCAGTCATCATTCGAATTGTTGTTGATTTTCCACTTCCATTTGGACCTAAAAAACCATAAACAGATCCATTAGGAATTTGAAGACTTAAATTATTTACAGCTTTCCGTAAACCAAATGATTTAGTCAAATTATTAGCTTCGAGAATCATTTTGACATCAGTTTTATAAATTGTTCAAATAAATAACGACTATCATGAGGGCCTGGACTTGATTCAGGATGATATTGAACAGAAAATGCATCAACATCAGTGCATCGAATACCTTCTGAAGTTTTATCGTTCAAGTTTATATGCGTTGAAATAACATTACTTGGGAGGGAGTTCAAATCCACAGCAAAACCATGATTTTGACTAGTGATCTCAATTTGTCCGGTCTTCATATTTTGGACAGGATGATTAATGCCACGATGACCAAATTTTAGTTTAAATGTTTTTGCCCCTAAGGCTAATGATAATATTTGATGACCAAGGCAAATACCAAAAATTGGCTTTTTACCCAATAACTCCTTAACCATTTCTATACCATATTTTACTGCTGATGGATCTCCAGGTCCATTGCTTAAGAAAATTCCATCGGGATTAAATTTTAATATTTCTGCTGCGGAAGTTTTACATGGGAAAATAGTAATATCACACCCTGATTCTTCCAATAGCCTAAGGATATTAAATTTTATTCCATAATCAATAGCTGCAACTTTATATTTTTTTGAAGTTGAATTACTTTCCCAATGATAAGATGATTGGGTAGAAACTATTTGTGCTAGATCTAGTCCTACCATTGATGGAATTTTAGAAATTTTTTCTTTTAAACTTTCTATATTTAAATCAATAGATGATATAATACCATTCATAGCTCCATGATCTCTAATATGTCGCGTCACGGATCTAGTATCAATATTACGAATGCCAACAATCTTATGATCTTTTAAATAGTTTCCAATAGGTTGATCAGCGCGCCAATTGGATGGTACATCAGATTCTTCTTTAATGATAAACCCAGAAACTTGTATGCGATCAGACTCTATATCTTCTTTATTTATTCCATAATTTCCAATATGGGGAGCAGTCATTGTAACAATTTGTTTACAGTATGAAGGATCTGTCAGTATTTCTTGATATCCTGACATTCCAGTATTAAAACAAACTTCTCCAACAGTTTCACCTTCATAACCAAATGAACTTCCATGGAATTCGCGCCCATCTTCAAGTAATAAGATTGCCTGTTTTTCTTTATTCATATTTTATACACTCTTATATGAGTGATTGATTTTTTATTGAATGAGATAAAAAGAAGTTGGGCCAAATTGGTTTTTATTTGACCCTTCATAATTATACAACCACCTTAGTGGTAAAAAACAAAAAACGGCCACCCTTAAACAAAAGAGTGGCCGTTTTAAAAATATCCATGCTGGAAATTGTTAACTTTTTATGAAAGATGAAACAGTATTAATTACAATTTTACATTTTTTTCTATTACTAAAGAAGCAACAATTAAATCCTGAATAGCATTTCCTATCGAATTAAATAATGTTATTTCGGATTGCTTTGTCCTCCCGACAATTTTTTTATCAATCAACTCACCAAGTTCACCTTCAATATTATTCCAATTATATTTCCCCTCATTAACTGGAATAATGATATCTCCAGCTTCTAGTTTACTCGATGATAATTCATCAATATATACTTTTGATGATATAATAACTGATGTATCTAACTCTCTTGTATTGGGTCTATGTGCACCCACAGCATTTATATGAACACCTGGTTTAATATTTTCTATGTTAAACAACGGCTCTTCGCTAGTAGTTGCTGTACATATTATATCTGCATCATCTAGATTAGAAATTTTTCCTGGTTGGACAATATCACCATATTCATCACAAAAAATTTTAGTTTGTTCTTCCGTTCTTCCAATTATAAATATGGATGATAAGTCTCGCACACAACAAATAGCCTCAAGTTGGGATCTTGCCTGAGCTCCTGTACCAAAAATAAAAGCGCATTTAGAATCTTTATTTGATAAAATATCAGTTGCTAGTCCAGAAGCCGCACCGGTTCGTAGTGAAGTAACACATTTCCCCTCAATTAAAGCCAAGGGATTTCCTTTGATGGAATCCATTATAAGGATCAGCCCATTGATTAGAGGCAGACCTTTATTGGGATTGTTGAAGTGAACATTGACCACTTTTATTGTATTGTATTTTCCACCTTTGATATAGGCTGGCATGGATAGATTAAGCGCATTTTGATCTTCTAGAGGAAGATTTATTCGATTGGGGACAACTGCCGTACCATTACTTAATGCTGAAAATGCATCTTTCATAGCTTGAATCGCTTCTGTCATTTTGATGGCAGCATTTACATCATCAATGCCATAAAAGGGAAGGTTCATTGAAAAATATTATTTTTTAGTTAAAGCCCAAGAGCCATCCCAGTCATCTCCAGGTGGATTATCTCTATAGTGTTCACATCTAGGAATATAAACACGACTTGGATTAGTTTTACGGCCAGGAAACATATCTTCTAACTTATCAGATGCTTTAAAGGCCTCTATCGCTTTTTCCCATTCTTGATTACGATATAGCTTAATCGCTTTATCATAAGCTGGTAAAAGTTTATCATACCCTGGAGGCATTTTATCAACTTCGGCAATAAGTTCAAATACTTGTGCTGGCTCAGTTTTACCCATAACAATTACATAATCAAGGTCACGCCAAATAAATTTATCTTTACAAGCGTTATAAGTTTCTTCAGCTACTTGAATATATACACCATATTGTTTAGCAGAAGCTTCAAGTCGAGCAGCTAGATTTACAGTGTCACCCATCATTGTATAATTCATTCGCATTGATGATCCCATATTACCTGTAACCATCTTTCCTGTATTAATACCAATTCTATTTTGCATATTATGTACTATCTCAGGCCAACGTTCTCCCTCAGCTTGCCACTTTTCTCTTAACTCTGCTAGTCTTTCTTGCATTTTTACAGCAGTCAAACAAGCCCAATATTCATGATCCTTTACGGGAGCAGGAGCACCATAAAAAGCAACTATAGCATCACCTATATATTTATCAAGAGTTCCTTTAGTATCCAAAAGGATATCAGTCATTTCAGTTAGATAATCGTTTAATAATTCTACTAGGTCACCTGCTGTTAACTTTTCAGAAAAAGCTGAGAAGCTTTGAATATCGGTAAAAAATGCAGTATGAAAACCTTCTTCTCCACCAAGTGATGGTTCTTCTTTTGCATCAAACATTTGATCAATTAATTCAGGTGAGATATACGTTCCAAATGTATCTTTTAAAAATCGCTTATCTTTTTCAACAACAAGAAAATTATAGAAGAAAATTCCACCATAAGTACCTACCATAGCCAAGGCAGGTCGAATGACTTCCCACATGACTAAAGAAGAGAAAAACTGACTATAAGTAAATAATACCCAGCCAACAACTCCCACAAGTGGAATAGGTAATGTGTATAATGGCTTCTCTGGGAAACTGACAACAATTCCTAAAAGAATAGATATAACAATTATAATTATAAATGTTTCCGTACGACTCTTTGGTTTTACAAACTCATTTTTGAGAAGACTATTCATTACATTAGCATGAATCTCTACACCAGCAAAGGTTTCTTGAACTGGGGTATTTCTTAAATCCATAAGTCCTGGAAGAGAGGCCCCTACAATAGCAACTTTACCTTCCCAATATTCAGGAGGAAGCATTTCAGGATCAAAACAGTACATGTAGGGTAAATAATAAAAAGTCTGAAATTTACCATAATAATTCACATACATACGGCCTTTGTCATCTATAGGAATTTCTCTAACTACAGTATTTGTTGTATCGATTAATCGTAAAATATTGTTATCAAAATCATAGTCAAAGCCACCATCTTTTTTAATTCCTAAAATATCTATGGTAGCTGTCATCACAAGACTGGGATAAACTCGGTCAGGTCCCTCAAAATAAATTGCAGTAGGTGCTCGTCTGATTATTCCATCTTCATCTTGAGGGAAGTTTGCAGAACCAGCGCCAACAGAAGCAGAAAGTAAATCTACATAAGTATTTCCTATGCGATCAGCTTGAGGTAGTTTTTTCTTGGCTTCTTCAGAAACGCCTTTAATAATATGTTCTTCATAATAGTAGCCTTCCGGCTCATTATCCATTTTATATAAAAAGTTAAGCGTATCTTCTTCTTCAAAGACTAATGCATGGTAGGCTTTTTGAGATTTGTAGGTTGCTTCTACAAATAACCCGGGGTCATTGCTTTGTAAAAACTGTCCCGTTACTTCAGCTAATGCATCATTTGTTGGAGCATTTTCATTAGTAAGAGCATTAACCAGATCATAATTGAATGAATTTTCTTTATCAAAAATAATATCAAAAATAAGAGCATCAGGATTACCAGAAGAAACAGTATTTATAAGTCGACCATGATAAGCTTGTGGCCAATCAAAATAATGCCCCAGTCCACCCTCTTCTGTTGGAGCAACAGATGTATTGTCAATATCAACAATCACCACATCATCTATTGACATCTGCTCAACGCCAGCAGTTCTTGCTCTCATACGACTGTCATAAGATAAGAACTCATAGCCATCTAGTAAATTTTTTATAAAAGGAATCTCGTAAGAACCCCAGCCAATGAGTATGGCTGAAGCTAAACCAATAGCGCCACCAATAAGTAATCGTTTTAAAAGGTCAGACATTCTATTTATTTAGAAAAAAAGGATTAATTCCCATCTTTTGCATCTTGTTCTTTATTCCATTTTACAAAATCAAGACCCGCATCTGCATCTTGGTCAAACTTAAACATGGAAAACTTCCCATCTTTACGAATATTAATCTGCATCCCTTCAACTAAACTAACCCAATCTTCCAAAGATACTTCATAGGGCCCCGATACTTGATCTGGTGCTTTGACCTCAGTCACCGGTCCCAATTTGAATTTAGGTGCTCCACCTTGTGGTTGAAATCCTTGTTTTAATTGATCTTTTCGGGCTTCAACAACATTTTTAGCCGCGTTTACATCTACCTTACCATCGTAAACCAATACAGAACTTTCATCTCCACCGGCTTTTGCTCTATATTTAGTTCCACGAATAGCCGCCACAGCCGTCGGTGTTCGAACAGCTATATTTTTCTTCTCACCAAATGCAGCTTTTGCAGCCACCCAAACATCACCTTTTTTTAACGTTGCTCCAAAATTCTTTTCCATCGGTTTGACATTTGCTTCTGTAATCTCAAGTTCTGAGTTTTCTCCAATACGAAGTTTTCCGCCTCCAACCAATGATATCTCACAGCGCGACTTTGCTAATGTCTTGACAACATCTTTCTCATTAATAGACATACGGGGTAACGCTTTTTTAAATGCGCCAGTTCCTCCTTTTTGGACCTGAACTCGGCCAAGTGGTAATGTTATTTTCCCAAATTCTTTCTGCCCAAAAGCAATCGTTATTATAGAAAGGGTCGTAATTAATATTCGTTTTATCATTTCATTAATATCATCTTTTTTGTGTTTTGGTAAACGGAGCTACCATTATTTGATTGCACCTCTAATCGATAAAGATAAATACCTGAAGGTAACGGTTGTCCATTCTCTGCTTTTCCAGCCCAAATAAATCTATGGTTACCTTTGCTCATTGGCTGGTTCATAGCCATTGAGTTTATTTCTTCACCCAATAAATTAAAGACCTTTAATGTAATATTTGCATCTTCTTTTAGCGAGATAAGAATATTTGTAACTGGATTAAATGGGTTTGGAATGTTTTGAGCTAATTCAAACTTATTAGGCACTACACCTAATTTTTCTAGCTTATTATTTATTGATTTATCTTTACCAACCATTAATTCAAAATAATGAGGGTTCTCTTTTCCTTGAGAAACAAACTGAACTGTTGATTGTTGGCGCATATCATATGCAATACGCGTTACAGGGTCAAATAATTTTACCGAATGCTCAAAAGGAATTTCATTAATATTAGGAATGTATAACTCCGATACACCTGATTGGTTTGTTTTAATTGTTAGTGACCACGAATAAAATGTTTCACCTTCAGATCGTATATCTTGGTTAAGGTTTCCCACTTCAGAATGCTTAAAGTAGGCAGATACATATTCACCAATAACAGGTGGCTCGTGAAAATCATATTGGTCATAAGTAGCTTTTGCATTTGGGTGAACTCCAAAACTTGTCATGAGATCTTTCTGATTAGCTGCTGAAACTTCTAATATAGCTTGCCAACCTGAATTTGGCTTAACTGCGGTTTCCATTCCCATTTGATTTTGCACTAGAAAATTATCTATCGTATTTATTTTAATATATCCACTTCCACCTGCAGAAAAAATCCAATAACCACTTCCCGGTTCCATTACTGATGTCTGTGAATAGTTCTCACCACCAGAGTATTGATATAATTTCTTCTCTACATTTTCAGAAATTTCGACAATAAAGTCATCATTAATATCAATCGGAAAGTTATATGGACTACCAATTTGATTCCAACCTTCTGTCAGAGAGATATAATAGCCTATCATAAGTTGAGTTGAATAACCACTCCTAGCATACACTTCACCAATATCTTTACTGATCAACCAAACAGCAGAACCAGGATTCAAATTACCACCATTTTCTTGATAAGCACCATTTTCCCACTTAAAAGTTCTCCAGATAGAAGGATCTGGATCACCTAACTGTTCAACAAAAAGACCTTGAGTTGAGGCATTGTTTAATTGAGCAGGTACCGAGACCATCACGTATTGTTCTAATGGAAAAGAAGAAACAAGCATAGAGTCAAACTGTACAGAAACATCATAGGGGCCCATTGAAGAAAGGGCTCCATACATATCCCATGCGTCTACACCTAAAACTAAACCTCTATTTGTTATATCATTCCCTGGTATAACACACTCATAAACTCCAGAAGGGTTTCCTGATAAATTATTGCAAAAAATATTTCCAAAAATTCCATCACCCGTTGAATAAAATAATTCTACCATATCCACTTCTCCTGCAAGGGAGCTAAGACCTTTAGAAACATTAACTGAAACTGTAAGGTCATCACCTTCATTAGGTGTTAAGTTTTGTAGTCCACCACCTTGAATTACTGGTCCAGGTAAAATACTTAATGGACCTCCAACAAAAGATGCTGTCTGAATATTATTTATATTTAACATTCCTGCAACAATAGGATCATATTCAGGATTGAATGATTGATTAAGTTCTACATCGTACCAAATAATTATCGGATACTTGCCAAAAGGAATTCCCATCAAAAAATCCTCAATTTTGACCTCTTCATTATTTGGGGGAGATGAATAAATATCATCTTGATCATAACCATAAAAAGCTCCTAAGAGGTCTGGTAATTCATTCGTTATAATTGTTCCTTCAGGAAAAATTCTAAAAGAAAGACTGCCACTATCTTCCGTACCCGTCACTGTAATATTTGCTTTAAATGATCCGGAATATTGAGCTGGCTCTAAAATAACATCAATATCATTGTTTGGTGGCCAATTAAATGAAGGTGATTCTCCTTCAGCTAGTACTTCACCATTCTCATCATCGAATCGCGCATAAATGAAAGCGTTTTCTCCATTATTCATTCCTTCAACAAAAAGGTCCATATGCTTGTTTTGTATTGGCGTAACCTCTCCAAACTGAAATGTCTTTATAATTGTTTGCCCTGCTTGTTCCATTCTAACAACTTCAATAAACATTTGACCATTAATTCCATCGAGGACATCATTCACAGAAAGATTAACATAAAGATTATCACCTGTTCCACCACCGCCACTAAACATTTCAATATCTTGAAAAGCATACCCTTGATTATCAGTGTTTAGATTAAATGTGGCATATGGCTCATTGGCATCAGGCATATCATTATTATTTTGATCAAAGAAGACTTCAACCTTATATGGTCCAGTACTCGGGGTAATACGAGAATCACTAAGCTGAAAACCCCAACCATCTACTGGTGAAGGTGAGCTCCGATTATCTTTATTATCTGTTATATCTGGATTGCCAGAATTTCCCGGCAACCAAACACCTACATGCACATCTCCATTGCCAATATTTTGGTTTAATCGGGCTACAATCTCAATTGTATTCAATGTACCACCGCCACCGCTAGTATAGACATCTCCTTCATAATTCGCCTGACCAATAACGGTACCGTTATTATTCAGTCCGCTATTATCATTTATTGTAGAAGTCTCTTGATTGTCAAATTGATACAGTAATACTGTATTATTTTCTGAATTATATCGTTGGGTTGGAACGCCAGTAAAACCAGAAATATCACGAAAACGAATTTCATCCATACTTCCATCCAGTTGAAGACCTATATTCATAGCTTTATCAGAGGAAGGAAAACTTCCCGAAAAATCAACTGCATTTTTTTCAATACCATCAACAATTAATCTTAGTTTTGAACCATCACTCTCTATATAGAAATGGTGAAAATTTTGATCAAAGACATCGTCAATAGAAGCCTCTGAAATATTAATGTTATTTACGTTGATTCTAATTTTTTTCTCATTTGGTACAACATATGCCGTAAATAAATTATTATTTGCATTATTATTTAAAAAGAATAGCCATTGGCCAGAAGAACCAGGTTGGCTATGAAACTTAACCCAAGTCTCTATGCTCCAATTTTGTTTATTCTCGATTGGCGATTTAACATCAATACTTCCACCAGGGCCGAAATCAAATGAATAACTTTGCGTACCACTTCCACTCCAATCTGTTGGAGCTCCCTTCTCGATCCATGTTTTTATTTTGCTCTCGTCAGAAGCTGATAAAGTAGGTGCATTTTTTGGCATTCGTTCACCAAAAGCGGAATTACCTACAATTTTCTGATGAATGACTGAGTTCATAGGGTCATTAGGTTTAACTAGTAAAAAACCTGAATAGCCACTTGAAGCCACATTGACAATATTGGAATAACTTACCCCTTGGCTAAGGTCAAGGTTGCCGCTATTGCCATGGCAACTTGTACAGTTTGCATCCCATATTGGCTGAATCTCACTATCGTATGTTTGCTGCCCAAAGCATAAAGAAATAATGGTTGTAATAAATATAAAACGTCTCATTCTCCACCTCCAGCCATAAACATACCATTAGTTGGTGGATCAGGTGGCTCCGGAAGATCTGCCTCCCCACCGGCCTGCATCGCCGCATAGCCTCCACCTGCTAATACTAATAGTATTAAGGTATTTCTAAACCATTTACTACCGCCCTTTTTCTTAGGCTTTTCATTTACTTCTTCTGGAGTTTCTTGTCCCGCTGCTGCGAGCAGATCTGCAGGAGGTTCAAGCCCCACCAACTCCCAAGCAACAATCTGAATTTGTGGTAGAAGACCATCCACTTCCCCTTTATAAGTTTTACTGACTGTTTTCTCTGTTTGCCCTGATTCTACTGCAAACATTCTAGCTTCAATAGTGTATGTATTGCCAAGTTTTCCAAAAGAACCCGTGATCATTTTTTGAACACCTAGCAGTGCGCCAATCTCAGCTGCACATTCAGCCGTCGTACAACCGGACTGTTGAAATCCTTGTTCATCCATGATTTCACTCATTTGGTTTCTTTCTACCATAATAAGTGCTTTGGTTTGGACAAGCTCCGACCCTAGTCTTTGGGTTAAGACTTGAGCTTCTTGGGTTGTAATTCCTGAGCCTTCAAAATCCAGAACGGCCGCCGTTGCCTTACCCTGCTCTAAGCCTGTTCGAGTACCCTGCCCTAACAGGCAAGACGAAGTAAAAATAAACAAAACACTAATTTTTCTTCTCTGCATCAGAAACTGCTACCCTGTTTTATTTCCTCACCAAAACTACTCTTAAATAAGCAATATAAGCAATAAAAGTGTATGATAAAAAAAAGAGGGACCAAAAGTGATCCCTCTTTATAAGTTATAAATATGTTAAACTTGAAAATTATTTCAAGAAAATCATTTTTCTCGTCTTATTCAAGACCACTTTACCCTGCTCGTTTCGTATAAGCGCATGATAAAAGTAAACGCCGGTTGAAACCTTAGTGCCCATATCATTACGACCATTCCAGATAAAGTTATAATAACCAGCTGGACGTCGCTCATTTGCTGCTAGTCTAGTAATCTCTTCTCCAAGTAAGTTATAGATAATGAGATCAACTTGAGCATCTTCCTCTAAACTTATCATAATTGAAGTTTGAGGATTGAATGGGTTTGGATAGTTTTGTGCAAGAGTAAATGCATCTGGATAAAGATTCACACCTGCATTATTATCTTCAACAAATTTCTTTGTACCCACAACTAAGCGGAAATCCTGTTTTAAGTAGTTCTCTGAACCTGTATTAGCAAAACGATAACTGCTCTCCCATTCAAGGTTCTTAGCTTGCTTCGTGGTTTTATTGATTAAGAAAACATCATATTCTTGAGGTATATAACCTAAACCTTCAAATGTTAAATAGGTCCGTAAACCATTAGTTGGTGCAAATACTTGAAGATCCCAGTAATGCCCTGTTTCATTTGGTTTACGAATGTCTTTCGCGTATAAATCTGGGGACACTTCTCTTTTGCGGTTATCTACACGAACAGTAAGGTTACCCGGAACAACTGGAGGCTCAAACTCATCGAAACGATCATAGCCATCTTTCGCCATATGTCTGACACCTACTGCATTCATTTCATCGCGTGCTTCACCGGTGGTTGCAATTATATCAATGATCCATTCTTCTCCATTCATTGGAATATCATCACCATTTGCAACGGACTTAGCCAGTTTTCCAAAAGAAGATCCTCGAGCATCAATATGTAATTCAGTTGCACCACCTGATTTGAAAATATAACCTTTCCAAGGTTGCATATTTCCACCTGCACTACCCCAACTTCCATTCCAGGTATAAATAGAGCCTGCATCATTGATGCTACTACCGTCTTCTGTATAAACATTAGACAATGGAACATTAAAGTTGTAAGGCGTTCCAATGAATTTCCAACTTCCTGGAGACACATTTATTTTAAATGGAGGATCGGTGGCTGTAGAGACACCTTGCCCAAAATCAAATTGTATTGGCAACATATCTTCATACTTAGTTTCATCGTAAATAAAGAAATATCCATTACCCATTGTAACTGAACCAGGATTTTCCTGCCAGCCATTATTGTAGCCATAAAGACGATAGTTAAATTCATCTGGCTGACCCATCACGGATGTTATGATATTCTTTGCATTACCAACATCAAACGGGATTGAGAAGAACCAATAGTTTGTAGAATCCGTTCCTTTCCCTGGAACACCTGAAGCCCACTGCGATGCCGTTGAAATTGGTGCCTCTGACCGGACTTTTACAGATTGAAATGCTTTATCTTGTGGCCAATAACCATAGTTA
>ERZ1047985.2060-NODE-2060-length-13001-cov-4.759076_pt1 | contig 13001 bp, 9 predicted proteins | sample MGYA00383097_ERZ1047985 | MGnify/ENA primary metagenome ERZ1047985 (study PRJEB29581, sample SAMEA5548367) | metagenome | biome: marine; feature: coastal; material: water | depth 50 m | study: Short-term variability in the microbial, nano- and picoplankton...
CTCGAGGAAAGTAAATCAATACAGCCTATAAATCATAAAAAAACCTCTCGGTAATTCCGAGAGGTTTTTTGTTGTCATGTATTTCAATCAGTTGTAATCGGGCAAGAAGCTGTATCGTTCGGCATAATCCAGCATTTGTTCTGTAAAGTCCTCAGGGTAGGTCATTTTGATAGATGTAATCTCTCCTGATTCGTTTGTTGTTGGAACCATTTTTGGATTGATGAACCCACCATAAGGCGCAATATTTAGCTTTTCGGCACGAGCCAAGACTTCCATATGCAGCTCTTGATCTACTTTTACTCCGTAGCCTTCAACTAAAGCTTTACAAGCCTCATAATCTCCTTCAGACTTGATTCTTTGAACCTCACTTAAAAGTTCTCCAAAGATTTCTCGTAGTTTCGTGTAGTCCTTGATTTCGAAATAGGTTTTGCCCTCTTTAACTACCTTGGTAATAACCTGATTTTCTTGACCTTTTTCGTAAGCCCAGGCAGCTACCCATTGTCGATTGCGCATATGAGATTCTTCTATGTCTGCTCCGGGTTCTAGTCTGCGCATTTGAGTCATCAAGCCATTCCGAATGTACCCGTCGTATTCTGCTTTTCCTGTTTCTAAAGATTCCATCAAGCCCAATTCTATGAGTTTTTCATCCAAGATAAAGTAAAGGGCCACCAGGTCAGCACGACCTTCTTCTAAGGTAGATGCATAGCTTTTTAAGGTTTCTTTCATGGTTCCCACTCCCGGATTGATTTGCCCAGAAGCATGCCCTAAAACTTCATGCAGGGCGGTGTGAAGTTTTCCTGCTAACTTAGAATGTGCTTTTGCTCTTTCCATTTCTTCTGTATCGTGACAGAATTCATTCAACATGCCTTTTCCACCTGCTTGTTCGTAGGCATATATGATGTTTCCAATGCTGATGGATTTAGATCCATGTTGGGTTCGAATCCAATTGGCATTAGGAAGGTTTACACCAATAGGAGTGGACGGAGAAGCATCTCCAGACTCAGAAGCCACAGAAATTACCTTGAAGGTTACGCCCTTGATATTTTTCTTTTTGTGTTCTTCTTTTATGGACGAATGGTCTTCAAACCACTGGGCATTATCGGAAAGTACTTCCATTTGTGCGGAAGCCTCAAAGTCGGTTATTTCTACCAGTGATTCAAATGATCCCGTATAGCCTTTAGGGTCGTTATACACCTCTATGAAAGAGTTGATGTAATCAATGTCTCCTTCGGTAGCATTTACCCAGGCAACATTGTATGCATCCCAAGTTTTTAAATCGCCTGTTTTGTAGTAATCTATAAGGAGTTTTAGCGCATCTGCCTGAGCCTTATTTTCGGCTACGCTTACCGCTTTTTCCAGCCATGGAATGATTTGGGCTATGGCTTCTCCGTACATTCCGTTAAGTTTGTATACTTTTTCCTCGAGACCATTTTCTCCGCGAACCAATTTGGAGTTTAATCCGTAGGAAATCGGCTTTTCGGTATCCTTATTTCGGATGGATGCAAAATAGGCATCTACCTCAGCTTCGTTGATGTCTGGGTCGTAAAAGTTTACTGCAGAACCCAACACCAGACCTTTAGCAGGATCAAGATTCACTTTTTTGGCATCGAAATTTGGATCGAATAGGGCTCTTAGAGCTTCTTTGTTTAAGGAAGTGCCTGTGGATACCATCAGTTCTGATAGGTATTCCGCAGAGAATTCGGGCTTAAACTTATCCATGGAATAGTGGTGGTGGATACCGTTAGAGAACCAAACTCGTTTGGTGTAAGTCCTTAAGTTTTTCCAATCTTCTGTGGATTTATCCCCATCAAAATTTTTAATGATGTGTTCCAGAGCCCTTCGAATGGATAGGTTGTGTCTGTAGTTTTGATCCCAGATGATGTCTCTACCTGCATAACCGGCCTCACTGAGGTAATAGACCAGTTTTTGCTGCTGAAGACTCAGTTTGTCAAAGTCAGGAACTTGATATCGAATGATTTTTAAGTCCGCAAATGTTTCTGTTTGGAAGGTAAAGTTCTCTTCATTCTTTTCTTTTTTAGTACAAGAGAAGAGCAGTAAAAGTGCTGTTAATGTTACTGGAATAAATTTTTTCATTGTTTTTGATTTTAATAAGTATCATCAAAAATAGAAATTTAATTCTGTTGATGCTTAGAAATAGAAATCAATAACAAAGATGTGTGTAATCTAGGTAGCTATACTTTAGTTAAGTTGTAGCATCAAATATTTAGGGTATTTTGTAAGACTATTTAGCAAATTTCCTTGACGAAAGCTTCGTAGTTGTTGGCAAGATGCGTTTTGTGACAATCTTTTAAATCTGCTGTTTCCTCTACAAAATCTGGGAGAGCCTTCTTCATCACTGTAGCAAATTTTTGTGGATGAGCCGTCTCTAAGAAGACCCCATATTCGTCATCTTTTAGAAGTTCTGAAAGCGCTAATTTACCTACAGCTCCGTGCGGATCTAGGGTATAGTTATTACTTTCTTGACACTCTTGTATTTCTTTGAGTGTAGCTTCATCGTCAATACGGCAAGCAGCAACGTCTTTTTTGATGGATTCTAGATCCCCATTGTAAAAATAGTCGATGCGTTCATAATTGCTAGGATCTCCTACATCCATAGCATTGGAGTAGGTGAGTACCGATGTTTTTTTAGCGTATTCTCCTGTATTTAAATACGTGTAAAAAGTATCGTTGATGTTATGTGCGGCAATGAACTTATCGATAGGAAGTCCCATTCTTTTTGCTACCAATCCAGCGGTAACATTTCCAAGATTTCCAGACGGCACAGACACGACCATCTTTTTACCTTTTAGGTCTTTTTTGAGCTGTTTGTAAGCAAAGAAATAGTACAACATTTGCGGTAAAAGACGAGCTACATTGATCGAGTTTGCACTGCTCAAAGATTTTTTAGTTCTGAGATTCTCATCGTTCAGTGCTTTCTTAACCAATTTTTGACAATCGTCGAAAGTTCCGTCAATTTCAAAAGCGTGTATGTTTTCTCCCAAACTGGTCATTTGGAATTCTTGATACGCACTTACTTTGCCTTTAGGGAAAAGAATTTTTACGGCGACTCCGGGTACTTTAAAGAAGCCATTAGCTACTGCGCTACCTGTGTCTCCAGAGGTAGCAACGATGATGGTTACTTCTTTATCCTCATCAGCGTTGAAGTGCGACAGACAACGTGACATAAAACGCGCTCCCACATCTTTAAAGGCCTGAGTAGGACCGTGGTATAACTCCAAAGCAGCTATGTTTTTTTCTACAGGAACCACCGGAATGTTAAAGTTGAGTGTTTCTGCAAGTATGCTTTTCAACTGCTCATCATTAAGAGAACCTTCTACAAAAGGTTTCAGTACCGTAAATGCAATATCGAGATCCTCGTAAGATTCTATTTGTTCAAAAAAATCACTAGGTATTTCAGGAATTCGCTCCGGAACATACAAGCCACCATTTTTTGTTAATCCATTGATGACCGCTTCTTTAAAAGAAATGTACTCGTTGTTTTTTCGTGTACTTAGATACTTCATTTTTTTACAATTCTAGCGCCACTATCTTTACAAAGTAAATGTTTGTGCGCTTGTGTTTTTATACTTAGGTCTGCGTATACACGCTCCATAGCTTGGATTATATTGTCCGCTTCATCCTCATTTTTAGCAATGGCAAATACAGAAGGTCCAGATCCAGAGATTCCAAAAGCCAAGGCCTGATTTTCGAGCGCAGCTTTTTTCAATTCTTTAAATCTTGGAATTAACAGACTTCTTCTCGGTTCCACGACCAAGTCTTTTAAGCTGGCAGAAAAAAGATCAATGTCTTTTTCGTACAAGCTGGATACAAAAGCTCCCATGAAACTAACTTGTTGCGATAGCGTCTTTAGGTCTATGGTATTATTTAATATTTTACGTGCGTCTGAGGTGTTTACTTTTATGGCAGGAAAAAACGTTACTGCATATAAATTTTCTATCAGAGGAAGTTGGATAAGGTCTGAAGCCTTTTTTCCTTTACTCAAAACAACCCCTCCTAAAATAGAAGGTGCTACATTGTCTACGTGGGCACTACCACAAGCGATACGCTCTCCCTCTGCCGCAAAAGCGACCAGTTCTTTATTCGAATAGGGCTTGCCCATTAATTCGTTGTAGGCGAATGCTGCTGCCGCACTGCTGGCACTGCTCGAGCCAAGACCACTTCCTGCTGCAAAACCTTTTGTGATGATAATATCAACCCCCTTAAAGTTATTCAGGGCTTCCTGCATTTTACGGATCACTACAGAACAGCAATTCTTATCGCTATCCATAGGCAATCCTTTCCCATTAATAATGTCAAGGATATTGTTTTCCTCGGTACCGTTGATGCGTAGTTCTACCTCATCTCCGATATCGTTTAAAGACAAACCCAAGATGTCATAGCCCACATTAAAGTTGGCCATGGTGGCGGGGGCATAAGCAGTTATTTGATTCATCAATTACTTATTTACGATGGACATTACATCGGCAAATACACCACTAGCAGTAACGCTAGCACCGGCACCTGCTCCTTTTATAACCAAGGGCTCACTTACGTATCGGTCGGTGAATATAGCCACTACGTTGTCTTTACCTTCCAAGTTAAAGAATGGACTGTCCGATGGGATTTCTTTCAATCTCACAGATAATTTTTCATTCTCAAGGGTAGCGACTACTTTTAGTTTGTATCCTTTGTCGTTTGCTTTGGCATAAAGAGCTTTGAAAAAGTCTTCGTTTTTCTCCAAATTTTCAAACAAAAGATCCACACTTTTCGATTCTGAACATTCATCCGGAATAAAGCTGTTGAATTCGATATCCGATAAGGCTCCTTTTAGTCCAGACTCTCTCGAGAGGATTAAAATTTTACGCATCACATCGAGACCACTCAAATCAATGAGAGGATTCGGTTCTGTATATCCTTCTTCTTTCGCTTGAAGGACCACATCTGTAAATTTATTTTCAGCATTGTATTTGTTGAAAATGAAATTCAAACTTCCAGAGATTACCGCCTCAATTTTATTTACCGAGTCACCACTAATGATTAAGTCGTGGATGGTTTTAATTACAGGAAGTGCTGCACCTACACTGGTTTCGTATTTAAAATGACAATTGTATTCCTTGGCTGCTCCGATAAGATTAGCGTAGGTTTCATAATCGCTACTACACGCAATTTTATTACATGTGGCAATAGATATGCTGTTTTCTAACAAATACGAGTATCCATCGCTTACAATCTGAGAAGCGGTGTTGTCAATGAAAATACTGTTGGGTAAGTTCAGTTCACGGATTTGAGTAAGGTATTCAGGCAGTTCTTTGTAGGCTGCACCTATTTCGTTAAGATTCAGACTGTCTTTTTCATCGATTTCCGAACCACCGTTAAGCAGCATTTTTCTGCTGTTAGCAATACCCATTACTTTCAGATTGATCTGATAGTCGTCAATGAGTTTTTGCTTTTGACTGTAAATGATGTTTAAAAATTCTTTACCCACATTACCTGCACCTGCAATGAATAGGTGTACGTTTTTTACGATGTTGCTGAAGAATTTTTCGTGAATCACATTAAGTGCTTTCACTTCGTCTTTTTGGTCAATAACAATGGAAAGGTTTCTTTCTGAAGCTCCCTGAGCAATAGCAGTTACGTTGATTCCATTTTCACCAATCACGCTAAGTGCTTTTCCGGCAAGACCAATTTTATTTTTCATGTTGTCACCGATAAGTGCGATGATACATAGGTCTTTAGCGATTTCTACAGGTCGTATGGTTCCTGTTTGAATTTCGCTTTGGAAAGCTTGGTCAAGTACCTTTTTAGAAATGTCTGCATCCGATTCTTTGATTCCGAATCCGATACTTTGTTCTGAAGAACTTTGTGTGATTAAGATCACATTGACCTGATGTTCTTCAAGGGTTTGAAAAACTTTACGAGCGCTTCCTTTTTTACCCGAAAGACCGATACCTGAAACTGTTAGTACAGCAATGTCATTCAGTGAAGACAAGCCCTGTATTTTGTGGTTTGACTTTTGGGGTACATGACTGATGAAAGTTCCTTCTTGCTCTGGTTTCAGCGTGTTTTTTAAGTAGAGCGGTATCTTTTTATCAATTAAGGGCAGTATCGCTCTTGGATAAATCACTTTTGCACCAAAGTAAGCCATTTCAAAAGCTTCTTCGTAGCTGAGGTTTTTCAGAGAAAGTGTGTTTCTAACCCTTTGAGGATTGGCACTATGGATACCATCTACATCACTCCATATTTCTAGTGCGCTGGCATCAATGGATTTTGCATAGATGGCTGCGGTATAGTCGGAACCCCCTCTGCCAAGTAGAACGGTTTCATTGGCCTCGTTAGAAGCAATGAATCCACCAGCGATGTAGTTTTCCTTTTTTACTTTGTTTAGGATTTTTTTGCTTGTACGGTCAAAATCAACTTCACCATCCAAGTAGTTGTCTTCTGCAGAAATTAATTCACGGCTGTCTAGGTGCTCTATGGATAAACCGTTGGCATTCAGATAACGTTGAACAATCAATGAAGACAATTGCTCACCTATACACAGTACCTTGGCTTTGGTCTTGTCGGTTAATTCATTCAGAATCTGAACCCCTTTACTTATGGCTTCTAATTCATTGCATTTTTCTTGAACGGCAATGAGTAGGTCCGTCTGCTGATCGATAGGGATGAGTTCCTGTATGTAGTTGAAATGAAGGTCTTTGAATTCTTCAATAAGTTCAGTAGTATCGCTAATAATCGCTTGTTCCGTAATTTTTTCTAATCGATTGGTAATCCCTGAGAAGGCAGAAACTACCACAATGTAGTTCTCCTTTTTTTGGGATAGAATGACTCTTATCTGCTCTAAATTTTCTTTTGAGGAAACACTTGTTCCTCCAAATTTTAAAACCATCATGCGATTGCTATTTACGTCACTTAAAATTCATTTAAACTCAAAAGTTTACAAGCTTTTCCTGCCGAATAGATGTAGCCTGTAATCAACGCCCAAATGTATTAAATTATTATGGAACTTTATACACATATTACAGCCCGATTTCACTTGGGATTGGGACGGGTTTGTATTTTCATTTTTTGGCTCTTTTATTTTAACGCTTTCCATGTCTTTTCTTATGATTTACCCCTTATTTTTTTGCCCGCTGTAAATGTTGATTTTATCCATTGTATTTTTCTTTCCTACAACACTTGAATTCTATAGTATGTAATTAATTAGGAAATTATATTTTTATGTTTTAAGTTAGCTTCAGATTGCAAGATGAACTGACTATTAAATGCCAAAGTACGTTCGCTTTACTAAAATAATCCTATCTAATCATGGGTTTGCTGTTCATCGCAAACACCTTTTTTCTTTGAATAATGATCAAAGAATGTTCACCTATCACTTTGGCGCAATTAAAATAGCATCATGTTTACAGCAACTGCTAATTGTAATATGAATCTAATATAAATTGTGAATGAGTATTCTGAAATTTAAATCCCGATTGGATCATTTTGACTATTTGGTAAGACACAAAATGACTGGATCCCCCAAACAATGTGCAAAGCGATTGCGTTTGTCAAAAAGTAGCTTTTATCGATTTTTAGAGGATTTACTATTGATGAACATCCCCATTGCTTACAATCCCGAAATGAAAACGTATGAATACCAAGAGGATGGGAAACTAATTTTTGGCTTTGAATTTGATAATAAATTGAAGACTAAGGATTTGTCGAAAATTAAAGGTGGTTTTTGCTTGCGTAAAAATATTTGGATGAGTCCCAAAATATGGGACCGAGCCCCTCGTATATTAGCTCTAGTTTGAAAGAACTAGCATAGCTGTGCGAGGGAACTTCCATCACTTCCTGCTTGATTCATACGTAGGACTTCAGGCAAACGACATGGACGAACGAACCCCAGACTCGAAACGGATTGGGGAATGTTTAATACTAAATTTTTTCAATTATGAAAAATACAATTAGTAAATTCCAAGAAAAGGAACTTAAAAACATTGAGAACATCAATGGGGGTAAACCAGGAGACTTTTGCTTTAAAATTTCTGGCTTCTTTGATGGCATAAAAGGGAATACCGATTTTGGATCTATGCCTTGCGAGTGTCCAAAAATTTCTAGTTTATCAGGCACACTAACCCTGTCTAGAGCACCTAGGTTTAGTTTCTCTCGTAGGTTTTTCAGTTTTTCTCGTAGAATTTAAATTTCATACGGATTATTAAATTAACTAAGGAGGTTACATTATTGTATGTGACTTCCTTAGTTTTTAAAATCATATAAAAATGAAAATAAGGATCATTATATTTTTTCTTTTGGCTACAATAGGTTTTTCATCATGCATAAGCCTTGTAGCCAACTATGCGGGTAAGCGATTTGAAAAGCGTATGGAAGAAGCTGAAAAAAATCCAAGCCTTACATCTTACAGCGATAACTACCACATATACAAAACCGGAAGAAAATTCACTTATGAGGTGCGCCAACGAATGGATAGCACTTCGATAAACTTTGAGCTCGATTTGATTGTTATACCCATGATAAAAATGGAAGCCGCTTTAGTGAAGTATTTGTATCACTATGACGCAAAAGATATTGTTAGACTGGGACTTCAGGAGGAATGTCCGGATTCATTAAATGGTGCATGTCGCAAAGAGATTACAACAATAGATGAATGTGAAAATTGTATTTGGATGCATCCGCCAAGGTCTAAAACATTAAAGATATTAGAGTTGGCACCATTTCCGGAAATTAAATTTAACACAACAGAATGGGACACATGGTTGTACATTCCTAAAGGCAACTGGGGGGAATGGGAAAAAACAAAGTTCGATCATTTTTATTTTGTAGACTCCCTAAAGTATCAACAAGACACCATACCCGAATATTATTATGTCAGTTCTTTTTCTGAATCCAGATTTGGAAAAAATTCGAATAATTATGTATTTCATGTAGATTCAGGATTTACGGAAATGCACTATAAAATTGAGAATGAAGGAACGGTTGATTTTAAGCTTGTTTATATGAGCTCCAGTTTATGATCGTTGTTTTTAGTTACAGTGGAGATGCGGGCACTATGCAGGTACTCAAGTGGTTGGATTATTTTTCTATTCCCTACCTAAGGGTAAATCTAGAGGAAGAAGATTATTATGGTATAAGCTTCAAAATAACGAACAAAAAAACTCAATTAACATTCACGCAAAAAAATGGCAATGTAATAGATTGGGAAAAGGTTGCTTACTCTTTTTACAGAGGAGGTGTAATCTCGTTAAATAATTCAACCCATTCATCTGATCAAAAAGGGAACGATTACATTTTTGAAAAATACACCCTTATGGAATGTCGTAGTCTAACCTCATTTTTCTACGAGGAAGTGTCGAAAAAATGCTTGGGGAATCTGATTATCTCTAACAATCCACTTAATAAACTTTCACAACTATCTGAAGCTAAGAAATGTGGTATGAATATTCCGGAAACGTTTATTTCTGCAGATATGGAATGGGTTAAATTACAAGTAAAAAATAAAAAAGAACTAATAACCAAAGCAATTCAGGAGACCATTTTTGAAGAAAATAATGAGGGTTCTTTTTTGGAACTAAAATCCAATTTAGTTGAGCCGGAGAGTTTGGAAGGAGAATACTTTCCCTCATTATTTCAGGAAAGTGTGGATAAAAAACTAGAAGTCAGAACATTTGTGTTGGAAGACCAATTCTACAGTCTTGGTATGTATGTACCCAATACATTAAAACAAAGTGTAGATTTTCGTAGTAATGTTGACAACTTGCGCTTCTTCAAACATGAATTACCGGAAAAGCTGAAAGCTAAAATAATTAATTTCATGAATCGTCTGAATTTAAACACCGGTTCATTTGATTTTCTTGTAGATAGAAATGACAGATACATTTTCTTAGAAGTTAACCCGACGGGACAATACGACTGGGTTTCTACCTGTGGTCTTTATGATCTTCAAACAAAAATAAACTTCTCATTAAAGAAAAAAAATAATAAACACTAACAATAAATACCCATACAATTTCAAATTTGTAAAAGAGATAAAATTAATCAAAGGGGCCATTTCAATTAATATTGATTCACATTATTATAATGATAGAGATTTACGTGTAAAGTATGCATATAAAAAGTTAGTGTTTATAAAATGAAAATACATCAAAATATAAGACCCGTAAAAGGTTATAATAAAACCCTCTTAGCAGATTTAGAAAAATTCAAATTTTATAGTTTAAAGAATGAAGAAATAGAAATACTTGACATAGGTCAGTTCCCACAAATTGAACTTAAAAATTTAGATAGTAAACCGGATATATTTTTAAATAATCTTAATCCGCCACAGCTAGAGATTGATTTTGGTGACTGGGATGTTCCACATATAATTGCAGACTTGTTTATTGAGTATCCAATAGAGACTTTGTCTTTAGATCAGCTGAAGGGTTTAATGATTTATTTTAATCTGCTTGGTATTAGTAGTGTTACTTATTACAGCAGTAAGAATGATCTTACGAAAGATGATTTAAAAAGGTTACTTAATATGTTAAAGAAATCTACTTTAAGTCAGTTATCATTGTATTTAAAGTATAATGATAATTTGTTTTCCGATGACTTTTTAGAAATGTTAATTTACAATCCCTATTTGCAAGTAGTTGTAATTTCAGAATCTCCATTTAACAAGAATTTTGAAGATAAAGTACACTACATAAAAGATAAAGTATCAAAATATACTGGCGCAAGTGAAAACTCTTTTTCTTGCAATATTATGATGTTCAGAGAATCTCAGCGACACCACACCTATTTTAACAGGAAACTTTACATAGGGCTCAATGGAAAAATAAAAAATGCTCCTGAATGTGAAGAAGAATTTGGTTGCGTTGAAGATATTTTATCTCCAGGAAAGTTAAAAGAAATCGTTGCAAGATCTGAGTTTCAAAAATACTGGTACGTCCACAAAGAGCTGTGTGATGTATGTAAAGATTGTGAATTTAGACACGTGTGTGTAGACAACCGTTTGCCGTACCAGCGAAAAGACGGAAGTTGGTATCACAAAGAAGAATGCAGTTACAATCCATACATATGTAAATGGAAAGGTGAAGAGGGTTATAAAACATTAGAAGAATGTGGAGTTATTTCTAATGATCAAGGCTTCAGCATCGACCATGATAAAATAGCATCATTAAATGAGGAGCTTTGGGCAGAGTAAGCCCTAAACCAAAGTAAATTGAATGCATGAAAATGCATTCCGGATGATTTTATAATGAATACGCTGAATGAAATATATGGTAATATCTAAAAAGATTCCTTTCTACCATCAACCTGACGAAATGGATTGCGGCCCTACCTGTTTGCGCATGATCGCCAAACATTATGGAAGAACCATTTCTCTGGAAAAACTGCGTAAACTTTCGGAAACCACAAGAGAGGGGTCGTCCTTGAAAAATATCGCAAATACGGCCGAAAAAATTGGGTTCAGAACGATTGGCGTAAAAATAAACTTTCAAAAACTACAGGAAGAAGCTCCCTTGCCTTGCATTGTGTTTTGGCAGCAACATCATTTTGTTGTGGTGTATGACATCGTTAAAAAGAAGCGGTTTCGAGTGAAAAAAGGAACTGCATCACAAAATGGGCAGGCTAGTCATGCGAGATACATCATTAAAGTAGCCGATCCGGGACACGGACTTCTGGAATACTCCGAAGAAGAGTTTATAAAAAATTGGATGGGTGATCATGCCCATCAACACACCGAAGAAGGCATAGCCTTATTACTGGAACCCACCCCAAAATTAAAACATACCGAGGTGGATGATATAGAAGCCCGAAAGGGCTTTTCTTTTTTGTATCAGTATTTGTTTCGGTATAAAAAATTTATGCTGCAACTAGCTATTGGTTTGCTTGCAGGGAGCTTGTTGCAATTGATCTTTCCTTTTTTAACACAGAGTGTGGTCGATGTCGGTATCCAAAATCAGGATATTCATTTCATCTACCTTATTTTAATTGCTCAGGTTTTTCTTTTTTTCGGTAGTACAGCCATAGAATTGATTAGGGGATGGATCTTATTGCACCTGAGTACCCGGATTAATATTTCGCTCATATCCGATTTCTTCATCAAACTGATGAATCTTCCCATCGCCTTTTTTGATGTTAAGATGACCGGAGACATTATGCAGCGTATTAACGATCATCAGCGCATTGAAAATTTGCTGACCACGGAATCTTTAAACGTTTTGTTTTCCTTATTCAATCTGATTGTTTTTGGAGCCGTTTTGGCTTGGTATGACCTGAGAATATTTGGAATATTTTTCACGGGAAGTATTCTCTATTTTTTGTGGGTTCTGCTGTTCTTGAAAAAACGAGAGGAACTGGATTACAAGCGTTTCTCTCAAATGAGTGATGAGCAAAGTAAGGTGATGGAGCTCATCAATGGAATGCAGGAAATAAAGCTGCATAATGCAGAAAAACAAAAGCGTTGGGCTTGGGAGTTTTTGCAAGCGCGCTTGTTTAAAATTTCTATGAAAAGTCTGGCTCTGGAGCAAACTCAGTCCACAGGTTCTGGTTTTATCGATGAGATCAAAAATATCTTTATCAGTATTTTTTCTGCTAAGTTGGTGATAGACGGTCAAATTACTCTGGGTATGATGATGTCTATCTCCTACATTATTGGTCAGTTAAATAGTCCCATTCAACAACTTATCGGTTTTGTGTATTCTGTCCAGGATGCGAAAATTGCCTTAGAACGCTTGTCAGAAATTCACAATAGAAAGGATGAAGAGGATATATATGAAGAAAAAATACATGAGGTCCCTTTAGATTCAGACTTTCAATTGGAAAATATCGATTACAGGTATGTAGGAGGCACTGAAAAGGTGATCAAAGATCTAAGTCTCAGCATTCCGGCCAATAAGATTACGGCTATCGTAGGGGCAAGTGGGAGTGGTAAAACGACTTTAATGAAGTTGTTGCTCAAATTTTATGAACCCAATGCCGGAAAGATCGCCATTGGCAATTATGATCTGAATACG
>ERZ1047985.2065-NODE-2065-length-12988-cov-6.032784_pt1 | contig 12988 bp, 8 predicted proteins | sample MGYA00383097_ERZ1047985 | MGnify/ENA primary metagenome ERZ1047985 (study PRJEB29581, sample SAMEA5548367) | metagenome | biome: marine; feature: coastal; material: water | depth 50 m | study: Short-term variability in the microbial, nano- and picoplankton...
GATTCCCGTATTTCCACTCGAAGCATCCAACAATGTTTTGTTTCTGTTTAATTCGCCTGCAAGAATAGCACTTTTAACAATCTCAAATGCCGGTCTACTCTTTACACTGGCACCAAATTGTTGCCATTCTAACTTTGCGTATATCTTTACCCCTTTCTTTTGAAAAAGTCTGTTAAAAGGATACAGTGGCGTGTTACCAACGAACTTTTCCAACTGCTGTAATCCTTCAATTAAGCCTTTGTATTCCACTTTATTTTCTTTTATCAGTTCCATATACTTTTTGTTATACTCTTTTTTAGCCTTGTTGAGACAGTTGTTCAACAAAGTTTTGATTCACAAAATTGTAAACGTATTCGGGATGTAGTTTAACAACTTCACCTATCACGATAATTCCAGGACCATCTTGAGGTTCTGACTTTAGCTTATCAACGATGTTCGATATTTTCCCCACGAAGATCTTTTCATTGGGTAAAGATCCATTGTAAATAACCGCTATCGGGTAATTAGATCGTCCTTCTTGGGAATACAAAGCTGCTATTTCTTCTATTTTGCGCAAACCCATTAAGATGACCACAGTAGCATCAGACTGTACGGCTAGTGAAACGTCTTTCGAAAGTTTCCCATTACTCTTCGTTCCCGTAATCACCCAAAACCCATCGTTTATTCCACGTTTCGTTAAGGGTATGTCTTGTAAACCAGTTAAAGCAATCGAACTTGAAATTCCCGGAATGTATTCTGTTTCTATACCGTGAAGTTCTGCGTACTCTTTCTCCTCATACCCTCTTCCAAACACGTATGGGTCTCCTCCTTTTAAGCGGATAACATGCCCCTCTTGTTGAACGTATTTTACAATGAGTTCATTAATTTCGTCTTGGGAAAATGAATGTTCACCAGCTCGTTTACCGACAGAAATCTTAAGAGCACTATCGTTGGCAGCTTTGAGCAACTCAGGGTTTACCAAAGCATCGTATAGGATTACCTTAGCATCTCTAATTGCTCGGAAGCCTTTCCAGGTGATCAACTCCGGATCTCCGGGACCTGCTCCTAGAATAATTAACTTTCCTTTTGTCGTTTGCTTACGCATCTTTCTTTTCTCTTAACACAAAAGCTTCTTTCACGAACTGTTTTGCAAGTGTCAAATAGCTTTGAGCAAAATCTTTTGTCGGTTCATTTTCATTAATCGCATACACGGTTTCTTGGAAGCTTTTCTCTAATTTGAAATGCGCCTTATTCACGTATTTCTCATCAAAATCTTTAATAATCATCGCTTGTGTGTTGGTCTTTAAACCTTCAGAAACCAATAATGCTTTTGCCGTATTTACCAAAGAAGAGTAGGTATGGTAAATAGAGTCAGAATAAGCTTCCGCCTCCAATGCTTCAATAGCTGAAGCTAATCGCTCTTCAGATTCTAATAGTAACGTAGCCACCAGGTCGATGGTTACCCCGGCACATTCTCCCACACCAACTTCAGTTTTAAAATATTCTTCACGATCCCAGTCGATAAAGTCAGAATCCACAAGATCATCGGTAGAAGCCAGTCCCTTCAACAGGTCATAGAAATAAGCTTTCCCTTGTCTTTGGTAATAATCGATGTGGTACTCACCCTCATTCGAATGAGTTTCATAATCATCCAAAATGGTTTTCAAAGACAAAGCAACTCTTTTACTTGGTATTTTCACGATCTTATCAGAGACCCTTCCCTCACCATCACTCAAAACGCCCCCTCCTAGAAGTATTTGAACAGCCGGCAAGATCCGTTGCTTTACTTTTATCGCTGAACCGTGATAACCGATTGCCGCCATAGAATGCTGACCACAAGAATTCATACATCCACTGATCTTGATCTTCAGATTTTTATTGTAGATGTAATCCGGATAATCATCTCTTAATACCTGCTCCAATACGCCTGCTACACCGGTACTATTTGCAATTCCAAGATTACAGGTGTCTGTTCCCGGACATGCAGTTACATCATGAGTACTGTCAGCCCCCGGCTCTGCAAAACCTAGCCCGTCTAACTCGCTGTAAAGCACTTTTAGATTCGCCTCTGGAACGAACTTAATTACAAAACCTTGTCCGATAGTAAATCGAATTTCGTCGGAAGCCAAGCGCTCTACAATCTTTGCCAAGGCACGTGCTTGAGTCGTTGTAAAGTCTCCCGTAAGAAGTCTTACATTTACCGCAAAGTAGCCCTCTTGCTTTTGAGCAATCACATTACTTTTAAACCACTTATCGTATGCTTCGGCGTCAACATCTACAGCAACGGCTTCGGCTAAAGGCTCAGGTCTTTTAGTCTCTTCATAAGCCTCGTGATCTATGTGGAAGGTTTTATATTTTAAAGCTTTACGCTCTAACTCAACCAATCTTTGAAACTCTTCAACACCAATCTTTTTCACCAAGTACTTTAAGCGTGCTTTGTTTCTTCGGGCTCTTTCACCGTGTTTATCAAATACACGTACCAGTGCTTCACTATAAGGAATAATCGCATCTTCCGGAAGGAAATCGTAAACCGACTGAGCTAGGTAAGGCTGAGCACCCAAACCTCCTGCAATTACCACTTTAAATCCGCGTTGCTCTACATTATCAATAATCTTTGTTTTGGCAATAAACCCAATGTCGTGAATGAAGGTGTAAGCGCTGTCTTCTTCGTTTGATGAAAAGGCAATTTTCACCTTACGCCCCATCTCTTGAGAGATAGGGTTTCTCAAGAAGAAATCAAACATAGCGTGTGCGTACGGACTCACATCAAACGGTTCGTTTTTATCCACTCCGGCTAAAGCAGAAGCGGTAATATTTCTTACCGTATTTCCACAAGCTTCACGCAAGGTAACATCATCTTTTTCGAGCTCTGCCCACAGTTGTGGTGTTCTATCCAAACTCACGTAATGAATTTGAATATCTTGACGTGTGGTAATGTGAAGTTTTCCTGTTGAATATTCATCCGCTACGTCGGCAATTCTAAGTAACTGATTCACTTTTGTCTTTCCGTAAGGAAGCTTAATCCGGATCATTTGCACACCAGATTGACGCTGCCCATAAACCCCTCTAGCCAATCGAAGACTTCTAAACTTATCTTCGTCTAACTTCCCATCTTTAAACAGGTGGATTTTTCTTTCCAGCTCAATAATATCCTTTTCTACTATGGGATTTTCAATTTCAGTTCTAAAACTTTGCATGCTATTTGGGGGTTTAGTGTTTTTGGGTATAAAAAAAAACCTTTCGATGAGGAAAGGCTTTGTATATCTATGATTTCTTGTTTGTCATGAGCATATATCTAACCTTTCGTTTTGTGTACAACAACACATTACATAACAGGCACAACAATTCATCATTGCGTTGTTCTGGTTAGTGTATGTATTTGAATTTTTCATGCTGTTGGTTTGTATGGGTAATTTTGAGTCTGCTTAATGAAGGTTCATCTTAGCAACAACAGCAAGTTGCCTGTGTGGATACACAAGCTGATCTAGAAAGATCATTCGATAGGGCTAAAAAAGTAACTTTGTTCATCACTTTTAGGGTCTGTAAAGAATTGTTAAAAACTTTTTGTAAATATACAACCATAATCGACTATAAAACAAACTATTTTTTGATTATTTTAAAATAAATCGCCTAACCGCACTGTAAGAGGCGCCATTTGCTTGTGGGAAATTCTTATTCACACCCCCTAAATATTAGAAACTTAACAACAAATACATATATGGAGTTAATTCAATAATATTGTTTATATTTAATAGATGATATAATTAAATTTTCGATGAACTATTTATGGGTAATACTGTTGTTTGCAAGTCCTTTGAATGCCCAATTTGCAGATGATTTTTCTGATGGCAATTTCAAAAAAAACCCACCCTGGATGGGCATAAAAGAACATTTTGAGATAGATGATAAAAACAGATTGCACTTAAATGCGCCCAGAGAAAGTGGGGCGTCCTACTTAAGTACAAAGACTGAGCTGTTAGAAAATGCCTCATGGGAAATGTCCCTGACATTAGAGTTCAATCCCTCCTCATCAAACTATGTAGACTGGTATTTAATGGCGAATGATTCGGTGTTAAAGAATTCCACAAAAGCCTATTTTGTTCGAATTGGAGGTGCTCTGGACGAGGTTTCACTTTACCGTAAAACCAACGAAGAAGAAATTAAACTTATTGATGGCTTGAATAAACGCATTGATAGCAATCCTGTGAATCTGCGCCTAAAAGCCACACAAACCCTAGATGGGCACTGGAGTTTATGGATAGATGCATTGGAGGGAAAAGGCTGGGTTTTGGAAGGTGATGTAAGAGACTTTGAAGTTCGTGAAACGAGTTACTCAGGCGTCCATTGTGTATACACTTCCACGCGTAGTAATCGATTTTATTTTGATGATTTTATCCTTGAGGGCACGCTCTTCATAGATAGCATTCCTCCGAAACTAATTGCATCTTCAATCGTAAAAGAAAATACAATCCAACTGAATTTTGATGCTGAAGATCTTAGTCTTCCCTCTTTGAGTCACTACAAATTAACCCCCCAATCAGTACGACCCAAACAAGTTCTACAAACCGGAACTAAAATAATCCTCATCTTTGAAAATGCACTTCCAAGTAACGAGCATTTTCAACTCAAAATAAGCGGTATATCAGACACTTTGGGCAATCTAATGGCAGATACACTTCTCAACTTTTACAGACAGAAACATCAACAATTCGACCTCGTCATACATGAGATCATGATGAATCCAGAGCCTACTGTTCAATTGCCAAACGTGGAATATATTGAACTCTTCAATCGTGCTAATTATGCGCTAAATATCAAAGGTTGGCAAGTAAAAACAAATAGCTCGGTACGGACAATTCCGGAGGTTACTCTCGAAGCTAATGAATACCTCTTACTGATGAACCCGGAAGATTTGTATGCTTTTAACAATGCTTTAAAACGCCCTCTGAGCCCATGGGTATACTTAGGCAACACCGAAGGCTATATAGGCCTTTTGGACGAGAAAGGGGCAATCATCCACGAGGTCCAATACCATAAATCATGGATTCAAAACTCGAATAAAGAACGAGGGGGTTGGTCACTAGAAATGATTGACCCAAAGCATTACTGTGCTGGAAAAAACAATTGGGGGGCCTGTAAAAACCAAGTCGGCGGAACACCTGGATATTCAAACAGTATAGAAGAAAATAAACTCGATAGTAACCGTGTACATATTAAAGCGATTGAAGTCATTCAGCAAAATGAAATACAATTTAACTGGTCAGAAAATCTGTACGACTCGACACTTTTCAAAATCGACTCCACCTACTTTCATCCCGAAATTAGTGTTCATAGCATCCACCATATGAGGAACAAAACCTTTGTTGAATTTACAGACAATTTGGAAGAAGGGAAAAGCTATTTATTTAACCCAAGTAAACTCAAAGACTGCTACAACAATGAAATAGGGCAACACGAACTAGAATTTATAAAAGGGGCCTGGCCCAAAGTAGGCTCCATTTACCTCAATGAATTATTGTTTAACCCCAAGGTAGGAGGTTATGACTATGTGGAACTTTACAACGCCTCAGAAGAATACGTGGACCTTTCCAAACTTTACCTTGGAAATTACGACAGCCTTTTTAATGACATTACAAATACAGAGCGCATCAGCTTAAGGCCCATCAACTTTCCGCCAAAGGCCTACCTTGCTTTGTGTGAAAGCAAAGATTGGATTGAATCAAATTACAAAACAAATGAGCATCTGTTTTTTCTTGAGATCGATCAGCTTCCGAACCTCCCTAATAAAAAAGGAAGTATCGCCTTGAGTAATCTGGCTTATGAAATTATCGACAAGTATTCCTACCATGAAGACAGTCATTTCTCACGATTAGAGTCTGTAAAAGGGGTTGCTCTTGAAAGGTTAAATCCTTCGTCAGAAGAATGGTTCTCGGCATCATCGACTGAAAATTACGGCACTCCCGGTAGAAAAAACTCACAATTCACTTACTCAGTGCCGAGCAAAACAAAATTAGAAATCGTACCCGACGTTTTTACCCCCAATTTGGATGGCAAAGAAGACTTCACAAACATCACATTAGTGCCAAAAAATCCGGTGAAGACAAACATCCGTATTTACAATAAAAAAGGATTAGAAGTCCGAAAAATCTGTCAATCAGAATTGATCACTCAGAAAACAAGCTGGATTTGGGATGGGTTGGACGAAGAGAGTCTCGACCTACCGATGGGCATTTATATGATTGTTGTTGAATTGTGGGCATCGAAAGGCAAGCCCGAGTATTTAAAGCACCCTGTAGTTATACATTACTAAAAAGCGACCCAAAAAAAAGAAAACAAAAAAAGGGCAAGCTACTTAAATCACAGTGCTCAACCCTCTACCCTTGCTGCGTTCCCGCCCTGGGGGAATTCGAGGGGAGCGACTTGTCTAAGACTTGCCCCGCGCAAAGATACGATTCTTTGGATTTTGGACTAAGTAATGCATAGAAATTTTATTGGAGATTACGGCCAAAAAAATCCCTTTTCCAAATTCAGAAAAGGGATTCAAATTTTAAATTTTAACTCTATACCGATAGTTCGGGATTCAACTTTTAACAGTCATCAACACTTAGCTAAATTGTGACGTATGCTTACGGATTGATCGATGATGTCTCGAACGGCATCTATGGGCACCCGTTCTTGTTCCATACTGTCTCTGTGGCGAATGGTAACGCAGTTATCGTTTGCCGTATCGTTATCAATCGTAATACAAAAAGGGGTTCCGTTTGCGTCTTGTCTTCGATAGCGACGTCCAATAGAATCTTTTTCTTCAATCACACAATTGAATTCTAATTTCAATTCATCGTATAATGTTCGAGCCAATTCAGGAAGCCCATCCTTTTTTGTTAAGGGTAAAATAGCCGCTTTTACCGGAGCTAAAACTGGAGGTAAAGCCAACACAACTCGCGTATCGTTGTCACCTACTTTTTCCTCACGGTATGCGTTACACATGGTCAATAAGAACATTCGGTCCACACCAATAGAGGTTTCAACCACATAAGGGGTGTAACTTTCATTGATTTCAGGATCGAAATACTGAACCTTTCTACCTGAGTATTCCTGATGCGCTTTTAGATCGAAGTCGGTACGTGAGTGTATGCCTTCTACCTCTTTAAACCCAAATGGGAATTGGTATTCTATATCGGCGGCAGCGTTGGCATAATGCGCCAACTTCTCGTGATCGTGAAAACGGTATTTCTCCGCTTCCACCCCTAAAGATAAATGCCATTTATGGCGTGCCTCTTTCCAATGCTCGTACCATTTCATTTCTTCACCAGGGCGAACAAAAAATTGCATTTCCATTTGCTCAAATTCACGCATGCGGAAGATAAACTGACGCGCCACAATTTCGTTACGGAACGCCTTACCAATTTGTGCAATACCAAACGGGACTTTCATTCGTGCCGTTTTCTGAACATTCAAAAAGTTCACAAAAATCCCCTGCGCCGTTTCCGGACGCAACCACAGATCACTCGAACCATCGGCAGTAGCACCCATTTTAGTTCCAAACATCAGATTAAACTGACGAACATCGGTCCAATTAGCGGTCCCGGAGATCGGGCATTTTATTTCTAACTCTTCAATCAGCGCTTTTACATCTTCCAAATCTTCTTTTTCTAAGCTTCCATTCAGACGCTTGGAAATAGCCGCCATCTTTTCCTTGTAACCCAAAACTCTTGGATTCGTTTCTAAAAACTGAGCCTCATCAAAAGCCTCACCAAAACGCTTGGCAGCCTTCTTTACTTCTTTGGCAATTTTACCTTCAATCTTTGCGATGAAATCCTCTACCAAAACGTCTGCTCTATAGCGCTTCTTAGAATCCTTGTTGTCTATCAAGGGATCATTAAATGCGTCTACGTGTCCTGAAGCTTTCCAAATCGTAGGGTGCATGAAAATTGCAGAATCGATGCCGACAATGTTTTCATTCATCTTCACCATAGATGCCCACCAATATTCCTTGATGTTTTTCTTGAGCTCTGATCCGTTTGATCCGTAGTCATAAACAGCTGCTAAACCATCGTATAATTCACTCGATTGAAAAACGTATCCGTACTCCTTAGAGTGCGCAATTACTTTCTTAAAAATGTCTTGTTGATTTGCCATAGCTGCAAAAGTAATAAATAGTATGATATGACCGAGAGGTGTTTGGCTAAGTTCATGGATTAACACCAGACCCTGATAAAACAATACCTCAGAAAGGTTCGGTCAAGACGAAAAGATTATTTTTTACGATCGATGACGTATTTTATAAGCACTTGTAAAGAGGTTTTGGCCTCGGAGTCCGGCATCTCAGAAATGATTTCTACAGCCTTTGCTTGATAAGCATACATCTTTTCCTCAGCGTATTTTAGCCCTCCACTTTGGCGAACGAAATCAATGACTTCCTTTACTTTTTTCGGATTGTTGTGATGTCTTTTGATGATATTGATGATCTGCCTACGTGTACTTTTATCACATTGCTGAAGTGCAAAAATAAGGGGCAAGGTCATCTTTTGTTCCTTAATATCGATCCCCACAGGCTTACCAATCAGTCCTTGTTTTTGGTAGTCAAAAAGGTCGTCTTTAATTTGGAAGGCAATTCCAATCGCCTCACCAAAATCCCACATCTTTTGAATTTGTTCTTCATCTTTTGTTACGGAAGAACATCCGACAGCACAACAAGCAGCGATCAATGAGGCGGTTTTCTTACGAATAATTTCATAGTAAACCTCTTCAACAATATCCAATCGTCTGGCTTTCTCAATCTGTAATAATTCTCCCTCACTCATTTCTTCAACAGCACGAGAAGTAAGTTTTAAAAGGTGAAAATCTTCATTTTTTACCGCCAGTAATAAGCCTTTGGAGAGTAAAAAGTCGCCAACCAAAACAGCAATCTTATTTTTCCATAGCGCATTGATCGAAAAAAATCCGCGACGCATATTGGCATCATCAACAACATCATCATGAACTAAGGTTGCCGTATGTAAAAGCTCGATCATTGAGGCTCCACGAAAAGTACTCTCATTCATCTCGCCACATAATTTAGCAGATAGAAAAACAAACATCGGTCGCATTTGTTTCCCCTTACGCTTTACGATGTAATTTGTGATCTTATCCAATAAAGGCGTTTTACTCGCCATCGAAGCTTTGAACTTGGACTCAAAAGAGTCCATTTCATTTTTTATTGGAGCTTTTATTTGATCGATAACCGACATGAAGGCCAAATGTAATAATAATTGTCCTTTTGACTTCGTGTAAAATAAATTATTGGTGGGCTTATGGATGAAAAAATTACGTAAATTACAGAGACCTTCCGGTAACTGTCAGGATTATCTATTATCATCCTAAGCTTTTCGACGGGTGAGTATGCCGTTCTTCGACAGGCTCAGAGTGACATGCTTTTTTGTCATTAATCATCCTGTACCTTCAATTGTCATCCTGAACTTGTCGAAGGATAAGACAACTTAATGAAAAGCAAAACTTTTGACTGCATGACTGCACGACAATTACTTTTTCTGCTAGTCCGCTTGTTTACCACAAAACAATTTTATGTGCTTTTGTCTTGACACAAAAGCACCAAAAAGTCAAGACTTCATTTTCTTCTCTTGATTTGTACAAAAGGTTCATCACCACCGCAACAAGAGCCGCTCCGCCTGCCTTAGGCAGGCAGGCTTGCTTGCTTGTTGCTCCTCCATCCAACGCTATTCACCTTTTTTCAAATACTACGAGAACAAAAACAAGTCGTTCCCTTTACTTCTATTAGAATAAATCTTTTTGAAAACCCTTTTTTTAATCTTTTTCGCAGTCTAATAAAGCAATAGCTAAAAATTTTCTGAAACCCTGGAAGAAAATTAGCTATTGCTTTATGATTTTGCGGAGCAAAAAGACATCGAAAAAGTGTCATTTTTTTGGTTCGTTTTTTTGGACAAGCAAAAAAATGAACATAAGAAGCTCCTAATTTATGAGGAGATCGCCCAACCGCACTTAGCTTTTACAAGAGAAAGGATAACGGAGTTTTGTAAGTCTTGATTTTTTCGTCATTTTGCCTTGATGCAAAAGGACATAAATAGGTTTGCGAAAGCAAACAATTTATTTGCCGAAGGAAACTTTTAGGTACCGAAACGGACTAGCAGATTACTTTTTATTGGCTAACTGCCCACAAGCCGCATCGATGTCTTTACCTCGACTTCTTCGAATGTTTACCACGACCCCTCGTGCTTCAAGATAATCTCTAAAAGCGTCTACTTTCTCCTCTTTTGCTTGTTTGAACTCCCCCCCATCAATCGGGTTGTATTCGATGATGTTCACTTTACAGGGAATGTGTTTGCAAAATTCGTAGAGTTCATGTGCATCTTGTAATTCATCATTAAAATTGTCGAAGATGATGTATTCGTAAGTAACTCTCGATTGTGTTTTTTCGTAAAAATATTTTAGTGCTTTTGCCAAAACCTCCAAATTATTGGTTTCGTTGATGCCCATTATTTTATCACGCTTCTCATCATTTGCCGCGTGAAGTGATAATGCCAAATTGAATTTCACATCATCATCAGCCAGCTTTTCGATCATTTTAGCAACTCCGGCAGTAGAAACAGTAATGCGTTTCGGCGACATACCCAAGCCTTCTTCAGACGTAATTTTTTCTATAGACTCCAATACGTGATTGTAGTTCAATAAAGGCTCCCCCATCCCCATGTATACGATGTTCGAAAGCGGCTGTCCGTTTCGCTCCAGAGCCTGATCTCGAATGATTCTTACCTGGTCGTAAATTTCATCGGCATGAATGTTACGCATGCGCTTTAAGCGTCCCGTGGCACAAAACTCACAGGCCAAACTACATCCTACTTGAGAGGAAATACAGGCCGTCATTCGGGTATCTGCAGGAATTAACACCCCTTCACAAATTTGATTATCAAACAAACGAAAGGCGTTTTTTATGGTTCCATCGTTGCTGTATTGAGAGTCGTCTATTTGAACCGCATTAATGGTGAAGCCCTCCTTCAGCATTTGTCTAGTAGACAACGAAAGGTTTGTCATCTGGTCAAAATCGGTAGCCGACTTTTTCCACAACCACTCATATACTTGCTTGGCACGAAAGGCTTTTTCGCCTTTAGCCACAAAATATTCTTTGAGTTTTTCTTTCGATAAAGCTCTGATGTCCTGTTTCTCCTGCTTTTTCATCGATGCAAAGATAGGGATTCTTACCTTTGTTAAAATTTTATTGATGCGCATCATTCAGGCTTCTTATATCATCCCGCTAAATGCAGCTCCCATGGCAAACGGTTACTTGTACATGGAGGATGACGGAACCGTCATTCACATTACACAAGAAGCTCCTATTACCCATCAATTCGAAATAGAAATATACGAGGGAATTGTTTGTCCAGGCTTTGTAAATACACATTGCCACTTAGAACTTTCGCATATGAAAGGAATGATGCCTGAGGGATCGGGGCTTCCTGCATTTGTGGATCAAATTCCGAAACAAAGACAAAAAAGTACACTCGACTTAGGTCAATCAATGAAGCAAAGCGACCAAGAAATGTGTGAGGCGGGGATCGTAGCCGTTGGAGACATCTCGAATACGGAAACAACTATTCAAATAAAAAGCGAAAGTTCAATCCGTTACCATTCCTTCGTTGAACTTTTTGGTTTGAACAAAAACGAAGCGCTTCATTTATTGGCTGAGGGGAAAAAAACACTAAAAAAATTCAAAACAGCCAATTTGGCTGCATCACTCGTGCCTCACGCACCCTACTCTGTTTCACCGGATTTACTCAAAGGTATTTATGCTTACTGTGAGGGTTCCTTGCTGAGTATTCATCACCAAGAAACTCCTTCCGAAAATGAACTTTTTTTGCAAGGTCAGGGCGATTTGGCTGAAACATTCTTGAAAAAAGATCTCGATCTCAGCGCTCATTTGAACTTTGGAAAAAACGCTACAGAATTTAGCCTCATACCTTATTTGTCTAGACATCAAAAAATCCTTTTGGTCCATAATACCTATTCATCAGCCTCAGACATCGACCGTGTGATAAACCATTTCACAGATGCATACTGGTGTACTTGTCCGAAGGCGAATTGGTATATTGAGCGCCGTTTACCCGACTATAATTTATGGCGTAAAAAAGGACTGAAAATTACCTTGGGTACGGATTCCTTGGCTTCAAACGACTCCTTAAATATTTTGGAAGAGCTGAAACTGATTCAAAATAAATTCCCAAATATTCCGACCGCTGAACTGCTCTCTTGGGCTTGTAAAAATGGAGCAGATTATTTTGGATTCCACACTTTAGGAACCTTCAAAACCGGAAATAAACCCGGTGTGGTTTTAATTGAAAAGGTAGATGGTTTGCAATTAACCCCTGAATCTAAGGTTCGGGTATTGGCTCATTAACGAGACATGAGAATCTCTGCTAAGAGTAAATCTTTGGGGCTGGTTAATTTTACATTAGAGTCCTCTCCCTCACAAAGGTGTACTTTCTCACCTAGGGCCTCCACCACAGAAGCATCATCAGTAAATGTATCTCTTTCTTCTTGTTCATAGGCAGCTTGTATAAGTTCAGAAGAAAAACACTGTGGCGTTTGCACCGAATAATACTGACTACGATCAAGCGACTTGCTCGAATCATTGCTTACCCATCGGATGGATTCTGAAACGGGGCAAACCGGAATGAGCGCCCTCTTCAATTCCGTCTCTTTGTACATCTTCAAAATAAGATCTGAGCTGATGAGTGGACGTACTCCATCGTGTACAGCAATAATTGATTCTTCTGAACAATATTCCAAACCCTTTTTTACCGATTTGAACCTCGACATTCCTCCGGCAGCTATTTGATGAGGAATGTTGAACTGATGTTTCCTGCAAAGTGTTTCCCAAGTGCTGTGATGAGAAGAGGGTAAAACAACAATAAGCTCAATGGAAGCATTGGCTCTGTAAAATTTCTCCATCGTATGCATTAAAACAGGTCTGGCCGCCAACTCCATAAATTGCTTC
>ERZ1047985.2068-NODE-2068-length-12986-cov-5.719125_pt1 | contig 12986 bp, 13 predicted proteins | sample MGYA00383097_ERZ1047985 | MGnify/ENA primary metagenome ERZ1047985 (study PRJEB29581, sample SAMEA5548367) | metagenome | biome: marine; feature: coastal; material: water | depth 50 m | study: Short-term variability in the microbial, nano- and picoplankton...
CTTTACTGAGCGATTACGCCATTCAAGCGCTGATGGCACTATCCCAGCGCCTGATGAAGCACAATCAAGCTCAACTAGTGAAGAAGTCTACGAACCTCAAGTACACGACTCTACAGAAGCACAGCAAATGTCGAAACAGTTTGGCGAACAGCAAGTAGCTCAGTCTCAAAATCAACCGTCTTCTGTTAATCAACAAGATTTTGATAAAATGCAACAGGAGATGGCTTCTATCAGACAACTGCTAGAACACCAAGTTTCTGGCTTGATGTGGCAAGATATGGCGCAAAAAGATCCACAAAGAGCGGTATTAGTTTCTCGCTTATTAGCACTTGGTTTAAATGAACAAATTGCCGACCAAATTGCCGGTTATGTTCCTGCCCAGCATCATGAAGCTCAAGCATGGCAGCAAGCTACCAAACTTATCAGTGAACAAATCAATACCACGCAAAATGACATTATTCACCGTGGTGGTGTTGTCGCTTTAGTGGGGCCTACGGGCGTGGGGAAAACCACAACCATTGCTAAACTTGCGGCGCGTTTTGCACAAATGCATGGACATGATCAAGTAGCACTTATTTCTACCGATACGTTTAGAATTGCTGGCTTTGAACAATTAGCAACGTATGGAAAAATTATTGGTTGCCAAGTAAAGCTTGCCAAAGATGCTCAAGCACTTGATGCATTACTTCAACAATTTAGTAAAAAGAAATTAGTGCTTATCGATACCGCTGGGATGGGGCAAAGAGATATGCGTTTGGCTGAGAATTTAGCTAATTTAGTTTCTAATACTCGAGTAAGAATTCGTAATTACTTAGTATTAGCAGCAAATAGCCAACAACAAGTGATGCAAGAAAATGTTGATCGCTTTAAAAAAGTACCATTATCGGGTTGTATTTATACTAAACTGGATGAAAGCGTCAGTATTGGCGAAATAATTACAACTTCAATTCAAAATGGGCTGCCAATAGGTTATCTTACTGACGGGCAAAGAGTCCCTGAAGATATTAAAGTTGCAAATGCTGATAAAATCGTTACGCTTGCAGATAAAATGGCAACGAAATCAGCAAATAGGACGACCTTCACAACAACGCGGTCAATGCCTATAGCACCAGCCGCAATTATATAAAAAGTATTTACAACTTTGTTAATTATAGTTTCTTTATGGGTGTAAAGAAGTAATATAAGAAGAGATATTAAAGAAGTAATGTTAATGGCAGATCAAGCGAGCGGCTTAAGAAAAATGCAGGACTTAAAAAAAGTTAAAGTAATCGCAGTTTCAGGTGGTAAGGGCGGTGTTGGTAAAACCAATGTTTCGCTAAATACTGCTATAGCATTGGGTCAACAAGGCAAGCGGGTTTTAGTACTAGATGCTGACTTAGGCTTGGCTAATGTTGATGTTATGTTGGGGCTAAGAGTAAAACGTAATCTTTCACACGTATTGTCTGGTGAATGCGAACTTGATGATATTATTATTAATGGCCCTAGTAATATTAAAATTATTCCCGCAACGTCAGGCTCACAATCTATGGTCGACTTGACACCGTCTGAGCATGCCGGTTTAATTCGCGCTTTTAGTGAAATGCAAACACAATTTGATGTACTTATTGTGGATACCGCGGCAGGTATTTCTGATATGGTCTTGAGTTTTACTCGGGCTGCACAAGATGTCATGTTAGTGGTTTGTGATGAACCTACCTCTATTACAGACTGTTACGCTCTGATGAAACTATTAAGTAGAGATCATCGGGTATTTAAATTTAAAGTTGTAGCCAACATGGTTCGTAGTGCTAAAGAAGGCCAGCAGCTTTTTGCTAAACTTACTAAAGTAACCGATAGGTTTTTAGATGTTACGCTTGAATTAGTTGCAGTAGTACCGTTTGATGAAAATATTCGAAAATCTGTTCGAAAACAACAGGCCATAGTTGAAGCATTTCCAGAGTCACCAGCAGCACAGTCGTTTAAAGGCTTAGCAACGAAAGTGATAACTTGGCCTATTCCAAAGCAAGCTTCAGGTCATTTAGAGTTTTTTATTGAACAACTACTTGATTATAAGTAATTAATTCACCGCCCATGAAATGGGTAGAAATCATAAACCGATAAACCATAAAATTTGAGAACGGTATAAGATGGCGAAAGCTAGTGCCTACAACAATCAAATTGATAAGACGGTATTGCTAGAGCAGCATACCGTCTTAGTCAAACGGATTGCCTATCATTTATTAGCGCGGCTACCCGCAAGTGTTCTAGTCGATGACTTAATTCAATCTGGCATGATCGGTTTATTTGAAGCGGCAAATAATTTTGATAATGCCAAAGGTGCAAGCTTTGAAACCTTTGCCGGTATTCGTATTCGTGGCGCCATGTTAGACGAAATACGACGTGGTGATTGGACTCCCCGATCTGTACACAAAAATAGCCGTATGGTCAGCGAAGCCATAAAACAACTCGAAGGTGAATTAGGACGGGATGTTACTGATATAGAAGTGGCTGAAAAACTTGATATTTCATTAGATGAATACCATCATATATTAAGCGAGGTTAGTACAGGGAGAATTCTCGGTATTGATGATCTTGGTGTGAGTGAAGATGCGATTAAATTTGATGAATCCTGTCATGGAGATGATCCATATCACGACATTGAGCGTAGTGCTTTCAAAAAGGGACTTAGTGAGTGTATTTCCTCTTTACCCGAGCGCGAAGCACTAGTATTGTCCTTGTATTATGATGAAGAGTTGAATTTACGTGAAATTGGCCAAGTACTCGATGTGAGTGAGTCACGAGTTAGCCAAATTCATAGTCAAGCAATGCATAGGTTAAAATCACGTATGCAACCTTGGTAAAGTTGAGTAGAATAAGTAGTAAGTTAGTAATTTATTAATTAGCTTATATAAATTAGAAAGTTTTGAATGTTTCGCCGGAGGGTGCCTTGGATAAAAATATGAAAGTGCTTGTTGTTGATGATTTTTCAACCATGAGACGTATAGTGAAAAATTTGTTACGTGATTTAGGCTTCACTAACATTCAAGAAGCTGATGATGGCAGTACTGCCTTGCCAATGCTTCAAGGTGGTGATTTTGACTTCGTTGTTACTGATTGGAATATGCCAGGAATGCAAGGTATTGATTTATTAAAAGCCATACGTGCTGATGCGAGTTTATCTCACATTCCCGTTTTGTTAATTACTGCTGAAGCGAAAAAAGAACAAATTGTTATGGCTGCTCAAGCAGGTGTTAATGGTTATATTGTTAAACCATTTACTGCAGCAACGCTAAAAACTAAATTAGACAAAATTTTTGAACGATTAGCTTAGTTTTTGTTTTTATTAGGCAATATTTTAAAGATATAGGCAATTTGCCCGATAAAGTTTAGTAATGCTTTGGTTTAATAGATAAGGACTTTGAATGAGTATCGCAATGGTAGGCCATGTTTCTTTAGAACAGGCTAAATCTTTGGTTGAGTTTTTAGAAATAGGTCAGCAAGAAAAAGCCGATGCGCTTATTGCTGAAATTCAAAATCCAACCAACTCAGAGTTATTTGCTGAAATAGGTAAATTAACGCGTCAACTCCATGACTCGTTAACTAACTTTCAGCTAGATTCCCGTTTAAACGACTTAGCGACGGCAGATATTCCTGACGCTAAAGAACGATTAAATTATGTTATTACTCGAACCGAGGAAGCTGCTAATAAAACCATGGATGTTGTTGAGTCAATATTCCCTGTGGTTGATAATATTGCCGATCAAGTTCGTGCAGTGAACCCTGCTTGGACAAAGCTTATGAACAATGAGATTGACTTAAAAGAGTTCAAAACCTTGTGCGCTGATATTGATACCCTATTGGTAACAACAGGTAGAGAAACTACCCATATTCATAGTTTAATGACTGACGTGTTAATGGCACAAGACTTTCAGGATTTAACGGGGCAAGTTATTCGCAAGGTGATCGATCTAGTTCGTGAAGTGGAAGATAGTTTGATCAATATGCTAACAGCTTTTGGAATCTCGGCGGAGCAAACACAAGGGAAATCTGCGCTTAAAATGGCTGATAACCTTGTTGAAGGTCCAATAGTTAATAAAGAAAATAGAGATGATGTTGTTGAAGATCAAGACGATGTTGATGATCTTTTATCAAGCTTAGGGTTTTAATAGGAGTTACAGATGTCCTTTGAAGCGGATGAAGAAATTCTGCAAGACTTTTTAGTTGAAGCGGGTGAAATACTAGAATTGCTTTCAGAGCAACTAGTTGAGCTTGAAAATGATGTTGATAATGCTGATTTACTTAATGCAATCTTCCGTGGTTTTCATACAGTAAAAGGCGGTGCGGGATTTCTTTCACTGACTGAGCTGGTTGACGTATGTCACGGCGCAGAAAATATATTTGATTTGCTACGTAATGGTCAACGCTCAGTTACGGCTGAATTAATGGACACTATTCTATCAGCGCTTGATACTATCAATGATATGTTTGCCTTAGTGCAAAATCGAGAGCCTTTAGTTTCGGCTGAGCCTGAATTACTCGCGGAACTTCAGCGCTTAAGCGCCCATGAAGAACAAGGAAGTGAAGCAGAGTATGAAGTTTCAGCCCCTGTTCAGGAAGTGCCTGAGCCAGTCAGTGAGCAGTCAAGCTCAAACGATGAAATGAGTGAAGATGAATTCGAGCGTTTACTTGATGAGTTACATGGTGTTGGCTCTGTGGGTACAGCTGCAGAACCTGCTACGGTAGAAACTTCACAAGCAAGCGAGCCGTCGGCCTCTTTAGCGGGTAATGGTGATGATATTTCAGATGATGAATTCGAATCACTACTTGATGAATTGCATGGTCAAGGTGCTTTTTCAGCAGGCTCTAGTACCCCTGAGGCTGCATTAAGCACTGCTTCTGATGAAATTAATGATGATGAGTTTGAGAGTTTGCTCGATGAGCTTCATGGTAAAGGTCAAGCACCTAAAACAAGTGAAGCGACACCCATATCTAAACCGAAAGAAACATCTTTAAGCACTGCTTCTGATGAAATTAATGATGATGAGTTTGAGAGTTTGCTCGATGAGCTTCATGGTAAAGGTCAAGCACCTAAAACAAGTGAAGCGACACCCATATCTAAACCGAAAGAAACTTCTAAAGCGCCTAGTGCTAAAGTGACACCCAAGTCAACCCCAGAAAAAACACCTGCAGTAAAACCGACGACTAAAACAGTGAGCAAACCTGCAAAACCTGCCAAAGCAACTCAACCTTCAACACCTCAAGGTGAAACCACGGTTAGGGTTGATACTAAGCGACTAGATAAAATCATGAATATGGTCGGTGAACTAGTATTAGTGAGAAACCGCTTAACTAGCTTAGGATTAACCTCGGACGATGAAGACCTGAAGAAAGCGGTATCAAACTTAGATGCGGTAACTACTGACTTGCAAGGTGGGGTGATGAAAACCCGTATGCAGCCAATTAAAAAGGTTTTTGGTCGTTTTCCTCGCGTAGTACGTGATTTAGCGCGAAGTTTAAATAAAGATATTAAATTAGTTCTCGAAGGAGAAGAGACGGATTTAGATAAAAACCTTGTAGAGGCATTAGCTGATCCTTTAGTGCATTTAGTGCGTAATTCTGTTGATCATGGTGTTGAAGAACCGAGTGTTCGTGAAGCTATGGGGAAACCACGCCAAGGAACTGTTATCTTATCTGCTTCACAAGAAGGTGATCATATTCTGTTAACTATCAAAGATGATGGTGCAGGTATGGATGCAGAGAAGTTAAAAAATATTGCCATTGAGCGTGGCTTACTGGATGTTGATGCTGCTGCTAAAATGCCAGACAGTGAAGCTTTTAGTTTGATTTTTGCCCCAGGCTTCTCAACTAAAACTGAAATTTCCGAAGTTTCAGGTCGTGGTGTTGGTATGGATGTGGTGAAAACCAAAATTGCCCAACTAAACGGTACGGTAAATATTGACTCTGAAATGGGAGTAGGCACAGTTTTAGAAATAAAAGTGCCATTAACTCTAGCTATTCTACCCACCTTAATGGTGGTCGTAGGTGAGCAAACTTTTGCATTACCACTCGCCGCTGTAAATGAGATTTTTCATCTTGATTTAATGAATACTAATAGTGTTGATGGTCAATTAACTATTATTGTTCGAGAAAAAGCTATTCCATTATTCTACTTAGATCAGTGGCTAGTCAGGAATTATGTCGATAAACCACGAGATAAAGGTCATGTGGTTATTGTGCAATTAGGAAACCAGCAAATCGCCTTTGTTGTTGATAGATTAATTGGCCAGGAAGAAGTGGTCATTAAACCGCTCGATAGATTATTGCATGGTACTCCAGGTATGTCTGGTGCGACAATAACCAGTGATGGTGGTATTGCCCTGATTTTAGACATAGCCAATATGCTGAAGTTTTATGCTAAAAAATCACCCGTGAATAAAAAGCTGCGCTTATAGCTCATTATTGATTTTGATTAAGTAGAGGAAATAAATGGCCTATAAGGTGCTAGTTGTTGATGATTCAAGTTTTTTTAGACGACGAGTCACTGATATTTTAAATAAAGACCCTCAGCTAGACGTTATTGATGTAGCGGTTAACGGGCAGGAAGCCGTAGATAAAGCGCTTTCTCTAAAGCCTGATGTAATAACCATGGATATAGAAATGCCAGTATTAAATGGCATTGCCGCGGTTAAGAAAATCATGGCGCAATCACCAACTGCAATTTTAATGTTCTCATCGTTAACACATCAAGGGGCTAAATCTACTCTTGAAGCTCTTGAAGCGGGCGCGTTAGATTTTTTACCGAAGAAATTTAGTGAAATAGCCCAAAATAGTGATGAAGCAGGTAGCTTATTACGCCAACGCGTTGCTCAGCTTGCGAGAAAACGTGGTGTCGAAAAAAGTAATTTTTCTTCAAGTCGCTCCTCTATTGCTCGTACAGCAAGTACTCAAGCGCTTATTAGCACACGTAAATATCAAGCTTCTGCTACAAGGACAGTTGTAGCTTCCGATAGTGTAAATAGACTTCAGCCCGTTTTAAAAAGGGCTTCGGGAAAAAGTTACAAACTGTTAGCTATTGGTACCTCTACAGGTGGCCCAGTAGCTCTGCAGAAAATACTCACTCAACTCCCTGCTAATTTTCCTTTACCGATAATTATGATCCAGCATATGCCGGCTAGCTTTACACAGGCATTTGCGAATCGTCTAGATTCTTTATGTAAAATTAAGGTCAAAGAAGCCTGTGATGGTGATGTTCTTAAAGCTGGATGTGCATATTTAGCTCCTGGCGGTCGTCAAATGATTATTAGTGGTACAAAAAATGCAGCAAAAATTAAAATTATTGATGATAATTCAGCTAAAATAACCTTTAAACCTAGTGTTGATATAAGTTTTGGCTCTGCAGCTAAAATTTTTAATGGCGATGTATTAGGTGTCATTTTAACGGGGATGGGGGCTGATGGCAGAGAGGGTTCTCGAATGTTGAAAGCTAAAGGTGCGACGATTTGGGCGCAAAATGAGCAAACAAGTGTGGTTTACGGTATGCCACAGGCTGTCCATGTTGCGGGTATTTCCCAATTATCTTTACCACTAGAAGAAGTTGCTAGTGCTATTTTAAAGGAAGTTAACCATGGATAGGCTCAGTATTGTAGGGTTATTCGTTGCAGTATTGGCTATTTACTTAGGCTTTATTCTAGACGGTGGCTCTATTGTAACCTTGTTTGAATTGCCTGCCTTTTTGATTGTTTTTGGTGGTACTATTGGTGCTGTCATGCTCCAGTCCTCGAGCGGTCAGTTTTTTCATGCCTTATCCCTACTAAAATGGGTGTTCTCACCACCTACGTATAATGTTGAGCAAGGCATTGATAATATTGTTTTGTGGGCTGAAAAGGCACGTGAATCAGGTTATCTTGTTCTAGAAGACATTGCTTTGGATGAAGAAGAGCCTTTTACCCAAAAAGGTTTAAACTTATTGGTTGATGGTGTAGAACTTGAAAATTTAAGAGTATCACTTGAATTAGATCTTGATATATATCGTGAGCATAATTTACGCTCTGCTAATGTATTTGAATCAATGGGGGGCTACAGTCCAACAATAGGAATTTTAGGTGCTGTGCTTGGGTTGATTCATGCCATGAGTAACTTAACCGAGCCATCATTACTAGGGCAAGGTATTGCCACCGCCTTTATTGCGACAATATATGGTGTTGGTTTTGCTAATCTGATCTATATTCCAATTGCGAATAAAATTAGAGCGATTATTCATCAGCAGACCATGTATCGTGAAATGATCTCAGAAGGTTTAAATTCGATTGCTCAAGGTGAGAACCCTCATGCTATTGAGAATAAACTATCTGCCTTTAGGTTGGCACAATGAACCGCCTACGTAAAAGACGGCATAACGTAGAGCATGATAATGTTCATCGGTGGCTAGTTTCATATGCTGACTATATGACTTTGTTATTTGCCTTATTTGTAGTGCTTTATGCCATGGCTATGGTGAATGAAAAACCCTTTGAAACCATCACAGAATCAGTAGGACGAGTTTTTCAAGCCAATGACATGCTGCCAAAAAACCGTGGTCATGGTGATGATATACTTGATGTCAATAGTAGTAAGACTAACAAGAAGCTCTATGGAAGTGGCATCTTAGATGTTGCAGGTCCTCAGTTGTTAGAAGGAGAGCAAACGCTATCAAACATCTCAAATTCGCAAGTAGGCACTAATTTAACTTCTTTAGAAGAAGAACTTCATGCTGCTCTTTATGAACTTGTTGAGTCAGGCTTTGCACAATTGCAAGTTGATGGCGACTGGTTAGAAATTGAATTAAATAGCGGTTTATTATTTCCTAGCGGCTCTTCTTCAGCCACCAATGCGGCAACCGATATATTAGCCGTTATTTATGATGTACTTGGTGAAGTCACTAACTTTGTTCGTGTCAGAGGCTATACTGATAATCAAGCAATAAATACTGAGATTTTTTCGTCAAATTGGGAGTTATCTGTTTACCGGGCCACCTCGATTCTACGGCTATTGGAAGATCAGGGCATGAACCCTGCTAGAATGGCAATAGAAGGTTATGGTCAATATTACCCTAGTGCTGATAATACAACAGCATTAGGACGATCGAAAAACAGAAAGGTAGTGGTGGCTATTTCTAAATATGGCTTGGAAAAGTCAAACTTACTGGATGCTCCCACTATTAGTGTTAAGGATGTTGAAGCCATAACCAAAGTAACGGGTTCCACTGGTGAGGGAAATGAAGTTAAAATTATACGATTACCTAATGGGGGAATTCGTATCACAACACGCGATGAAGATACATTACCAGCAAAAGACACAGGTATTGCGGTAAAAAATGTAAGTGATCACCCCAAATAATGATAAAATAGCGTAAAGTAAGTATTTGTTAAAAATTAATAGGAATAAGTATTGGAAGTTTGGGCAGTAGCAAATCAAAAAGGTGGTGTTGGTAAAACCACTACAACGATCGCCTTAGCTGGATTGCTTGCTGAGTGCGGTAAAAAAGTTTTACTTGTTGATACCGATCCTCACGCTTCTTTAAGTTACTACTTGGGTATTGAATCTGAAGATCTAGAACTCAGTGTTTATGACCTCTTTCTGCAGGTTTCCTCAAAAGAGCAAATCTTACAAAGTTTATGCCCGACAAAATATACTAATATTGATATTCTACCTGCAACTATGGGCTTAGCGACACTTGACCGTTCACTTGGCGCTAAAGGTGGTATGGGATTAGTTTTAAAAAAAGCCATGCAAAAAGTAGCTGGAAACTATGATTATGCTTTGATGGACTGTCCACCCGTTTTAGGGGTGTTGATGGTAAATGCTTTAGCAGCTTCTGATCGAATAGTTGTGCCAGTTCAAACGGAATTTCTAGCCTTAAAGGGGTTAGACCGCATGATTAAAACCATGGATATTATGCAAGGTGAGCAAGAAAAGCCGTTTGAATATACAATCATTCCCACTATGTTTGATAAAAGAACAAAGGCCTCTATTCTAGCGTATCAACAACTGCAAGAAATGTATAAAGACAAAGTATGGCCAGGTGTTATACCTATAGATACCAATTTTAGAAATGCCAGTGTTGCACAAAAAGTACCTTCACATTTTGCTGCAAGTTCTCGTGGCGTTTTCGCTTATAAAAGCTTATTAGATTATTTGATGAAATTATCGAAAAGAAGTAGTAAATAAATGGCAAAAGCATTAGCAGCAAGTAAAAAGGTCATGAAAAATTATCTGTCTGAATTACTGACGGATGAGGTGCCAAAGCTTGAAAAGCAAACAACTATAGCTGTCAATAAAGTGCAGAATATTGTTGAAAATGATCGTTTAGAAGCGTTACTTAAAAATGTTAATGCTGAACTTGATATTGCTCCCAATAAAGTGAGCACTCAAAAAGGTCTCGCTCAGCAAGAAATTATTGTCGAAAAAACAGACCAACAACCGCAAAATGAAGTTGAATTAATAACACAAAAAAGCAGTGGCGATTTTATAGAAAAAACGCCAAAAAGTTACCGTCAGGGAGACTTTCAAGTGCTGTTTTTTGATGTGGCTGGGTTAACTATCGCTGTACCTTTAATCGAGTTAGGGGGCATTCATAAAGTCGATAAAACCACCTCATTAATGGGCAAACCTGACTGGTTCAAAGGGGTAATGCTTTATCGTGATGAAAAAATTAATGTTGTTGATACTGCGTTATGGGTAATGCCAGAAAAATGTGACGAAACACTAATAAATTCGCTAAACTATCAATATATTATTATGTTAAATGATAGTCATTGGGGATTGAAGGCTGAAAACTTAGTTGATACTGTTATTTTACAGCAAGATGAAGTGAAGTGGCTAGATTCACCAAGCAAGCGCCCTTGGTTAGCAGGCTTGGTAAAAAACCAGATGTGTGCCTTACTTGATGTAGATGCATTAATAGTTTTACTCAATGAAGGTAGCGGAATTAATCAACTTGATTAGTTCTATGATTAGATTAACAATTAATTGATGAAATTAAATTTAAGAGGCAAGTGGTATGTCTGATGAAAGACGCAGTTCTAGTGTGAAGGTAGATGCAAATGATGAAGTGCTTCAATGGGTAACATTTAAATTAGAAAATGAAATCTATGGTATTAACGTTATGCAAGTGCAAGAAGTATTAAGATATAGTGAAATTGCGCCTGTACCTGGTGCTCCGTTATATGTATTAGGAATAATTAATTTACGTGGTAATGTTGTTACCGTTATTGATACTCGCTCTCGTTTTGGTTTAGAGCCATGTGATGTGACCGATAATACTCGCGTTGTTGTTATTGAGTCAGAGAAGCAAGTTATTGGTATTTTAGTCGATAGTGTTGCAGAAGTTGTCTATCTAAAAGCCTCTGAAATTGATGATGCACCCAATGTGGGTAATGAAGAAAGTGCCCAATTTATTCAAGGTGTTTCTAATCGTGATGGTGAGTTACTGATTTTAGTTGATTTGGATAAGCTCTTGTCTGATGACGAGTGGGATGAACTAAAACACTTCTAAATTAACTGAGTGATTAAATGCTATGTCTATGTTGGCTGTACCTATTATTGCTGTGCTTGCATTAGTATTGTGTCTGATTTGTTTTATTCTTATTTTACTAAGTGCTTCCCGATATAAAGTTAGGATTGCTGTTGTGGAGTCACAATCCCAGGCAATAGAGCTGCTGATTGCTAATTTACAATCAGCACATGAGCAATTACAGCTTGATATTGACAGGCAGTCAACAAAGTATGAGCAAGCTTCTTTAGAAAATATTCAAGTGTCCAAACAACTTGAACATAGAATTAAAACCTTACAAAGTCTGGTAAGTGAGCAGCAAGTTGCTATGGAGCAATTACAACTAGAGCAGGGGGATGATAAGTTTTACTCTCGTGCGATAAAATTAGCAAAAAAAGGCGCTCAGCTTGATGAAATTGTTAATGAGTGTGAGTTGCCTCGTGCAGAAGCTGAAATGCTCTTGTCTGTCTATCAAAGAACGCCTCGTTTATAAACATCCTCGTATAATACACTAGACAAAGTTAGCTATTTATATGTTAAACTTACCCGTCTTTAATACCTTATGCGTGTGTAATGGCAAGGATTTAGGTCTGTGAATTTTTCTGTATCTCAATATTTTCGTCTTTTAATATTAGTATCTTTTGTTTCTCTTAGTGGTTGTTCATCAACACCACCAGCAGATGAAAGTGCTAGTGATCCGCGAGATCCTTTGGAAGTCATTAATCGTCCTTTTTGGACATTTACTTGGGATTATGCTGATAAATATGTTGCTAAACCCGCTTCTGAGCTATACACCACTTACACTCCGGTATTTCTACGCACTGGTCTCTATAATATGGCGCTGAATTTGAATGAGCCATCAAGTATTATAAATAACGTATTACAGCTAAAGTTTACCGCCGCAGCCAAAAACACAGGGAGATTTGTACTTAACTCTACTATAGGTTTGTTGGGGTTTTATGATCCTGCCAGTGATTTTGATTGGGCAGGAGAGCAAGAAGAGTTTGGTGAAGTGTTAGGTAGTTATAACATTGGAGATGGTCCCTTTCTGGTCATACCTGGGCTTGGGCCGACCTCTGTGAGGGAAGAAGTTGGTGATTATGTTGATGGTCTATATTGGCCTTTAGCTGTCATAGATTTTTGGCCTAATATAGTGCGCTTAGGTATTCTTGGTTTAGAAAAAAGAGCTGCTATTCGTGATCAAGAACAACTTATTGTTGAATCGGCAGAACCCTATGAGTTTATAAAGAATGCTTATTTTCAAAACATGAACTATCGCCTCTATGATGGCAACCCACCGATAGTTATTGACGAAGATGAAGAAGCAGAAATTGATGCATTATTGGATGAGTTTGACGATATAGATTGATCACTTTAATAAAGATCATTATGAAACCATAAACGAGTACCTATATTGATCGTAATTTGCTAGAATTGCGACAATTTTTATTCAACCCACTTTATTGGAAATTTTTAG
>ERZ1047985.2074-NODE-2074-length-12970-cov-5.224390_pt1 | contig 12970 bp, 9 predicted proteins | sample MGYA00383097_ERZ1047985 | MGnify/ENA primary metagenome ERZ1047985 (study PRJEB29581, sample SAMEA5548367) | metagenome | biome: marine; feature: coastal; material: water | depth 50 m | study: Short-term variability in the microbial, nano- and picoplankton...
CAATACGACACCAACAATATTTTTACCAATATCATGAACATCACCTTTTACGGTCGCCAACAACACTTTGCCATTGGAGCTAGCTTGTGTTTTCTCCGCTTCAATAAAGGGATTTAAATGAGCAACAGCCTGCTTCATCACCCGCGCTGATTTAACCACTTGTGGCAAGAACATTTCACCGGCGCCAAACAAATCGCCGACAGCATTCATGCCATCCATTAAAGACCCTTCAATAACATCTAATGGCCTTGCTGCCATAAGCCGTGCTTCTTCAGTGTCTTCAACAATAAACTCGTTAATGCCTTTCACTAAAGAGTGGGATAATCGCTCGTTGATAGGAAGATCACGCCAAGCTAAGTCTACTTTTGATTGCTGACCGCCTGCTTGGCCATGATACTCCTGAGCAATATCCAATAAACGTTCAGTTGCCCCATCATCACTATTTTGAATAACATCTTCAACGGCTATACGCAGTTTTTCAGGAATATCTGAATAAATGGCCAGCTGACCAGCATTAACTATCCCCATGTCCATGCCGTTTTTAATAGCATGATAAAGAAACACGGCATGAATAGCTTCACGTACTGGGTTATTACCGCGAAATGAGAATGAAACGTTAGAGACTCCGCCAGAAATCATTGCATAAGGCAGGTTTTGCTTGATATCGGCAACGGCTTCAATAAAATCAACGGCATAATTATTATGCTCATCAATACCGGTGGCAACAGCAAAAATATTAGGGTCGAAAATAATATCTTCAGCAGGAAAGCCTATTTCATCGACTAGAATTCCATAAGCTCTTTTACAAATTTCATATTTGCGCACTCTGGTATCTGCTTGCCCTGCTTCATCAAACGCCATAACAATAACAGCAGCACCATAACGACGAAGTAACTCAGCTTGTTTGCGGAAATTTTCTTCTCCCTCTTTCAAACTGATAGAGTTAACAATACCTTTACCCTGAATACATTTAAGGCCAGCTTCTAAAATATCCCATTTAGAAGAATCAATCATAATAGGTACTTTGGCAATATCAGGCTCACCAGCAATTAGGTTCAAAAAGCGCACCATGGCTTTTTTCGAATCCAGCATGCCTTCATCCATATTGATATCGATAATTTGAGCGCCATTTTCAACTTGTTGTAGCGCAACTGCGATAGCTTGATCGTAATTTTCTTCTTTGATTAAACGTTTGAAAATAGCCGAGCCAGTAACATTAGTTCGCTCACCTACATTGACAAACAAACTGTCAGATTGAATGGTTAACGCTTCTAAACCAGATAGCCTACAAGCTATGTCGCGTGGCTTAATTTCTCGTGGTTTAATGCTAGCTACAGAATCCGCCATACCTTTGATATGAGCGGGTGTTGTACCACAACAGCCACCAATAATGTTCAAAAAACCTGCACTTGCCCATTCAGCAACATGGTCATTCATGTCTTCTACGGTGAAATCATATTCACCAAAGGCATTAGGTAAACCAGCATTCGGATGTGCGGAAACAGCAACATCGCTAATGCGGCTCAACTCTTCCACATATTGGCGAAGTTCAACAGGCCCTAACGCACAGTTTAAACCAACAGAAATCGGCTTAGCGTGACGCAGTGAATTATAAAAAGCTTCGGTTGTTTGCCCTGATAAAGTGCGACCTGAGGCATCAGTTATTGTGCCTGAAATCATCACAGGAAGACGATTTTGTAATTGCTCGAATACTGTTTCTACTGCAAAAATAGCCGCTTTGGCATTTAATGTGTCAAAAATAGTTTCGATTAAAATAATGTCACTACCACCTTTGATTAATGCGGTAGTCGACTCTATATAAGCCTCTTTCAGCTCATCAAAATCAACATTACGAAAAGCAGGATCGTTAACATCCGGTGAAATAGAACAAGTGCGGTTAGTTGGCCCCAATACACCGGCAACAAAGCGCGGCTTTTCAGGCATTTTAGCATTGAACTCATCTGCTGCTGCCCGGGCAATTTGTGCTGCGCGAAGATTAATCTCAGCACTAAGCCCTTCCATGTCATAATCAGCCATAGCAATAGTCGTGGCATTAAAGGTATTGGTTTCTAAAATATCAGCACCAGCTTCAAGGTATTCCAGATGAATGGCTTTAATAACCTCTGCTTGGGTTAACACCAATAAGTCATTATTACCTTTTACATCACAGTGCCAGTCAGCAAAGCGTTCTCCTCGATAGTCTTGCTCTTCAAACTTATACGCTTGGATCATGGTGCCCATCGCACCATCTAAAATTAAAATGTTCTTTGCTAATTGCTGTTCTAACAGGGCATATGAAGGAGATTTTTTCATGGGATTTCCGACTTTCTAAAAGTAAAATTTTCAAACCAAAATAATTAATTTTGAAGCTTAAATTACCGTATCTGGATGAATAGCTTTAATATTGGAAGCATCCAATTTATATGGCGTTATTTGATAAACATAGTAGTTGAGCCAATTTGTAAATAAGAGACTACCATGGCTTCGCCACGAACCAGCCGGAAAACTATTGGTATCATTGTTTTTATAGTAATTCTCTGGCAGTGCAGTTGCCTCGTTACTCTTACTGTCTCTAAGGTATTCTTCATGCAAGGTACTGGCGTCATATTCCGGATGTCCGGTTAAATAGACTTGCTGCTTATTTTTACTGGCAACCAGATATACTCCAGCAACATCAGACTCAGCTAATATCTGCAACTGTTCGACACTTTGATAGTCCGCTTTGTCAATATAACCATAGCGGGAGTGTGGCACATTAAAACTTTCATCAAAACCGCGAGTTAGCAACTCTTTGCTATCAAGTGGCGTATGCTGGAAAACCCCTGATAGCTTATTTTTACGTAATTTACGGTTTAAGCCATAATGATGGTATAGTGCAGCATGCGCAGCCCAACACGAAAACATCGTCGAAGTAACATTTTTTTCTGCCCAATCAAATACTTCACAAATTTTATCCCAAAATGTCACTTGAGAATAATCTAACAAAGCCAACGGCGCACCCGTAATAATTAAACCATCGTACTGCTTGTGCTTAATATCATCAAAAAGACAGTAAAAATTATTCAAGTGCTCTGTAGGGGTATTTTTGGATTCATTAGCATGTATACGTACAAACTCGACATTTATTTGTAACGGTGTATTAGACAGCATGCGCAAGATCTGTACTTCAGTCTCTATCTTATTAGGCATTAAATTTAATATGGCCACTTGCATTGGACGAATTTCTTGACTGATGGCACGATGCTCAGACATAACAAAAATATTCTCATTATCTAATATTGATAATGCTGGCAACTGATCGGGTATTTTAATGGGCATAACACATAACCTAATAAGAAATTAAAGGGGTATTTCATAGATTATCATGTTACTTAGATTGCTAGCGTTGTCAACTTCTAAACGTATAGACGTCTAAACATTCCATTCTATTACTTAACTTTTAGCTATAAAAAAACGATACCTTACGTCTAAGATATCGTTTTTTAACTGTACTACACTCGATGCTAGCACATACTTTGAAAGCTACTTATTTAGAGACATAACCCCATGGTTATGTCTCTCGGCATTTATTCAGTCACAGCTTCTGATTCAGCGGGTACTCTTTTAGCTAAAAACATATCGCGCAACTTAGTATCAACATCCTTAGCCATTTCTGGGTGCTCTTCTAAGTATTTAGCGGCATTGGCTTTACCTTGGCCTATGCGTTCGCCGTTGCAGCTATACCATGCACCGGCTTTTTCAACAAAGCCATTTTTTACACCTAAATCAATTAATTCACCTAGGTTATTAATACCTTCACCATATAAAATTTGAAATTCAGTTTGTTTAAATGGCGGTGCGACCTTGTTTTTAACCACTTTAACTCGGGTTTCATTGCCAACAATTTCATCGCCATTTTTCACTGCACCGATACGACGAATATCTAGACGGACAGAAGCGTAGAATTTTAACGCATTACCACCCGTAGTTGTTTCTGGGTTACCAAACATGACGCCAATTTTCATACGAATTTGATTGATAAAAATAAGCATGGTGTTTGATTTTTTCAAATTACCCGTTAACTTACGCATAGCTTGCGACAGCATACGAGCTTGCAGACCCATATGCGAATCCCCCATATCACCTTCAATTTCGGCTTTTGGTGTTAGTGCGGCAACTGAGTCGACAACAATAATATCAATAGCGCCAGAACGGGTTAACATGTCAACAATTTCAAGTGCTTGCTCACCAGTATCAGGTTGAGAAACAAGTAACTCATTAATATCAACACCTAGTTTTTCTGCATAAATGGGGTCGAGGGCATGTTCGGCATCAACAAAAGCACAAACTTTTCCTTCTCGCTGTGCTTGAGCAATAACTTCTAAAGTAAGTGTTGTTTTACCACTTGACTCAGGGCCATAAATTTCAACCACGCGACCTAATGGAAGACCGCCAGCACCAAGGGCAATATCTAATCCTAATGAGCCAGTAGAAATAGTCTCTACGTCCATTGTATTGTTATCACCTAATTTCATAATTGAACCTTTACCAAACTGGCGTTCAATTTGCCCTAATGCGGCACTTAGTGCTTTTTCTTTATCGTCTTTCATATATTGCTCCACGAAATATTATTGCTATTTCTTTTAAAGAATTCGTCTTGATGAAGCAAGTATACTGTATAGTCGTACAGTATCAAGTTTTTTATCATTTTTTTTTATTTCTTATGAAAAACCAAACAACCGATACTTTTAATCACTTGATATATATGACTTAATTGACAACGTATATCTTTTTCACATTTATATAAAAAAAGTTACTATTTAATATCTTTGTATTTTACACACTAGTTCTCAGTAGTTAATTGGTCATATCAATAAAGTAAAAAAATAACGGCTATACCAGTAATTTATGGCATAATCTGACTCTAGCAATTTTCACTTTTCAATGAGTTATAGCATTTCAATGACCACAGCAACGCAAGACTTCTCCTCTCACACCCCGATGATGCGTCAGTACCTTACCATCAAGGCAGAATTTCCCAATATCTTAATTTTCTATCGTATGGGGGATTTTTATGAGTTATTTTTTGATGATGCAAAAAAAGCCGCTGATTTATTAGATATTTCGCTAACCGCGCGCGGAAAAACAGGGGGCAATGCCATACCTATGGCAGGTGTGCCTTATCACGCTGTAGAGAATTACTTAGCTAAACTAGTGCAATTGGGCGAAAGTGTCGCTATTTGTGAGCAAATTGGCGATCCCGCCACCAGTAAAGGCCCTGTGGAGCGCAAAGTTGTACGTGTCATCACCCCGGGTACTGTCAGCGATGAAGCACTTTTAACCGATAGACAAGATAATTTAATCGTTGCACTGGTTGAAAATCAAAATTCACATAGCAAAACTGCTGAGACTATGTTTGGTTTAGCGTATTTAGATATGGCCAGTGGTCGCTTTGTATTAACAGAGCCAGAAACAACAGAGCAATTACAAGCAGAGTTACAACGTCTTTCACCTTCAGAATTACTGTACCCTGAAACACTAAGCGATTTTAACCTTATTGAGCGTTACAAAGGTTTGCGCCGACGACCAGAGTGGGAGTTTGACTTACAAACAGCAACATCTTTACTCAATCAACAGTTTGGTACCAAAGAGCTAACGGGCTTTGGTGTTGCAGACAAATTTTTAGGTATATCAGCAGCAGGCTGCCTATTTCAATATGTTAAGGATACTCAACGCACCGCTTTACCACATATTCGCGCCATTATAAGTGAATCAGCAAGTAAAGGGGTTGTGCTTGATGCGGCCACTAGACGTAATTTAGAATTAACCATGAATTTGCAAGGAGGCTTTGATAATACTTTAGCCGAGATATTGGATAAGTCTGCGACTCCTATGGGGTCTCGCTTACTCAAACGTTGGTTGCATTTTCCTTTACGTGACATTGAGGTATTAACTAATAGACAAAATACCATAGAGCAAATCATAGCCAATGAATTATACCTTGATATTCACCCTTTATTTAAAGGATTAGGAGATATTGAACGAATAGTCTCTCGAATTGCTTTAGGCTCAGCTCGTCCACGTGATTTTGCTCGACTACGTTTTGCTCTACAACAACTTCCTCAATTACAAAATTATTTAGCTCAGGCTGATAAAGGCTATATTCATCAGTTAGGGCAATCTTGTTTACCCATGCCTGCTCTTGAAACTTTACTTGAGAAGGCTATTGTCGAAAATCCACCTGTACTTATTCGTGATGGTGGTGTTATTGCGCCAGGTTACGATGCCGAGCTAGATAGATTGCGTGATTTAAGCCAAGGGGCTGAAAACTTTCTGGCTGAACTTGAACAAAGAGAAAAGGATCGCACAGGCATTCACACGCTGAAAGTCGGTTACAACAGAGTACACGGCTTCTTCATTGAAATAAGTAAAAGTGCCGCAAGCGATGTACCTGACAATTATATTCGTCGCCAAACATTAAAAAATAATGAGCGTTTTATCACCGAAGAGTTAAAAGAGCATGAGCATAAAGTGCTTAGTGCCCAAAGCCAATTTTTAGCCTTAGAAAAACGTCTTTACCAAGCATTGTTTGAACATATTTTACCAGCTCTTCCACAACTGCAAACATTAAGTCAAGCCATCGCTGAGCTTGACGTATTAGCCACCTTTGCCGAACGTGCTGTTAGCTTAAATTATGTCAAACCCACTCTGAGTCAAAGTGCTGGCATTGATATTGAAGCAGGACGGCATGTAGTGGTTGAGCAAATGACTGACGATGCTTTTATTGCCAATCCGGTTGTTTTAACCGAGCAACGAAAAATGTTGATTATTACTGGCCCTAACATGGGGGGTAAATCAACTTATATGCGTCAAACAGCACTTATTGTTCTATTAGCACACGTTGGCTGTTTTGTACCTGCACAAGGAGCAAAAATAGGCTTAGTTGATCGGATTTTCACTCGCATTGGCGCGTCTGATGACTTAGCGAGTGGACGTTCAACCTTTATGGTAGAAATGACAGAAACCGCGAATATTTTACATAATGCCACTGAGCGAAGCTTAGTACTATTAGATGAAATTGGTCGCGGTACAAGTACGTATGATGGTTTGTCATTAGCTTGGGCATGTGCTGAAATGCTGGCACTAAAAACTCAAGCCTTCACCCTATTTGCCACTCATTACTTTGAGTTAACCTTGTTAGCAGAGCAAATTGACCGTTTAGCTAATGTGCATTTAGACGCAATGGAGCACGACGATAGCATTATCTTTATGCACGCCGTACAAGAGGGAGCTGCCAGTAAAAGCTTTGGCCTACAGGTGGCACAACTGGCAGGTGTTCCCAAAACAGTGATAAGCCGTGCTAAACAACGATTATCCGAGCTAGAGAACCAACAAGTTCCTTCTATTTTGCCAGCACAATCTGATAGTTTTCAGCAATTATCTTTAGTTGCTGATGACCATCCCGCTTTAGATGTTTTGCGTAGCACTGATGTCAATGACATGTCACCAAGACAAGCTTTAGATTTATTATATAAATTGAAAGAAACGCTTTAAATAACAGAAAACAAAAAGGCTGTAAGGTATCACCTTACAGCCTTTTGACTTTAACTAATCTTACTAAAACTAACTATTGTGCTTCAAATATCGCTTCGATGGATAAGTTTTGCTGACTTAAAATATCACGTAAGCGTTTCAGTGCTTCCACTTGAATTTGGCGAACACGCTCGCGAGTTAACCCTATTTCACAACCAACATCTTCTAAAGTTGCCGCTTCATAGCCCATTAAACCAAAGCGCCTTGCGAGTACTTCCCGTTGTTTAGAGTTTAATTCGTTTAACCAATTGATAATATTGTTGCTCATGTCGTCAGATTGCAAATCCCCTTCTGGACCACAGCTTTTTTCATCGGCTATAACATCAAGTAATACTTTATCTGAATCGCCTGCAAAGGGCGTATCAACTGAGGCAATGCGCTCATTCAAACGCAGCATTTTATTAACATCAGCAACGGGTTTATCAAGTGAGTTAGCTATATCTTCTGCACTAGGCTCATGATCAAGTTTTTGAATGAGTTCACGTGAGGCACGTAAATAAATATTTAATTCTTTAACAACATGTATAGGTAAGCGAATAGTGCGAGTTTGGTTCATTATCGCTCGCTCAATAGTTTGGCGGATCCACCAAGTCGCATAGGTTGAAAAGCGAAAACCACGTTCGGGATCAAATTTTTCTACCGCTCGAATTAACCCTAAATTTCCCTCTTCAATTAAGTCGAGTAAGGGTAAGCCGCGATTATTATAGCGTCTGGCAATTTTAACAACTAAACGTAAATTACTTTCAATCATACGTTTACGAGAGGCTTCATCACCTTTAAGGGCGAGCCGTGAAAAATAAACTTCTTCTTCTGCACTTAATAAAGGCGAAAAACCAATTTCGCTCAAATAAATCTGAGTAGCATCTAAACTTGATGTTACTTCTTCTTTATCATTCAGTACTGCGGTTTGTTTTTTTTCTTTTACCATGCTGTTCTCCCTATATACCATCGTAAAGTTGCATTAGTTATTAAATATTCACACTATCTCCAGTTTTCTTTATTTATTTGTCTGGTGTTCTCTATGCTTAAATTACATAGGAATACTTTTATTATTTATTCGGTAAGTACTTCAAAGGATCTACTGATTTTCCGCGAAAGCGAACTTCAAAATGAAGCATGACTCTTTGCGCATCAGTATCACCCATTTTAGCGACTATACTACCTGCTTTAATATATTGCTGCTCTTTGACTAAAATGGTGTCATTATGAGCATAAGCACTAAGGTAATCATCATTATGTTTGATGATCACTAACTTACCATAGCCTCTTAAAGCACTACCCGCATAAACAACTTTTCCGCTTGCAGCAGCCCTAATTTTAGTGCCACGGCGCCCTGCGATATCTACCCCTTTATTACCTTGTGTTTTAGAAGAAAAACGTGCAATGATTTTGCCTTTAACAGGCCACTGCCAACGACTAATTTTTTGAGAAAAACCGTCTTTTGGTAAATCATTACGTATCGTTTTCTTACTGCTTACATTTTCACCATACGCCTGCTTTTTTGTAGATGCAAGTGTCTTTTTATCTGCTTTACCACTGGTCAGATTAGAGCTTTTAGTCTGCTTTTTACTAGAGTGCTTATTATTACTCGCTTTGGCTATTTTTCCTTTCTTTTTAGCCACTAAAAATATTTTTTGTCCTGGGTAAATATTATAAGGAGGTGAAAGTTTATTCAGTTTGACTAATTGACGAACATCTGAATTTGCTCGCCATGCAATCGAATATAATGTTTCGCCGGCCTTTACCGTATATTCACTGCCATAAATACTGTTCTTAACACGATCTTTTAGGGGAGTACTGCCATAAACACTCGTCACTGGCGCGGGCTTATCTCTAGATGAACAAGCAAAAAGCGTTAAACAAAGTAATAAATAGCCCATTAACTTACCTAATGAGCAGGTAGTGTTATACCTGCCGTGGCAATTAACACCGCGATTATTGGTAATGTAACTATTATTTAACTGCTCGGTATTCATAAGTGCTATAGAAACTTAGTATTAACGGATCATTAAATAAGCAATAATGATCAAAGCAACCAATCCCCACCCTAATACATCAACCCATTGGCGTAGCTTTTTCTCCATGGCACTGCCACCCCATTGTATAAGGCCGGCAACCAGAAAAAATCGCATACCTCTGCCAACGGCTGAAGCCAGTACAAAGGGTAAAAATGCCATTTGTAAAAAGCCGGCACTGACAGTGAAAAGTTTATAGGGAATGGGAGAGAATCCAGCAATAAAAACTACCCAAACACCCCATTGTGCAAACCACTCCATGGCGATATCAAAGCGGTCTTGATAACCGAACTCAGTTATTAATGGTTGTATCCATGGTTCAAACATTAAGTAGCCAAGTAAATAACCAACTACACCGCCAACAATAGATGAAACTGTGGTTAAACTCGCCAATCGCCAAGCTTTTTCAGGTTTTGCTAACACCATAGGGGCAAGTAAAACATCAGGGGGGATAGGGAAAAATACCGATTCGGCAAAAGTCAGTACGGCTAGCATTCTTGGCGCAAACTTATGTTCAGCCCATTTTAATGTCCATTCGTAAATGGCAGAAAACAACTTCATTACAATAAGTCTCCTGGCACTAAAGGCACAAATCGAACTGCCTCTATTTGCCGCTCAGTATAGTTATCTCCATGACGAGTAATCATTTTAAGTATTTGCGTTTGCTCACCAACAGGAATAACCAAACGGCCACCATCATTAAGCTGGTTTAACAATGCCTGTGGCACACTCGCAGCGCCTGCAGTAACAATAATGGCATCGAAAGGCGCTTTACTTGCCCAACCTTGCCAGCCATCGCCATGTTTCATTGATATATTATGTAAATCTAAAGATCTTAGGCAACGCTTTGCTTGAAATTGTAGCGATTTGATACGTTCGACCGAAAAGACTTTATCGGTCAGCTGCGCCAAGATTGAGGTTTGATAACCAGAGCCAGTGCCTATCTCTAAGATGCTTGATGGCCTGCCATCAGCCAATAACAATTCTGACATTTTAGCAACAATATAGGGTTGAGAAATAGTTTGCCCCTGCCCTATGGGCAAAGCGGTATTGTCATAGGCCTTATGCGCTAATATTTCAGGAATAAAAATATGCCTCGGTGAATTGGTAATGGCTTGCAATACTTGGGGATTAGTAATGCCTTCAGCTTGTAGTTTTTGAGCCAGTAATTCACCACTGCGTTTCGATTTTCCAGCTGCTCGGCTATTCTTTGTGTAAGTCATCATAACGTTACTTCATTCATCCATTCTTTCATATTATTAATGCTGCTATGGGCGGTCATATCAACGGTTAACGGGGTTACTGAAACATAATTATTAGCCACGGCATGAAAATCAGTTCCTTCACCGCCATCAAGCTCTTGCCCTAATGTTCCATACCAATAAATATCTCGCTGCCACGGGTCTTGCATTTTTTTCATCATCTCAGCCTTATGTCTGTGACCTAGGCGAGTAACCTTTATGCCCTTAATATCTGATAAAGGTACATCGGGAACATTAATATTAAGTATTTGATTGGCAGCTAAAGGGTGTTCTTGTATGCGTTTTATTATGTTTGCTGTAATTGTTGCTGCGGTTTGATAATACTGTTCGTGCTTACCTAACAGTGATACCGCAATAGCGGGTATACCCATATGCCGTCCCTCGGTAGCGGCAGCAACTGTACCTGAATAGAGAGTATCATCTCCTAAATTAGGTCCTTTATTAATGCCTGCAACGATTAAGTCAGGAGTTGATGACACCAGTTGGCTAATCCCTAAATGTACGGAGTCAGTAGGGGTACCATTGACAGAAATAAAGCCATTATCAAGCGTTTGTGCTCTAAGCGGGTTAAGTAACGTTAAAGAATTACTGGCGCCACTACAATTTCTATCCGGGGCCACTACCGTTACTTGAAAGTGCTTAGCTAACTCTTGTTGCAGCACTTTAATCCCTAGTGCATGCACGCCATCATCATTACTTAATAAAATGTTCATCAATTACTTTGCTCTGTGTTAACACTTTCTTTGGCTACAACCCTTTGAGTACCGTCTTGATAATCAATTAACTCACGCAGTATTGTCGTTGCATACGAGCCAGCCGCTAAGGTGAAGTTAATCTTTACCGCAGGTGAGGTATCTTTTACTGAAACATCATCAGACTTAAGCATGTTTGTTAGAACTTCAATTTCAGCGTCTTTAGCGACTAATCGAATACGGCGACGCTCTTGTTTTAAACCAAAACGGGGTAAGCCTTGAGAGAATTCACTGTGGCTACCGGCAATTTTCAGCTCTAAAGCTTTTGGCTCAGCACTGGTCATTAGCTCGCCTGCCCCCCACATTGTCGCGGTAATATCGACATCCTTTTCACTATGTCGCTGCTTGATGCTGTCATCCAGTTCATCGAGGTGGAATACAGATTGACTGCCCGCCAGCATAAGCACATCACCAGCTTGTAGCTGAGTGAAAATATTGTCTTTGATGCGTTCGCTGATAATATTGTTAAAAATGCATGAACGTGCGGCGGATAAATACATACCCCGCTTTTTCTTATCTTTTACTTTAGTGCCTGAAAACAATGCCAAAGCACGGTCAATATTACCACCATCAATGCCAAAACGTTGTTCACCAAAATAGTTAGGCACACCCTGTTCAACAATGTTTTGCCAGCGTTCATGCAGCGCTTTTAGCTGGGTAACATTTCGTAAAATCAATTCAAAACGATTACCCGTTAATGCCCCTGTGCGTAACTTTTTGTTATGCCGTTTATAACTGAGTATTTCAACGCCTTCTATATTTAGATCACTTAAGTCATATTCTTTTTTACCCGGTACATGCACACCAAACCATTGCTCTGTAACCGCAAACCTATCTTTCAAACCTGCGTACGAAACTAATTGCTCTTTTAGGTTAAAATATTTAGCTAACTCCCGTGCAACAAAAACGGTGTTTGCCCCCGTTTTTCGTATATGAATAAATAAGTGTTCACCTTCACCGCAAGGTAAAAAAGGTAGCTGTTCAAATACTTTAAAGTCACTTGGCTGGCTTCTTAATAGCCCGGTAGATTCAGGTTTACCGTGCAAAAAGCTAAGTTCTGGTAACATTACTTTCCTTAATTTATTGAGAGATAGGGGAAAGCAACACTACACTGTGCACAGCCACCCCTTCTTTTCGTCCGGTATAACCCAGTTTTTCGGTTGTTGTTGCTTTGACATTAACTTGATTAATATCGCAGTTTAAATCTTCACTCAAACACTCACGCATAGCAAATAAGTGCGGTGCCATTTTTGGTGCTTGAGCCACAATGGTGATATCGGCGTTACCCAGTTGATAACCTTTTTCAGTCATTAAACCAACGACATGACGTAATAAAATACGGCTGGAAATATTTTTATATTGGCCATCG
>ERZ1047985.2096-NODE-2096-length-12906-cov-4.585713_pt1 | contig 12906 bp, 14 predicted proteins | sample MGYA00383097_ERZ1047985 | MGnify/ENA primary metagenome ERZ1047985 (study PRJEB29581, sample SAMEA5548367) | metagenome | biome: marine; feature: coastal; material: water | depth 50 m | study: Short-term variability in the microbial, nano- and picoplankton...
CCACCAAGGATGACCATTGCCAAGGATAGAGCGAGGAGAGTGACGACTAAACGAGCAGGCTTCCTAAAGGTTGAACGAAGCCCCAATCCGATTCCAGGTGGGAGTTTAGATGTAAGGGAAGAGATGATTTTGTTCGGTGTACGCTGCGTCCCTTGACCCAAAATTTCCATTGGTTGTAATCGAGCTGCTTTCCATGCGGGTCGAATGCCAAACAGGAAAATGATCCCTAGAGCAGAGAGGCTAATCGTCAAGATGATGTCAGCATAATGATGTGTTTCAACCACCGGAATACCAAGGAAAGAGAAGTAGAATGATGTGAACCCCTCCGAACCAATCGAAGACATTGCGAGCAAAACTCCTGTAACAACACCTGGGATTCCGAGGATAAGTGGAATCAAGAGATATCCAAACATGATGTCTTTTGTTGAAGTTCCAATCGTTCTCAATACAGCGATTTCACGGGCTTGAGTACGGATTAATCGATCGAGAGATACGGCGATAACAAGTCCACTGATAAAGAGAAGAATGCCCAAAATAAATGGGGTTGAATTCTCAATTCCTTCCTTATCCAATCGAAGAAGTTCTGCACTCAATTCCCCACGATCAACAACCGTTCCGTTTGTCCCAGCCTCAGTCATAAATTCAGAGATGTTGTTCTTTAACAACTGGAGTTCTTCACCTTCATCTTCTTCAGTATCCGACAAATCAAAGTGAGGTGTTCCTTCAAGATCAATGCTCAAGGTATTTCTTGCATCCAGAGTGTTTCCAGAGATGTTTGCTAGATAACCAACATCAAGGTAACCAACAACAAAGGTTGAGGTTTGAGGTATAATCGACCCAGGTTCTGCATAAAACAGTTCGAGTGGACTGTTTGCAAAGCCAACGACTTCCAGTGTTTGGAAACCGCCTTCTCCCACAATCACTTCAATAGAATCCCCTATTTTCATTTCGATGTCTTCATCTTGTGCGAAGTGGGCATCGATAACAATCTCTCCTTCACTAGGAGTGATTGAACCTTCAATGGCCCATATCGAATTGACAGTACCATTTTCAAGTCCATAAAATGTAGATATGAGCCATTCAGGGTCGTCAGCATCAACCATTCGATTGGCTTGACCTGAAAGGACAAGACTTGTCTCACACGCTTCATTCTCAAAAGACTCACAAATTGCCGAGAGATTCTCTCGAGTATCAATTTCATAGGTTGTTACGATTAAATCCGAGAAGTTTGTTTCTTCATAGAAATCATCGTAGACTTTGTCAGCATTACGAGAATGCTCTGAAAAGACAATACCGGCATAGACTGAGAGTGTGATGAGCAATACAACTGTGATAATTCGTAACTTCGTCCGCATAAGACTGCGTGACAATCGACGAAGGAGCAGTGTATTCACGAAATCACTCCACAATTGATCGGGCAATGTCTTTGATTTTCGAAGTAAGTTTCTTCGCTCCGCCTACAGCTTCCTCAACAACCGATTCAGCAACAAACTTTGTAGTGTTAACAATACTCTTCAGTCCACCTTTTTCATCATCAACAACCTTTCCACTATCAAGTCGAATGATGCGAGTAGCAAAGCGAGTTAACGACTCATCATGGGTTACAAAAATTGTTGTCATCTTCTCTTTCCTGCAAGTTTTGATGAGGGCTTCCATCACCATTGTTGAGGTTTCAGTGTCAAGGTTGCCAGTTAATTCATCCCCGAGAATAATACTCGGACTTTTGGCCAGTGATCGAGCGATAGCAACCCGTTGTCGTTGTCCACCTGACATTTGTGAAGGGAATCGATTCTCAAGGCCACTAAGGCCAACTGCCTCGAGCAGTTCAAGGGCTTTCTTCTTGTCTCGTGAACCAGATAAATCTTGGACTAGAAGGACATTCTCGAGAGCAGTTAAGTCTCCTAGAAGATTGAAAAATTGGAAAATGTAGCCAATATTTTCTCTACGGAATGTCGTCATTTTCTCAACATGTCCAAGTGGAACCTCTTCGCCATTGAATTCATACGTTCCGCTCGTAGGTATGTCGAGAGCTGCAATCGTATTCAAGAGCGTTGTTTTTCCAGATCCTGAAGGTCCGAGCAATGCAACGATTTCGCCCTGTTCAATATTGATTGTAACTTCGTCTAATGCCTTAACGAGTGTTTCTCCTTCACCGTAGTGTCGACTCAACTCTTGGAGTTGTATAATGGCCATGAGGCTACTAAGAGAAGGCCTCTTTTAGATTTAATCAGGGCAATCCTATACCTTTTGCCAATCGCTTCCGTTCCACCAAAGGTTCGAACCATCGCTCATTTGTCGCCATGTGTGACCTGTTTCATCGGTCCACTGATTTGCAACAGTTGGTTCCACAACCACTGGTTGAACCGGTTCAACTGGTTGAACTGGTTGAATTGGTTGAGGGCTTTGAGTAGGGTACAATGGTTGAGTGGATGCAAGAGGTTCCGCTACTGGCAATGGAATCGTCTCCTTTGCACCAGATTCGTCACCACCATTTCGACGCATGAACAAGACCGCACCGAGAACAGCGAGTACCAAACCAACACCGATAATGATCATCAGTTGCATTTGAGCAGCATCCTCATCTTCCTGAGCCTTTTGTTCGTTGTCTCCAACACCATCACCATCACTGTCCATGGTTTCATCAGCATCATCTGGGAATGCGTCAGCATTGTCTCCAACACCATCTGCATCAGTATCCAATGTTTCGTTAGCATCGTTCGGGAAGACGTCAGCATTGTCTCCAACACCGTCGGAATCGGAATCGGTTGTTTCAGTGGCATCCATTGGGAATGCATCGGCACCATCCATGACAGTATCATCATCAGAATCAGCATCAAAACGGTCTGTACCTTCATTGAGTTCGTCAACATCACTCAATCCATCATTATCGTCATCAGTATCAGCGTTGTCTCCTGTACCGTCTTGGTCGAAGTCGAGTGTTTCACTCGAATCGAGTGGTAATGCATCTTCCTTGTCATTTACTTCATCGCCATCGGTGTCTTCATCGAAAGGATCGGTCCCAAGTGTTGCTTCTTCAGTATCCAATAGACCATCATTGTCGTCATCAGTATCTGCGTTATCTCCAATCATATCTTGGTCAGCATCACTCGATTCGGTTGCATCTGTTGGGAACAAGTCAGCGTTATCACCAACATCGTCTCCATCCGTGTCTGCAGATTCAGATGGGTCATTTGGGGCCCAGTCTCCGTTATCACCAACTCCATCCTCATCGGTGTCTACTGATTCAGTAGCATCATTTGGGAATTCGTCAGCATTGTCGCCGACAGTATCGCCATCAGTATCTGTTGTTTCAGTTGGGTCGTTTGGGAATGCATCAGCGTTGTCTCCAACAGTATCTCCATCGGTATCAGCTACTTCGTTAGGATCTGTTGGGAATGCATCAGCATTGTCTCCTGTACCATCGCCGTCTGTGTCGACTGTCTCAGTTGCATCGTTCGGGAATGCGTCTGCATTGTCTCCAGTACCATCACCGTCGGAATCGACGGTTTCGGTTGGGTCGTTCGGGAATGCATCAGCGTTGTCTCCAGTACCATCATTGTCTGAATCGGTTGTTTCACTTGGATCGTTTGGAAATGCATCTTGACCGTCAGGTGTTCCATCGTTGTCCGAGTCCGCATCGATAATCAAGGCTTCATCTGGACACTGTGCTATCGGTCCAAGTTCAGTACCGTCATGAGGAGTAACTTCTACGGTCCATGTTTCACCAACAGAGGTTGAAGAGCCCGTGATCGTCTTTGCATCGTCGTGAGCAGGAGCAGGGGTTCCATCAATGAACCAACGAATCTGTGTTGGGCCTTCCTGGTCACCATCGTTGTCATCGAATGTGTACGTTACTGTAAAAGATTGAGAAGTTGCGACATTCCCGTTCGGTGTCAATGCGAGGTTAGATACAGTTGGCGGGGTGTTGGGTGCTGGTGCACCTTCAGGGACAGGAATTTGATCGATTCCCCAGTTATCGTTTGTGTTCTGAGAGTTGCCGTTAGCATAGAGTACTGCAATCTTGAATGTAACATCGCCTGTTCCAACTGCAGGAGCAGTCCAATCAGCAGTCCATGAGCGTTGACCATCGTTGCTGTGGGTGAGTTCTCCATTGACGGTCTTCACTCGATTGCCGAGGTTAGACCATGTACCTGCTGAAGCATCAAGATTGAATCCACCTTGGCCGTTAGAGGACATGCCACTCCCGGTCCATGTAAGCGAGTATGTAGCTCCTGGCGTGTATTGTGAAGGCAATCCAGTCATTGAAGGCATGATCATTGCATCTGTGCTGTGACAATTGCATCCGGTGCTGGTTGCACCGGTCTTACCTGTATTGTTTGCATCAATAGAGGGAATGATAGTGAACAGCATAGCGACGATGAAGATACTTACGATACGGGTAAAAGGCGACATATCCTCGCCTAATCAGTTTTCATATTAAGATAAGTGGTACAATGTTTTGACACAAAGAAAAAGAAAATTCGTTCTTCAACAGAGTAACATTTGACGCGGCGCGATTAAATAGGGGAGTTTGGTCGCTAGGTTGCCTACGTTCGTAAGGAAGGAGTTGTAAGAATGCCAAAGCCATGGACCTCAAAGCTGATAATCAAAGCCCTAGGAGTCCAAAAGTGCAATGGTAGTCTCGACGCCGCTGTCGAAGATTTGCCTCTCGAAAAAGCAATGGAAGTTGCTCGTGAGAAAGCAGGTCTCGGCCACTTGACCGGAGCTGACCTCAAGGCACAAACCCGAGAAATCATCGGAACTTGTGTCTCAATGCGTGTCAAAGTCGATGGTCATTGGGCAGTTGAAGCCCTCGAAATCATTAGCAAAGGAGAATGGGACGAGAGATTTAACTGAACAAATCACGAACCGCAGGAGAGGTGAAAACCTCGCCGACTGCAGAGGTGAAATAATATGGAAGAAAACATCAACAACGCTATCAAAGAAGCCATCGAAAACGCTCCAGAGCGTAAATTCGTTGAATCAATGGACATCCAATTTACAATCAAGGATGTCGATCTGAAGAACCCAACTAACCGTATCAAGGAAGAAGTTCGTCTTCCTTCTGGCCGTGGACGAGATGTTCGCATCGCAATGTTCGCTGCTGGTGAAGCAGCAACACGTGCCCGTGAAGCGGGTATTCACGTCATTACTCCACCTGAAATCGAAGAACTTGGCGGTAACAAAGGTCGTGCAAAGAAGATCGGAAACCAATTTGACTTCTTCCTTTCAGAAGTTCCACACATGGGACTCATTGGACGATATCTCGGTACCGTTCTCGGTCCACGAGGAAAAATGCCTCGTCCAGTACCTCCAACACTTGACCCAGCGGCTATCGCAACAGGTCTGAAAACTACTGTTGTTGTCAAATCTGGCGACAAAATGACCTTCCATTCAACCATTGGAACTGTTGGTCAAACACAAGAAGAACTCCTCGCTAACGCTATGGAAGTTTACAACCGTGTCATTGGTCGTCTCGAGCGTGGAGCAGGCAACATCCGTTCCCTCTTCATCAAGACAACAATGGGTCCAGCAACTCGAGTGGAGGTGGAACTGTGATTCCAAAGGTCATGAGTTGGAAGCGAGATGCCGTCAACGACCTTCTTGAAGTTCTCAACAACGGCGAGACACTCGCTGTTATCGATATCCACGGCGTTCCTGCGGATTCCATGATTGGAATGCGTAACAATCTACGAAGCAACATGAAAATTCGTGTTGCAAAGAAGCGATTGATGCGCATCGCATGGGAACAAGCTGGCAAGGACCTCGATGTTCTTGAGCAACTCTTTGATGGAGCAATTCAACCTGCTCTTGTTTCTACAGCAGACTACAATTCCTTTGAGGTCTTTTCAGAACTCAAGAAAACTGAAGCTGGCCGCGCTGCTAAGCCTGGCGATGTTGCTTCAGAAGACATTATTGTCGAAAAGCAAGATACTGGTATGCCACCAGGTCCAATTGTTGGTGAATTGAACACCGTTGGAATTCCTGCTAAGATTATGGGCGGTTCAGTCCACATTCAGAAGCGCCACGTCGCACTCAAGGCTGGAGAAGTCTTCGAAGGCGATCTTGGTATGCTTCTTGGACAAATTGGAATCAAGCCAATCGTAACAGGTCTACGTCTTTGTGGTACCTACGAAGATGGCGTTGTTTTCTCACCATCTACACTCGATATCGATTACGAGCAGTTCGGACAGGACTTGATTGGAATGGCTGCAGGCGGATTTAACCTCGCATGCAACATTACTTGGTTTACATCACAAACCATGCCAACATTGCTCGCTAAAGCAAGCAGAGAAGCGCTTGCTGTTGCACTTGAGGCAGCGATTGCAACCGCTGAAACCCTGCCTCACTTGATTGGAAGAGCCCACTGCAGTGCCGTTGGTATTGCAGGCTCTCTAGATTCCTCCGCCCTTGACGACGAATTGGTCGCAATGCTCGGTGCTGCTGCTTCAGCAGCAACCGAAGCTGCTGCCACTGTTGAAAGTGCGTCTGAAGCCCCAGCCGAGGCAGAAGAAGAAGAGGAAGAAGAGGAAGAAGAGGGCGGCTTTGCCGGCCTTGGAGATCTCTTCGGCTGAACACAACACAAAATATTGAGGTGAAATGAAATGGAATACGTTTATGCTGCTATGCTACTGCACGCTGCTGAAAAAGAAATGACCGAAGACAACATCACAGCTACTCTGAAAGCTGCTGGTGTAGATGTAGATGCTTCCCGAGTTAAGGCACTTGTTGCTTCACTCGCTGGTGTCGACATCGCTGAAGCAATGACCCAAGCGGTCGCTGCACCAGCCGCTGCTGCTGCACCGGCTGCTGCTGCTGCTGACGCCCCTGCCGCTGCTGAAGAAGCAGAGGAAGAGGAAGAAGAAGCAGGCGGCTTCGAAGGTCTTGGCTCCCTATTCGGTTGAGTACAATACAAACCATCGCTCCAGATCCTTGATGCCGAAGGCATCGAGAGATTCTCCAAGCGTTGCGTGAAACTCAACCAGAGGAAGTCATCTCATCCTTAGATGAGATTCGCGCAGCGTAACATCGCGTCGCATGGTTCTTGCCATATTGCTTAGTGCGCTAAGCATGGTGCGACGAAATACGCTTGATTTCGAACTGAGTGTTACACCAGTCGAATGCATCCGATCTCTTCGAACATTATGTGAAGAAAAAGGTTGGAAACTTGAACGACATGAGGGCTCTCGCCTTGTCGATCGCTTTGCAATCATCATGCCTATGGCTCAAACTGCTCGTACACTCGGATTGAGAGTACTCGACGGTCCACTCACTGGATTGGAATTGACAACTTGGTCAGAAGTTCGAGGTTCAGCAGGAGCAGTTCATCTCACATCTTGGATTCTTCCAGGAGGTTCTGCACACCCACAAATTCAACATCTCATGCAACATTGGGTTTCTCGATTGCCGAGATGCCCATGGCGGTGGACATTTGGTGAACGTTCGAAAATTGGATACCTTCTTCCAACTTGGAAGAAATCCCGGAAATCATTTACTGCATTAGGCTTCAATACGGTGAAAGGTGCATGGCCATACGAAGCCCCTGCTCCATGGTTATCCAGCAGTGATTTGGAAGAAGAATAATTCACATTTAACCGAAATACATAGAGGTCTCCACCACTTGCATTGTAACAGGAGGACAGAAGTATGGGCTTCATTGATGACATAAAAGTTGATCAAGATCTTCAAATAAAGACGCTTTGCGTTGCATTTTTCCTTGTTATCTTCCCACTCTACTTCTTCTCAGTAGCTGCAGGAACGGAGAGTCTTGCAGGAATGCGTGGCGTAGGAAAATACTCTGTAAGTGGAGAGATTACCTACATCGATTTTGATTCTGGCGAAGAAACGATTGCCGATGGTTCTCCTCTTGTTATTGATCTCAATACCGACGCATTGGATGACATCGCAGACAAAAACATTGTTGGAGTTCTTGTTTCAATGTCCTATGGAGAGGATGAAACTGAAGATGGAGCTTTTGGAGCACCTTGTGTCACAGGTAGCCTTAGCGCAGACACAATTACAGGCACTGCTTCCCATCTAAATTTCTCAAACAGTACAGATGGCCAGAATGCCGATGGAAATGGAGCCCATGATGTTTCAACAGAATGGTACAATTCATCCATGGTCGGGCAAGATATTGAAGGATTATCTGAATCTGAAATTGTAGAGCAGATTGATTCAAATGGTGCTGGGCTTGGAGATTATACTGTAGAGATTGCAGTTGCTGCAAATAGTCAAAATTCCCCAGGCTGCACACGTTCAGATACTGGAGAGACTGTTTCCTACACAATCCAACTCATCGTTCTCGATTACACAATCGTTCCTTTCGTTGAAATCGAAAATATCTGAGCGATACATATGAAACGAGGATTCTTTCCTGTGTTTGTTTTGCTACTCTTTCTGAGTGGTTGTACAAGTGATGCTGCTATCGACGAACCTCTTGGTTCAGGCGGTCCAGTTGCCGAACCATTCCCTTCATGGGCGAGTTCTTCGCACAATTCTGAGGAATTTAATGGCTCAATGTTTGAGAATGAATCGTATGTTGCATACTTCTCAGCCCCTTGGTGTGCTCATTGTGAGGAAACATTGGATGCTTACGATCAAACCCTTCCAGAAGGAAAAATGATGGTATTTTCATATGATGATCGGGAAGATTACAGCGATATGAACGGATGGCATAACAAAACTGAGACGAATCTTAACCGAACCATCGACCGTCCATTCATGCTCAATCCTTCGTTGGCAGGGGAGGTCAACTTGACCAACATTCCTTTTGTTCTCTTCGTTAATGAACAAGGCTACGTTCATCATATCGAAATCGGAAGAATCACCGATGTAGAGGCTATTTCTGAAATTTGGAACGGAACCCTTGCTGCTTCAGTTGATGATACTGGCTATTGGAATTAACCCAGTAGTTTCTCAATATTGATGATTGAACTTACTCTTGAATCAATGAGGTTGAGCATTTGACTGAGCTTCTCTTCATTCACAGCTTCAACTCTCATGACAAGAATTGCTTCTGTGTTTGATTTACGGGCAAGATACCATCCTTGCTGCACACCATCTTCTGTGAATCGTACGCGTACACCGTCGATGGTTGATGATTCATGATCTGCAAATGCTTCAGTAATTGCGGCCACAATCTCGAGTTTCTTTTCTTCTGGACATGGGATTTTGACTTCACCAGTTGTTGGAAGATTAGGGGCAAGGCGATTGAGTTCTTCACTGAACAATGCATCTCTTCTGGACCAGAGTTCGAGGATTCTTGCTGCATTGTAAAGTGAGCAATCAAATCCGTACCAACCACGGTCAGCCATGAAGATGTGTCCACTCATTTCTGCAGCCATCAAGGCATCTGAGTTCTCTGCAAGGACTCGTTTCATGAAGGAATGTCCAGTCTTTGCCATCATCGGTCTTCCACCTGCTTCGATGATTGCCTTCTCAACATTCATTGAACATTTGACATCATAGATGAGTAAGTCCTTGCCTTCTTCTGTACCTACTACATCGTCAGCTAACAGAGCAATAAGTCGGTCTGGATAAACGAAGTTTCCTTTCTCATCAACTGCACCGATTCGATCACCATCGCCATCAGCGCCTAATCCAAGTTCGTACCCATTATCGACAACTGCTTTCGCAAGGTCGACCATGTTGTATTCTCGAGTAGGATCTGCTCCGTGATTTGGTTCTGTATTATCCCAATCACAGTACAAGTCAATATGTTCTGCTCCAATCATATCGAGCAGTTTTGACATTGCCGGGCCAGGAACTGCATTGCCACAATCGACTGCGACCTTTACTGGACGAGCGAGCGTTCCCGTAGAAGCAACGATTGCTTCGAGGTATGTATCTTCATGAGGGTGATCAACATGCTCGCCTTCTCCGTCAGCAAAGTTTCCTTCCAAGAAAACACCTTTCAGTTCTTGAATTTCTTCACCAGCGAGCGGTAATGTACCTCTGCACATCTTGAATCCGTTATGTGTGGGCATTGGAAGGTGAGATGCTGTGACCATAACGCCACCATCAACCGGTAAGGTCCAACACGCATGGTACAAACATCCTGTTGAAACAATGCCTAGGTCAAGAACTCGAACTCCTGAATCAACAAGCCCTTGGATAAGATTTGAAGCATATCCTGGGCTTGATTTACGAATGTCTCTTCCAACTGCAAACGATTCACATTCGAGGTATGTTGCAATTGCTCGGCCTAAGCGATAAGCGAATTCATCAGACAATTCTTCACCAGATAATCCACGAATATCGTAGGCTTTGAAACACGATTCAGGCCATTCCGTCATGAAATGTGGTCCAAGTCCTTGTTTTCAAGGATACCTATTGGTTGTCATCTTCGAAGGAGGAGTGAAAGAGTTAACGAAATCGTAATCAGAATAAAAAAGGGAAGGAGATATCCAGTCCACCAGGATGCAATACCAAGCGCTAGCAGAGTGGGAACAGTCATCTGGAGCAACTTAGGCCACGTAAGCAAACCTTCTGGAGGCTCCTCCAAGTACGGTGTTCCGGGCATATTGTTTCCTCAAGATTGGACGCCTTGAACAACAATTTCGACAAGAGCGCCTTTCGGTAATGCTCCTGCTTCGAATGCTGCTCGTGCAGGACGGACGGTCATATCCTCAACCCAAGCACCGTACACTTTGTTCATTGCATCATAATCTTCGATCGTATCGAGAAGCACTTGAGCAAAGCAGATATCTTCCTTACTGAATCCTCCAGCAGCGAGCAATGCATCGATTTTAGCAAGCGCCCCTTTGGTTTGTGAAACGATATCATCGCCTTGATCGATTGAGATTTGTCCCGATAACCAGAATTGATTTCCAGCCTTTACTCCAGGTGTATATGGTCCAAAGACAGTCATTCCATCCAATGTGATTGGTTCTTTCATAGCCCTGCTAATGTTTGGATGCTCATAGACATTAACCATGAGCGCTTGGGAGATTTATGCGCACATGTTGGGTGTTTGACCATCCTGCTCACGTGCGGCTTCTCGCTCCCTTTCTGCGTGCAGGGACTGCGAGTGACGTCATTATTGCAACAGATCGACACGAAATACGTCAATTGATGGAATCAAGTGAAGGTGTTCTTCCGAGACGTCAGACGGTTTGGGTTGAACGACCTGTGGGGAAAGGACGCTATCGAACTGCTTGGAAACGAATGCGAATTGTTCGGCAAGAACTCAAAACTGCAGTAAAGAGTGGGCATCGATTTGAGAGAATAATCGCAGTCGGCGCACCTCTTGAACTGCGAGTTGCCAAGAAACTTGGTATTCCAAAACGATGGTATGTATCTGATACAGAGGTCAATCATTTGGCTCATAAATTGGCAAGGAATGCGGCTACTGATGCTATTTTTCCGACGCATTGGGATGAATCAATCGATGGCACATGGCTCAAAACATTCGAACAAAAGAAGGTGAACATCCATCGATTAAACGGCCTTCACGGTCACGTTCACTTGCGTCCACAACTACGTCCAGTACACGTTCAAGATCCCCCTTCCTTTGTTGTACGTCGGTTACAAGGAGACGGGATTCATGATTCGGGTGAAGTTCTTGAGATTCCTCAACAAATCCTCGAAGGGATTGATATCACGTATGCTGATGAATCAAAATATACGGGAGATTCTTGGAAATTCATCACAATGCTATCGCAACATAATGCAGTCATAACTCAGTCTGTTACGGTTGCAAGTGAATCCGTCTTGATGGGTGTTCCAACTCTTTTAGTGAGTGATGCGAAACGTGGTTTTCTCAATCGACTCGAGTCTGATGGATATCCATTGTTTCGTCTAACATCGGAATCTGATGTTGAGGAAATTCAAGCTCAATTTTTAGCAGGCTTGTTCCTTACTGAAGCATTGGATTTACCAGAATGGCCAGATGCCCAACAACAATTCGCTGAGTTCATTGGGTCTGAATTGATTGATTGAGCCAAGTTTCAACGATTTCACCATGGTCTCCTGCCAGAACAAGTCTTCCTTCAAGAATGTCTGCAATAGGCCAGAAACGAGCATCTGATGCATCATCTCCACCAACCGGATCACCAGTTGCTTCAACTTCATAGACGATGCTCACGATGTGCTTTCGAGGATCACGTTCAGGCTCTCCCATGATCATGAGAAGAACTGGATTTGTCCCATCAAGATTTGCTTCTTCCTTCAATTCCCTAAGAACTGCATCTTGTGGGCGCTCTCCTTGGTCAACGAATCCCCCTGGTAGTACCCAAGAGCCTGCTGATGGAGGGAACTTTCTCTGAACGAGCAAAATGTCGTCACCTCTTCGAACACACGCATCAACTGCAAGTGCAGGGTTAAGATAGCCGAGACAAGCGTCGCATTGTGTCATTTCACTCACCAAATCTACGCTTTCGCATCTGATATGTTTGCACTGCCTTGAGCAAATCTTTCTTCTTGAACGATGGCCAAAACACATCGGTAAAGTATAATTCAGAATAGGCCATTTGCCAAAGAAGGAAGTTACTTATTCGCTCTTCTCCGCTTGTCCTTATCACTAAATCAGGATCTGGCATCTCAGCAGTATAGAGGTGTTCTGAAACAGTCTCTTGAGTAATCGCTTCGAGGGGCAGGTCTCCCTTTGAATGGAGTTCAGCAATGGTTTGAATCGCTCGAATCATTTCTTCACGAGCGCCATATGCTAAACATACTGTGAACACAAAGTCCTGGTAATCTTTGGTTTCTGATTCAGCGTAATCAATTGCATCGTTAACATCCTTTGGAAGAAGTTCGCGGTGACCAATGATTTGGACGCGAACATTGTTTTCATGAATCCGTGGATCTTCTGCTATCGATTTGAGACCGTCGATGTAAAGTTTGAACAATGTTTTCAATTCTTTTTCAGGACGATTGAGGTTTTCTGTGGACAAAGCATAGACT
>ERZ1047985.2100-NODE-2100-length-12890-cov-5.545462_pt1 | contig 12890 bp, 11 predicted proteins | sample MGYA00383097_ERZ1047985 | MGnify/ENA primary metagenome ERZ1047985 (study PRJEB29581, sample SAMEA5548367) | metagenome | biome: marine; feature: coastal; material: water | depth 50 m | study: Short-term variability in the microbial, nano- and picoplankton...
ATAATAACAAAATAGCGACACTGCTTAAGGCCAGTACACAGTTAGCTATTTTAACGGATATTACTGAATTAAATGACGTGTTAGCTTTACCTGATGCTTTGGCCGTAAAAGAGGTTCAACCCGCTATTAAAGCACGACTCAAGTGCCCTGAAAAGTTTGTATTAGCTGAGCTACCGAGCCCCTCGACGATGGAAGTTGTTTCTATCAATCATAATGATCTTCGCACAGAAGATAGGTTTGAATATGAACTAGCGTTGACCTTAACCCAAAATGGTAAGCAAAGCATTAATATCAAAGGAAATAGCAAAAACATTTCCACTCGTGGCATGTTGATTGAGTTAGTTAGCCCTGTAAGGGTAAAACCTGGCGCTAACCTGCAATTGAAAGTTGAAATTCCTTATCGAGGGCAGTTGCTCACCATGCCTAATCAAGCATATCAACTGCTTAGTATTCAAGATGAGCGTTTTTTACGTTTGGTGATCAATGGCCCAGAAGCAAAACATGCAGCATGCCAAGCTTTACGTGAGCTTATCTATCGACATATGGATAAACTTCCCCACTGCGGCTTTGAGCAAGGTAGTATTTTTGGCTTACAAAAAGCAATGCGTAATATATACGCTAACAACCATTTATCTGTGCCCTTTTTTATCCATCAAGACAAACGACAGTGGCACATCAGCTCAGTGGCGATGAATCAGCACACCCAAAGAAAGCACTTTCATGATGAAGAAGTGTGCACTAAATATTTATTGTTAAAAATGGTTGAACAGGAAAAATTTCGTAATTACTGCCTATCATTACTTAATAAGGTTGAAGAAAATACCCCTGTGCAAGTTTTCTATATTTTAACGATTCCAAGAAAATCCCCCGACAGTGAGCAGTTGACTTTTTGGTTCAGTGATATGAAACAACTGCAAAAAAATGGCAAACTTAATGGCGTACTAGATAAAATTCGCAGCATCAAAAAGCCAAGTATTTTAAGAGTACAGTTATCTAAACCTAATAAAATAGTAGATAAGTATTTTCGCGATGAGCTAAATTATTTAGAGCAGATATCATCAGATAGTGCTCAAGAGCTAACCAACGCAATGACTTTAATGACAGGTATAGGTGAAATTACCGATCATACTTCACAAGTATTTCATTTATTTGATCACTACATCGGCGAACAAACGCCAGCTTATTTCATTTAGCGCTTAGCATGTAAGCTTGAACTGCTATTCAAGCTCTCTACTTCTTTTTATTTGCATAAGGTTTGGCACGACGTGATTTACTGCCATTACCAGCCCGCTTATTAGCATTTCCTTTTGTGGTCGCCTTTTTTGATTGTGCTTGGTGGCCTTTATTTAAGTGTTGGCCATCTTTATGTTCAATTTTTTCAGCTTTGGGCTGTTTTATCTTTTTTGGCTTTTTAGCTTTTAAAGGTCTAATGGCTCTAGATTCACCCAACTCATTCACTGGCACAAATTTTTCTAACGCTTTACGTTCAATATGCTGTTGAATAACATGTTCAATATCCCACAATAATTTTAATTCATCTGCACACACTAACGATACTGCTTGCCCGGTATTACCAGCGCGGGCGGTTCTGCCGATGCGATGAACATAATCTTCAGGTACATTGGGTAAATCAAAATTAACCACGTTGGGTAATAAATCAATATCAATACCCCGGGCAGCAATATCGGTTGCCACCAATATTTGTACCCCTCCCTCTTTAAAAGAAGTTAAAGCCTTAGTACGTGCGCCTTGGCTTTTATTTCCATGAATGGCAGCTGCCGTTAAGCCTTCGGCTTCCAGATAACGAGTAAGCTTATTGGCGCCATGTTTAGTTTTAGTAAAGACCAGTACTTGCTGCCAATTATTTTCTTTTATTAAGTGGGTAAGTACCGCTGGTTTGCGCTTTTTATCCACCGCAGTTAACCATTGAGTGACTTTTTCAGCGGTGGAATTTTCAGGATTAACTGAAATTTCTAACGGCTTATGCACCAAACCTTTGGCTAGGGCACGAATATCTGCAGAAAATGTTGCTGAGAAGAGTAAGTTTTGTCTTTTAGCTGGCAGCAGTGCAATGATCTTTTTGATATCACGAATAAAGCCCATATCTAACATGCGATCCGCTTCATCGAGAATAAGTACTTCTAGCTGTGAAAACTTCACGGCATTTTGATTATACAAATCCATTAAACGCCCTGGTGTTGCTACCAGCACATCAACACCCTGCCTAAGGCGCATCATTTGTGGATTAATTTTAACACCGCCAAATACCACAGTGGAATGTAGGTTTAAATATTTGCCGTATGTGGCAACGCTATCACTAACCTGTGCTGCTAGCTCTCGCGTTGGCGTGAGCACCAAGGCACGTACATTGTTTGGAGCAACGTTTACCCCTTTATTACTGCTTAAGCGTTGCAATAATGGCAGAGTAAAGCCAGCAGTTTTACCTGTACCGGTTTGCGCCGCCGCCATAACATCTTTACCGGAAATTACCGCAGGAATAGCCTGAGCTTGAATAGGCGAAGGGGTATCATAACCTTGATCGCGAACCGCTTTTAATAATGGCTCAGATAAGCCGAGGTCAGTAAAGCTCATAAATAATCTCTTGAAATAAAACTGCGGGAGCTAGAGGTAACATGAGTAACCTAAGCGTGAAAGGCGTGCAGCATACAGTAACCCGTAGTTTAGTGCAAAATTTTAACTATTTCAGGAATAAAAAAACCGAGCAACAAATGTTACTCGGCTTCTTACTGATAAGTGATATTCAGCATGATTGATGATTACCTTTAAGGCATCATCATTTCGTCTTGCTCTTCACCTTCTTTTTCAATCACTTCTGGTATTAAGTCTTCTCTTGAAATACCTAAAGATAAGGCAACCAATGAGGCAACATAGATTGAAGAATAAGTACCGACAAATACACCAAACAACAATGCTGTTGCAAAACCGTGAATTAGCGCGCCACCTTTAAAGAACAATGCCGCGAGTACTAATAAGGTTGTGATCGAAGTAATAAAGGTACGACTTAGCGTTTGCGTCAATGAAATATTAATAATTTCTTCTGGCAAGGTATCACGAATTTTACGAAAGTTTTCACGAATACGATCCGAAACCACGATAGTATCATTAAGTGAATAACCGATTACCGCTAATATTGCTGCCAATACGGTTAAGTCAAACTCTAGGCCTAAGATTGAAAATAAGCCTAAGGTCAGCAAAACATCGTGAAATAGCGCGACAACTGAGCCAATAGCAAAGCGCCATTCAAAACGAAAAGCAACATAAACTAGAATACAGATCAGCGCTGTTAGCATCGCTAAACCGCCCTGTTCAGCGAGTTCATCACCAACACTTGCACCAACAAACTCTATTCGGCGCATATCCACTTTTTGCCCCGTACCTGTTTCAAGTATTGATAGTATTTCATTACCCAGCATTTCAGCTTTAACATCTTCACGTAAACCTAGACGAATAACAACATCACGACTGCTACCATAAAATTGTACTTTGGCATCATCATGATCATGATCTTCCATGAGTTTACGTAATTTTTGTAAATCTGCTGCTTGTTCAAAGCCAACTTCAATCAGCGTACCACCAGTAAAATCCAGACCAAAGTTTAACTTGTTAGTCGCTAATGATGTTATTGCCGCTATCATTAATAGCGCACTGAAAACCATCGCAATCTTGCGATATTTCATAAAGATGACGGTTTCTTTTAATTGTAAAATTTGCATAATATTTAAATTCCCGTCTTAACTATATTGATAACTTTTTAAGGCTTTTACCGCCCCAAAGCGCATTGACTACGGTTCTTGAACCAACCACGGAGGTAAACATTGAAGTAAGAATACCAATAGATAAAGTCACGGCAAAACCTTTAACGGGCCCTGTACCGACAGCAAATAAGATCAACGCTGCAATTAAAGTAGTAATGTTGGCATCAATAATGGTTGAGAATGCTGCTTCATAGCCTTGATGAATGGCTTGCTGAATAGTTTTCCCTTCACGCATCTCTTCACGAATACGCTCAAATATCAATACATTAGCATCAACTGCCATACCAACGGTAAGTACAATACCCGCCATACCTGGAAGCGTTAATGTTGCTCCAGGGATCATTGACATCACCCCGACGATTAATACTAAGTTAGCACCAAGAGCACAGTTAGCAACAATACCAAAAGCGCGGTAGTAAATAATCATAAAGATAAACACTAAGCCAAAGCCCATCATGATAGCTTGAAAACCAAGTTGCACGTTTTCAGCACCAAGGGTTGGACCCACAGTACGCTCTTCTACAATGGTAATTGGTGCAATCAAAGCACCAGCACGTAATAATAAGGCTAAATTATGTGCTTCAGCTTGTGAGCCAGCACCGGTAATACGGAAGCTTTTGCCTAAGCGTGCTTGAATGGTAGCAACCGAGATAACTTCTTGTACTTTTTCGAAAATGATATTACCTTCAGGATCGCGTCGCTCAGTGGGCTTGTATTCAATAAACACTGTCGCCATTGGCTTGCCAATATTACTTTTAGTGCCATTTGACATTTTACTGCCGCCAGCACTATCAAGAGAAATATTCACTTGTGGACGAGAATACTCATCAAAACCTGATTTAGCATCGGTAATATGATCACCGGTAAGCATGATGCGTTTTTTCAATAAGGTTGGTTTGCCATCTTTATCTGTTAATAAAAGTGAATTGGCAGGTACTCGGCCATTAAGAGCGGCACTCAAATCACCTTCAGTATCAACTAACCTAAACTCGATGGTAGCAGTAGCATTTAAAATTTCTTTCGCTTTAGCGGTGTCTTGAACACCCGGTAATTCGATAACAATATGTTTTTTACCTTGGCGTTGAACTAAAGGCTCTGCAACACCCAGTTCATTTACACGGTTACGAATAATGGTAATATTTTGTTGTAAAGCATACTCGCGGATTTCTTTGAGTTTTACCTCAGTCATTTGAGCAGTAAGGGTTAAGGTATCTTCATCGGTATTAAGTAATAAATCTTGGTAGCGTTTTTTCAGCAACGATTGACCTTGTTCAAGATCTTCGATTTTACGAAATTTCACAATAATGGCATCGTTGTCTTCTTTCACACTGCGATAACGAATTTTCTCATTTCGTAAATCGCCGCGAAAATCAGCAACCATACCCACTTTAGCTTTATTGATGGCTTCTTTCATGTTCACTTCCATTAAGAAGCTAACACCACCACTTAAATCTAAACCTAACTTCATTGGTGTGCCACCAATACCTGCTAACCAATCTGGGGTTGCGGGTGTTAAGTTTAACGCTACTGAATATTGCTTACCTAAATTATCATCGAGCACATCACGGGCTTTTAACTGATCTTCAGTATTTTTAAAGCGCGTTAACACTTGGCCTTTTTCTAAAACAATACTGGCGTAGTCAATACTATTTTGACTCAAATGCCCCTTAATTGTATCTAGGGTGGCAACGTTTGCTTCAACACCACGTAAACCTGAAACCTGCACAGCAGGATCTTCACCATATAGGTTAGGCGTGGCATAGAGCGCACCTAAAGCAACGATAAGCGCTACCATCAGTGTTTTCCATAAGGGGTATCTATTTAACACAAGCTGTCCTTTTTTATCTATTCTCTTTGTGCTTTATTCTTATAATTACTGCGTTTAAAGTACTCATTGACGAACGTCAACTCCGCGCTTTCGCCTTGTACTTATTTCAATAAAACACAAACAAAACAGCTACTAGTTTTCATTATTAAAATTATTCAATTATAATTTTAGCTAAAAATAATCGCGGTAGTTTTTATAACTTTTAGCTAAGTTAGTTGGCTTTAGTTCAAAGAAAAAGCACAGATTTGACGCATGTCAATGAGTACTTTTAATGCCGAAATAAAGCCAAATAACAACGATAAAATTATAAACTTTTCATTGTGCCTTTTGGTAATACTGCATTGATGGCTGCTTTTTGTACGGTAACTTCAGTACCCTCAGCAATGCTAACAACAATAAAGTCTTTCTCATCAGATACTTTAACGATTTTACCAACGATGCCGCCTTGGGTTAATACTTCATCACCTTTTGATAAAGCTGACATCAAGCCTTTGTGATCTTTCACACGCTTAGCTTGTGGGCGATAAATCATAAAGTAAAATACTAAACCAAATACCGCTAGCATGATGATCATTTCCATACCACCTCCAGCTGGGGCTGGAGCGGCTGCGGCGTGGGCTGTACTGATAAATAAACTCATTTTTCTTTCCTTACTTCTTTTTTATAATTAGTTAGTAACCTTGCAAATTGCTAAGCCACTCGATTTTTCAATTTTTGACAATGACTCGTCGCTTAAACTTGTTTACTACCTTGTGCTAAAGGCGGAACGGGTAAACCTCGTAGCGCATAAAACGCTTCAACAAAGTCGTCTAATTTACCTTGCTCTATCGAATCGCGCAAACCTTGCATGACTTTTTGATAAAAATGTAAATTATGCAAGGTATTTAACTGCGAACCTAAAATTTCTTTACACTTATCTAAATGATGCAAATAAGCGCGCGAGTAGTTTTTACAGGTGTAGCAATCACACGTTGGATCTAATGGCCCAGTATCAGTTTTATTACTGGCATTACGAATTTTAATGACACCTGTATTAACAAACAAATGACCATTACGGGCATTACGTGTTGGCATAACACAATCGAACATATCAATACCGCGACGAACACCTTCAACTAAGTCTTCAGGCTTCCCTACTCCCATCAAGTATCGGGGCTTATTTTCGGGAATCAAGGGTGCGGTATGATCTAATATACGGATCATATCTTCTTTAGGCTCGCCAACCGACAGTCCACCTATAGCGTAACCATCGAAATCAATGGCTTTTAGACCATTGACAGAGATATCACGCAAGTCTTCATACATACCACCTTGTACTATACCAAATAAGGCCGACGGGTTATCGCCATGAGCATCTTTTGAACGCTGCGCCCAACGAAGTGATAACTCCATTGAGTCTTGAGATTCTTTATGTGTCGCTGGATAAGGGGTACATTCATCAAAAATCATCACTACATCTGAGCCTAATTTACGCTGAACTTCCATAGAGCGTTCAGGGGTAAGCATAATTTTTTCACCATTAACTGGCGAGCTAAAACGTACACCTTCTTCAGTGATTTTACGCATTTTGCCTAAACTAAATACTTGAAATCCACCTGAATCAGTGAGGATTGGCTTTTGCCAGTTGATGAAATCATGCAAATCACCGTGCTGTTCAATAATATCTGTGCCTGGGCGCAACATTAAGTGAAAAGTGTTGCCTAAAATGATCTCAGCACCGGTATCAGCAACCTCTTCAGTTTTCATGCCTTTTACTGTGCCATAGGTACCCACTGGCATAAATGCTGGCGTTTCTACTGTGCCACGGTCAAAGGTTAAACGACCTCGGCGCGCTTTACCGTCGGTGTTAATTAATTCGTATTGCATTCTTTTTTTCATAAAGTAACTTCTCCCTACCAGCGAAACAGGCTGATGGTTGTTATATGCTAAATTGAGATTTGTCGATAATAAACAAGCAGCATTACTCGCCTATAAGTTATCCTTTTTCGTTAAGAACATCGCATCACCATAACTAAAAAAGCGATATTGCTCTTTAATCGCATGCTGATAAGCATTCATGATATTTTCATAGCCAGCAAAAGCGCTAACTAACATTAATAAAGTTGATTCAGATAAATGAAAATTAGTTAACAGTGCATCTATCAGTTTAAATTCATAACCCGGGGTAATGAATATATCAGTATCACCATAAAAAGCGGTTAAGTGAGTGCCTTTCTCTTCTGCCAATTTCGCAGCACTCTCTAGTGAACGTACTGAGGTTGTTCCAACAGCCACGACACGGCCACCACGGGCTTTGGTTTGGGTGATTTGCTCAACAACTTCAGCCGATACTTCAACATACTCAGCATGCATAATATGATCGGCTATTTCATCCACTTTAACAGGCTGAAAAGTACCAGCCCCTACATGCAAAGTAACAAAAGCAAGGTCGACCCCCTTAGCTTTTATTTGTTCTAGTAAGGCATCATCAAAGTGCAAACCTGCAGTTGGCGCGGCAACAGCGCCAGGTTTTTCATTGTAAACTGTTTGGTAACGCTCTCTGTCGCTACTTTCATCGGGTCTGTCAATATAAGGTGGCAGTGGCATATGTCCTATTTCATCTAAAATAGATAACACCGACTGTTCACCATGAAACTTCAGTTCAAATAAAGCGCCATGACGAGCCACCATAGTGGCTGTTGCTTTACCTTCTAGGAGTAACTCAGCGCCTACCTTTGGGGATTTGCTGGCACGAATATGAGCCAAAACGGTATTTTTATCGATTAAGCGCTCAATCAAGACTTCAATTTTGCCACCACTCGATTTTTGTCCAAACATGCGCGCAGGTATAACACGGGTGTTATTAAAGACTAATAAGTCGCCAGCATTCAGTTGCGCCAAAATATCTTTAAAGCCCAAATCAGCAAGCTTTCCTGTATTACCCTCTAGCGCCATTAATCGGCTACCGGTACGATCAGCTTTAGGAAATCGAGCAATTAACTCACTGGGTAATTCGAAAGAGAAATCAGATACACGCATGATAAATAGTTGAACTTGCCTTTTCGCCTAACCTATAAAACAAGCTTAAGCATATTGATGAAAACAAAACGCGTAATTCTAGAGCTCAAGACCTTTAATGGCAAGTGAAATAAACAAATATCATTATCTATTGGTATTAACAATTATCTCATATTGATACATAACAATATAAACACTGATTATATTGACTATTTAACTAAAATCACCTGTCCAAAAGCTATTTTTCAAGTATGCTCATAAATAATGATAACTAAATAGTAGACTGCCACTATGAATAATCTCGCTTTCTCGATAGCAAAAACAATCATTAATGGTTTCGACCGTCATATTCATCTTTTTATTGAAATCACCAAATCAGCCCAACAAAGGTTTCAACAATGCCAATGGGCAGAAATACAAAAATCAGCAAAAGCAAGGACCACTTTTTATGAGCAACGAGTAGGAGAAACTTTTGACACCATTAAACAAGATTTTTTCATTGAATCACTTGATGATGAGTTATGGTTGCAAGTAAAAAAAGAATATGTCGCTTTATTAGCTGAGCATAATCAGCCTGAACTTGCAGAAACTTTTTACAATTCTGTCTTTTGCCGTCTATTTGAACGTAAGTATTATCATAACGATTATATTTTTGTCGAAAGCACTGCTCAGCGCCTTGATGATAGACCAACACCAGAAATTTACACCAGCTATAAACCGGCAGAAAAGGGTTTAAATCAAACCGTTTGCGATATTATGAATGCTCATAAGAGCAGTGTGCCCTTTGTTGACTTAAACGCTGATGTCGAAGTACTTATAAAAGCATTTCGCCGTAAAGCCCATAAAACTCGTTTTAAGTTAGAAGATTTACAATTTGATATTCTAAATTTCACTTTTTATCGTAATAAAGGCGCCTACCTAATTGGTCGAGTGTTGTCTCCTGCTGGAGAAACACCGTTCATTGTTTGTGTACTCAATAATGAAAAAGGCGGTTTATATATTGATGCCTTGCTCAGCAAAAGTGAAGACATGGCGGTGGTTTTTGGTTTTGCTCGCGCCTATTTTTTTGTCGATTGTCATCACCCTTATGCACTGGTTAACTTTTTACAAAGCTTAATACCGCATAAAACCAAGGCCGATTTATACTCAGCTATCGGCTTTCACAAACAAGGTAAAACACAATTTTATCGTGACTTTCTGAATCACCTTGATAGCAGTGACGACAAATTAGAGCTCGCAGCGGGTATAAAAGGCATGGTGATGTCGGTATTTACCCTCCCCTCCTACCCCTATGTTTTTAAAATTATCAAAGATAAGTTTTCACCCAGTAAAAACATGACTCGCGCAGACGTTAAAGGAAAGTATCGTTTAGTGAAGCTTCACGATAGAGTTGGGCGTATGGCTGATACCATGGAATACTCAGAAGTTGCCTTTCCAAAAGATAGATTTAATGAAGAGCTGTTAGAAGAGTTACACAAAGTTGCTCCATCATTAATTCGTTACGAAGATGACTTACTGATCATAAAACATCTATATATAGAACGTCGCATGGTGCCATTAAACCTTTATTTGGCTAAGGCAAACGACGAAGAGTTAGAAGATGCGCTCAATGGCTATGGTAAAGCAATCAAGCAATTAATTTCTGCCGATATATTTCCTGGCGACATGCTACTGAAGAACTTTGGTGTTACTCGCCATAGTCGAGTTATTTTCTATGATTATGATGAAATTACTTACATGGACGAAGTGAATTTTAGAGTAAAACCTGAAGCTGTCACTGAAGAGCAAATTTATGCCGCTGAACCCTGGTACTCTGTGGCACCGGGGGATATGTTTCCTGAGGAGTTAGCTACTTTTGCTTTGGCCAATCCTAAATATTTAAAAGCCTTTAAAATACATCATGAAGATTTATTATCCGCAAGCTATTGGCAGCAATGCCAGAAGAATGTTGCCGATGGTATTTATGAGGATGTTTACCCTTACCCTGACAAATTTAGGTTCTGTCGCATGAGGGAGATGAGTAAGTAAGGTTTGTGACTTTAGGTTTGGTTACTATTTTGCTTGCAAAATGTAACTTCTATCGACTATTTGCCTATTTAACAGCCAAATAGCCAAACAATTAAGATTATTTAGCAATTTACTCTTTACCTTTGGCTGTGCATCAGTATAATTCGAATCCGTTGCAGGGGTGTAGTTCCAATTGGTAGAACAGCGGTCTCCAAAACCGATGGTTGGGAGTTCGAGTCTCTCCACCCCTGCCATTTTCCTTTCTTAATTTCCATATTAGTTTCCATAGTAAATTTCAGCTAAACACTTAAGCATATACTTTCTTATAGACAATAACTCTGTCATTATACGCAATTAATTTTACCCATTTTCAGCATATCATTATGGCTATTACCTCAAGACAATTTAACCAGCTCAGTGAAATGGGGATCAGCCTGTGGCAAAGTCGAGCTAGGCAAAATGCAGCACAAACAAAGCAAGACGATTATCTGCCACAAAACCAAGAGAGCTTGACTGAGCTAAGCAAACAAAAACTTTTTAGCGACATTTTACTTAGTTTGAATTTAACGCTTGGTGAAGTTAAAGCTCAAGACAATCATCTCGATGTTGGACTATTCAATTGGTACTTCCTTACTAAAGAGATTAAAGAAAAAGCGACACAAGCTGACGCCCCTAAACAAAACTCTTTAATTCACTGCGTTGACAATAAACTTGTTAGTCCAAGTATCGAAACCATCGCTCAATCAGCTAACTTAAAAAAACAACTTTGGCATATTATTGCCAAGCACTTATTGTAATGATTAAATCAACCACATTTTCCCCTATTATACTTGATGACATTAGCCGCTTAATGCCAATCGAAAACGCCTGTCATTCCCACCCGTGGAGCGAAAGAACCTTTACCAGTTGCATTGGTGGTCGCTACTTTAGTGAAAAGCTGACGAATAACCATGATGAACAGCAAAATATTGTTGGGTTTTATGTCGGTGAGTTAGTTATTGATGAAGCAACCTTAATGGATATTTGCGTTGAACCAAGTCAACAAGGTAATGGCTTTGGTAAAAAATTATTAACGCAATTTATTGCACAAGCTAAAGCCAAAAACGCAGTAAAAATATGGCTTGAAGTGCGCGCTGAAAATATTAGCGCACAAATGTTATATATGAACGCTGGTTTTGTTGAGAAGGGTCGCCGTACAGGGTACTACCCAAGTGCCAAAGGCTTTGGTTATGAAGATGCCATTGTGATGTGTTTGTCTTTATAGACTAATGTCACTATTTAACACTCTTTACATGACTTCTCGCCATTAAATTCGCTATAATGTGCCGTTTTTTATTTTTGTCTTTTAGTCCACAGTCTTTTTCAATAGGTAGGCCGCATGTCAGTTCAACAAGAACAAGTCGATCTTCGTCGCACGTTCGCCATCATTTCGCATCCCGATGCGGGTAAAACCACCATAACCGAAAAAGTCTTATTGTTTGGTCAAGCCTTACAAAAAGCCGGTACGGTAAAAGGTAAAAAATCAGGTCAGCATGCTAAATCTGACTGGATGGAAATGGAAAAAGATCGTGGTATTTCAATCACGACTTCAGTTATGCAATTTCCTTACAATGATTGTTTAGTTAATTTACTTGATACTCCCGGCCATGAAGACTTCTCTGAAGATACTTACCGAACTTTAACGGCGGTAGACTCATGTTTGATGGTTATTGATGTTGCCAAGGGTGTTGAAGCACGTACCGTCAAATTAATGGAAGTCACCCGATTACGTGATACCCCTATCATTACTTTTATGAATAAAATGGACCGTGATGTACGTGATCCTATGGAAGTAATGGACGAAGTTGAAGAAATATTAAAGATTAAATGTGCTCCTATTACTTGGCCTATTGGCATGGGTAAAGAATTTAAAGGCATTTACAATATTCTTGACGACGAAACTATTTTGTATCAATCAGGCCAAGGTCACACTATTCAAGAAAAGCGAGTTATTAAAGGCTTAGACAACCCTGAGCTAGATGAAGCGATTGGCAATTATGCTGAAGACCTACGTGAAGAGTTAGAATTAGTGGTTGGCGCTTCTCATGAATTTGACTTAGATGAATTTCTAAATGGTGAATTAACGCCAGTATTTTTTGGTACCGCTTTAGGTAACTTTGGTGTTGACCACATGCTTAATGGTTTAACAAAATGGGCGCCAAAACCATTACCGCGCTTAACAGATTCTCGTGAAGTGGTAGCAACAGAAGAAAAATTCTCTGGTTTTGTTTTTAAAATTCAAG
>ERZ1047985.2136-NODE-2136-length-12722-cov-10.155680_pt1 | contig 12722 bp, 19 predicted proteins | sample MGYA00383097_ERZ1047985 | MGnify/ENA primary metagenome ERZ1047985 (study PRJEB29581, sample SAMEA5548367) | metagenome | biome: marine; feature: coastal; material: water | depth 50 m | study: Short-term variability in the microbial, nano- and picoplankton...
GTATCTTTGTATCCCATGTATACTTCAGCTTTTAATCCTAAAGCTGCACATGCCATTGCAGTTGCAACTCCATGTTGACCTGCTCCTGTTTCTGCAATGATTCTTTTCTTATTCATTTTTTTTGCAAGTAATGCTTGGCCTAGTGTATTGTTAATTTTATGAGCCCCACCGTGCAACAAATCCTCTCGTTTGAGATAGATTTTACCTCCTCCTATTTTTTCAGATAAATTTTTTGCGTAATACAGCGGTGTTGGGCGTCCTGCATATATGGTGAGATAATAATCCAGTTCTTTTTTGAATTTTTTATCATTTTTAAATTTGAGATAATTTTCTTCTAATTCTTCAATTGCTGGTACCAAAGTTTCAGGAATATATTTTCCGCCAAATTCTCCGAATTTACCATTTTTTGGATATTTCAATATGCATTCACCAATTTTTTTACCTGTTCTTCAATGTTATCACTTTTCATAATGCTAGATCCTATTAGAAATGCATCTGCTCCACACTTTTTTAGATATTGTATATCTTCTGGTGTTTCAATTCCACTCTCAGATAAAATTATTTTTGATTTATCTTGTTCTTTCAATACTATTTCTGTAGTTTTAAGATCAATCTCTAATGTATCTAAATTTCTATTATTAATTCCAATGATGTCTGCATCTGTTTTAAGGGCATTTGCAAATTCTTCTTTGGTATGAACTTCAAGTAAAATTTCTAATCCTTGTTTATGTCCATATCCAATAAATTCATCAATATCAGGCAAGAATTTTTGATCAAATAATGATTGAATTACTAACATATAGTCTGCCCCTATCTTCTTTGCAGTATCTATCTGAATTTTATCAATCATTATGTCTTTCATTAGTAAAGGTACATTTACTGCATTTCTTACTTTCATGAAATATTCTGGTGACCCATGAAATAGATGTGGCTGAGTCAATACGGATAATGCTTTAGCACCTCCTGCAATCATTTGGTTTGCAATACTTACAGGATCACTTTGTGTTCTAATTTTTCCAAGCGATGGTGATGCAAATTTAACTTCTGTTAGAAGTGTTGCATGAGAATTTGTTTTAATGATTTGTTTGAAATCTTTAGTTGATCTTTCTAATTTGCAATCTACATCATAAACTCCATCATCTATTGCCATTTGTGAATTATTCACCAATTTTTTCAAAATATTTTCAGCCATCAATAATCTCCTTTAGTTTTGATGTATCTCCTGTGTCTGCAACAAATTTCTCTAGTAATGAAAATGCTTTTCCATCTTTAATTGTATTTAATGCAATTTCTACCCCCTGCTCAAAATTATCTGCAATGTCTGCAACAATTAATCCTCCAGCTGCATTAAGTGCAGTAGTTTCAATCATTGCTTGATTTGCAGTATTGTTTAATACACTAACAAATGACTTCATTGCCTCTTGCTTTGATTCTATCTGAATGTCCTTTAATGATGATTTGTGTAGCCCTACAATTTCTGGATCAATTGCATTCATTAACACTTTATCATCTCGTAAAATACACACACGATTTGTTGCACTAGTTGAAAATTCATCCATTCCGTCATCTGACCTTACGGTCATAATATTTTGTGCCCCTTTTCTCTTTAGTAATGCCGGTAATCTATCAAGAAAATCTATTGAGAATACTCCTACTAGTTGATTTTTTACTCCAGCTGGATTTGATAATGGTCCTAGTAAATTAAATGCAGTTCTAATTCCCAATTGTTTTCTTGCAGATGAAACATATCTCATTGCAGGATGAAATTTCTGTGCAAACATAAAACAGATGTTGTGTTTTTGTAGAATTTCTGAAATCTGTACAGGGTTCATATTCAAATTATATCCTAAATTTTCAAAAATATCCGCACTACCTGAAACCCCTGAGCTTGAACGATTTCCATGTTTTGCAACAATTCCACCAGCTGCTGCTACCACAAATGATGCAGTTGTAGAAATGTTGAATGTCTGCAATGAATCTCCACCTGTACCACACATGTCAATGATAGTTCCTGATTTTTTTGTTTCAACTTTGAGGGAAAATTCTTGCATTTTATCCAACATGCCGAGTAATTCATCATTGGTTTCTCCTTTTTGTGCAAGTTTTGACAAGAAATCTGCATTCTCAATATCTGTAGTTCTTCCAGATAACATGTCTGTCATGATATTATTCATTTGATCATAACTCAAGTCAGTTTTTTCTTGTAGTTTTGAAATTAATTCAGAAATCATTTTTTCTCCTTAGTTATTTTTTTAGACATTATTTGCATCTCTTAATTTCTCCTATTTTGTTCCTATTTTCTCCTTTACTTGAGAAACAAAGTTACCTAAAATTTTCTTGCCATCTTCAGTCATGATTGATTCTGGATGAAACTGAACACCTTGAATTAGATAGTCTTTATGTTCAATTGCCATTATTTCTCCATCATCCCCTGCAGTTGCAGTCACCTCTAAAATATCTGGAATTACTGTTTTATCTCCAACTAAACTATGATAACGTGTGGCTCTAAATGGATTTTTTACACCATTGAATAATTTTGCACCTGTATGATTTACTGGACTGGTCTTTCCATGTCTTACACATCCAGCATTAGTTACTTTACCTCCAAATGCTGCAATAATTCCTTGATGTCCAAGACATACTCCAAAAATTGGTGTCTCTTTTCCCATTGTATTGATTACTTCTGAACATACTCCAAAGTATTTTTTATCTTCAGGTGTTCCAGGACCTGGTGATATAATTATTGCATCATAACTTTTTTCTTTAATTTGTAAGATGGTGATTTTGTCATTTCTAATCACATCAGAGTCAACACCTAACTCTCCCAAATACTGTGCAATATTATACACAAAGGAATCATAATTATCAATAATTAAAAATTTCAATTTGACTCCTTTAGTGCTTGAAGCATAGCTCCTGCTTTATGTTCAGTTTCTTTAAATTCATTTTCAGCAATAGAATCCGATACAATACCTGCACCAGATTGGACAAAGCCCTTGTCATTTTCAATGAAAATACTTCTAATTGCAATCGCAAAATCACAGCATCCATTGTATGAGAAATACCCTACTGCCCCTGCATATGGTCCGCGAGATTCAGTTTCTAATTCATCGATAATTTGCATGGCTCTGACTTTGGGTGCGCCCGATACTGTGCCTGCTGGAAATACTGCTTGAAACGCATCAAACATGTCGTTTTCAGGCGCTAAATTGCCTACTACATGACTAACTATATGTTGAACATGACTAAATCGTTTAATTTGCATTAGAGATTCAGGGTGAACTGTACCATATTTACAAACTCTACCAATATCATTTCTACCTAAATCCACTAACATTGTGTGTTCTGCCAATTCTTTTTCATCATTAATTAATTCCTCAGATAGTTGTTTATTTTTCTCTTCATTTTCGGTGATTTTTCTAGTACCTGCAATTGGGAATGTTTCTACTTTATCGTTAGTTATTCGTACTAACATTTCAGGTGATGCTCCGATAATTGTTTTAGAATCTTGTTTTAAATGATACATGTAAGGTGATGGATTTAATTTTCGTAATGTTTTGTATAGTGTAAGATTATCTCCTGTTACATCAAAAGCAAACTTTCTAGATAATACAACTTGAAATATATCTCCATCATGAATTAATTTTTTTGCTTTATTTACTATGTTTGAGAATTTTTCTTGGTCCATGTTTGGAGTTACTTCACTTGAATGAAATTCTCCAAATGTATCTTCATTCATTATCAATTTTTCAAATCTATTTTCATTGTGATAAAAATAAAATAACTTCTTGTGTACATTATCATAAATTATTCCATCATCATACACTCCAAATTCCATTAATGGTTCTATTGAATTATGAGAATCCGAAATATCTTCTACCAATCTTATTGCATCATAGTTTACAACACCTACTGCACCACCAAGATATCTATATGATTGATCATCACATTTTTCAAGTAATTTTTTTAATTCAGTAAACGGCTCTGTTGTTGATATGGTTTTTGTGGAACCGTTTTCAATAATTTCTACTTTGTCTGAATATCCCTTAAGAATTGTTTTTGGATCAAACCCCATAACTGAAGTTTCTGCCAAAACTTCGGGACCTGTCAATGATTCGAAAAGAAATGAATGTGAATAGTTGCGAGAAATTTTATTGTAAATTTGAAATTGATTTTCAGATAAATCTAGAGGTATTACTTTTGCTGTAGTTTTTCCAAAGGTGTCCACCCATAAATGAAATTTTGGAGGTTTATTATTTAAATTGATAAGAATTCTTGATCTACTCTTTTTTACTCCAAAATTGTTGATTTCTCAGGCGTGAGTAGGTTACCGTATAGTACGGTACCTTTATAGTATAGTTGATCGCTATTAAAATTATGAATGGGTCAAACCAATCCATGTATCAGAATTTACAAATTCTAGAAAGCAAAACTACTGTATCTAAAGTAGAGTGTTATGTTTGCGGAAAAGGATTGGAAGATGGTCATAGTATTTCTGCCAAAACTTTACCTCATGGAACAGTTTTGTTTTGTGATGTCCATTACAATTTACAGTAAACTCCTAAATTTTTCTAATTTTTTGAAATTATCTAATGTTGTTTAGTTATGTAATTTGATATGTGTGGAATAGATTTTACATTGACTAATACTTACTATAATTCAAAACCAACAATTCTTTACAAATTATGCCCTAATCATATCAATCACAAATGAATGAAACGATACAAACTCAAATCAACTTGGGTGATTACAACAAGCCACAAGAACAAACCAAAGCCATAGGAATTGGAAAAATCCTAGGTAAAATAATTAACATCAAAGATTTCAAAACTAACAGAGGTAAACCATCCCCCTATACTCCAAAAGAATCTATTGGAGATGATGGTATGACTGATTATAACGTAATTGATACTGTCGAGACATTTGATGTCCAAAATCAAAAGGTAAGTTCTTTTTTTGTAACCCCAGCTATTGTCAAACAGATTCAAAGAGTACCTAACTACAAGTCAGAACTGGCTGCAGGAAAGGTATTTGGTCCATGTAAAATTGGCCAAAAAATATCTGCAAAGACTAGTGCAAAATATTGGTGTCTTCTTTTTCCTGGAGAAGAAGGCTACTAGTTATTTTTTTAATTATTTTTCATGAAAAAACTCTTTTTACAAATAGTATTATATCTGCATTAAAGTCCATAACTATCTATGGATTTTATGCTAGAAGAAGAGTTATTGGATTTACTCACATTTTGTCTCCAAACTCCTGATTCAACTGAAGTTCCTGAGAAACAAAAGAGAATTACTGAAATTGGTAATGAGTTATTTGCTGATGGAGGAATTGATGCGATGGAGAATTTCTTTTTTGTAGTAACAAATAGAATTACTGAAGAAATCAATAAAGATCCTACTCCTATGAAGTCACTTTGGAATGGTATTTCTGATGAATGGAATTTTTAAATCAATTAACAACAAAGAACACTCTAATCTCTTAATTATTTGCAGATAGCATATTTGGAATTAATTAAAGACGTAGAACTATTTGCTAAAGCCAAACATTCCGGGAAAATTACAAATGGAATTTCAATTCCTCAACATTTAGAAAATGTTGTTAGTAGACTGAAAAGTTTGGGAGTAATTGATAATGATATTTTATGTGCAGGCTGGTTATGTAATATACTTGAAAATACAGATGTAACTTTTGATGATTTGTATGAAAAATTTGGCGATGTAATTGCAGTATTAGTTTCATCGATATCCAAAGATATGACCATTCCAAGAAAACAGAGAAACAAAAATTTTACAAAACAACTTCAAAGTGCGTCATTTAACGCCAAACTAATCAAACTATGTGATATTTCTGCAAATCTAAGTGATTTGAAAAATTATGATGCATCAAAATCGAAGATTATGCGACAAATTCGACAAAATAGGCATTATTTGACATTGATAAAAAACGATTTATTGAAAAATACTCCATACCCTCAAACAATTACTTTGATTGATAGTGCAAACTTGATTTTTAAAAAGTATGGCCAACGCAGTATTCTCTAAAATGATATCTCAAAAATTTGTGCGATTTTGCTACAAGTACAATTGTTAGGAATTTGACATCTATTTTCATGAATTTAGTAGTTAAATTCTAACATTCATGGTATGATGGTTCAAATTAGATACTATGAAATCCAAATTTGTCCTATGAAACCTTCTGATGTCTTTAGAAAACGAAATCTTACAAAAGTGAATTTTGAATATGAAGATTTGATTGGAAGGGATTTGTCTGATTCTAATTTGTCTGGAGTAAATTTGGAAGAAAAAGATATCCATAATGCAGATATGAGTTGTTGTGATTTGAGTAATGCTAATCTAAGTAGGACAATCTTGTTTTCGGTTAAATTAAGAGGTTCTGATATGAGACAAATTGATTTATCCCATGCAAAACTATGGGATGCAGAATTGTATGGTGCAATTTTATGTGATGCTAATTTGATTTCTGCTGATCTGTTTTATTCTGATTTAAGAACTGCAGATTTGACTAATGCCAATCTTAGTGGTGCCAATCTTAGGCATGCAAATTTTGATGGTGCAATTTTAGAATCTATTAATTTTCAAAATACAAATTATGATTCATATACATTGGAAACTTTGCCTGATGATGTAAAACCACTATTAAAAAAACAAGGGAATTTATGGTAATAATAGTTTGAATCTTTTTAAGAGAATAAATTAAATGAAAGTCATGAATCTAAAATCAGAAAAATCAATTAAAGAATATCTCAAGACCTTGCCTGATGATACGATAATCAAATATTATTTGGATGTTGAATATACTCCATTTCCGGTATTACTCATTGAAGAATATAGTAGACGATTTAAACAAAAAACAAAGAACGAACTTGTAAAGGATTTGAAATATCAAACAGGCCTTGCAAAGAAGAAAACTCAAAAATTAAGTGATATGGCAAAAAAACAAAAATTTGTAGATGATATAACTAAAGAAAAATCTGAGGAAATTATACAACATGCAAAGAAAAAAGGATTTGAAATTAGTCAAAAAATTGCCGATAAAAGCACTCGAATCAAATCAAAATTAAAAAACAAAAAACAATCCCTCAAGACTAAAGCAATAAAAAAACTCATAACATCAAAGTCTGAATATCTTGATTTACTAGAAAAATTAGGAAATCTAAAAAAAGCAGGAATAATTACCTCAAAAGAATTTGAAGAAAAGAAGAAAAAGATTCTATCCCGGATTTAAGCAAATCAATAGGCTTAAGTTTAAAATTTTTACAAGTAACATTTGTGGATATTTATCAAAAAAGATTACCATTTATTTTGATTATTGTACTTGTAGGCGTTTTGATAGTACAATTTTTGACTAATCAACAAAATGCTACTCTAATTGATCCGCAAACTTGTGAATTATACATAAAAGATGCTCAAATTGGTGGGACAAAATATCTCAACGAGTTTGATTCTAAATGTCTTGAAATGAAAAATTTTAATCCATGATTTTCTTTGCAATTTATTTAAATTCTATTCAAAACGTTATTTGTTATGGTCAAAAATACTTCTGATCCATCCTCTAATAATTGGAAAATGTCGCATAAAATCTCTAAAAAGTATTTTTCAGAAATTGAACAATACGTTCCACATTTACAACAAACATTATTTGATTTTCAAAATGAATACTATAAAATTTGGAAAAACACAATTAATTCTAATCTTTCATTATGTGAAAAATTTAACACACAGTTGGGATTTGATTTCATGTTACCTGAGCCTTCTCAGAAATTACTTGAAAATATCCATGAAAAAATTATTCAATACAGATCTCTTTACCATAAAATTCTAATAAAATCAATAGAATCTGGAAAAGAAAATGCAACAGTGTGGAATGAACATGTTAAACTCTTAGATGAACAAAATGAAAAAATACTCCAGTTTTGGTCATCAATATTTTCCAAAAAATAAACTAATGATACGATTGGTAAGAATCTTTAATCAATAGACCTTATTGTTATTATGACTGATCCTACAGAAATAAATTCAGTATATTGGGATGATGCCTCCAAATCCTGGCAATACAAAATGGTTCCTGTGGAAGAATATCATGGATTTGTTAATTGTCAATATTGTCATAAACCAATATCTCATAACATCAAAACAGGTGGAGAATTCAAAGTGGTTTATGTGAAATGTGGTTGTCCAAGTCAAAGATAAATAATTTCAAATAATATTTAACTGAAAATTATGATCATTGTTAAATATCATATTCCCGTAGTATAATTAACGAGAAGCCTTGTTCTGCGTCGTAGAACTATGGGCTTGGAAAACACATCATGTTATGGAAACGTCTGTGTTGTTCAGTGTTTTCCATGTACTCTCGTTGATAATTTAGAATAAAAGAAATACATCCTATGTTTGCATTTATCATATGAGTAATCTTGATGATTCTATTGGGAAAATCTTGTTAAATTTACAAAAAGATGATCCCGACACTTTTAAAAAATTGATGAAAAAAGCACAACTTGAAAACCCTGAATTGTTTGATGATGCAATTGAGGCAGAAAATACAAAAATTGATGAGTATAATCAGGAAATAGACGATTATAACAAGAAAATTGATAAAGAGTAAATTTATGCCTGCTTGAACTCAGCAAAGAATTCTATTGCTTTGTTTTTTGATAATTCCTTATTTTTTGTTTGACAATAATTGGTAGTAAATGTACATTTTGGACATCCTTCCCAATCTTGAGATTTGCCATCAGAACAATTACAATCACTCAAAAGCAAATAACATGCCTTTAGGATTTTATCAAATTCATCATAAATTATTTTACTACATCCATTGTATCCATCAGATGAATTATCATACAAGTAGATGATTCCTTTTTCATAATACACATCAATATCATTTGATTCAGATTTTGTTAAAATTTTACTTGCGTTTACTAGAACATGTGCAATTGTATGTATTTTTGAATCTGAAACTATTGGACTTTTTGAATCTGATGATGTTTTTGGTATAATATCTGAAGGGAGTTCAATTCCAACTGACGAATGTTTTGATTTCCAATGAAAATTTCTCCAAGATGGAATGGTATTGCCATTGTGTGTTTCAAATTTATCTGCTGATTCATTATAGTTTCCTTTCAAATATCCTGTAATTGTTCTATCCAAATCTATTACTCCATACCGTAATGAAATTTTTTTACTTTTCAAAATAATTTCTTTATGTGCTTCATTTCTTTTTGATGTTTGTACGATTGAAGTTCTGACAATTGGAATTGTTCTCTTTCCTTTTTCACTAGATCTTGCCAGATATGCTCTTGCACCATTTGATGATTTGATCAATGAATTGACTTCATAATTTTTTTTGTTAAAATGATAAATTGCTTTTTGATGTAATTGATAATATCCTGTAGGGACATTTCGAGTACCTATCTTATTGGAATTGTAATATATTGAAATTTCTCCTGATGTCCCACGAAGATTTACGCTTCCTGCAAAATCAAAAAATTGTGATTTGTCTGTCTCTTCTGCTGATTCTCTTTCCACCTCAATTGATTCCATGTGCTTATCTGAAATGATTGAGTTTTCTTTGTTAATTGGAATAATGTGATTTTGTGCTAGATATTCATCAATGTGACGTGCAAAATAATGACATGTTGCATCTTCAGGATCAAACACACAGATGGCATATGATTTCTGACCTTTTCTTCCAGCACGCCCAATTCTTTGAACAAATGAATCAAATTCACTTTTGAATGCCGATATGACTACATCTACATGACCAATATCTATCCCTAATTCTAGAGTAGGTGTACATGAAAGAACATCAAGTTCTCCTGCTTTCATCTGAGTTTCATATAATTTTCGATCATTTTGATCAAGACCGCCTCTGTGAATTTGGATTCTAATTCCTTCGTTTGACTCTTCAACGTTTGATGCAAGAAATTCTGCATCATTGTGAGAATTACTAAAAACTAGTTGTGTTGAATCATTTTTGTAACAAATTGATGACAAAAGCTCCATGGTTGTTCTTTGCCCGTATTTTCGTGGCATGATAAAAAACATGTGCATGTTTTGTTTTCGTCTAAACTCACTTTTGATATATGAAAATGATTTTTCAGGTAAATCAAACATGGTTGAAAAAAATTCTTTAGAGTTATCCAAAGTTGCAGAAGACCCTACAAACTGAATATCTTTCATGTATCTTTTCATTCTTTTTAGAACATGATACACGTTTGAGCCATGAAAACTAGTGTATGAATGAGCTTCATCCATAACTATGATTTTTGCATTTTTGAATAACTCATTCCATTTTTTATCTTGTAAAATTAAATGGTAATTGATAAAATCAAAATTTGTTGCAATAATTATTGCCTTTTTACTTGATTCTGCCAATATCATGTTTTTGTATTCTGTACTTTGTCCGCCATGAATTGAATAAACTGCAACTTTATCATGTAATCCACATTTGTAAATGAGATCTGATACTTTGGATACTTGATCATCAATTAGTGCATTAAGTGGATATACAAATAATGCAAACACCCCTGGTGTGGGGTTTTTTGAAATTTTCTCTAAAATTGGAATGCTAAATGCTTCAGTTTTTCCTGAGCCTGTTGGTGCTGAAATTATTGTATTTTTACCTGAAAGAATTGAATAAACTGATTCTTTTTGAAATGGAAGCAATCCCTCAAATCCATATTTTTTTAATCCTGAAATGATTTTTTCAGATAAGACGTCATTAAGACTATCTACTGGGATTTTTTCAGGTTCGGGGGCTATTTTTCTCTCATAGTGAATTAATCCTAATGTTTCATCCACATGACCTTCAATGATTTTTTGAATGATTAAGTCATTTTCAATTAGAGATTTGGGAATCTTGTTGATGTCAAACAAAATTTCTTGTGGAATCGCAATTTTTGGTTTTGTTGGAATTGTTTTTTGACTGATTTTTTTGATTTCTTCTGGATAGTATGGTTGACCGGATTCTGTTGGTCCATTGCACCTATGTGGTTCATCTGTTCTTGCATCAATTGGAATGAACTTCCCACTATCTGATTTGAATTCTTCATCCCAATAGATTTCAGAACCACACCCTTTGGAGCATTGTTTTGTTCTACCTGAATAATTAACTCCGTATGTTGGTTTTTTTGGAATTACTAGTTCTGGATTACATTTAGGACAAATTCCTGGAGCTCCAACATCACCTAAATTCTGTATAAGTTTAGTATCACAATTTGAACAAAATTTCATGAATAATAATTTTGATTAGTTTACCATTAATGAATAAAGTGGTTTTAGTTAGATTCTTGTTTTTTCTCTTGTTTTCTCTCTTGACGTCTTTTCTGTTTAGTACTTCCACCAAGATTATGTCCATTAGGTAATTTTTTAGTCATATAGATTTTCTCTCTATTGCCCATCTATACCTTTGTAGTTTGTATTTCCCTTTCGGTATCCACGTTGGCATTATTTTCTAATAATTTTTCTAGTAGATTAATGGTATATTTTTAGACACAATAGATGAACTATTGATGCACCAAAAATCACTAATTGTTGAAACGTATTAAAATATGATAAATTAATAAAATTCAAGAAATGACAAGTGAAGAAATTCCATCAAAGGAAGAAATTATCAAAAACATGGCAAAGCACTTACAATCACACCCAGAAGATGGCGAGGAGGTTTTAGTCCGAACTTATGATCTTGCATTCATTAAAGGTCAACTGGAATCAAAGAAATGACTTTTGAAGATGAATATCGAAAAAAAATGATAAAACAAAAAGAAGATTATGAAAAGCAAAAACAGATTGAGGGTGATTCTGATTTAATATTTAATGAAAAGGATAACAAAAAATCAAAAAGAATCTTTAGAGATATCTTAAAATCATGAATACAAATAGAGGTAAAATTAGAGAGAATTATGACGTTATTTTGTAAACAATGCAATGATAGACGAGTTCCTATATTCCAAAGAACTGAAAATACTTCATTTTGGCTATGTGAAACCTGTGAAAATTTTGCTGATGCTGATGATAATATTTTGAGAGAATTGACAGAATTGGAAAAAAATGAGATGAAAAAAGAACTTGAAAACTTTAAAGAAGATAATTCAAAATTTTCTAAAGAGAAAATGGTACGAAGAAAAGGCGTTAATTAACATAATAAAAAAAATTAGTAAAAAACCAGAACTTATTACAATTATTGATTTTTGAATATTATACATGTCTAAATTTGTAGAAATTGCTATTGGAATTACAGCTATTGTGGTTGGTATTGCTTTGATTGGTGGTTTGATTTAGAATTCTCTTTAATCCTGGATTTTTTAAATTAATAATATGAATATGATTATTCATAAATCTGTACATTCACATAAAATCAAAAACTATTCATCAATTTTATTTATTCAAAAAACCTGAAAATGACTCTGAAAATCACTTTATTTCAGAATCACAAATCTTTTCATGTGACATAATGTCGTAAATGACCTCGGTAAATCCCTCGATGACATAATCGCATTTTTGGCAGATGTATTTCATACATTTCATATGCATGCATTACTAATGAAATTTTTGTTTATGATGTTTAAAAATTTGTAAAAAATTATCACTAGAAAATTCTAAATCATTCATTTGGACTAGTAAATTTGAAGAAAACTATGCCATTAGATAAAATGCCCAATTCTGAAGAATTCATTCCAACTCATAAATCTGTAATTT
>ERZ1047985.2141-NODE-2141-length-12707-cov-8.529402_pt1 | contig 12707 bp, 10 predicted proteins | sample MGYA00383097_ERZ1047985 | MGnify/ENA primary metagenome ERZ1047985 (study PRJEB29581, sample SAMEA5548367) | metagenome | biome: marine; feature: coastal; material: water | depth 50 m | study: Short-term variability in the microbial, nano- and picoplankton...
GCTTTGTCAAAACGGCTGGCATTTATACGTACGTGGACATATGTCGCGCAGCGTAAAGGATGGGTCGATGACGAAATACATTGGCGTAATGAAACGCGCGTAGTAGAAGACCGCCTGTCAGATGCTTTACACGAAGCCCTGACAAAGAGATTTGTTGATCGGCGCACCTCGGTTTTGTTGCGCCGGTTGAAGCAGAAGGAGGCCCTTTTGGCCGAAGTAAATGAAAACGGAGATGTGACCGTCGAAGGAGAATTCGTCGGTCGTCTCGAAGGGTTCCGGTTCCGTCAAGATAAAGACGCATCGGGTCAAGAAGCGAAAACTTTGAAACAGGCAAGCCTTCAGGCTTTGGCGCCGCATTTCCATCTGCGCGCGGACCGTTTCTACAACGCTCCAGACACCGAGATCGACTATACCGATCAAGGCGGTCTGATGTGGGGCAACGAAGCGATTGGCAAGCTGGTCGCTGGTGACGAAGTCCTGAAACCCAAGATTGAGGTTTTTGTGGATGACGAAGCTGGTGCGGACGTAGCCCAAAAGGTTGAGCGTCGCTTGCAGCATTTTGTTGATCGCAAGATTGCAGCCCTGTTTGAACCTATGTTGGCGTTGTCGAAAGACGAAGAGCTGACGGGTCTTGCCCGTGGTTTTGCCTTCCAACTGGCCGAGGCGATGGGCATTATCCCACGCGCCAAGATTGCCAACGAAGTGAAAGAGCTTGATCAAGATGCCCGTGGCGCATTGCGCAAACATGGTGTGCGTTTCGGCCAGTTCACGATCTTTATGCCTCTGCTATTGAAGCCAGCGCCGACACGCCTGCGTTTGCTGCTTTGGTCTTTGTCACAAGGGCTTCAAGAGTTCCCCGAGGCCCCGCCGCCTGGTTTGGTGACGGTTCCGACGTCGCAAGGTCAGTCGCTCGATTTTTATGCGATGACGGGTTATCGCGCTGCTGGTCAACGCGCAATTCGCATCGACATGCTCGAACGTCTTGCAGACATGCTGCGGGTTGAAGACAGTCGTGGCGGCTTTGAAGCCAAAGCCGATATGCTTTCGATCACAGGCATGACGCTTGAGCAATTTGCCGACCTTATGGATGGCCTCGGCTACAAAGCAGAAAAAGGCGAACGCCCTAAGGTGAAGGCTGTGGTTGCACCGGCTGAGGCTGAAGTGACTGACGCTGAAGCCCCGACTGATGAGGCTGTTGAAGCCCCTGCAGAAGAGGCGGCCGCTGAACCTGTTCCGGAAGTAGAAGCGGTTGAAGCTGAGGCGGCGGAAGCCGAAGTTGTTGAGCCAGAAGTTGAAGTATTCTTCACCTTCACTTGGGGTCGCAAACCAGCCCGACAGGGAGGTGGCGGTAAGCCACAAGGTCAGCGTCCGCAAGGCAATAAGCCGCGTGGTAAAGGTAAGCCCAGACGTGACGGTGGCGGAAACCAAAAGTCCAAGCAATTCCAGGCGCGTCCGCCGAAAAAGGAAAAAGCTATCGACCCAGACAACCCGTTTGCAGCGGCGCTTATGGGGCTAAGGGACAAAAGCTAACGTGTCGGACCCGCGTCCTACTATGCGAATCGACAAATGGCTCTGGCAGGCTCGGTTTTTCAAAACCCGTAGCCTGTCAGCCAAGCTGGTGACGGGCGGCCATTGCCGCGTGAACAGCAACAAAATCTCAAAATCGGCATTCGCTGTTGGATCAGACGACGTTTTGACCTTTCCACAGGGCGATCGAATACGCGTAATTCGTATTCTTGCTATGGGTTCTCGCCGTGGTCCGGCAACCGAGGCGCAAACTTTATACGATGATTTGACTCCACCCGAGGAAGAAAGCCCGCCAAAGCCAGAACGGATAGGAAATCGGCGTCCAACCAAAAAGGATCGGCGGAAGTTGGACCTGATACGTCGCGATATGCTTGAATGATCTTCAATGTTGGATTAGGCAGCCGATAATCCAAGTTTAAAGGTGTCCGCATGACCTACGTCGTGATTGATAACTGCATTTCCTGTAAATACACCGACTGCGTCGAAGTCTGCCCAGTGGACTGCTTCTACGAAGGCGAAAACATGTTGGTCATTCACCCCGATGAGTGCATCGATTGCGGTGTTTGCGAACCTGAATGCCCTGCCGACGCGATCCGACCTGATACAGAACCGGAAATGGACAATTGGGTGGAATTTAACCGCAAGTATTCTGAGATGTGGCCAGTGATCCTTTCAAAGAAAGATCAGCTGCCCGAAGCAGAAGAGCGCGATGGCGAACCTGATAAAATTTCGAAGTACTTTTCGGAAAAACCGGGCGAGGGCGGCTGATTCGTACGGATCACGCCAATTTGTGGCTTTTCTTGCCCAACGCATTGAAAACCATATGAAACGTTCGAAATGGCAGGTTTAGTCTGCACCTTTTCCGTAAGCCCTTTTTGTGATATGGTGTCGTAGAAAATAAACCCAAAATGAACCGAAATCCCAAGGCACTTGCTATTGGGGGACGGTTTTTTTGGCGCTTAAATCCGAGGGGTACGGAGCGGGCGCCTAGATAAGGAATACTAAATGAGCAAATCAAAGAAGCCTGACTTCCGCCCGAATGAGTTCGTAGTCTATCCAGCGCATGGCGTTGGCAAGATCGTTTCGATCGAAGAGCAGGAAGTCGCTGGCATCAATCTTGAGCTATTCGTGATCGCGTTCGAAAAAGACAAGATGACCCTCCGTGTACCGACCAACAAAGCGGTCGAAATTGGAATGCGGTGTTTGTCGAGCCCTGATGTGATTGATCACGCTCTGCGTACGCTTAAGGGCAAGGCCAAAGTAAAGCGGGCCATGTGGTCGCGTCGTGCTCAGGAATACGAGCAGAAAATCAACTCGGGCGATTTGATCGCAATTGCTGAAGTCGTGCGTGACCTTCACCGCGGCGATGATCAGCGCGAGCAAAGCTATTCGGAGCGTCAGCTATACGAAGCAGCACTAGAACGCTTAACCCGCGAAGTTGCGGCTGTTGGTGGTGGCGATGAAGTCGCTGCGGCCCAGAAAATTGACGAAGTTCTTATGTCGCGTGCAGCTGCAGCAGCCTAAGAATTTTCAACAACCAAAATTTTAGGCCGCTCCTTTCGGGGCGGCTTTATTCGTTTTTGGTGCCTTTTTCGAATTGCTCTGTCAGCAAAACTTCGAGATCTTTTTGAAGTTGTTTCGAAAGCTCAATGTAGTCTTTGTTTTGGGATGATTTGACCCCAGGTTTCCACACCTTAGCGAGATCACGTATCGCGGCTCGGTCGTGATCATAGAAAATCTTTTCGGCTTTCGCGGCTTCAAATTCATTCAGCCCGATATTTTCAAGGACGTAGCGCCCAGCCCGTAGTGAGCTGTCAAATAGTTCACGAATAATGTCGTTTGCTCCAGCCTGATAGAGTTGGAAGACGGCGGTTCTGTCGCGTGCACGGGCAATGATATGCAAATCGGGCCGTTCTTTGCGGGCATATTCGACCAGCTTCAAGGCCGCCGAAGGGGAATCCAACGCCACCACCAGTGTGTTGGCCTTCATCAAACCTGCAGCGTGCAACAGTTCGTGTCGGGTGGGATCGCCGAAAAAGCCTTTAAACCCAAAGCGCCGCATTAGTTGGATCGTTTCCATGTTGTGATCCAGAACCACGGTTTCGTAGCCAGCGGATTGAACCAACCGATTGACGATTTGCCCGAACCGTCCAATACCAGCAATGATTACAGGGCCAGAATGATCAATGTGATCAGGCTCATGATGGTTCTGGTGCTCTGCGGATCGTTTCTCGACCCAGTCGTATAGGATGAATAGGGCTGGTGTGATTAGCATCGTCATAGCGATGACGATCAACAGGATCTCTGAAATCTCACCTGTCAGGACATGCTGTTGCTGCGAAAAGCTGACCAGAACAAAGCCAAACTCACCGGCTTGCGCCAATCCTAGGGTGAACAACCATTTGTCCCGACCCCTCATTTTGAACAAGAGGGCTAGGCCGAACAGAACGGTGCCTTTCAATAGGATCAACCCGACGGACAGACCGATGATTGTGAAGGGTGTGCTGAAAAACAATGCGAAGTTAATGCCCGCGCCGACCGTGATGAAGAACAAGCCGAGCAGTAAACCTTTGAAAGGCTCTAGATCGGATTCCAGTTCGTGGCGAAACTCACTGCTTGCCAGAACGACCCCCGCAAGAAACGTCCCCAGAGCAGGGGACAGACCTACAAGGCTCATTAGAAAGGCGATACCGACCACGATCATCAAAGCAAGGGCCGTGTACATTTCGCGAAGACGCGCAGCATGGATGAAGCGAAACAATGGGCGGCTTAGGTAAACGCCCGCAAGGATTACGCCCGCAACAACGCCAAGCGTGACCAAGGTCACCCCCCAACCAGGCAGACCTTCAACCAAAGAAAGCGAGGCGGAATGATCGCCGTCGTCCTCAATCGCAAAGGCAGCGACGGCTAAGAGTGGCAGGAACGCCAGAGTCGGAATAACGGCGATGTCTTGGGTCAACAAAACCGAGAACGTGTTTCGACCGCCTTGGGTCTGCATCAACCCCTTCTCGGTCAGGGTCTGCAGCACAATAGCAGTTGAGGACAAAGCGAGGATAAGGCCAATTGCAAGCGCGGATTTCAGATCAATCCCAATCGCTAAGGCGGCGCCCATCGTCGCGAGCGTCGTGAGTGTAATCTGAAGCCCGCCCAATCCAATAAGGCTGTGGCGCATGGCCCATAGCGCCTTTGGGTCTAGTTCAAGCCCAACAACGAAAAGCATCATGACAACGCCAAATTCTGCAAAATGGCGCAGGTCGTAAACCTCGGCCCCGACAAGTCCCAGAATGGGCCCAATGAAGATACCAGCGGCAAGGTATCCAAGCACCGACCCCAACCCTAGGCGAGATGAGATCGGAACGGCGATAACCGCAGCCGCTAAGAAAATGGTCGCTTGGTAGAAGAAACTTTCCATAGCGGTCCTTTAGATCGGCAAGGGTGAATCCGGTTTCACTTGATCCATAACGATTTGGCTTTGGATACGGGCAACAGCCGGATGAGGCAGAAGTGTATCGTGGATCAGCGCGTTAAGGGCTGGCAGGTCTTTGCAAAATACCCGCAGCAAATAGTCAGCGTCGCCGGTCAGCGTCCAGCCACTCACAACCTCGGGCGAGGTTTCCAATAGACGGGACAGACTTTTGGATTGCTCGGGTGTGTGCGAGACCATTTGAACCTGAACGAACGCTTGTATGCTTAGATCAACGCGCTTGGGGTCAATCCGGGCACGGTAATGTGAAATATAACCCTCGGCCTCTAGCCGTTGCCTGCGCCTGCCGGCTTGACTGGGGGAAAGGTTCAGGATGTCCCCTAACTCTTGCGCGGTCAGATGGGCATCAGTTTGCACCGCCGATAACAGGCGTTTGTCCATATCATCTATCATACGCGCGTTTTTAGCATGAATAGGGTGGATATAGAAGGATATACGCGCCGAACCGCGTTATTAGGCGGGTTGGTTGGCAAGCCTGGCTTTAGTTGCTGGGCATCCTCAGCACGACCGTTTGACCGTTTCGCACATACAGTACACGATCCTGATCAATGGCGGTAACTTGGCCACCGTTCAGGCGATCCCCGACCTCGATCTTTGTGTAGCGGCCACTCTGCAACCGCACCAACGCGCGACGGTCGCCAGACTCGCCATAGATACCGATAAGGTTAATGCCGCGTAAACTGATGGCATCCGTTTCGGTCGCACGTCCGGCAACGGTGTTATTAGATGGCGCGACGGCAGTGGTCGTCTGGGCCGCAACGGTCGCGCGTTCGGTGTTATAGACAATCTCGCCGATGTTGTTAGGGCGCAGACGCGGCATAGGCGTGCGATCAAGCGCGAGCGGGTTTACGATCTCTTCAGGCTCGGTCGCCAATGCAGCAATGGATGCCGGACGAAGCGGAGGCATGCCCGAAACGATGGATTCAGTCTCAACAGCAATCGGATCATCTGCGGCGACTTCGATGTTCGGCCGCAACACAGGGATCTTGCCTTGCAGCGCAGCGCGTTGGGCCGCTTGTAGATCCACAGTATCGGGACGTGGTGCCAGCGGCGGAAGCTTCGGCGGGATACCTTGGTAAATCGTGATACCGTCGGGTGTTACCGCGCCTTCGGGCGTCGCAGCGACAAGACCACGATCGTCACGCTCAAATCGGGTGCCCGGTGCTGGTGGGTTCGGTACAGCCGTCAGTGCCTTGTCCGACAACATTTCAGCTTCGGCAGTGATTGCAAAAGCGTCAGTTGCGAATACCACCGGATCAATGGTTGCGAGGAACAATGTACCCACACTCTCGCCCGATGGTGCGGCGGGTGCTTCAGGGGCCAAAGGCCAGATGCCAGTTGCAGCGTAGCGTGCGTCGCGGGCTTCAACGCTGAGAGAAGTCCATTCTGACGCCGCACGTTCAAGCAAATCAGCCGGTAGGACTTCTGTTACAATTTCCTCGGTTGCCGGTTCTTCGGCGACAGGTTCAACCTCAGGCTCGGCCGCTTCCACCAGAGGGGCTTCCTCGGTAACTGGACGAACGGGGGCCATTTCCGCGGCACTTGGTGCTTCGGTCAGGATTTCTGGTGCTTGCTCAATCGGCTCTGGCGGGGTCAGAACCTCAGTCTCAAGTGCAACTTCGTCTTCTGGCTGTGCTGGCGCTTGCTCTGGTGCGGTTGCCCCGTCATGCGCTGTGGTGTCAGCTATTGCTTCGACGGAGGTGTTATCATCGATTTCAGGGGTACTGGTCGTATCCCCAAGTTCGGTTGTTGCATCTACAGGAGGGAGATCGACGACCGGTTCAGTTTCGATAATTTCGGCGACTTGCGCAGGCTCTTCTTCAATTTGCGTCTCAACATCGCTCTCGGGCGTAACTTCTGTTTCCACGACCTCAGGCGTTGGCAGAAGCTCCACGGGTGTGGGTTCGGCCGTGTCGACGTCATCAGCTTCTACAACTGTGATTTCGTCAGCAACTGGTACGGTTTGTTCAACTTCTGCAACAAGCGGTTCTGACGGTGAGGTGAAATACCTCAACCCAAAATACGATCCACCAATCAGCAAGATTACCGCGAGGACAATCGCGCCAATCCAAAGTGGATTCCAAGCCGCTGCTGGGCGGTCACGTTCCCCACGATTGCCAAAAATCTCAAGCTTGTCAGCTTCGCTTTCGACTTCATCGTATAGGGGTTGCTTAATCGGCGCAGCCATGGTTGCGGGCACCCAAGCCGCCGCTTCCTGTTCTTCCTCAAACTCTGAAAAATCGCCAACGTCGTCGTCAACTTCGGTGTCGTCGGTCTTCATCCAGCTTGGGGGTTCGTGAGCTTCCTCAACGGCGCCCTTTTTGCCAGATTTTAGCCATCCGACTTTTGAGGGCTCAACGGATTCATCCATCGACAACGGTGCGTTTCGTTCGGCGGCACCAGCCCAGCTGGGAAATGAGCGGTCTTCAACGTCGCTGTCCCGTTCCGCCCCGATGCCAATAGCTGGGGCAGGGCGAACGGCTGGCTCCATGCCACCCAATATCGATGTAGACGTTGCAGGGCCAAGCATTGGAAAACTTGCCGTGTCCAAATCTTTGTCACGATCCGCAACTAACGGTGCGATGAGTGGAGATTTGGTTTCGGTCGTTTCGTCTGTTGACGGGTCGTCCTTTGTGTCCAACGGTTCTTCGGTCGCAGAAACATCCGGCTCGGCTTGCACTGTTTTGGTTTCTTCGGATTTTTCTTCCAGCGCTTCTAGATCATCGATGGCCTCGGTCATCGGCGCTTCGGTCGGAATAGCCAGAATCACTTTGTCGACTTCGGCTTCGATACTATCAGCGACTTCTTCGATTGCGGCTACGCTGCTGCAGCTGCCAAAAAACGGCTCAACCGAAAACAGAGCGTCGTCAGGTGCTGCTACGAAACTGACGGGGTTAAAGCCGTGTTGGACGATAAAGCTTTCAGCCTCGGACAGGGTGTCGCGTGAAACTGCGGCGACGTTCATGCCGTCGTCGCCTTCTTCCCAATCATAGACCAAGTCGTCGATTAGATAGGGGGTTGCGCGTTCAAGGGCTTCTTTTATTGCGTCTTCGCGTTGATCATCTTCAACATTTGGCAGTGTCAGGTATTTGATCTGGTCGTGTGGAAGAACAATTTTAGACGAGAATTCTGTGACAGACAGGGTTTCGGCCTGCTTGCGCAGAACTTCAAGCTTTGCCGACAACTCATCATCAAGCAAGCTGACGTGCCCGAGCTCGGCCCAGCCGTCGGGGGTGCGATGCGCAAGTTTTATGCCTTCATGCGAAAGCAAAAGTGCGAAATTAGAAATCATTCACAGGCACCCTGAATCCGGGGGAGTCCGGATTAAACTCAAAAGGCTTTCAGAGGTTTTACAGCAGGTTTTTGCCAAGGCAAAGGGCTAGCTGGCGCCTATCTTGTATTGGATGGAAATGTCGCGGAAACTTGCCTAAACTCCCAAAAGTGAGGACCTTCTATGCGTCTGATTTCATTAGTATTATTTATTTTCCTGTTGCCAATGGGCTTTGTTCAGGCAGGAACGATAACTGTAACGGGTCAAGGATCGGTCTCGGCTGAGCCGGATATGGCTACAATTTCGATGGGTGTGGGCCACAATGCCAAGACCGCACAAGAGGCGATGGATGTTGTTGGGCAAAAGATAAACGCGATGTTGGTTTCTCTGAAAGAATCAGGAGTCGAAGCTAAGGACGTTCAAACCAGCCAAATTTCTCTTTATCCAATGTGGAGTGATCCTGAACGAAACAATCAAACCAACGTGATTGGTTTTTCCAGCAATGTTACGCTGAGCGTCATTTTGCGTGATCTCGACATGGTAGGCACTGTCTTGGCCGAAGTCGTGCGTGTTGGCGGAAATAATTTCCACGGTGTCAATTTGGGGCTTCAAGACACGTCAGGTCTTGAGGCTGACGCGCGAGCGTTGGCGGTCAAGGACGCGCTGGCAAAGGCCGGACAATTGGCAGATGCCGCAGGTGTCGATATCTTAGGCATAGTGTCGATCTCAGAGGGTGGGTCCCAATCATTCCCATCCGCGCGCATGGCCGAATATGCGATGGCGTCCGATGCGATGCAGGTTGCACGCGGCGAGACATCCGTGAACCAGACCGTGACTGTTATCGTTGAAATAGAATGAAAAAAGCCCCCGCCGAAATGTCAGGGGCTTCCATCAAATCAATGTTTAGCCGTGCGCGATGTTCAGCGCCCGATCAAGATCACGCATCAGATCATCTGCATCTTCGATACCAATCGAAATACGCACAACCTCAGGGCTGGCACCGGCTGCGACTTGCTGCTCGGTGGTCAATTGACGGTGCGTTGTCGATGCCGAGTGAATGACCAACGATCGTGTGTCACCTAGGTTGGCGACATGGCTGAACAATTCCAACGAGTCGACGAATTTAACACACGCATCATAACCGCCCTTAAGGGCGACCGTGAACAATGCGCCAGCACCTTTAGGACAAATGCGACCTTCAAGCTCTTTATAAGGTGAGCTGTCGAGGCCAGCGTAGGTAACACCGGCGACTTTGTCGTGACCTTCAAGCCAGTTGGCAATTGTCTTGGTGTTTGCAACATGGCGATCCATACGCAGGCTAAGTGTCTCGATACCCATCAACGTGTAATGCGCCGCTTGTGGGTTTAGCGTCATACCAAGATCACGCAGGCCAATGGCGATGCTGTGGAAGGTAAAGGCCAAGGGTCCAAACGTCTCGGCGAAGATCAGACCGTGGTAGGCTGGCTCTGGCGCACTCATTGATGGGAATTTGCCCGAGGCAGTCCAATCAAAGTTGCCGCTATCGACGACAACGCCGCCGGTGACTGTACCGTTACCGGTTAGATATTTGGTCATCGAGTGGACGACCAGCGTCGCTCCATGTTCAATCGGACGACACAGGTAGGGCGTTGCGGTCGTGTTATCGACGATCAGTGGCAGGCCGACTTTGTTGGCGACAGCTGCAATCGCATCAAGATCTGAAATGACCCCACCTGGGTTCGCGATGGTTTCACAGAAAATCGCGCGCGTGTCGTCGTCGACGGCGGCCTCAACAGCGGCGGCATCGTCAAAATCAACGAATTTCGCCGACCAACCGAAACGCTTTATCGTCTGGCTAAATTGAGTGATCGATCCACCATAAAGGCGCGTTGAAACAACCACGTTGTTACCAGGCTGCATCAGCGGGAATAGCGCCATAATTTGCGCTGCGTGACCAGATGAACAACATACCGCGCCAACACCACCTTCGAGGGTCGCGATGCGTTCTTGCAAAGCTGCGACGGTTGGGTTGGTCAGGCGGGAATAAATGTATCCCACTTCCTGTAGGTTAAAGAGAGCTGCCGCATGCTCGGCGTCGCGGAAGACATACGCAGTTGTCTGATAAATCGGAACCTGACGGGCACCTGTTGCCGGATCGGGGCGGGCGCCTGCGTGCACTTGCAGGGTATCAAAGCCGTAGGAAGGGGTATCGTTCATATTATTCTCCTAAAATATCTGGGTCTTTATGCCGAGCAAAGCCGAGAATTGACAGACTCTTTTGAAGCCAATGCACTCGCTAATTGCGCGATGGCGTTTGCAATAGCCGGATTCGATTGGCGCTAGACGGGTCTATGATTCGGGATTATCGATATCGATAGGTTGCCCAATAATTACAACTTTGCGAATTTTGGCTACCGACTGGGTAGGTCGCCTCCGTGAGTGGTGGGATGGCCAAAATGTCCGAGCGGTATATTTTAGCACCAAAGCAATTATGGCGGGCACGTTGCGGCGTGCTCGCCGATTTAATCTTAGACCGATATCAAGTGATCTCTTATGGCTATTGCGACCGCTTGTTCACGAGTTACAGCGCCCAGTTTTTTTCGTGCCGAAATTAGATGGGCGCGAACGGTTACTTCGGCTACTCCGAGTTTTTGGGCTATTCGGGCGTTCAGAAAACCATGAGCCAATAGAGACAACACCTCTTGTTCTCTTGGGCTAAGAGGTGCCTGCTTAATGAAATGCACATCTTCAGAGCTTTCATCATAGGGCGAGCCAATAAATGCGCTGATCACGGCTGCTACTCGGTTGAATTGATTTACTAATTCTGGGTCGTCTTGATGTGCACCTGATGTATCGCATACCATGCTTGTCGCAATGCGGTTGCCAGTAATTCGAGATGTTTGCGCACCCGCCAAAAATGACCTGTACCCAAAGTCGTAAAGATCACCATCAAGCTGAAGAGCGTTAGAGCTGGCAAAAGGATCACTTATGCGATTGCCTGTGTTGAAGTTGAAAGTTTCGTATGAACCCATGCAATGATCGAGAACAGCGTCACAAGCATAGTATTCTTGGCTCATGTATTGGGACATCCAATCGTCTGACATAGTGCTAGAAAGCCATTTTGCAGCGCCGGATGAATCATCGATTTCAGCAATGTTCAGTGCAACTCCCCCGAGGTTTTCGGTTGCCTTGTTTGCTGCTTTCCATCGTTCTTCGAACGTTTGGCCGGATATGAACCCGTCGATGAGGTCAGTCAAAATGTTTAGTTCAGACATTGCGATCCTTTCAACGATACGTTGATTGGATCAGATTAACCGCAAATACGAGTTTGTTAATAATGTTAAATATTGACAGGACGGGGCTACCGCATCCACATCCCAGCTTTTTTGATCTTCTGCCGGATGTTCTGTTCTCTTGGCGGCAAGTCATCTCGATCAAAAATATTGCGCACTTTGTCACCACGGCCTTGATAAATCATCCGCAAAAACGGTTCATATTGTTTGAGGATTTTTTTAACAGGATTTGGGGCGGCGAGGGCTTCAAGCAACGCGACGGTTTCATCTGGTTCTCGTGCATAAAGCAAAGGCAGCAGTCGATAGTGGCAACTTGTTTCCCCGTCGAGGTAACCAGTTTTAAGAGCGCCAATTCCACCGCCGAGTTTGTGGATGACTAAGGGCAGGGCGATTTGGTCTAGCCATGGGTTCAGCTTTTGGCAAACTATTTCCTTTGGTGGGTCCTTGCGAATTGAAACCGCGTATTTTTCGAACAAAGTGCCGAACTTTTCGGGGCAGGAATAGTAGAACCAACCTGCGTTATAATATGGGTAGCGCATCCAGAATTCTGCGGGTTGCGTTGGGTCCAATGCCTCTTCAACGTCCATCCCGAATTTGTCATAAAGCGACGCCCAAATCTCGTGATAACCGGGACCATAGAGTTCAATCGTTGGCCAAGTTCCTTCACGTTTTAGGCTGGCGCTTGGCTTTGAGAAATCAAATGGCACCTCAGACAGATCGCCGGTGATCAACGTGTCAGTGTCAAAGAAAATAAACGGCTCGTTGGGGGGCAGAACGCGCAGCGCTTCGATCTTATTGCCGTTGGGATATTCCTGCCCGAAATGTCTTGATTCAAACGTAACTAGTTTAGCACCCGTCGCCTCAAGCAAGGCACGAATATCACGATCCTTCACCCGAGGATCCCGTTTCCAAAGTGAGCCCATCCGTGGTTCGGCAATGTATAGTCGTTCGGCAAAGTCAGGCGAGCTAACACCAAGCGACAGGGCAAACAGGATTGCCTCATAACTGAGGCGACCTTCTTGCGCGACGATAAGAATGTTGGGTTTGGGGGCCATGTTTTGCCGACAGTTTCATTCGTTGCCAAATCCTATGCCATCCGATCAGATTTGGCACCAGCATATTGAAGTATTTTAGCGTTAAAGTTGAATGAGCG
>ERZ1047985.2147-NODE-2147-length-12685-cov-5.131433_pt1 | contig 12685 bp, 10 predicted proteins | sample MGYA00383097_ERZ1047985 | MGnify/ENA primary metagenome ERZ1047985 (study PRJEB29581, sample SAMEA5548367) | metagenome | biome: marine; feature: coastal; material: water | depth 50 m | study: Short-term variability in the microbial, nano- and picoplankton...
TGCAAAGAAGCTACCCAATAAAACCCCCGCGACCATGCCCGGCCCGAACCCTGCTGTGATTGCGCTGGATGCAATCGCCCAAAAAAGCAGCTCTGACCATGGTAACGTAAAGGCAAAAGATTGCGCCGGAAGCGGATCAAATGGATCATTCAAAAGCACCGAAGTGCCCGCCCACCCGATCGGCACCAACAGCCCTAATCCAATCGCGGCAACGAAGACAGATTTGGATGGAAAATTTGAGATCAGCCAGAACGTAGCCGCGCCACACAGCATTAAAGCCCAGAAAATCGGCCCGCCGGGTAGATCCCCCAGCGAGGTGACCGATAGATCAATCTGTATTGCGCCAATCAATACCCGCAGTGGGGCAAGAACACCCTTCAATGTAGCATGCGCCGTAATAGCAAAAATAAGGAGAACGAAGAGGCTGCGTAAATTGCCGGTGCCCAGCAGGATGGTCGCACGCGACACGCATCCGCGGGTCAAAACCATGCCGATCCCAAACAGTCCCCCGCCCAGAAAAAGCGCTAAAATAGGTAGGTTAGGGGCAAATAAACGATGCTCTGACAGCTCAATAAACCCGGCATATTCCAAGGCTAAATTGCCCAAAACCGCGGCTATAAACGCGGTTGCCCAAACTGACTTAGCAGCCATGCCCTGCGCGCTCTCCCCCGTCACCGCCTGACGTAAGCAAAACCGAGTTAACAATGCCAAAGCACCAAATAAAACGCCCAATACACCTCCAAATAGCGGGTATAAGGCCTGAGCTTCAAACGGAATATCGTACAGGTCAAATAACATAATCGATCTCAAAAAATAGCGTTAACGCTGCTATAAAGTTCTTTTAAATAGAAAATCAAACGAACTTTTTGAGAAAATATTTTGAAAAATTAACATATTTAGGAATTATATTCTAAAATTTAAAAATCATATTGGATTTTTCCAGCCTCTAAGCGAAATGCTGGATTATACGTCTTTTATTCAAATTCCATTTGCTCATACACAAATCCGGCGTTGCGCCGGGCCAGTTCTTCGAATGTATCAAGATGCGCATAGGGGCTTTGGTCAATATAATACGCTTGCTCTAACTCGCCGCCCTCCTCGATCAGATCACCGATTTTACGGCGTAAAAATGCCAGATAATCACGCGTGTATCGCCGGACTTGGGGCATCACGGTTGGGTGCCCATGGCCGGGAATGATATGCGTTGCGCCCAAAGGTTCAAATGCGGTATCCCAAGTTTCGATCCAATCGGCCGCGTTTGTATGGGGAAAAATCGGCAACATGCGTTCGTGAAAGGCCATATCGCCTGCAATCACCAGATTTTGCTTGGGTAACCATACTACGATATCCCCCGGACTATGCGCCGGGCCCAAATATAAGACTTCAATCTCAAACGCACCCAGCGTGAGCGTGTAGGTATCGCTAAAGGTTTGGGTGGGCCTTTGCAGCCGCGTGCCTTCGGCGTTTTCGCGATTATATCCGCGCATGGTTTCCAAAATTGAAAAGCCAAGATCGGCAAATTCGGCATCTGCATCCTCATGCGCCAAAACCTTAATACCTTGATCGACCCAATAGGAATTCCCCAACATCGCATGGCCTTGGCCGTTTTCATTTATAACCAAAATCACCGGTTGGCGGGTGCGCTGTTTGATTTCCTCATGCAGCGCCTGCGCCAAAAGATAAGAGGCTCCGGCATTGATGACCACCACGCCGTCGCCCGTAATGATAAAAGACAGGTTATTGTTATGGCCGGAATTTTCATATGTGGGCGGGGCGGTTGCCCCGATGGCAGAAAACACCTGTGGAAAAAACTCAATTGGTTTTTGGTATAAAGGCGATTGCGGATATTGATCTGCAATATCTTCACTGGCTGTTCCAAGCGTGGCGCTGAGACAGCTTATAAAAACCCCCAATGCATAGATGGGTAACTTTAAATACTGAGCGTTTCTGAGCATTCTGTTTTCTTTTCGGTGTTCCGTTCAGCCGGTATTTTTTGACCGGTATGGGGTGAATCAATTTGATGGCGCCAAACGGTTTTAACGTTTGTCTGGTTTTGGGCGGTGGTCGGTACTGACCCTATAATTCCTTTTCATTTTTATAGCATGACAACTGGTAAGCAACAATAAATTCAAACATTTGAATTTATTGTTGCGTTTTGAACAAGCTTCCGTCAAGATCTGAGGAAATTGGTTCAAAATACAAGCGTTCGGCGCCGAATCGCGTGTATATTTGACAGGTTAAGATGATGTGGAGGTGCCTATTTTGAAGTTTACACCCAATCCCCAATCCCGGCGGGCATTTTTGCGTGGAAGCGCCGCAACAATGGCCGGCATCGTAACGGCCCAAGCGGCCAGCGGAACCCAGGCTGATCCTCTTATCACCGAGGTTCAAGACTGGGCATCAGTCACCGGTGATGGGGTGGATGCCACGCCCTATGGGCTGCCAATTAAATTTGAAAGCGATGTGGTGCGGCGCAGCGTGCCTTGGCTGACCGCAAGTCCGATTTCTTCGATAAATTTCACGCCGATTCATGCCCTTGATGGCACGATTACGCCCCAGGGCTGCGCTTTTGAGCGCCATCATTCCGGCGCCATAGAGCTCAGCAAAAGTGATTACCGTTTGATGGTAAACGGCTTGGTCGATCAGCCTTTGGTGTTTTCCTATGCCGATCTTGAACGCTTGCCGCGCGAAAACCATGTGTATTTTTGCGAATGTGCGGCCAATACTGGAATGGAATGGGCGGGCGCGCAATTAAACGGTGTTCAGTTCACTCACGGTATGATCCATAATATGGAATATACCGGCGTGTCTTTGCGCAGCGTGTTACAAGAAGCCGGATTAGCCGCGGCGGGCGATCTGCAAGATAAATGGGTATATGTTGAAGGCGCTGATGCCTCTTCCAACGGCCGCTCGATTCCTATGGAAAAAGCGCTTGATGATGTGCTGGTGGCGTTTAAGGCCAATGGTGAAGCTCTGCGCAAAGAGCATGGCTATCCTGTACGCGTGGTGGTTCCCGGATGGGAAGGCAATATGTGGGTGAAATGGTTGCGCCGCATCGAGGTGATGGATGGGCCCGTGGAAAGCCGTGAAGAAACTTCGAAATATACCGATGTTTTAGAAGATGGCACGGCTCGAAAATGGACCTGGGTTATGGATGCAAAATCGGTGATTACTTCCCCCAGCCCGCAAGCGCCAATACAGCATGGTCCAGGAGCTTTGGTGATCACAGGTTTGGCCTGGTCAGGTCACGGGTCCATCAAAAGAGTTGATATTTCTAAAGATGGCGGGCGCAACTGGGAAACAGCGCGACTGTCCAATCACGAAAGCAACAAAGCGTTAGCGCGGTTTTACCTTGAGATGGATTGGCAAGGTGAAGAAATGTTGCTGCAGGCCCGCGCAATGGATGAAACGGGCTATGTGCAACCCAGCAAACAACAGTTGCGCGAATTGCGCGGTGAAAATTCCGTGTACCATAATAATTGCATTCAAACCTGGCATGTCAAACCAACCGGAGAGGTCGAAAATGTTGAAGTGTCTTAAACTTTTTTGGGCCGCAGCTGTTCTTGTTCTTCCTGTAACTGTTTTTGCTGGCGACAAGCTGGGCTTGGGGCGCGCAGCGCTGCCAGAAGAGATCGCGGCTTGGGATGTTGATATTCGCCCCAATGGCGCGGGGCTTCCCGCCGGCAGCGGGGATGCGCTTTATGGCGAGGAGGTATTTGCCGATAAATGCGCTTCGTGTCATGGCGATTTTGCGGAGGGCGTGGATAATTGGCCGGTTTTGGCAGGTGGATTTGGAACGCTTGGCGATAAAGATCCGGTGAAAACGGTTGGATCTTATTGGCCTTATCTGTCAACCGTTTGGGATTATGTAAACCGTTCAATGCCGTTTGGCGAAGCGCAAAGCCTGTCAGCAGATGAGGTTTATGCGATTGTTGCCTATATGCTTTACTCCAATGATTTGGTGGATGAAGATTTTGTATTGAGCGATACTAATTTTGCCGAGTTTGAAATGCATAATGCGCGTGGATTTGTGGTTGATGATCGCCCTGAAACGGAATACGCGCTGTGGCGCGCCGAGCCCTGTATGCAAGATTGTAAAGACAGGGTTGAGATTACGATGCGGGCATCGATCCTTGATGTAACGCCGGATGAAACCGCAGCAGAAAGGCCTGAAAAGTCCGAGGCCGCTGAAGTGGCAGCTGCCGCACCAGCAGCAGAAAAGGAAGCCGTTGTTTCGCCGGCTGTGGTGGATGAAGCCGCCGCTTCGCCAGAGCTGGTTGCCGCGGGTAAGAAAGTCTTTCGTAAATGCAAAGCCTGCCATCAAGTTGGACCCAAAGCAAAAAGCCGCTCAGGCCCGCATTTGAATAATATTCTGGGCCGCGGAATTGGTACAATTGACGGGTTTCGATATTCAAAGGCATTTAAAAAAGCCGCAGAAGCCGGTCAGGTTTGGGACATGGCGCAATTGGTAAGCTTTTTGGCCAACCCGAAAAAATCAATAAAGGGCACCAAAATGTCTTTTTCCGGCCTCAAAAAGGAAAAGGATATTGATGCGATCATTGCCTATTTGAACGCCGAGGGAGCATAGCTGTGCAGCAAATTTTGGGGGTGGTTTTTAGCATTTCTCTAAGCATCTTTGGCACGTCCCTAGCTTTTGCCAACGGCGATCTTGCGCAAGGCGCTGCGCTGTTTAAAAAGAAATGCGCCTCCTGTCATGCATTATCAGAGGAGGCACGCGCGCTTTCTGGCCCGCATTTGGCCGCAATTGTGGATGCAAGGGCGGGGCAGGTAGAGGGGTTTAAATATTCAAAAGCTCTGCAACAGGCGGCAACGGCCGGTTTAACATGGTCGCCGGCGCAGCTGGATCAGTTTCTGACGCATCCAAAAGCCTTTTTGAAACACACAAAGATGAATTTCATCGGCTTGAAGGTTGCCGCTGATCGCCACAATTTGATCGCCTTCCTTGCGCAAACAGATAAGGCCGGGACCAACGGATTGGCAAAAGCGAGTTTTGATGTTCCTGAAGAATTATTAGCGCTTGAGGGCGATTTGGAGTATGGTGAATATCTCTCTAGCGAATGCATGACCTGCCACCAAAGGTCAGGGCAGGACATGACCATTCCAACTATAATGAACAAGCCCGCTCATGAGCTTGTGACGGCCCTTTTTGCTTATCGCGAAGGGTATCGTGAGAACCAGGCCATGCAATTGATCGCAAAACGGCTCACAGATGAAGAGATCGCGGCATTGGCGCATTACTTCGAGACTTTAAAGAACTGAAAACTATAAACCAAAGGGAGAATAAAATGTCATTAACCAGAAGAGGTTTTATTGGTAATTCAGCGGCGGCAGCTGCCCTTCTTTCTGCACCCAGTTTGTACGCGGGCGGCCATGCAAAGCCACGTGTGGTCGTGGTGGGCGGCGGAGCTGGCGGGGCCACCGCAGCGCGTTATATTGCAAAAGATAGCAAAGGCGCAATTGATGTGACCTTGGTTGAGCCAACTCGCACCTATTACACCTGCTTTTTCTCGAACCTTTATTTAGGCGGGGTAAAGGAGTTTGACGATATCGGCCATACATATGGTAAGCTTGCTGCCAGTGGCATCAACGTCGTGCATGATTGGGCCATTGGCGTTGATCGTGATAAAAAAATGGTAAGCTTGGCGGGTGGATCCGCGCTGCCTTATGACAAACTTATCTTGTCGCCCGGGATCGATTTTGTAGAGGGCGCGGTTGAGGGCTGGGATCTATCTTCGCAGAATGCGATGCCGCATGCGTATAAGGCCGGATCCCAAAGCGAGCTTCTAAAGGCGCAAATTATGGCGATGCCGCAGGGCGGCACCTATGCGATGGTGGCCCCTCCCAACCCCTACAGATGCCCTCCTGGACCCTATGAGCGGGTCTCTATGGTGGCACATTATCTTTCACAGTATAACACCACAGCAAAGATTATCGTTGCAGATCCAAAGCCGAAATTTTCAAAAATGGCGTTATTTCAAGAAGGTTGGAATGCCCATTATGCCGGAATGATTGATTGGATCGGATCTGAATTTGGGGGCGAAAATGTTGCGGTGGATCCAAGTGCCATGACGATATCGATTGATGGTGAAAGCATCAATGTGGATGCCTGCAATGTCATTCCAGCGATGAAAGCTGGACGGATTGCTGCCTTGGCCGGCGTTACGGATGGCAATTGGGCGCCGGTAAACGCAGCTGATATGTCAACCAAAGCTGATGCGGATGTCTATGTTTTGGGGGATGCATCCCAACAAGGAGATATGCCCAAATCCGGTTTCTCGGCCAATAGCCAAGCGAAAGTCTGCGCCAATGCGGTGCGCGGCGCGTTGACCGGCTCAAAAATATTCCCGGCGAAATTTGCCAATACCTGCTGGTCGCTGATCAATGCAGATGATGGGGTGAAGGTGGGAGCGACCTATAAGGCGACGGATGAAAAAATCGCAAAAGTGGATGGCTTTATCTCAAAAACGGGTGAAACGGCGGACATTCGCAAGCAAACCTATCTGGAATCCGAAGATTGGTATACGGGGATCACATCCGATATGTTTGGCTGAACCTCCCAGCATCAAAAACCACTTTTTTGATGTTTACAGCCATGTTTTGCGCAGGAGTTTCCTGCGCAAAACAGATGTTTTCCTAAGCACTTATCTGTTTTTACAGCCCCTACAGGATCCGTTTAGGCCTTGATAAACCAAAAGGCGCCCCAACCTGTGTTCTGTAAAAATATACGCGCGTGATATCCGCTTAGACCGGGCGCGACGATTGAATCCGCGTGCTAATTGGCACAGAGCTTTGCTTAGAAAAGTTTTTGCATCGCCGCGTTTGATCGTTATTGCAGAGTGGTGCTAGGTTTACGATTGCTGATTTTATCTTGCTTATAAGCTTTTCCAATCATCAAAAAACGTTGAAACCAGTCAAAGCCCTAATGGGAATATGGGTTGCATAAAGGCGCGCTGATGTCTGTTTCGTTACTGGCTGGTTGGCGTCTCTGCCTCGCGCAACAGCCAAGCAAAAAACAACGTCGCCAATACGGCTGCGATCAGTTGGGCTGCAATGAAAGCTGGTATGTCAGAGGGTGTAATTCCGGCAAAACTATCCGAAAATCCTCTTGCTATGGTCACCGCAGGGTTTGCAAAGGATGTCGAGGAGGTAAACCAATAGGCTGCGGTGATATAAAGCCCGACCGACATGGCAAGTGCAGCGGGGCGGAGCGTTACGCAAATGAGGATTGTGCCAATCAAGCCGAAGGTGGCGATGAATTCACCGATCCATTGGCCAAGCCCGCTGCGCATGGTTGTAGAGGGGTCAATCAAGGGATGATCAAACATCATATGCGCGGCAAAAACACCCAAAATTCCGCCAAAGATCTGGGCGCATATGTAAAACAACGCCTCTTGCCTTTTCATCTCACCGCGCAACCAAAAGCAAAGCGTAACCGCGGGGTTGAATTGGGCACCTGAAATAGGCCCAAAAACAGTGATCAAAACCACGAGGATCGCTCCTGTGGGAATGGTGTTTCCCAGTAAGGCCAGCGCTAAGTTTCCATCTGCCAGACGCTCTGCCATAATGCCCGAGCCGATGACAGTTGCCAGAAGTGAAAATGTGCCCAACCCCTCTGCCGCAAGCCGTCTTGATGGTGTCATCATTTTCTCCTGTTAACGTCGGGGCTCTGCTGAGCAGATAAAGAGTGTTTGAAATTACTTTTCTGAATAGGCTTAGGTTTGGCCCGCCATTTTAGAATGTAATGAAATAAACCATTAAGAAAAAGCTAGATTTTGATTTTATTATCCTTGGGGCTGGACCTGCAGGCTGCGTTCTTGCCAATGAATTGAGCGCTGATTCCACCTGTCTGGTTTTGTTGTTTGAGGCCGGCCCGCTTGATAAAAAACTTTTCATTCATATGCCCGCAGGCGTTTATCGCGTGTTGCGAGAGCGTCGGCTGAATTGGAATTAACTTAGCGTAAATAAAATCCCCCTGCATGAGCGCTCTATATAAACGCCGCGTGGGCGCGTTGTCGGCGGTTCGTCTTCTATAAATTCGGTGGTCAATATGCGGGGGCATCGTTTTGACTATGATGGATGGACGGAAGATTTTGACCTTCCTGAGCGGCGGTTCGATAAATGTTTGCCTTATTTTATTCAGGGAGAAAATTATAAATCAGCGCGCAATCCATGGCGTGGCAATGCAGGTAGGCTTACTTTAACACACGCCTGTTCTTCTGCTCCTTTGTTTGATGTATTTTTAGAGGCCGGAAGGCAATCAGGGCAGTAACGCTCTGGGTTTTAAACGGCTTAATACATCCGCTTTGGCGCGACCATATTACGCTCATGTAGCGGCCAGAACCTCTGGGTTTAAGGGCGGCTCACCCTCGGGTAAAGAACGGCAATTCTTAGGCATAGGCGTCTAGGCTAGATTTGATTTTTTATATAGGGTTTTGTCATTTGCTTCCTTTATCATGCGCGACGCAGAGCGTGGATTGGCGATGTAAAGGCTTACCAATGCAGAATGAACTTGCTCTAGGGTTTAGCATTGATTTTAACAAAGGGTTTTATCTGGATGTACGAATGGTTTTTGCAAGCTGTAAAATCTGACAGATCAAGTTAAAGCGGTGTCTCTGGAGGGCAGAGCGTTTCCAAACAGCGGCGAAATTCAGGATCAAGAGGCAGTGGAGCGCCGCTTTCAGACTCAACTTGTACCTGCGCAAAAAAACCTTCTGCAAAGGCGGTTTGTCGCTGATTTCGAAACAAACCAACCTCATAACGCCACGAAGAGGTGCCGATATGACCCACACGAATGCCCGCATGGATAAGATCGGGAAATCCAGCCTCATCGTGATAGATGCACCCGCTTTCCACGACCAAGAAGCGCGTTTTTGCCCCTGACATATCAAACACCGCTTGCTCAAGTTGCCAATGTGTTACGGCCGTGTCGATTAAGGAATAATGGATCACATTATTCATATGGCCATATTGATCATTATCCATCCAGCGCGTGGGAAGTTGGTAAAAAGCTGGATAGGCGCTTCGAGCTGCAGGGGGTGTACGCGGCATTTTCATCTCGTCGTTTGTTCTGGCTAAGGCGCAGTCTGGCGCAGATTGAGCCAGAAGAAAAGGGCAGCAAACGCGGCGTTAACTGTGCAATATTGACCTTATTGCGCGAAGCGCATTACTCTGCTTGAGTCAAAAAGCTTGAAGAGATTTATATGCAGATAAACAACAAGACAATCGCTGTGGTGACAGGGGGCGCGTCTGGCCTGGGCGCGGCGTCGGCGCGGGCTTTGGCGAAGGCCGGTGCGCAGGTCACAATTTTTGACATGGATGCGGCGCAGGGCGAGGCCGCCGCCGCAGAGGTTTCTGGTCAGTTCCAGCGGGTGGATGTATCAGATGCGGCGCAGGTGGCAGGGGCTATTACCGCGCTGGAGGCGCGCGCGGGCGGCTTGCATATTCTGGTAAATTGCGCTGGAATTGGCCCCGCGGCGAAAACTGTTTCGCGCGGCGTGGCGCATGATCCAGCGCTGTTTGCAAAGGTGATCGGGGTAAATTTGACCGGCTCGTTCAATTGCGCATCGCAGGCCGCTGCTCTGATGACAAAAACGGCGCCTGTCACTGATGATGGAGGTCGCGGCGTTATCATCAACACCGCTTCGGCGGCCGCGTATGACGGGCAAATCGGGCAAGTTGCCTATGCGTCTTCTAAAGGCGGTATTGTGGGGATGACCTTGCCCATGGCCCGTGACCTTGCGGCCAGCGGAATCCGCGTTTGTGCCATTGCGCCCGGCCTCTTTCTGACCCCTTTGTTACAGGGCTTACCAGAAGAGGTTCAAGAGTCTTTAGGTCAACAAGTGCCGTTTCCCTCGCGTTTGGGCGCACCGGAAGAATATGCCAGCCTTGTCGGCCACATTGTTGAGAATGACATGTTGAATGGTGAGGTGATCCGCCTTGATGGCGCAATCAGAATGGCGCCTCGCTAAACCGTCTAGCGGTTTCTAATCACTTGAAACACCGCCGAGGCCGCCCATCCTGCGAAAATCGCAATCGCCAAGGACATCAGCCCGTATAGCAGGGGTTGCTCGCGCGACAGCGAGAATAAAAACTGTTCTAAACCCACTTTGCGCACGTCAATCGTGGTGGATAATTGATCGACAACAGCGCCATCGCGCGTGATAAAAATGCGCGTGCTATAATCGCCCTCAGTGAGGTTAGCGGGCATATTGATTGAGGTCCGAAACAAGGTTTGTTGATCTATTGACACAGAGCCTTCCTGCAATGTGTAGAGGCCGTTGGCCTCTCGAATACGGATCACGGCATCTGTAAAGCTTTGTGCATCCATAATATTCATTGGTGCGCCTACGGATCGGATGGCGCGGTTGATCGACACTTTATGCCGCAGGTCCTCTGTCTCGGTTAAAATATCGCCCAAAGGAGCGCTTGTTGCGATTGCATAAAAGCTGGGCGCCGCATCCACTTGCACTGTATCGGTATTGACCCAAATCCCAAAACGCTTGGCTTTGCGCCGCACATCCAAAGGTTCGCTGGGTCCCGAGACGGTCACGATCACGTCAATGGGGGTTTCAGGGATTGGCGCATCGCGCTGAATTGCGCCAAAAACCAAAATATTTGAGCCATCGAACGTGGCCGTGATGGCCACCTCATCTTGGCTCATACCCAAAACAACCTTCTCTGCAAGAACAAAGGGGCTGGTTAGAAGCACCATTAGGGCGGAACAAACGAACAGGCGCATCAGTGACCCCCTGCCGATCCAATGGAATACAGCTCGCTGGGCTGGATCAGCAGATCTAAGGCCAGCTTGCCGCAGACCATGAGCACCATAATGGCCAATAAAATGCGCAACTGCTCGGCTTTCAAGCGGGTACCGATTTGCGTGCCAATCTGAGCGCCAATCACGCCGCCAACCAAAAGCAAAACGGCCAGTGCGACATCGACGGTATAGTTTGTGGTTGCGTGTAACAAGGTGGTGAAAGCGGTGACAAAAATGATTTGATAGAGCGAGGTCCCGACCACCACTTTTGTGGGCATTCCCAAAATGTAAATCATCGCAGGCACCATGATAAACCCACCACCAACGCCCATTATTGCGGCTAGTATGCCGACAAACACACCCACGATCAGGGGTGGGATAATCGAAATATAAAGGCCTGATGTGCGAAAACGCATCTTGAGTGGCAGCTTTTGCACCCAGCCGCGCTGGCGTGATTTTTTAGGGAGTGCCACATTGCGCGAAGTTCTGCGGATTGCGCGCAGACTTTCGAAAAACATCAGCCCGCCAATAATGCCAAGAAACACGACGTAGCAAAGTTTTACCAATAAATCCACTTGGCCAAGGCTTTTCAAATGGTTAAACAGCACCACCCCGATTGCGGCTCCTAAAAGCCCACCCAGCATCAAGACCGTACCCATTTTAAAATCGACAGTTTTACGCCTTAAATGTGCTAAAACACCAGAAAATGATGACGCAACAATTTGGTTGGCTTCCGTCGCCACGGCAACCGCCGGCGGGATACCAATAAAAAACAGCAGAGGCGTCATCAAAAAGCCGCCTCCGACGCCAAACATGCCAGACAGCACGCCCACCAGCCCCCCGAGCCCGAGCAGCAGAAAGGCGTTTACAGAAACTTCAGCGATAGGAAGGTAAATCAACATGTGCCCTCCTAAACCACTCTCTGCTGCAATTGCAACATTCGTTGCGACTTTAGCAGCCTAGGCCTTAAGAAAAGCTCAAAACTGGATCTATCTTTCCTTTACATAAGGCTCGCCGCCTGCGCGCGGTGGAATTGCTTTGCCAACAAACCCGGCCAGAATGATCACTGTAAGGATATAGGGAAGCGCATCGAGCAACTGAATTTGCACCTTGAAGAACAGATATTTCTCGATCAGGTCGGGACGTAAGGCGAGGGCCTGTAAAAACCCGAAGAGCAGGCAAGATATAAGCGCGTACCATGGCCGCCATTTGGCAAAAATCAATGCGGCCAAAGCAATATAGCCGCGCCCTGCGGTCATATCTTTTACGAAACCCGCTTGCAGTCCGGTGGACAGATACGCCCCCGCAATGCCGCATAGAACACCGCAAATTGCAACCGCCGTAAAGCGCAGGCGAATGACCGAAACGCCCGCCGTGTCAACGGCTTCGGGCGCCTCTCCAACGGCGCGCAAGCGCAACCCAAATCGGGTGCGGTATAAAAGCCACCATGTCAGTGGCACCATGGCCAAAGCTGCATAGACCAAAATTGTGTGGCCAGAAAACAGCTCGGCGTAGATAGGCCCGAGCAACGGCACCGTTTCTATTTGCTCGGCAAAGGGCAGATGCACCGGGTTAAACCGCGCCTGACCAGAAAGCGAAGGTGTCCGCCCGCCTTGCTGAAACAGGCTTTGCGCGATCAGCACGGTCATTCCAGCGGCGAGAAAATTAATCGCCACCCCCGAGATGAGCTGATTGCCCCGAAACGTAATCGAGGCTAGACCATGCACTGCGGATAACGCTAATGAGGCCGCAATGCCGCTGGCCAGGCCGATCCAAACCGAGCCGGTTAAAGCCGCAGCCGCGGCCGAGAAAAACGCAGCTGCCAGCATTTTACCTTCTAATCCGATGTCAAAAATGCCGGCGCGCTCTGAAAATAACCCCGCCAAACAGGCCAAAAGCAAAGGGGTT
>ERZ1047985.2148-NODE-2148-length-12671-cov-6.017359_pt1 | contig 12671 bp, 8 predicted proteins | sample MGYA00383097_ERZ1047985 | MGnify/ENA primary metagenome ERZ1047985 (study PRJEB29581, sample SAMEA5548367) | metagenome | biome: marine; feature: coastal; material: water | depth 50 m | study: Short-term variability in the microbial, nano- and picoplankton...
GTTCTTTAACTTCAGGGCGAACATCAAATGCTTCAACTTGAGCACCAAGTCTTTTTGCAGTTGCAATTGCTTGTAATCCTGCGACGCCAGCACCAAGAATAAGAACTTTTGCAGGAGGTATTGTACCAGCAGCTGTCATTAGAAGTGGCATATAAACAGGTAAATGAGAAGCACCTATCAACACAGATTTGTAGCCTGCAATATTTGCTTGAGAACTTAAGGCATCCATGCTTTGAGCAAGTGTTGTTCTTGGGATTAAATGCATAGAGAAACCAGTAATTTTTTTATTATTTAATAACTTTACCAGCTCGAGTTCTCTAGTGGTTTGACATAAAGAAATATATGCCGCATTATCCGGAAATTTATCTATTTCTTCTTTTGTCGCAGGTGCAACCTTTAAAATGATATCAGCATCTTTAAGAATACTAGATGGATCTGGAAAAATTTCTGCACCAACATTTTTATAATCTCCATCAGAAATATATGAAGCATCACCAGCACCAGATTCTACTCGAATTGTTAATCCAGATTTTATTAAATCTTTTACAGTTTGCGGTGTTGCTGCAACACGATTTTCATCTGGTGTAATCTCTTTTAATACAGCTGCAATCATAACTAAATCCTATATATGTTTTCAATTTCAGCTAACAAATTTATAACAATATTTACCAAAATTTATAATAATGATTTCAGGATATTTTATTACTCTTTTCATGCTAATTTTAGAATTATGTGTTTAAGAATTTTATTAGTATTTGTAATGATCCTTATTTTTGCTTGTGCGCCTAATGTTCGTACAATAGAGACCTACAAATCAAATCAAAAGAAAATAACTGAAGAAATAAAAGGTGAGGGGTCTAATGCTAAAGTAGTTAAACGTTCTGAATACTACCTAAATGGTCAGATTAAATCTGAAGTAAAGATAACGAATGGAAAGTCTAATGGTAAATATTTAGCTTATTACCCTAATGGTGTTATTTCTCAAAAAGGTCAATATAAATTGGGTAAAGAAAAAGGAAAATGGTTATACTATAATAATAGCGGTCAAATAGATTCCATTCATACTTATAGTGAAGGTCTTTTAGACGGCAATACAGAATATAATGTTTATGGAAAATTAATAATTAAACAAGAATATAGCTCTGGAATGAAGGATGGTGATTTTGTTGAGTTTTATTCAGATGGTAATAAAAAAGTAACAGGTTCATATGTAATGAATCTACCAAGTAAAAAGTGGACATGGTATAATCTCAACGAATCTAAAACTAGGCAAATACATTTTACTAATGGTGTGAAGAATGGAGAATTTCGTGTTTGGAGAGATGGTTCATTATATTTGTTTGGAATCTTTGATCAAGATAAAAAATCAGGAACCTGGAAATGGCATAGAACAAAAAAAGATTTAGATTCACTTGTTACCTATGTTGATGGAGAAATAAATGGACCTTATCAAGCTTGGTATGATAATGGAATTTTATCAGTAAGTGGTTCCTTTGATAATGGTGTCCCAAATGGAAAATGGGAATGGTTTTCTCAAAAAAACACTTTAGACTCTACAAAAACATTTAAAAATGGATTATTAAATGGTATCTCAACTTTTCATTATAAAAATGGTCAAATCAAAAGATCTGTGAATTTTGTTTCGGATATTTTACATGGTGAAGATCAATCATTTTTTGCTTCTGGTCAGATGAAAGAAAAGACAACTTATATATCCGGAGAAAAGTCCGGACCTTATGAACTATGGAATGCTAGTTCAACTCAAGAAGAAAAAGGAGCCTTCCTCAATAATGAATTACATGGTGAAATCCAAAGATGGTACTCAAGTGGGATACCAGCATCTATAACGAGTTACAACTCTGGTATTCTTGATGGCGTAATGCAGGTTTATTCATTATCAAAACAATTAAAGAGAGAATTATTTTATGATAGAGGAAAAGAGATTGCTAGATTTGAGTATCATGATAATGGACGATTTAAACGTGTATTAATTTTGAAAGAAACAAAAATTCTTTATGAAAGAAAATGGAATAAGTCAGGTCTTGAAGAAACAGAAGAAAAATATATTGTTGGAACAAGCTTAGAAAGCAAATTTTATTTATCAGGCTCATTAAGATATGAGTGTATTTATAAAAATAAGAACAAGCACGGAATGGAATGGTGGTTTAATGAGGATAGAAACCCACGAAAAATTAATTTATATTTAAATGGAGATAAAATCATTAATCATGAATTATCTTATGAAATAAATGAATAAAGAATTTTAATAATTGTAATTTCTCTATTATGAATTCAAACATTATGGATACTATCATGAATTATGGAATGCCACTCGGTACAATACTATTAGGTATAGTTTTTGGGTGGATATTCAAACGTTTTGTACATCAACGCCTAAAAAAAATCACTCAAAGGACAGATTGGAAAGGGGATGATGTCTTCTTCGAAGCCATTGAATCTCATATTGTTCTGTGGTTTTTCCTAATTTCACTAAATATTGCTTCAACTAGCATTCCATTTTTGACAGATGAATACCTAGTTTATTTCAGTAAGCTTATAGTAGCAGTGATTATACTATCGGTTACTTTAGCAGCGTCAAAAATTGGTGTTGGCGTTCTAAATTATTGGGCAGAAAGACAAGGTACAAACCTACCATCAACTACTATTTTTGTTAACCTTGCTCGAATCATAATTATTTCGGTAGGTGTTCTAATTATTTTGCAATCAATTGGAATTTCAATTACTCCACTTTTAACTGCTATGGGTGTTGGTGGTTTGGCTATATCATTAGCTCTAAAAGATACTCTTTCAGACTTTTTTGCAGGTTTACATATACTTTTATCTCAAAAAGTGAAACCTGGAGATTTTGTTGAGTTAGATTCAGGTTATATGGGTTATGTGCAAAATATTACATGGCGACATACAACTCTTATGGAACGTACAAACAATCAAGTGACGGTGCCAAATGCCAAAATTTCAGCAGCGATTGTAAAGAATTATGATAAAGGTGATCCTAGTTTTTCTATTAGGGTCCCTATTGGTGTTTCATATGAAAGTGATCTTGAGCATGTAGTGAAGGTAACAGAAGAAGTAGCCGCAAATGTTGTTACTGATATTGATGGAGCTAAAAAAGATAGCCCACCAGTTGTTCGTTATTTCCAGTTTGGTCAATCTAGTATTGATTTAAAAGTTTATTTTAGAGGTGAGAAGTATGGAGATCAGCATGTGATCATAGATGAATTCATTCGTCGTATCCACAAACGCTTTAAATCTGAAAATATTGAGATACCATTTCCAATTCGCACATTGATCCATAAAAATAATCAATCGTGAAAAGTTGGATTATGCTTGGCGCCTTTCTAGCAGCTTTGGCTGTTATTTTTGGTGCTTTTGGAGCTCATGCATTAAAGAATAAAGTTTCTCCTGATGATTTAATTATTTTTGAAACAGGTGTTAAATATCATATGTATCATGCCCTTGGCCTAATACTCATTGGTATACTAGGATTTCATTATAATGCAGACATTATTCAATTGCCAGGTTTTTTGATTTCTATTGGGTTGCTTATTTTTTCAGGTAGCTTATATATCCTTGTATTATCTGGTATTCGTTGGCTAGGCGCAATAACTCCTATTGGAGGAGTATTATTAATTGCTGGTTGGTTGACTTTGGTTATTAAAATCCGTACTGCATAGAATATCTATGAAAAATAAGGAATCCAAAGCACGTCATATTTCAGTATGGACGGCCTCGGCATTTGTAATCTCATCCATGATTGGGACAGGCGTCTTCACTAGTTTGGGTTTTCAATTAGTTGATATTCAATCTATCTTTCCATTACTCATGCTATGGGTTATTGGTGGAGTTATTGCATTATTTGGTGCAATAAGTTACAGTGAATTAGCTGCTGCTTTACCACGTTCAGGAGGAGAGTATCATCTATTATCAAGAGTAATACATCCAGCGGTAGGTTTTGCGGGTGGATTTGTATCTGCTACCGTAGGTTTTTCAGCTCCTGCTGTTCTTGCGGCTATGGCATTAGGAAAATATTTATCAGCTGTTTTTATTGAACTCGACCCAACCATGGTAGCTTTTTTTGTTATCATTTTTTTTACTCTATTACATTCTTTCTCGATTAAATATGGAACTATTATTCAGGATACTACAACTGCAATTAAAATTGGATTAATAATCATCTTTATTATTGCAGGTTTCTCTATATCTGACCCTCAACAAATAAACATCTTTCCAATTGCTGGTGACATGTCCCTTATTCTTAGTTCAGGATTTGCAGTTAGTTTAGTTTGGGTTTCTTATGCTTACACAGGTTGGAATTCTACAGTATATATTGCTGGAGAAGTAAAGAATCCTCAAAAAAATATTCATAAATCACTACTTATTAGTACTGGTTTTGTTATGATTCTATATGTGTTGTTAAATTTTATTTTTTTGTACTCAACGCCAATATCACAAATGATAGGTGAAGTTGAAGTTGGGTATATATCAGGGATGAAGATTTTTGGAAGTATGGGAGCTAACATAATAGGAATAGGCATTGCTATTTTACTCTTATCCACAGTCAGTAGTTATATTTTTATTGGTCCACGGATAACACAGGTCATGGGAGAAGATCATAGTTTCCTTAAGTTTTTGGCAATAAAGAATAATAATGATATTCCAATAAATGGTTTTATACTCCAATTTATCATATCGATGCTCTTTATTTATTCCTCATCATTTGAACAGGTCCTTTTATATGCAGGGATTACGTTTATAATATCAACAACAGCTACTGTAGTAGGAGTTTTTATTTTAAGAAAACGTGAGCCGAACCTTAATAGGCCCTATAAAGCTTGGGGGCATCCTTGGACATCTGGGATTTTTATCTTACTAAATATTTGGATTTTATTTTATACTTTTTTAGAGCAACCATTAGAATCAATAATAGGTTTGTCTATAGTATTAACTAGTTTGGGTATATATTTTTTTGGAAGAAAGTTCTAATAATAAAGGATTGATATAATGGACCTTAATATTAAACCATTTAATGTTACAGTTAAGCAAATGTATGAGAATCATGGCCATTTCCATGACGGTGATGCAGGTTTGGATGTTTATGTTGTGAACAAACAAACAATCGATCCAGGAGAAACAACGTTAATTCATTTGCAAATTGCATGTGAGCCAGCGGATGGAAGACCTTATTTATTGATGCCTCGCTCGAGTATTGCAAAAACTCCATTGAGGATGTGTAACTCTATTGGTTTAATCGACGGGGGCTATAGAGGAGAGATAATGGCTGTAGTTGATAATATAAAAGATGAAGCATATACGATTGAACCTGGGCAACGACTTTTTCAATTAGTTGGAATGGATGGGTCGCCTATCCATTTTAATCTAGTAGATGATTTATCTGAGACGACTCGTGGTGCAGGAGGCTTTGGAAGCACAGGTAAATAAATAAATAATTACCTCGTTATACGATTATACATTTAATAACTTAGAATAGTATATTTTTAAGGTAATTTTGACTAAAATAAGAAAAATTATATTTTCTATATCTAAATTAAAATATCTAAGAGTGCCTCGAACTCTTTTATCATATCTTCTTCTCTTTATTTTTATTTCTTCATATACTTTTTCTCAAGGAGTAATTCAGAAAAAAACGCTTGCTGTGCTCGAATTTGACGGGACTGGCGTTCCAGACCAAACTATGCAAGATGTGACTGACCGATTTGCAAAAGAGTATGGTTCATTTAAAAAAGATCAATTTACTATTATCAACAGAGCGCAAATGCGAAAGACTCTGCAAGAACAAAATCTGAGAGTATATGGATGTTCTTCTTTTAATTGTGGGATTGAAGCGGGTAAAGCTTTAGATGTTGATTATATTGTAATTGGTTCTCTAATAAAGAATGGCCCTGTATATAGTTTAAAATCGCAATTAATTGATGTAAAACGTTCAAAGACAATTAGTCGTGCTGACTATGATAATATTATAGGCGATATAATTTCAATTATGTCAAAAGAAGTAAAAAAAGCTGCTGCATATCTAGCTTCTGCAAAGATTGAAGTAGAATTTGTTGAAAATAAAGTTGAAGAAACTCAACGAAAACTCATTATTTTACCTGTTGAAATCACATTAGACCAATCTTTTGAACAGGAAAAAATTACTTCATTAATGAATGAATGGATCCGTGGCGAGGTGACATTTTCAAAAAAAGCAAAGCTTGTTGATTTTGAAATTGAAAAGAACATCATGGGAAAAGAAGAGTTTAAGAATGGTGTTATGTCAAACCAAGTTGCAAAAAATATTGGATTACAGAATGATGTGACGCATGTTATCACCTGGACACTTCGTATCACAAAATTAGAATCAAGTTTTATATTAAATCATTTTAGCATAGTGGATAAGCCAGAAAAAATTCCTAAAGAAGATTGGCTAACGGGTGGCTTGAGAGTCCGATTTAAGACTAAAAATGATTTAGATCTTATGAAAATGAGTGTGAGAAAATATACATGGCCAGTACTCGGTGCTTCACCACCAGTAGGTCGTTTTCCTGAAGATGGATTTTTTGCACGTATGTGGTTTAAGATTAAAAATGCAATTGATAGTTTTTTCTTCTATATAGAAAACATGTATGGAATGACCGCAGTAATTATCATTTTATTATTGTTGTCAGGATTTGGATTGTTTTTAGGTAATAAGGCTTTACAAGGCGATGATCCTGGGCCAGAAATTGGATTTCCTCCCGATTACTAAATTATGAGAAAATATTTATTTAATAAGTTTATTTTCTCTTTTTTACTATTTTTATCTTTTGATTTATTATTCTCTCAGACACAAATATTAACTGATATTGATGGTGAAGCAGCTGGTGATTATTCAGGTTATAAGGTTGCTATTTCTGATGATGGGACTCGTATAGCAATTGGTGGTGAAAGTAATAAAGGAAGTTCAACAAATTCTTATCTCAGTTTTGATGGCACTGATGATTATGTAGATTTAGGGACCATAACAACAGACTTCTCTTCCGGTTTTAGTCTTTCAACTTGGGTATTTTATAATAGTTTTAAGAACTGGTCCAGAATTATTGATTTTGATACAGCAATAGATCCTGGAAAACATAATGCAATACTATTGGCTAATAGTCAGTCAACAAATAATCTTACATTTGAAGTCTGGGATGATGGAGTTTCTGGAGGTTACATAACCGCGAATAATGCTTTATCTACAGGAGTGTGGATGCATATTGTTGTGTCAATGGATAATGCTAGAAATGTTATTTTATATAAAGATGGTGTCCAGATTAAATCAGGTACAAGTTCATTATTGCCTGCTGTAATAGATAGGGAATCAAGTTTTATAGGTAGAAGTAATTGGTCAGTGGACGGATATTTAGATGGTTCTATTATGGAGACTGCAGTTTGGAATAGTGCATTAACGGCCAATGAAGTGACTGCATTATATAACTCTGGTTCAGGATTAGATGCATCATCAAATTCTGGTAATTATATATCTTCTTCAAGTCTGGTAAATTATTGGAAATTTAATGAAGGGACTGGCAATACTGTTAATGATGCGAGCAGTAGTAGTAATAATGGAGCTATTAATGGAGCATCTTGGGAAGGAGTCAAAGGTTCAGGACATGTTAGGGTTTATGACTATAGTGAGTCTGGTTGGGTGCAAGTGGGAAGTGATATTGATGGTGAAGGAGCCGGCGACCTTTTTGGTTGGCCTGTTTCCTTATCTTCTGATGGAACTCGTTTAGTAGTTGGTGCTGATGATAATGATGATAAAGCAACAAATGCAGGCCATGTACGTGTATATGATTATACTGCATCCGGATGGTCACAAATTTGTAGTGATATTGATGGTGAAGCAGAAGCAGATAAATCTGGATTTTCTGCTTCTCTTGCAGGAGATGGGACGAGAATAGCGATTGGAGCTAAGTATAATGATGATGGTGGAAATAATTCAGGACATGTTCGCGTATATGAAGCTTCTTCTTGTTCGCAAGTTGGTGCTGATCTTGATGGCGCGACGGCAGATGATAATTTTGGTTACTCTGTTTCTTTCAGTGATGATGGTAGTATACTAGCTGTTGGTTCACCTAATTTTGATGGAAATGGTTCTAATGCTGGTAGAGTGTATATTTATGAATTCAGCAATGGAAGTTGGAGTCAAGTTGGTAGCGGCATCGATGGTGGGACTGCTGGTGACACTTTTGGGCAAGCAGTTTCAATTAATTCGACCGGTGATAGAGTTGCTGTTGGAGCCCCAGGGAATGGCGCTGGGCATGTAAGCATTTTTCAATACAATGCTGGTAATTGGACACAGCTTGGTTCTGATATTGATGGTGAGAATGCAGGAGATAAATTTGGATATGCAACATCATTTGACTTAGATGGCGATCATGTGGCCATTGGTGGATATGGAAATGATGGAACAGCTTCAAATGCTGGTCATGCCCGTGTTTATAAATATATTGATGGTGATTGGAATCCAGTTGGCCTTGATTTAGATGGTGAAGCTGGAGGAGATTTATTTGGTTGGGGTCTTGCTTTAGATGCTGATGGAGATCGAGTTGTTGTTGGTGGTCCGGCAAATGATGGTTCTGGTAATGATGCTGGTCATGTTCGCGTTTACGACCCTTTTGATAGAACTCAACCAACAATTGTTATCACAGCAGATGAAGGAGTTGATGGTTTTAGTTCAAAAGATGCAAACATATCACTTACTTTTACAATTAGTGAAGCGACTTCATCATTTATTGAAGCTGATATTACTGTTTCAAACGGTTCATTGAGTGCATTTACAAAAGTATCTTCAACTGTTTATACAGCAAGCCTAACACCTATTAAGGGAGGTGAAGTTACAATTGATGTTGTAGTGAACACATTTTTAGATTTATTCTCAAATTTTAATATAGCAGCTGAGCAGTTTAATTGGTTTTATGATATAAGTGCACCAGAGATTGTCTTTGATCCTTTAAATGGAGCTGTTGGTGTGGCGCTTAATACCAATATCACCCTTACATTTAATGAACCGGTTCGTCATGTAAATAATAATGAAATAACTGACGCGAGTGTGGATGCACTTTTACGATTAAAAACACCTATTCATAGTGGAACGGATATTCCATTCGAGGCAACAATTGATGCTGATAAGAAAGTGATCACAATCGATCCTTCAGATAATTTTGAATATGCGCAAACAATATGGGTGGGCATTGGTGAGTCCGTTGAAGATTCACTTAATAATACTATTTTTTCTGCCGCCGCATATTTTGTCACAACGGATACTAACCGAGCTCCTGTAATTAATACTTATACTGATCAAACTACTATTGAGGATGTTGCAATTAATTTAGTTTTAGCTGCTACAGATCTAGACAATGACATTATTTCATTTGCGGCTACTTCATCTGAGTCGAATGTGACTTCTCAAATAACGGACTCTTTACTGACCCTTACGCCAGCTTTAAATTGGCATGGTGTAACTAACATTACGGTTTCAGGTACAGATAATAGTGATACTCCATTAACGAGAGAAATCCGCTTTAAGCTCACCGTATTACCTGTTAACGATGCGCCAAGCGCAGTGACTTTCTCACCGGACTCCATTGAAGAAAATTTATATGCAGGAACCTTTGTAGGCCTTATTCAAGCATCAGACCCGGATACCGGTGAGACCTTTGTTTATGATATGATCTCGGGTGATGGCGTAAATGACCGAGATAATGATAAATTTATCATTACAAATGATTCCTTATTATCCAATGCGGTTTTTGATTATGAAGAAGAAGATACCCTTTTTATCAGGCTGTTAGTGCGTGATCGTGGCGGGCTCACTAGTGAACTTAGTTCACTAGTCAAAGTAATTGATACTCCTGATCCGATTTTAGAGTTTTCAACAACTACATTAACCTATGGCAAAGTAATTATAACTAAATCTAGCGAGCAGACCTTAACGTTAACTAGTTCGGGAACAGATACGGTCATGATTGATTCCATTAGTCAACTTGGAGCAAGTTACATAATGAGCTCGGAGACATATCCCATTAAAATTGCACCTAACCTAACCAAAGACTTTACCTTTAATTTTTCTCCCGTAGATACGGGTAGTTATTTTGATCAAGCTATTTTTTATACCAAATTCTTTGCTGGAACAAATCAAGTTATATTAGATGGTCGCGGAGTGTTTGATACCATTCCACCAATAATCGCGACAAGTTTAACTATTCCTTCCTCTGAAGCCCAAGAAGTTTTATTAACGGTGCCTGTGGAAGATGAGAACTTAATTACAAACGTTACTCTAAACTATATTGTTGGTGGAGATCCAACCATTCATAGTCAGGAGGCCACTTCGAATGGTGATGGAACTTACTCGGCAACAATCGGTAAAGATTTTACGAGTATTTTAGGTTTAGCATATTATTATACAGCTGAGGATGAGTACTCCAATATTGGCATTGGAGATACGGTATCGGTTGAAGTTAGCTATGGAAAAACAAGACTTGATTCAAAGATTTCAGGCACGGCTTATCCCAATGGTGTGCCAAAATCAAAGTGGCGTTTGATATCGGTTCCGACTTATTTAGACCTTTCGACGGTAAATGAGACCATAGGAGATGAACTGGGGGAGACGGGTGACTACGCTTGGAAGCTTTATGAAGACCTTGGGAATGCGACTTGGCAAGAAGCGCAAGATATTAAACTTGGAAAAGGGTACTGGTTGCAACAACGCCAAGAGGAGGACTTATCTTTTGGTGTGGGTTCAGGAAAGTCTGTTGATATTAGAAGTTATACAATCCGAGTTCCTAAAGGCTGGAGTCTGATTGGCAATCCTTATCCATTTCCAATCAAAGTTGATTTTGATGATGCCGAAGTTTTTGGACCACTAACATACAGTAAAAATACTATAAATGATTTGGAAGGTTGGGATGCGGAGACCACGACCTTATCACCATGGGAAGGATATGCGGTCTATAATCGCACATCGGACTCTTTAGGCTTAGAACTTAAGCCCTTAGATCAAGGGAATGTGCAATCAGCGGTAGCCATAGATGGTTGGCATATAGATCTGAGTGTTGATAACGGTACTTATAGTGATCAATATAATAGGATTGGTCGTCGATTAGATGCTTCAGATCAGTTAGATCAATGGGATAATCCAGAGCCGCCTAAACTAGAAGAGTATCTTTCACTATCTATGGATCGGAAGGAGTGGGACCTAGAATTACCGCTGACCTCAGATATCCGTTCGATGAATGAAACCAATGGTCAGTGGGATATGTATCTAGACACGAAAGGCATCAAAGGTACCGTTTATTTGGAAGCCAATATTAAAGGGGACTTTCCATTAGAATCCCATGCCGTATTGTTCGATCCAATCGAACGAAAGAGCTATGACCTATTACTGAATCAAACCATAATGATTACCCGTCAAAGTGACCATTATAATTATCCTTTAAATATTTTAGTGGGCTCACCCGATTATGTGCTGGCAAAGACAGAAGAGCTAATTGCTCAATTACCGGAATCATTTACATTGGGTCAAAACTATCCAAATCCATTTAATCCTGAGACTAATATCCCATTTACGGTTGCTCTGCCATCTTATGTTCAGATCTCTATCTATAATCTATTGGGTCAGAAAGTGGTGAATCTGGAGAGTCGTTGGTTTGATATGGGACAATATAATGTAAGATGGAATGGTAAAGATGCTCAAGGAAACCAACTCAGTACGGGTGTTTACATCTACAGCCTAGAGTCATCTGAGTTCAGAAAAGCAAAAAAACTGATTTTAGTTAAGTAATATATTTTAGCACTCTAAATATTAGACTGCTAAAATATATTGCTAATCTTGCTTTATAAAGTATAATTTCGGCCCCACATTAATGTGGATAAATATTTAAATGAAAATTAATAAATAAGAAAACAGGAGTAAGCGAAATGGCACTAAATGTAAAGCCTTTGGCTGATCGTGTTGTAGTTGAACCTGCAGCGGCAGAAGAAATGTCTTCAGGGGGAATTATTCTTCCAGATACTGCTCAGGAAAAACCACAGCAAGGCACTATTGTTGCAACGGGTCCAGGAAAAGTCTCTGACTCAGGAACCCTTGTCACAATGGAATTGAAAAAAGGAGATAAGATCCTATATGGTAAATATAGTGGTACTGAATTCTCATTTGAAGGAACAGATTATTTAATTATGCGCGAGAGTGATATTCTCGCTGTCCTATAAGGAGTAAATAAAAATGGCTAAAGAAATCTCATATGATCTCGAAGCACGCAATGCCCTTAAGGCCGGTGTGGATAAGCTTGCTAATGCGGTTAAAGTAACACTTGGACCAAAAGGTCGTAATGTTGTAATCGAGAAAAAATTTGGTTCACCTACTATTACCAAAGATGGTGTAACGGTTGCCAAAGAAGTTGAATTAGAAAATAAACTAGAAGATGTTGGCGCACAGATGGTTAAAGAAGTTGCTTCAAAAACATCTGATGTTGCTGGCGATGGTACAACAACTGCTACAGTTTTAGCTCAAGCTCTTGTTGCTGAAGGGTTAAAAAATGTTACAGCAGGTGCAAATCCAATGTCAATTAAACGTGGTATTGATAAAGCTGCAGCTGCTGTTGTTGAAGGATTGAAAAAGCAAAGTAAAGATC
>ERZ1047985.2151-NODE-2151-length-12633-cov-6.555573_pt1 | contig 12633 bp, 12 predicted proteins | sample MGYA00383097_ERZ1047985 | MGnify/ENA primary metagenome ERZ1047985 (study PRJEB29581, sample SAMEA5548367) | metagenome | biome: marine; feature: coastal; material: water | depth 50 m | study: Short-term variability in the microbial, nano- and picoplankton...
AGAATTGAGCGCATAGGTGGACGCGGTATTTTAGTAACAGAAGAAGAAATACGGCTAGAGTCGGAAAGTTGTGAACGCCAGCGGGTACTTGACCTCTTGCAGCACTTTGATCCAATTGAGATTGACACTTCGAATATCACTCCGAAAGAGGTTCTTGAACAAATATTGTATTGGCTAAAAATAGCTGGCCTCATACACTAAAATGTCAGCCATGACTGTTGTTAAGTATTCAACTGAACCGAGCATAAGCAAGCCCTGTTGCTGCTATTAATGTGCATACCAAATATGAAACAAAGGAAAAACCAATGTCGACTTTGTAGTGAACATTAATTTCTGTTCCTTGTGCTATCGCTTGGTCTTTGGAACCAATTCCAACATAATACTCACCAGATTCTACGTTCCATTTTACGCCATCAACATTGTTGTCATTCGCACCACCTGCAACCGAATCAATATTTGCTGAATTGCAACTTGTACTACCGCCAAAGCCGCCTAGACCTGCTGGCGTATTGTCGCATTCTTTCTTCGTATCTAAGTCTGATATTACTAAGAAAATGTCATCTCTATCCCAAGTGATATGAGCATCTGCTGAGAAAAATAATCCTGCAGGGTTTGAAGGCAAGGGCTCATCTGAAAAGAAAACAAAGTCTGGAACATTTGGCGTTGGTACATCATTGACATCACCCTCTACAGTATAACCAACTGAGCCAATTATCATTAGAATGACTGATATGGTAATTAATCCATAACCAATTTTTTGTGCCTTTTCCATATTATCGCCCACTATTTCAGTACTGTAAGAATGCTAGTGCTAAGATGACATAACATGCAATTAACATAGCACCTTCCAACCAGTTGGTTTTGTTATCTGTAAGTGTTGTATTTGCAACCAATACTGCCATGAAAGTTGCTGCAGTTTCTAATAGCCCGAATTTGAGTGTTAATGGAACTCCTAGGAACCATGCAAAGACTATCATTGCTGGTGCAACAAATAATGCGATTTGTACGCTACTACCAATTGCGATTGATATTGATAAATCCATTTTATCTTTTCCTGCGACAATGATCGCCGTAAAGTGTTCAGCAGCATTACCGAAGAATGGGACTAAAATTACACCAATAAATAACTCGGGGAGATGATATTCGTCTACTGCTGCCTCTATGCTGCCAACTAATGTATGTGCCATCCAACTAACAAGTCCGGTTGCTATGATAAGTAATATCCATGCATCTCGAATTGACATCAATGGATTCTCGTGGCCATGATGTTGGGAGTCGGTTGCAAAATCTCCAGCATGTGTTTTCAATTGGAATAATAATGAAAGTGCATAGACTATTAGCAATACTATTGCTGTATAGTGTGAAATTATTTCAACACCATTTTCCGTTCCGCCTGGGGCATGAAAAGCTGCTGTTGGAATAATCATTGCAACAATTGCCAACAATAGAAGAGAACCGTTCATGTGACCTACTTGTGAATTAAACACTTGAGATGGGTGTTTTATTCCACCCCAAACCATTGAAAGACCTAGTACCAATAGTAAATTACCAAGTATTGAACCAATCAATGATGCTTGTGTCACTGTGACCATAGTTTCTACAACTTCTGGATTTTGGCTAGCCGCATAAAGTGCGAACATTGCAATAATCATTTCAACCGCATTGCCAAATGTTGCGTTTAGTAGGCCACCAATCGCCTCCCCTGTACGTAAGGCGATTTCTTCAGTCGCCTTACCCATTAGGAAAGCCAAAGGCATAATGGATACCATAGATGCTAAGAATGCAAGAGGCATGTTGTGTAAATGCTCAGCATATACTGCAACTGGTAGAGCAAGCAACAACCAGTTCAAACGGTTGTGAAATGGATTGAACGAGTCTATCAATTTCTCAAATATGTCTTCAACTTCCTCTACTAATTCATCTGGTAAAGAATCTGGCATTTCAGGAGTCTCGCTCTCGCTCATGCTGTTAAGGGTGGCCACTTAGTCCTAAAGACCACCGATTATTTTGATTGCTTTGAAGCGATTTTCAATCTTTGGATTTTCTACCAACTTTACGCTTAGGTGCTTTGCGAGGTTGTGCTGAACGGCGACCAACTGAACGTTTTGGTTTTGGCTTATCCTCTGTAATAATTTCATCATCATCAAAGAAGTCGTCATCATCAATGTCATCATCGTCATCATCGTCGTCGTCATCATCATCGTCGTCGTCATCGTCATCATCGCTCTTCTTTGAACGGGTTTTACGCTGTGTTTTATTGACTGCAAATGGATCGTCATCATCGTCAAGTGTTTTGGATTCGGTCTTTTCTTCTTTCTTTTCCCCACCACTAGTATCAGTAATTGCAGCCATGTCAAGTTCGGATGAAGTTCCAATGAATTCTGACATCCAATCTTCATCTTCATCTTCATCGCCTCCCTTCTTCTTCTTTGGACCACTCATTCCAGTTGATATCACCATAAGAGCGACAATCCATGCAATGATTGTCATACCTGCAATAACCCATACCACAACATATGGTGGGTCAGTGAATCCAGGTTCGACCACAAGTGGTTCTAATGGAGGAGCGAGCTTTTCCTCATAACTACAGAATGTTGTTCCATTGAGAGTATTGCGACAATAATCAACAATAAATTGTACGGTCTTAGTAACTTCATTTCCTGCAGAATCAACTGCTCTAACAGATACTGCATGCTGACCCGGACTAAAACTACCTGATGTTAAGTCTAAGTCCATTGTCAATGAAGTATTATCTCCATTTAAGTCAGTGATTCCGTCTACATCAGACCATGGAGTTGATAGTGCATTACCACTGATTCCTCCATAATGATATACTAATTTGTATTGGAATGATACAATTCTAACATCATCTTCAGCTCCAGCCAAAATATTGATTTTATTACCGTAAAGGTATTTTGAACCATCAGTACTACTCGAAGGCGAATATATTGTCACATCAGGCCTTTGTGCATCAACTGCTCTATCTGTCCAATCAATTATTGCTTCATTATCTGAAGTATCAGTCATTGCCACTGTAATTAGCATAGGTCCAGCATTTGTTTGTGCTGTAATTTCAAAGTCAAAGGAATAAACAGGTCCTAAATCTGGATTGTTATAATTCTCAACCAGCATTGACATCGGGGATTCTCCAACGGTAATATCTCCGCCAGTAGTAGTTGTGATGTTGATATATGGCTGGCTCTTTAGGTATTCATTCAGTTGTAGTAATATCGTGTATGAACCTTCAACCAATGAAGGGCTAGTGAATTCTTCACCTTCTTCATCAATGATAGTCATTATTGCTTCAGGTGGTAATGTATCTTCTGTGACTTGGTAGGCATTTCCACCTATTCCAGAGAAAATCTCAGTATTTTCATTATTGTATTGGTCTGCAATTGTAATGGCGTACCATACATCCCTACTAACTGAATCTGCAATTGGAATTAATCTAATGAATGATGTTTGAGTTGAAGAACCTGCCTCAATATTATCCATCACTAGTTCCCAGCCGTCATCTGTGCTGTTTGAAAGTTCATCTCTATCTTCTCCAAATGGTTCGCCCATGTGTCGCCAAATTGTATATGATTCATTGACTTCATTTTCATTGAACCATTCCAATGTTATTTGATTAATACTTCCAACTGCATTTGCTTCCTTAATTCTTGCTGGATTTGGGGAACGTGTATCTTCTGAGATTGGTCCGTAATAATTTTGAATTAATTCAGTGTAATGATATGTTCCATTGATATGCCCATATAATGCCTCACTTGTTACGAAATAATGTGAGTTATCTGGGATAATATCGTCTTCAAGAATGACATCGAAAAACCCTATTCCATCGGTTACTGTTCCAAGCCAAGTGACTGAATAATTGTCGCTTGTTGAACCAATAACTCCATTGAATTGTGAACCGGTTACCAAATAATTAGATCTCCAAATATGATACCTCTCACCCTCTACTCCGAGTTGGTCTTCCCAAGTAATTCTAGTTGTTTTATCACCGATAAATTCGGCATAGACATTGGTTGGTTCTGCAATCCAGTTGGTGAATGCATTTTCAAATACTGGACCAATGCAACTATTTTGTGTTGTATTGGTGTCTGAAATACCATATACATCAACTGTAACAATACAATAGTAAGCATTACCCATTCTACCTACAGGGACATCATAATCAAAGGCTTCAACACCTTCTGGAATCGTAGCAACCAATTGTACATCGGAATTGAGTACAGATGAAAATGGTACACCTGCCATGTATATTTGGTATGTTTCACCAACTTCTCCTTCAAGGTCAGTCCATGTTATTGCGGTTGTTCCACCACCTGTTTCAGGAGTTGCTGTAAAGGATGCATACATGCTGTCTACTTGATTTGGAGGCATGTTATCTTCCATCGTTATTGTTGACATCGCATTGTTAGAAAGGAATCTAACATCCTCATAATCAATTCCTGGCGCAATCCAATTAGGAAGAAGATATGTGATTGAATAATAAACATCTCTGTCTGTGTCTTCTGCAATATCTATCACAGTACTACTGGTACCTGCTGGAAGCGTTAGAATTGGAGTTTCTTGACTCAATAGAACTTGCCCATTAGATCTTAGCACTTGGTAGTTCGTTCTCCAAATATGAATTTGGTAAGCATCATCGCCAGTTTCTGGTAATATTGGGTTGATATCATTGTAGTTCACCCATTGTAGAGTTGTTTTACTTTGAGAATAATCAAAATTAGCTGCAAGGTTGTAAGGGGTGCGAACCGGAGTTGTAATTTCCATTACTGGTTCGAACAAATTTGATGCATTGTGATCTAATTCAAATGTTTCAACACCAGTCTCATTTGCTGTGGTTATTGCATAATATGTTGAGCCATTGAAGCCCGGTGGTACCAAAAATGATGCTGAGTGCCCTGAATGTGTTCCGTTAATACCTCTGCAATCGAATGGGTTGGTGGAGATTGGATTCAAGTCTGCTGGAAGACAAGCGCTTACAGAAGCAAATGCTGTTAGATTGTGAATATTTATTGAATCAATAGGCTCACTACTACGATAAACATTGTATGTTGCATCAAATAATCCCTGTAATTCTGCTCCTGCAGAATCAATATTTCTCCATGTAATTGTTGTCATCTCACTTGCAGAATCAAAAATTGCATTGATATCTTGAGCTTGTAGGCTTGAAGGAGTGCCTATGTCTTCAGCAGAAACATTGCTTAATGGAGCAATTGCTAATAACATACAAAGCACCAAAAAAACAGCCTTTTTCATGCCGCCATATTCACTATCGCTTTCACCCATCAATTCGCTTGTCGCATTAACCCGTTAATACGCTATCGCCTTCAAAGTGCGGAAATTGCCAAACAACCCACCCCTACGGGGTGGCGGGGAATCATAAAAATGAATACTGAATTCACTGCGTTTTCTCTTGATTCGGCTGTGGTAAAGGGTCATTTTGGTCAATTTCTTTTATCCCTTTATTTGCCTGAATGAATCTTATCAAAAATGTGTATATCCCGCCAATTCCGGAAATAATCAATACTATGCTCATCGGACTAATTTCTATGTGGTCAAACATACCTGGGAACTGGCCAAAACTTGCAACATCAAAGAAGACAAACAAACCGGTTAGAATTAGAGCCACAATTGACATTATTGTTCTGTCAGCCCTTCCAAATCCTCGATAATTTCTTGTTCCTGCTACTGCTTGGGCTTGTGTTCCCATGTATGAGCCCAGTAAGGTGAACCAAGCCACAACTAATCCAAAAGAAATGTCGCCAACGAAAGGAGATACTGCAATACAAACAATCCAAGTTCCATCTAACAATCTATCAAAGGTATGATCAAGATAATCCCCCCAACGAGTTACCATTCCATTCCTTCTTGCCAAAGGTCCATCAAGACCATCTAATATAGTTGAAATTCCGATTAATAATGCACCTGCTAATAGCAAAGTTGCTCCAAAATCATCTATTGGTGCTACCGCTATTGCAAGACCGCCGAGCAATCCTATTGGTAATGCTACCCAAGTAAGAACAGAAGGGTTTGTATTTCCTAATGAATTGAGAACTGGTTCAAAAAAAACCTCCCATTTTAATCGTAACTTTTCAAGTGCCATTCACTCCACCTTTCAATGCGAAGTTGCCTTAGGGGTTGAGGTTTGTGGCTAAGTTGCTTTGTGATTCTATGCTTTTCAAGTGGTTGTTGAAAGCCAATCAATTGCCTTTGATGCATTATCTTCAACACTAAGGGATTGACATCCTTCTTCAATCCAGTCAAGTATTTCTTCGCCCAATTGTTTAGGTGCTTTTGAGGTTGAGTCAAGTTCTAGACAAGGGCTTTCTATTTCAAATTCAAGCATTTCCGACCAGACTCCGGATATCATTTCCCACTCAACATTGGCTGCTATTTTCTCTTTGGTGTATTCTCGTGATTTCAATCTCTCATCAATTGTCGCGGGATTGCAACGCAATACTACAATCGCTTCAACATCTAATAGATGGGATAAATGGCCATCGATAAATACGATTCCTGCATCTTCGCATTGCCATTTATCTGCCAATTCATGTATGTCTACTGGCGCGGAATCATCATTGGAATCAATTTCTCCAAGACATTCATTTTCTTCAGCCAATTTTTTTACTGAATAAATTGTAAACCCCTTTTTTTGCAAATAATCACAAATGCTGGTTTTTCCAGTGCCGGGAGTTCCGGTAATTGCAATGCACAAATCATCTGCCATGAGGGGCCATTTGACTGAACCATTAAACATAAGCGCCCCAATGTAGTTGATAAGGGGAGTTATTGCAGATGCAAATCAAAGCCGCAACAGCGATTGTGTTAATCGTAACAGAGCCGGGAAAAGAAAACGATGTCGTTATTGAATTAGAACAAATTGAAGAGGTTTCTGAATCACTATTATTATTTGGCGAATATGATGTTTTTGCCAAATTAGAATGTCCTGATTTCGGATATTTGTCGAATATAGTTGTCAATGTTATTCGCAATATCAAAGGCGTGGAAACAACAAAAACATTGACTGCCGCCCCCTTATTGGATTGAAACGTCGCACATGTAACATCTTGTTGGGATAATTAATTATTGAAATGGAGAAGAATCATAGGGCAGGATGCGAACGCAGTATTTGAGCATCATGTTCGGTATGAGCAACCCTGCACAAACTCTTATGCAGATTGAGAGATATATCGATGACGGAAGAATGGAAATGTCAGAGGTAATGGCCTCTGAATTTACCAGCATGTTATTGGCTGATAAAAAAAGAGCTGTTGATTCTCAAGTAATGCTGGTAAAGGGTCTTAGATTATATTGTGACGTATTACTAATGCGCAATAAAGCAAAAGAAGGCATTGCGATAGTGAAAATATTACATAAAGAGCGTAAAAAATTAATTCGTATTTTGAAAAATAATGCTCCTGAAATGATTTCAAAACTAACTCCTCCCGCAGAAGATTACAGAAGAGGAGGAAACTTACTTGCTTCGGCTGGCAAAAAAGGACCGGCTATGAAATCCTATTCAACCTGCCAAAAATTGTCGCCAAACCATGTTGTAGCCGCATATGAATCAGTAGCAGCCTTAGGACCTGAGAAAAAAATGCTTGGCGTCTTACTGAAATGTTGTGCTGCTGCTGGACCCGTAATTAGAAGTGGGGAGATTTACCTATTACAACCAGAAAATAACCCAAGTCAAGATGCAAAACAAATACTTGCAACTCTAAAGTCACTAAATGGCGTTCATAATAATCAAAAAGATGAAGTCCATTCTCTAATACAAAGACTAGAGCAGGAAATTGTCGCCATTGAAAAGGGAGAAGCGGTTGCCAATGCAAAATTACAATCCGCTTTGGATTCATTGAAGCCTAAGCACGATTATTATGACTATGGTTGAGTTTCCACTAATCCATTATCAATAGAGATAAAATCAGCATCTAAAGGGCCAAAAATAAGTAACGAGGGATGGATTTGAACCACCGATCTCCGGGTTATGAGCCCGACGGGATATCCAGACTACCCCACCTCGTTATCTAAGCCGCAAAGTTTCCCTGTTTTCAATCCACCGATGAACGAACTATTGATTTATTACGGCATTTTTCCGTTTCAACCTCAAAAAAGTGATTTACAAGCATTGGGTTCATCAATAAGCACCGTTTACATCAATATATGCGAAGTAGCCGAATTGTGCCATTGTTGCTTGTCTCAGTTATGCTGAGCGCCTCAATTGCAGGATGTTTAGGTTCTGATGAAGATTCCAATAAGGAAACAAGTCCCATTGAAATGATAGTATATTATGATGAAACAAGTGGAACTATTATTGAAGAAATTAGTAATGGTCAGCAACTTTCAGAAAATGGTGTTGAACTGGCATTTGACTTCGCTCGAACAACATCGCAAAATGGCCAAATGCAACATTTCTATGTCGTTCCAGGTGATGGAACAAGCCAAGTACAAGCCAATGCTGACGAGACTGCTGAAATTCGCTATACCTACATGACTCATGGATTGTTCACAGTATTTTTGGGAGGAATAGATGACCAAGGAAACGACAATAACATTTCAATCACAGTTAGAATTGAAAAACAAATACTGTGGACCGATCTCAGTACAGATTCTCCAAGAGAAATGAACATTGATGCTCAGCCAGATTGTGAATGCAATCCACCTGAATATATTCAAATTGAATCAACTGTTGAAAATCCACAAGCAGTGTTATTTGGCGGTGGACAAGATACTGTTAGTTGGCACCTAAGTGACCCTGAAGAAGAAGAAAAAGCAACTCATACTGAAATTATCGGCGATGGCCAGGATGCTTCATGGAATTATGACCAATACAATCTAGTGGAAGGAATTTGGATTCTATCTGTGGTAATTGACCAAGGAGAAGATAATATTGATGTAAGTCATGATGTGACTATCAAGTACCTTACTGAAGAGAGTGAGGCAAATCCAATGCCTGTTGGCGAAGAATAAGTTTCGCATTATTACCACCAACCCTTTGTTTGAGGAAAATGGTGTTCAGTTTCAGTTTGGGTAAATCTAAACAAAAAGTGAAATGATGGGTTTCAGTACTGCATTTAAGGCAATCATCTCCTCTCAAAATATGAAAATAATTTTGAAGCCCTGTTTCGTTTCTTCATATACCATTGGTAACACAGAGGGGGTTGGAAGTGAACAAAATGGCGACCAAAGCGAAGAAAAATGCGAAAATAAAGATAGAAAAGAATGAAGAGGTGCTGGAGGAACCAGTCCCATTGATGGAACAAGACGATGAGGTGGAAGTCAAGATTGAGGAACTTCCTGGCGTTGGTCCTGCAACAGCAGAAAAATTGCGTGAAGCTGGATTCGATGACCTACTCTCATTGGCTGTGATGGCACCTGGTGACCTAGCAGAACAAGCTGAATTGGGCGAAGCAGTAGCTGCAAAGATTATTGCTGCAGCGAAAAGAATGGCTAATATTGGCGGATTCATTTCTGGTGAAGCGCTATTAGAGCGCAGACGTCAGGTTCAGAAGTTGCGCAGCAAAGTCCAATCGATTGATGACCTCTTAGGTGGCGGATTTGAAACTCAATCTTTAGTTGAAGTATATGGCGAATTTGGTTCTGGAAAAACACAAATCGGTCATCAACTCGCTGTCAATTGTACCCTTCCTCTCGAGGAGGGTGGTCTTGATGGAGATGTATTTTACATTGATACTGAAGATACTTTTCGACCAGAGAGAATCACTCAAATGGCAAGGGGATATGGATTAGACCCTGAAAAGGTTCTTGCCCGTATTCATGTTGCAAGAGCCTACAATTCTGCTCACCAAATGCTTCTCGCTGATGAAATCAAGCGAATGAGCAAGGGGCTAAATGTAAAGATGATCATTGTTGATTCTTTGACTAGCCACTACAGAGCTGAATATATTGGCAGAGGCATGCTGGCTAACAGACAGCAAAAACTCAACCGCCACTTGAAAGACTTGAAGCAATTGGCTACAGTAAATAATGCCCTGGTTCTAGTTACTAACCAAGTTCATTCAAAGCCAGATGCAATGTGGGGAGATCCGACAAAGCCTATTGGTGGGCATATTCTTGCTCACGCTTCAACATTCAGACTATACCTACGTAAAGCAAAGGCTGGAAGAAGAATTGCTCGATTAGTAGACTCTCCTAACTTACCAGACGGGGAATGCGTATACCAAGTCACTCAAGAAGGTCTTCGAGACTGATTGCGAAAAATTGTAAAACCCTTCAAAAACCTATTATTGGGGTATAATTGAAGCGGTATCTTCAAGGGCACTTGCAAGAGCATAACCAATATGCGTCATCTTATAGAACGGGTTCTCGAACTTTCAGACGAAGAACAAGTGAAGCCAACTACAAATAATATTCCTGTTGGAACCGGTGATGAAGCGGAACTGAAAGCTCTGTTAGAATCTCTACAACCACGAATTAGAGTCTATGGTGTGGGCGGTGCTGGATGCAACGCAATCAGTCGTTTATTTGAAGAACAGTTGTTTGAATCTGACTATGTTACTGGGTATGCAATCAATACAGATGCACAAGCACTTTTGATGTCACCCATCAAGAACAAAGTTCTGATTGGGCGAACTGCAAGAGGAAGAGGTGCAGGCGGCGATCCTACCAAGGGCGAGGCTGCTGCATTAGAATCTGAAATTTCATTGCGAAAAATCACAAACGATACTCAATTAGCGATTATTACTGCTGGAATGGGTGGTGGCTCAGGAACTGGTGCCGCAGGACATATTGCTCGACTGGCAAAGAAACAAGGAGCGATGACTATCGCTGTGGTAACTTATCCATTCAAGTCAGAAGGGTCTCTTAGAAAACAAAATGCTGAATGGGGATTAGAACGCCTACGAGAACATTGCGATACTATCTTAGTAATTCCAAATGAAAGATTATTAGAAATTGAAGGGGTAAAGAATCTACCAATTGCTAGTGCCTTTAGAGTTGGAGATGAGTTATTGGTCCGCTCTATTACAGGCGTCACTGAATTATTAACAACTGATGGAATGGTCAACCTTGACTTTGAAGATTTACGCGCAGTAATCAATTCTGGAAGCGGCGTTGCTATGATTGGATTGGGTGCTGCTTCTGGTGAAAATAGAGCCGAAGAAGCGACATTAGAAGCTTTGAATTCTCCATTGCTTGAAATTGATACCACTGATGCAAGAGGTGCATTAATCAATGTCGTGGGCGGCAATTCACTCACCCTTGGAGAAGCAGAGCGTTGTGCACAAATTATCCAAGAGCAAGTGAGTCCACATGCTAAGATTATTTGGGGCGCTGCTGTTGATGAATCACTCGGCGAAGATATTCGTGTAATGCTGGTATTAACTGGAGTAAAGAGTGACCAAATACATGGCGCAAGTGAAAATCGTCAACTCAGAGCGTTGAGAAATCGGCAAATTGAATTTGTCAATTGAAGTTTATTTGGTTGAGTAATAAAATATTCCTACCAAGGTTATTGCTGTAAAAATTAACAGAGCGATTTCACTATTGCTAATGTCATTTGAGTAATTTGGAGGCTCTTTAATTACTCCTGTAAATCCTTCGCCCGCTACTGAAGAAGAAAAATAATTCCAAGCATCTCCAGTAGTTTGTTGGTCTGAATTTACTGCATTACCATGAGCTACAAAAGTAACAACTGTATCATTGTAGGTTGGTGCAGTCCAAGTAAAATTCCATTGACGATATTCATTACCTTGCGATGTATGTGTGTATCCTTCATCGATTATTTGTGAATTGTTATTTTCTTCAAAGACTACAATTCCATCATCGATCATCAATCTAAAACCGCCCAACTGGGCATCGCTATCTTGAGATTTCTCAATTGTACTATTGATTGTTATTGCCATCTCATATGATTGATTGGCAACCCATTGTTGTGGAAGACCTTCGATCACCACTGTTGTTGATTGTGATTTACTACCATGGCAAAGACATCCATTATCTGCATCATCTCCTATTCCAGAGGAAGCACTTTGTGCCAGTGGCGAAGTAAACAATAGGATGAAAATAATTGATGATAGCAATAACTTATTGCTTCTAAACATTATTTTACTCATCAATAATCACCAATTCTATTACGAACTATTGTATTAATTTCGCCTTCAATGCTTTAGATTCATTCGTGTATTTCTACTTTCCAAGAAATATCCACTGACTGATTAAACATATTAGAAACGCTGCAATATTTTTCATGGCTCTTTGCTATAATTCTCTCAACAAGATTATGCGGAACGTCACCTGTTACATGATATACCATCTCTATCGAAGTAAATACTCGCGGTGAATGTTCTGCTCTTGAACTATCTAATTCAACCCACACTTCGGAAAATGGTCTATTCTTCAAACCGGTTACAACATCTACCAAAGAACATGCACCGATCATTTGCAGTGTTACTTGCATTGGACTTGGGCCATCTTCCCAATCCAAATCAAGGCTCTGTCCATTGGAATTAATACATTTTATTCCATGACCACCTAGCCATTCAACCTTACCCTGCATAACTTTGCCACATAGCCATAGGTATGAAATGCTTGTTATCACAATCAATTTGGGGGCGGTTGATTCTTGAAGGGGATGCCGGTGGCTCAACATGAGTGCTATGTCTG
>ERZ1047985.2161-NODE-2161-length-12593-cov-11.127134_pt1 | contig 12593 bp, 14 predicted proteins | sample MGYA00383097_ERZ1047985 | MGnify/ENA primary metagenome ERZ1047985 (study PRJEB29581, sample SAMEA5548367) | metagenome | biome: marine; feature: coastal; material: water | depth 50 m | study: Short-term variability in the microbial, nano- and picoplankton...
CCCTCATTGTGTGCAGAATACGACGCTGAACGGGTTTTAGACCATCTAAAATATCCGGAATCGCGCGATCCTTAATAACGTAGGAAGCGTATTCCAGAAAATTTTGATCCATTAAAGGTTTGAGATAACGCATTTTTCTCTTTCAACTCAAAATATTTAAGTCCGCTCCAGGCGGATTGACTGATAAAATTTTGCTGATTCAGTTACAAAACAACTTTAATTACGGAAGTGATTCCTTCTTCGTTGCGGATTTTTTCAACGGCTGCATCTGGCAAATCATCATGAACACGGATCAACTAAATAGCTTTGACGCTTAGTTAATCAATTCTTTGGAAATCGGTGTTACAGAACGAGTCCGGATACAATTGAAAGGTGCTATTATGTTAAAAATTTCAGCGAGAGGAAGATCAGGAGCGTAATGGATTTCAATATCTTTTTCTTTACTCAGCATTTCCAGCCCATTTTCGTGAACTGATCATCTAACAAGGATTTTGCACATTAAACTGATTTTTCTCAAGTTCGGATTATAAACAATTGCTGTATTGTATCATTCCACATTTTGACGGAGTACGCAAAGATTCTGCTCTGAAACTGAAGAATTTTAGCAGCTGAAACCACTAATTGGAGAAAAAGGAGGAAAATAACTAAGAATATTTTTGGAGGATAATTGGAAAACGGGAGAGACTGCTCTCCCGTTTTTCTGCAAAGACTCAGAAACCCTTGCGAACCATGAGTTCATAAGGGGTTAAGCGGTGCAGACAGCGTGTACGAATTGCTATCTGACGAAAAGGGTATAGGTTTTTTTTAGTAGATTTCATCTGCTTCTCCCGAATTTAAACGATTAATATCAATGATAAATATAGTCTTGAAAACTATTTTATCGAACTCTTGCACACATCTTGAAAGATGTATTAATAACATCGACAAAATAGATAAATTCTTGAATTGTTTTTTATCAAGAAAGCTTAAACAAGGTATTATGGCAAGAGGTGGCTTCAGAGAAGGCGCGGGAAGAAAAAAAGAATATAACGAGCCTGTCAAAAAAATTCTATTGGGACTTCCGGAGTCTGTTTTGAAGCAGCTGGACAGCTATGCCTCTGCCAAGAAACTCTCTCGGCCAAAAGCCGTGGCAATCCTTGTAGAACAGGCAATGGAGCAAAACGGCCAACTGGCGATTTAGCAACTCTTTTGATTTAACAAAATTACTTTTCATCAGTCTCTGTTGGAAAGTCTCCGTCCAGTTCCTTGAGTTTACGTGTAGCTTCCAGGAATCGCTTTTTTGACCTCCGTCTCTCCCACAATCCTAAAAGAATCATCGAGCAAAATAACATTATGATTAAAACAAGTCCCATTTATTTTTACACACTTAAACTAATTAGCTGGATTTAAAAATCATCAACACAATTGAAATTCCATAATATACAGCAATTCCTCCAAGTACCCAGTTTACCCATCTCGGCGATATACCCTGCGCTTTTTTGCGGTGCCTTCTCCATAAATAGATTGAGCAAACAATCAGGAAAGCAAGAAAAATCCCCTTTGGTCCCATGTTAGCGCCTGTTCACTTAGATTCTGTTTTTCCGATAAAGCACGGGATTTAAACTTTCATCGTTATACATTTTCATTTGCTGATAAACTTTGAGCCGTTTTTCTCCGCTGCTTAAATCAGCAAGTAATTTAGCGAGGCATTGTTCCAGATCTTCACGCTGTTCCCTTAACACAGAAAGTTTTGCCACACACTTCTCACGATGCTCTGCTGTTGCTTCCTCACGCTGAATTTCTTCGTCCATATGATAAATTTTAAGCGCATTTATTGAAAGACGGTCAATCATGCTGCCTGGTGTTTCGCTGTTCATTTCTGTTTCAGCGTTATTTTTCACATTTTCCGTGTTGATAATATTCAGCAGAAACTGATCCATCTGTTCAATCAAATCATTTCTTCGTTGATTGAAAACATCAATCGCACGTTTCACAGCAGCAATTTTTGAATCAGAAACATCCGGATCACGTGCCATATCTTCCTGATGCCATAATTCAAAATTGACCTGATGCTGAGTTGAAACCAACTTGGGGAAATCTTCCGCTGCTGAAAAATCCCCCTCTGGCAAAACCCTGTGCCATAACTCTACCTCCTGAAGCTGCTGTTTCAACAACTTCTCTGTTTCAAACATGAAAACCATTAAAATTCCTTTAGCAGAAAGTTTTTATCATCGTCTCCAATTCAGCTTGTACTGCTTCTACAGTAACACCGTGGAGACACTCCAGTTTACACTCTGGATAAGTACATTTATTTTTACATCCCGGATCATATTCAAGTGCACAGTGTTGAGCGTCCTCAGGAGGAGTCCAGTTAACAGCCCACGGCCTGCCGAAAACTGCCAGTGTCGGAGTGCCTCCGGCAACCGCAAAATGTCTTGGGCCATTATCATTACCAAAATGTAAATCCACTTTATTCAGGATGGCCAGCGTTTCAGTAAGTGATGGAATATCATAGTCCGGCAGCGCTTTTTGCTTCATTGCTTCTCTTACGGCATCAATAAAATGCTCCTCACCTGGACCAAAGAGAAATAATATTTTTGCTTGATGTTTCTGTACCAACCAGTCAGCAATCACAGCAAACCGTTCTGCAGGCCACACTTTGTAAGGCTGGCGTGAAACTGGAGACAAAGTCACCACAAAATCGCTGTCTTTTATACCAAGCTGGCCAAAAAGCCGGGCAGCATATTCTTTATCTTCTTCTTCTGCAAAAAAATTCAATCCGAAATCATTAGCGTAAATTCCAAGTTCTTCCAGCAACTGAGCTTTATCCTGCGCAGAATAAGTCAACTCCGGGGATATTTTGACAGGATGGGTATAGGCCCAGCTTCTTCCACGAAAACCAAAACCAATCCGGATTGGCGCAGCTGAAAAACGAGTCGTCAGAGCGCTCCGTGGATTTCCAAAAAAATCAATTACACAGTCGAATTGCCGTTCCCGAAGTTTGCGGATAAAGGAAATTGACTCACTGATTGTTTGCGCTTTACGGTAAAGTAAAATTTCGTCCAGAAAAGGGTTATTACGCAAAACTTGGTCTGCTGGAGCTTCCGTCATAAAAGTCAGTTCTGCTTCCGGAAAAGATTCGCGTAACAGCCGGATCGAAGGAGTCGTCATTAAAACATCACCAATCCTCCGTAACTGAATCAAAAGAAATTTCACTGGAGATTCACCTTTATTCCAGATCGGTTAAATCTTTGAGACGTTTTTCTGTTGAAGAAATCTCCATTATTTGTGCCCCAAGTTTATCACCAATCGTCACAGATTTTGCTTTTGCGATCTCTTCATCATTGATATAGAGCTTCATATTATCCTCCACCTGCGTCTCCAACACCAGCATGGAGCCTTGCCCAAGCCTCAATATTTCATCAATTTCCATCCTGCATTCACCCAATACCAAGCGGGCTGTAACCGGCATTTCCAGCAATTTCTGGATTTGTGGTCCAACCACTTTTTTGCTTGTCTTCATTTTTTGTTTTCCGCTGCTCATCTGATTTTGTATGAAGGAAGATTCTCTTGAAGCAATTTTAGCTCGCAAGTTTACAATTTTATTGCTATTTTTTATGTTCAATACTTAAACCATACCGTTTAGTTACGAGCAGAACAAGTTGATTTAATCTCAGATAAGAGGAAAAAGAAATGTCACCGAAACAAAAGACAGCCACAAAAAGACACGCCAACAGCCGTCCCAACAAAAGAAATCTGAAAAAACGTCGCCAGCTAATTCAGGAGAATGCTGAACTTCTCCAGTCTCTTGCCCAGGAGTAATGACTTCTCAGGAGAGTTTCGGAACCCTGATTCCTGATCCGCTCAATAAAAAACTTCAGCAGGAAGGGGTTTCTTTTGCAGAACTTCGCCAGTCAAGCTCTGCTGCTGAAAAATTAGTTGAGCAAATTTATCGTTACTGGCGCAGCGGAAAACTCCGCATCGAGCGCAACTGGAACGGTATTTTCGATCAACCACAAAACATTCCTTACAGCAACAGTGCTTGCTTGCTGCCTGATGACCGGCTCTACCTCGAAAGCTCAAATCCTCATCAATTGTGGAAGCTTGCAACCTGGAACGTTAATTCTATCCGGACACGCTTGCCTTTAATCCTGCAGTGGCTCAAAGAGCATAATCCAGACGTCGTCTGTCTTCAGGAAACCAAGGTGGAAGACCCGCTTTTTCCTGTCTGGGATCTCCAACAAGCCGGATACGAATCTGCCTTTTTCGGACAAAAATCATATAACGGCGTTGCCATTTTGTCAAAACATCCCATTCAGGATGTGCAGCATGGATTTCGTAATGGTTATGACCCGGAAAATGCACGCCTGATTGCTGGAACCGTTTCTGGAGTCAGGCTCGTCAATGTATACGTACCACAGGGACAAAATACAGAATCTGACAAATTTAAATATAAACTAAATTTTTTTGCAGAATTAATTCAGGAAATTCAAGCAGAGAATAATTCTGACAGATCCTTTGCAATCATGGGTGACTTCAATATTGCTCCAAAAGCAGAGGACGTCACCAATCCAGAGGAAATGCTAAATAAAGTCAGCTTTCACCCAAAGGAACACGCACTTTTAGCAAAACTTACTGAAACCGGCTTGTGTGACCTTTTTCGTAAATTTGATACACGTCCCAGCCAATTTTCATGGTGGGATTTTAGAACCATGGGTTTTGAGCGTGATGAAGGAATGCGCATTGACTATATCCTTGGAAATTCTGTTTTGACATCATCATGCCAAGCATGCATAATCGATAAAGGAGCACGAGAACAAGAACGGCCCTCCGATCATGCCCCGGTAATTGGTGAATTTATTTTTTGACTTAGAAAAATTCTTCTGATAGTGAAATTACATGAACCGTGCGTACTTTTTTAAAACAATAACCATTGCTTGTCTGTTTTTTGCATTAAGTGTAGGAAATGTTTCAGCTGCACTTCCAGAGGAGCGCCCTGGAGCATTTGCAATGGTAATTGATGTTCCAATTCGCCTCCTTAGTTTAGGACTTGCGATGGTCGGAACTGCCTTTTTCATCGTGGCTTTACCATTTGCCCTGAGCTCCGGAAGTACCGGAGACGCCTGGGATGTACTGGTGGCTGAGCCTTTTCAGTTCACATTCACCAGATCACTTGGTAATTTTAACGAATGGAAGAACCACACAGAGGAATCTGACCCTTCTGAATTGATAACCTTTGATTAGGATAAACGATATGAAGAAAATTATTTTAACAGTGTTTGCAGCAACCAGTTTACTTTTATACAGCACCCCATCATTTGCAATAGTTTCTGTCAGTGTGGGAGTTCCAATGTCTCAAACCATTACAGGGAAATATGACGGTGCGACTTTTGGAAATGCAGCAGATAAAACGAGTGGTTATTTACTAGGAGTAAGCTTTGCGTCTATTGGTTTTGGAATAGATAGCTATACAACAAAGTTTAAGACAGGTGACTGTGAAGGATGCTGGGATGCAGATAATGACATTGGTTTGAAAACAAATATGACTAATATTTTCTATCAACTTCCTGTTCCTGTTGTAAACCTGATTATTGGTTTAGGAGTGGGGACTACAGAATATGATTGCAAAACTGAAGATGGAAAAGGTTGTTCTGCATATTATGATAAAGGTTCAGCAACGCAGTGGTATACTTCGATTGGAATACCACTTATACCTTTCTTTGACATTCATCTCAGTTACCGCTCTATTACTGCAAAAAACATAAAGTCTAAGTCAAACGGATCAAAAGATGATAATAGTGGAAGCGTAACGGGACTTGGTTTAGCGTTCAATTTCTAAGTAATAGAATATATGCTTATTTGAGTTCTATGGCTCCCTTATCATTTATATTAAAACGCATAGAATGAGTGTTACACATAAAGTGTGTTGAACATAATTTTCAGCACCCTTTAAACTCATAGAGTTAACATTCTGAATGAAGAAATTTATTTTATCTGCATTTACAGCAACCAGCTTGCTGCTTTCCAGCTCCCCAATATTTGCAGCTCCCCTTACAATAAGTCTTGGAATACCTCAAGAACAGACATTCACAGAAAAAAATGAAGCTGGTGGTAAAATAGAAGCTGATAAACCAAGTGGTTATTTCCTTGGTATAAAGTTTCCTGTTGGTTTTGGTTTAGGAATAGATAGTTATAAAACTAAATTTACAGGAGACACTTCTAAAATTGAAACTTTCATGTATAATATATTCTATCAGTTTCCTATTCCAGTGATAGACATTACAATTGGATTAGGTTCTGGCAAGACGAAGCTCGCTTGTAGTGACTGCGCAGAAGATTACACCGACCCTGAAAGTGGCATAAAAACTGGTTATAAGGCTGGAGAAGCAAACCAGTGGTTTACAAGTTTTGGAATACAGCTTACCCAACTTATTAACATACATATGAGTTATAGATCTGTAACAAGTAATAAAATTGAGCAGGTTTATAGCGGAACCAAAGTAAATTATAGTGGAAACGTAAGAGGAATTGGCCTAGCTTTTAATTTCTAAAAAAGAGAACTTTGATGTTCTAGGCTCTGAACTCTTGCAAAACGTTAACATCTGATTATGTTATCTCATGAAAAAAATTATTTTAACTGCTTTTACAGCAGCAATTTTACTGCTTTTTAGCAGCCCAGCATATGCACTTTTTACCGTAAGCGCTGGTGTCCCTTTTTCTCATTCGTTTGCTGATACAGAAGTAGCTGAGTCAGATGGAGTAAGTGGTCTTTTCCTTGCTGCCAAACTACCGATAATGGTTGGTGTGGGGATAGAAACTTATAAAACTAAACTTAAAGGTTCTACGACAACCTTGGCCACTTCAATGTATGATATTTTCTATCAGCTACCTATTCCTATCGTCAACCTGACACTTGGATTAGGAATGGGCTCAACTGAGCTACAGTGTGTAGGTTGTTCAACAACATTTGATAAAGGGACTGCAACCCAGTGGTATACCAGTGTGGGTATACCAATTTTCCCTTTCTTTGATGCGCATCTCAGCTTACGCAGAGTTTCATCAAAAATAAAAAAAACAGCGGCTTCTGGAGGTACTGAGTACGACTTGGGTGGTACTGTGGCTGGAATTGGTATAGCATTTGGTTTCTAAATAAGTGATCTACTCCTAATGTTAAACAAGTCAAAATATTTCAGTAAACTGGCAATCTCTGCTTGTTTACTTTTGGGCCTAAGCGGAATATTAACTACTGCAAAAGCACAGTTCATCGGGATCAATGCCGATGTCGCCATCGCTTATTCTGCTGCTTCAGGAAGTGTCTCCGGGGGAGCAGTTGGAATCTCCCATCCGGCACCTTATTTTCCAAATATTGGCGCTTCAAGAGTCACTTTTAATGAGACAGAAAACACGACTTCCTCTGCCGATGCTAACTCTATACTAACTCTGGAAACCAAAACCACCATAAGTACAGTCAATTTTTTCTATAACGTTCCGTTTCCAGTTGTTTCAATTGCACTTGGAATAGGCACAGGCACTTTGAAAACCAACGCTTTAGTGAAAGAGACAACTGGCGGTACTGCAATTTCAGACAATAGTGATTTGAGTACTCCTGTTTCTGAAGCATTCATTCACATAGGCCTGCCTTTCTGGAACACAATTGAGTTTCATCTAGGCTACCACGCTATGTCTGTCGCCAATATTGACATAACCAGTAAAAGCGGGATTGTGGTCACAAATTACAATCTGGACAAAAAAAGCTATACTGGTGGAATGAGCACAATTGGAGTTCAAGTTGCGTTTTAATGTTTCCCTCACCGTTTCCTGAAACTATCAGTTTTTTCTGCGCTGAATTGTCTACGCCACCTGTTTTTCCGTTACTTCCGGAAGAAGAAATATTCCTGAAAAAATTAAGTTCTACTAGAAGGCAGACAGAGTTTTCACAGGGAAGAAGCTGTGCTCATCAGGCTCTCGCAAAATTCAAACTTGAATCAGAGCCTATCACCAGAAATGCTGAGACAAGGGAACCCTGCTGGCCGGAATCCGTTAGGGGGAGTATCACTCATTCCGGAGAATACGCTGCTGCGGCTGTTGGACTGGCTGCTGATGTTTCCGGAATAGGTATCGATTTAGAAAATTTATCCAGAGTAGTTGATTTCAACATCAGTAGACACGTCTGTGTTGAGCAAGAACTGGAGTGGTTGAAAACCCTTTCACCCACAAAGGCAAATCAGGGACTCAGAATTATTTTTTCGGCCAAAGAGTCAATCTTCAAATGTCTCTTTCCGATTTCAAAAACATACCTGTATTTTAAAGATGCGACAGTCGAGATTGATGAAGATAGTGCTGAATTTACTTTCACCCTTTCCAGAGAATGTTCCGGAATCACTGCAGCGGGTTTCAAGCACAGCGGAAATTTTTCAATCATTGATAAAATGCTGCTGACCGCAATTTATCTCTAAAATCAGTCCCAAAGCCTAATCACTGATTTTTCTAGGCTGTGCTAATCTTAGCTTTTGCGTTTATCATATTTTTATAAACAGGCGGACAAAGTCTATTTAAGCTACAAATTCAACTTATTGAACGCAGTTGTTGAAAACTGACATTTTATCAACTGTTAACCAACAATTCGTATTGGGTTTTCTCTAAATTTTTGCTAGATTATTGTTTATCAACATTCTCTCAACAGCTTATCAAAACACACAAAAACAGAGAATAATGTTAATTAATCAAAAAGTTAAGGGCTTTTCAACAAGTTGTCAACAATCCTACTACTACTAATAAAATAAATATGGAAATTACTTTAAAAAGAGAAGCTTTGAGTAGTACTCTGCAAAACATCAATTCTGTTGTTGACAAAAGCTCAACTAAGCCTATCCTGTCGAACTTTGTGATCAGGACACTGGAAGACGACAGTTCGAATGTTGAATTTTCGTCAACAGACTACGAGTTATCTCTGGTTGAACTGATGCCTGCGCAAATTAAAGATCAGGGCAGTATCTGTGTTAATGCAAAAAAAGTTTTTGATATAGTTAAGGAGCTTAAAGATGAAGAAGTTCATATTCGTTCGACAGAACAACTCTGGATCTATATCACCTGTGGATCATCAGAATTGCGCCTTCCTTCGGTTGAAGTAGGATTATACCCACAAACAGTGCTGGAAAAACTTCCGGAGTCTGTGACGATCTCTGTAGACGATTTAAAGCGCTGCATCGACATGACGCTGTTTGCGGCAATTACGAATGAGTCACGTCGAAACCTGATGGGTGTTTGTCTATGTTCAACCAGTGATCAGCAAACCCGCTGGCTGTCTACTGACGGTCACCGTTTAGCGCAAATAATAAAGTCAGTTGATAATTTAATTATTGACGCGGAACAGGAAGTAATCATACCGAGAAAAGCGCTGACCGAAGTAAGAAGGGCCGCGGATTTGTTTGGTAAAACAGTAAATATAACCTTTGACTCTCGTATAATGCAGTTTTCCGGAGGACAGATAAGTTTTAAAACAAGATTGATTGAAGGTAAATTTCCAAACTGTGATCCTATTATTCCAAAAGACAACAATCTGGAAATTATGGTAAACCGCGAAAGTTTTATCAATTCGCTGAGGATTGTCTCTTCTATCAGTTCTGAAAAACTGAGACCGATCAAACTAATTATTTCTGCAGGAGTTTTGAGACTTGAAAGTGAAAAAGCGGATTACGGCGAAGTGGTTGATGAGATAGAAGCCGCTTATGAAGGAGAAGCTTTTCAAATCGGTTTTAATGCCAGATACCTTTTGGATGTTTTAGGTGTGATTGACAGTGATGATATTATCCTGGAGTGTAAAAACTCTATGAGTCCAACCATCATTAAATCGTCTACTGATGAATCTTTTTTATCTGTAATTATGCCATTGAGGGTTGAGTGGTAGTTTGACTGTTTTCACTTCATTGTTCATGAGAACTTAGACAGTGACTACCGACAATCAACCGTTAACCGGACCTGAATTGACATGATCATCCGCAATATTGAGGTCTCTCAATTTCGCAACTACAGCAGGTGTACAGCCGATTTTTCTGAGGATTTAAATTGGATATACGGCGCAAACGGTCAGGGAAAAACAAATCTTGTTGAAGCAGTACATTATCTCTGTAATTTAGAATCATTCCGCACAAAAAAACCAGCTCAACTGCTACAGGAAAACAAATCCGAAGCAGTCATTCAGTCTCAGCTCGAACGTCAAAAAGTACAGCATCAGGTCCGCATAAAAGTTAGCAAAAAAGGCCGTCAGGTAGTTTTAGACCACTCCCCTTCTCACCGAGTTTCTGAATACATTCTCTCCTTTATGGCGCTGTCATTCACTCCGGAAGATGTAAATCTTTTCCGGAATGTACCACAGGAACGCCGAAAATTTTTTAACAGGATAATGACCTTCGTTGATCCTGTCTATTTTAAGAACCTCCAGGAGTACACAAAAATTATTGCCCAGAAAAACTCATTATTGAGACAGGGACTTCCCGAACAAATTCCGCTTTGGAATGAAATGCTCGCACGTTCCGCTATAAAAATAATGCAGCAGCGTATTAGATTTGTGGAACAGATGAATGCACATCTGCACGATCTTTTCATGGAACTTTCAGGTCGTTCAGAGAAGTTGACTTTGGTTTATAAAACTTCGCTGAATTCAACTAATATGGATGAGAAAAATTGCCTCCTCCAACTCGAAAAAAGTCTGCCGAGAGACCTGCAATACGGCTTTGCTGTCCTTGGTCCACACAGGGATGAGTATCATTTGCTGATCGATGAAAAAAAGGACAAGGATTATTTTTCGCAGGGAGAATTCAGGATTACTAATTTGTCTTTAAAAATGACAATAAATCGTTTATTATGTGAGAGATATAAATTTTATCCAGTTTTGATTTTTGACGATCTTTTTTCAGAATTGGATGAGGAGGTGATTCAGCAAATTTTGCAGTTTTTTATTAAGTTAAAAAATCAAATTTTTATCACCTCAACCTCTGAACCATCAAGTTCCCTGCCTGGAAAATATTTTCACATTGAAAATGGACAACTGGTTTGACATCACAGCTTTAATAAATAACCTTCTGCTGTTTCATGAAAGAAAAAAATGCCTGAAATTGAAAGCGTAGTAAATTCAGATTACGATGAATCTAATATAACGGTACTGCAGGGTCTGGAAGCGGTACGCCTGCGTCCAGGAATGTATATCGGAGGAGTCGACAGTGCCGCTCTTCATCACCTTGTTTTTGAGATTGTAGATAACAGTGTTGATGAGGCACTAGCTGGTTTTTGTAATGAAATTCACGCAATCATCAATCCAGATGGAAGTCTGTCCGTTGAAGATAACGGCAGGGGCATTCCTGTAGGTATACACGAAGAAGAAGGTATTCCTGCGGTTGAATTGATTTTGACACGTCTTCATGCAGGTGGAAAATTTGATAATAGCAACTACAAGGTTTCCGGTGGATTGAATGGAGTAGGTGCATCGGTTGTGAACGCACTTTCTGGTAAAATGATAGCAGAAATACACCGAGAAGGTTTTTTGTGGAAGCAGGAATACGAGCAGGGCATTACGGTTACACCTCTCGAGAAAGTTGAAGAAAGCAAAAAAACCGGAACTCAAATCACTTTTTGGCCGGATGAAACGATCTTTGATAATGTTGAATTTAATTTCGAAATATTAGCTCCCCGTCTAAGAGAATTAGCGTTTTTGAACAGGGGTATTCTAATTTCAATCCGGGATAACCGGACGGATCGTTATCAGGAATTCCAATATGAAGGCGGGATTGTGGAATTTATCAAGCACATGAATGAAAATAAAAGTGTTTTGCATGAATCTCCAGTTTACTTTTCCGGAAAATCAGAAGATGTGGAAATCGAAGTGGCTTTTCAGTATAACGATAGTTACACCGAGCGTATTTATTCTTTTGTTAATAATATAAATACAGTAGAAGGTGGAACACACCTGACAGGTTTTAAAGGAGCGCTTACCCGCACCTTGAACAACTACATGACAGCAAATAAAATTACCAACGATTCTAAGGAAAATTTATCAGGAGAGGATGTCCGAGAAGGTATGGCGGTAGTGATCAGCGCAAGAGTCATGAATCCACAGTTTGAATCGCAGAAAAAAATTAAACTGACCAATGTTGAAATTAAGGGAAAAGTAGAAACTCTTGTCTCAGAATATTTGGGTTCTTTTCTGGAGGAAAATCCTGTTGTCGCAAAAAAGATTATTGCCAAAGGTATAGACGCTCAGCGAGCCAGGCTTGCTGCTAAGAAAGCAAGGGAACTGACACGTAGAAAAAATGTTCTTGAATTCAGCACACTGCCCGGAAAACTTGCTGACTGCCAGGAATCAGATCCGGCATTAAGTGAATTGTTTCTAGTGGAGGGAGATTCTGCGGGAGGCTCCGCAAAGCAGGGACGTGATCGTAAGAATCAGGCTATTTTACCCTTAAAAGGTAAAATATTAAATGTGGAAAAGGCACGTTTTGACAAGATGCTCGGCAATGAAGAAATAAAAACGATGATTACCGCAATGGGCACCGGTATTGGCAATGAAGAATTTGATCTGGAAAAAATACGTTACCACAAAATTATCATCATGACTGATG
>ERZ1047985.2162-NODE-2162-length-12589-cov-6.646482_pt1 | contig 12589 bp, 12 predicted proteins | sample MGYA00383097_ERZ1047985 | MGnify/ENA primary metagenome ERZ1047985 (study PRJEB29581, sample SAMEA5548367) | metagenome | biome: marine; feature: coastal; material: water | depth 50 m | study: Short-term variability in the microbial, nano- and picoplankton...
GCCTGAATATCAGACACTGTCGCGCACCAGTTTCCAGTTTATCGCATCAAGTAATGCCTCAAACGATGCATCAACGATGTTGGCCGAGACGCCAACAGTGGCCCAACGCCGCCCCTGCCCGTCTTCGCTGTCGATGATGACACGCGTTACAGCCTCGGTTCCGCCCTGAGTGATGCGTACTTTAAAATCGACCAAACGCATGTCGTCGATCGCTTCTTGGTAAGGCCCCAAATCTTTGGCGAGCGCTTTGGATAACGCGTTTACCGGTCCACGATCATTGCCAGTTTCATCCAGCGATTCACTGACTGACAGCTTTTTCTCACCGTTGACTTTCACGACAACGACAGCTTCGGAAAGAGAGATCATCCGGTCATATTTGTTCTTACGACGCTCAACCGTGACTTTGTACCGTTTGACCTCAAAAAACTCAGGCAACAAACCCAGTTCACGACGCGCCAGCAATTCAAAACTCGCGGGCGCGGTATCGTAGGAATATCCCTCAGACTCGCGATTTTTGATCACATCCAAAATCCGCGCGAGGGCAGGATCGCCCTTTTCAACATTAATACCAGCGTCAGAAAGGCGGCCGATCAGATTGGATTGGCCAGCCTGATTGGACATCGGGATGATGCGAGTATTGCCGACGTCATTGGGGTCAATATGCTCGTAGGTCGAAGGGTCTTTAAGGATTGCACTCGCGTGGAGACCCGCTTTATGGGCAAAAGCAGATGCCCCAACAAACGCGGCTTGCTTCATCGGAACACGATTAAGGATATCGTCCAGCTTACTGCTGATCCGCGTCAGATCCTTGAGGGTTTCACGACTAACGCCAATGGAAAAACCGCTTGCATAGGGTTCTTTCAGCAGCAGAGTTGGAATGAGTGTCGTCAGGTTGGCATTGCCACATCGCTCACCCAATCCGTTTAGGGTGCCTTGCACTTGTCGCGCGCCAGCATCAATTGCGGCTAAAGAATTTGCGACCGCGTTTTCTGTATCGTTGTGGGTGTGAATTCCAAGGTGGCCTCCGGGAATGCCGGCTTCGATAACCGCGCGCGTGATATCATGAACTTCTGCAGGAAGCGTGCCACCGTTGGTGTCACACAAAACAATCCACCGCGCACCCGCGTTGTAAGCTGCCATGATGGACTGCAGCGCATAAGGTGCGTTGGCCTTATAGCCGTCAAAGAAATGCTCAGCATCAAACAACGCTTCGCGCCCTTGAGCGACCAAATGTGCAACCGACGCATGGATATTTTCAAGGTTTTCATCAAGCGTGATGCCAAGTGCCGTTTCTACGTGAAAATCATGCGTTTTGCCGACTAAACACACGGCACCCGTTCGTGCGTTTAGGACACCGGACAGAACCTCATCGTTCTCAGCACTTCGACCCGCGCGTTTGGTCATGCCAAAGGCTGTCATCGTGGCTGAGGTTTTCGGGGCATTGTCAAAGAACTCAGAGTCGGTCGGATTTGCACCCGGCCAGCCGCCCTCGATATAGTCAACGCCAAGCTGATCGAGCATCTGGGCAATCTGCTGCTTTTCAGCGGTCGAGAACTGCACACCTTGGGTCTGCTGTCCGTCGCGGAGCGTCGTGTCGTAGATGTAAAGACGATCTTTAGACATGAAACGCCTCCAGTTTAACAAGATCCAGCTTTGGACCGGCAAACAGTTCGACACCGGTTTTGCTCATTCGCACTTCGATACCTGCGTCAGCCAATGCAGCTTTTAGGCGATCGACTTGGGAGAAATCTTTAGTTTTCATCGCGTTGGTTCGCGAGTCTTCCAACGCACGTTCGTAAAACGATAAATCCACTACAGGTTTGGTCGCCCAATCACCTAAATCATCGGTCAAAATGCCCATCAAACGGGCCGACGAAAGCATCGCTCCCTTTTCATAAAAGCAATCTTTTTGCGGGTTTGCAGCAATCTCACGTGCCATCGTATGAAGAACCGTTAGGCCTGCTGATGTGTTCAAGTCATCGCCCAGTGCATCAATCATTCTTTGATCTACGCCGATTGGTTCAGCGTCCTTCAAAAGAAAGCGCCATTTCATCAGCGTAGCCTCAGCCTCGTCCGCCTTCTTCTGTGTCCAGTCCATCGGCTTGCGATAATGCGTGCTTAAAAACACAAACCGGATCACCTCGCCCGGAACGCCTTGTTCCAGCAAGTCACGAACTGTGAAAAAATTCCCCAAGGACTTGGACATTTTTTTGCCTTCGACCTGAAGCATTTCGTTGTGCATCCAGTATCGGGCGAATGAATCCTCGCCCGCCTCGCAGCAGCTTTGCGCCTTTTCATTTTCGTGATGTGGGAAGGTTAAATCCAAGCCTCCACCGTGAATGTCAAAGGTGTCGCCAAACAACGCCTTGGTCATTGCAGAACATTCTATGTGCCATCCCGGGCGACCTCGCCCAAACGCGCTATCCCATCCCGGAAGATCATCCGAAGATGGTTTCCACAAAACAAAGTCCATCGGATTATGCTTATAGGGTGCCACTTCAACCCGCGCGCCAGCAATCATGTCATCTACTGAGCGGCCAGAAAGAGAGCCGTAATTATCATAGGACTTCACGTCGAACAGCACGTGCCCTTCGGCCTCATAAGCGTGACCAGTGTCGATCAGTTCTTGAGTCATCTCGATCATTTCGGCGATGTACTTTGTTGCCCGAGGCGCCTCATCCGGCTCAAGATTTCCAAGTGCACCCATATCAGCCAAATACCAGCCTATAGTCTCATCCGTCCGCTCTTGGATCAAATCCTCAAGCGTACCAGCGGCACCTGCCTCTTTTCGGGCCGCAGCCGTTGCGTTGATCTTATCGTCTACATCAGTGAAATTTCGCGCATAAGTAACGTGATCTTCGCCATAGACATGGCGCAGCAATCGATTGAGAACATCAAAAACCACAACTGGACGCGCATTGCCCAAATGCGCGCGGTCGTAAACGGTTGGCCCACAGACATACATCCGCACGTTTTTGGGATCGAGCGGTTCAAAGACCTCTTTCTTGCGGGTCTTCGTGTTGTACAGTTTGATCGTGGTCATAAGTCCCTCACACGCAGTTAGCGCGGGCTTATCAACTTAGTGTCTTGTTTGGAATAGAAGAACAGCCCGCGAAATATTTCAGCAGGTAATGCAGCAGCTAATAATGATTGCATTCATGTTCATGGCCCAGACTTACGTGGATAACCTGTTCCACGTCAAGTGGCTTGACGGTGAAGCTTCACTCACCCATCGTTGAATGCATGAGCCGTGATTTCATCAATTCCTTATGCCGCGCATATCCTGGTGCCGAGCATTCCGATCCTTGGGGCGGAGGTCACGATGCATGGAAAGTCGGCGGCAAGATGTTTGCAGTGATCGGAACCGCGCAAAATGGTGTCTCGGTTAAAACTGCGGATATTGAGACGGCTCAGATGTTGATTGACGTTGGTGTGGGAGACAAACCACCTTATCTACATCGTAGCTGGATAAGGCTGCCACTGGACAGTGATCGCGAAGAACTGGAATTCAGGATCGCCGCATCTTATGGCATATTGCGGGGCAGCTTGACCAAGAAGGTTCAAGCCACCCTGCCACCTAGATCCCTCTAGCTGTAGCTGACAACTTCAAATTCGATCCCGTCAGGCCCGTCAAAGTAGAAACGTAGACCGGGTTCATAGTCTCCGTGATTGTGCGGAACAAAGCCTGCATCTTTCACCTTTTGCTCAACCTCTTCGATATTTTCAACGACAACCCCTACGTGGTTCATTCCACCAAGTTGCGTGTAATTGTCGGTGGACTCTGACAGTGATCCGGGCGGCGAGTATAGCGCCAAATAGCTGTCTTCCTCGCCGACATGGACCGAACGACCTTCGCTAATCGCGGCACCTTGCCAGCGGATTTTCCACCCAAACAGGTTGCACAGGACTTTGGCCGTGCCATCTGGATCGTTAACCGTGTAATTTACATGTTCTAAGGGCATCTCTTGCCTTCCTCTTGAATTTCTCAACGAATCAGAGCTTAACTCTTCAAGTATACTTTAACTCAAGTACAAAAGGATGGAGCTTCGATGCGAAATCGGCAGGGTCTGACAATTGGGCAGGTAGCCGAGCGAACCGGCCTGGCAACTTCTGCTATTCGCTATTATGAAGACATGTGCCTTGTGTTCCCATTTCGCAATGACGCTGGGCAACGTAGATTTGCGTCAGCAGATATTCGGCGGTTGTCGTTCGTCATGATCTCGCAGTCCTTGGGCTTTAGTATCGCAGAAATCCGTCGCGCCATGGACCGCCTTCCAACAGATCGCGCACCTACCAAAGCTGATTGGTCAAAAATCTCTCGTCAGTTTGGGGCCGAACTGGATCAACGCATCGCCAAAATGCAGAGACTACGAGAAAAGCTTGATGGCTGTATTGGTTGCGGCTGTCTCAGTCTTAAAACATGCTCGCTTTACAATAAGGACGACACGGCCGCCCGATCGGGGCCAGGACCACGACACCTATTGGAAAGCGATTGACAAGGTCGCTGCGAAATGGATCGTGCATTTAAGGTTCAGAGGTCAGCATGCAAATATCAAATCGGATAGAAAACATCCTAGGCGAGGGTTCAGACGGATGGGGTGCGTTCTACAAAGCCCGTCGCATGATACGAGACGGAATAGACGTCACCGAGCTTACCATTGGTGAGCACGACATCACCACCGACACGATAATCCTAGGCGCTATGGATGAAGCTGCACGTGCGGGGAATACTGGCTACGCGGCAATCCCAGGCATCTATGAGCTCCGAGAAGAAGTGGCGCGACGCGTCTCAAACAACACAGGGGTGCCAACCGGCGTAGAGAACGTGCTGATCACGCCTGGTGGGCAGTCCGCACTGTTCGCGGCACATATGGCGGCTTGTAATCCAGGGGATACAGCGCTTTTTATTGATCCTTTTTACGTCACATATCCAGGCACTCTCCGAGCGGCTTCGGCCATACCTCAGCCAATCATTGCCAAAGCAGAAAACGGCTTCCAGCCCCTTACCAAGGACATCGCGTCGAAAGCTAAGGGCGCTAAGTCGCTGTTGATAAACTCTCCCAACAATCCAACGGGCGTGGTGTATTCACGCGACACTCTCAGTGATATCGCCCATGTTTGCAGGGATTACGATCTCTGGTTGATCTCAGACGAAGTCTACAACACGCAAATCTGGGAAGGAGCGCACGTCTCTCCTAGAAGTTTAGCAGGCATGGAAGAACGCACTTTGGTCGTAGGCTCGATGTCCAAAAGCCACGCGATGACCGGCAGTCGTATTGGCTGGTTGGTTGGGCCTGAGAAAGCAATTTCTCACTTACAGAACCTCTCAACGCACACGACCTACGGTGTTGCTGGCTTCATACAAGAGGCAGCTCTTTTTGCTTTTAATTTGGGAGATGCATTTGAGGCCTCGATAGCCGAACCCTTTAGGCGCCGGCGGGATATTGCAATTGGGATCATCAATAAATCCAACGTGATTAACCTGATCCCAAGCAAAGGCGCGATGTATGTCATGCTGGACATTCGCGCGACGGGTTTAAACGGCGAGGAATTTGCGGATCAACTTTTATCCCAACATCACATCGCGGTGTTGCCCGGTGAAAGTTTTGGCGAGGCCGCAAAGGGTCATATACGCGTTGCTTTAACGGTGGATGATGCGCGATTGAAAACCGCCCTTCAAACACTCGTTGAATTTGCCGAAGCAAACACAAAATAACGTGTCGCTTTTGGACCACGTGTCGTAAATCGGAAAGACGCCTTGGTCCAGTGGGCCAAACTATCGCGAATTCTAGTGGATGAGCGATGCAAAACGATTTTAGCAAATTAGAGCTGATCACCCGCACAATTGGTGCGGAGCGCGGACGTGCGGCACGTGGGCGACCTTGTGGGATTTAACTCCTCACTTGTTAACTGACCCATTTCTGGAATTCCAACATGACCGATACAAAATCTACACGTGCACGCTCTGGCGGCCGAAACGCGCGCCGTGCAGCCCGATCCGCGGCGCTACCTGACGAACTAAAACCTATACGTCCCGGACTATCTGGCGGCACATTTAGACCTCTGTCTGACGTTGATGTGCTAAAAATTCATGAGGCCGCCTTAGAAGCGCTTGAAACAATCGGGTTGGCGGACGCCCCACCCAGCGGCGTTGAGTATCTGACGAATGCTGGCGCAATTCTGGGCGACGATGGCCGGATTAGATTCCCCCGCGCATTGGTGGAAGACACGATTGCCAAAGCAAACCGTTCCGTCACCCTGCCGGGGCGTGACCCACAATACGACCTCGATCTTTCCGGTAGCCGTGTTCACTACGGAACTGCTGGCGCTGCAGTACACATGGTCGACGTGCATGGTCGCGATTATCGCGAAAGTCTTATTCAGGACGTCCACGACGCCGCCCGCATCACACAGCAACTCGATAATATCCATTTCCTGCAACGCCCAATGGTGGCGCGTGACATCGCAGATAATAGAGAAATGGATTTGAACACGATCTACGCCTGCAGTTCAGGAACAACCAAGCACATCGGCACTTCGTTTAGCGAACCGGACTTTGTCGAGGACGCTCTTGAGATGCTCTATATGATCGCAGGTGGCGAAGATAAGTTCCGCGAACGCCCGTTTATGTCGAACTCTAACTGCTTTGTCGTCCCGCCGATGAAATTCGCCACCGAAAGCTGTGAAGTCATGGAGAAGTGCATCCTAGGTGGTATGCCTGTGCTGCTTTTGTCCGCAGGCATGGCCGGTGCGACTGCGCCTTCAACAATTGCAGGGGCCATTACTCAGGCGGTTGCCGAATGTTTGGCAGGTCTTGTGTACGTCAACGCAGTCAAACCGGGCGCTCCGGCCATTTTCGGCACTTGGCCATTCGGTTTGGATCTGCGCACAGGCGCCATGAGCATTGGCTCAGGCGAGCAAGCATTGCTAACGGCAGGTTGCGGGCAAATGCACCAGTTCTACGACTTGCCCGGCGGCGCTGCAGCTGGTGCATCGGATTCCAAAATGCCAGACATGCAAGCTGGCTGGGAGCAAATGTGCTCAAGCGTAACGGCCGGACTGTCAGGCGTAAACATGGTTTATGAGGCGGCTGGCATGCATGCCTCGCTTCTTGGTTTCTGCCATGAAAGCCTGATCCTTGGGGATGACATTATCGGACAATCGCTGCGTTGTGTTCGCGGCATTGAGGTATCTGACGAGACATTGGCGTTAGACCAAATGCGAGAGGTATGCATCGGTGGTCCCGGTCATTATTTGGGCACCAGCCAAACCCTGTCGCGGATGCAGGTGGATCATGTTTACCCCAATCTGGGCGACCGCACGTCTCCCAAAGAATGGGCGGAAAACGACAAGCCTGACCTGTTGACGAAAGCCACCGCACGGAAAGAGGAAATTCTATCCCAGCCATCTCCCGCTCGGTTTGATGCCGTTCTTGATCTTGATCTACGGTCTAGGTTCAAAATCCACCTTTAGATATTGATCGGGGCAACCTGCCCCGCTTCGATAAACCTCAGTGCAACAGAGACGTTTTGTCTCTGGCCTTTTACGTGAGCGGGGTATAGGCGGGCGGCGAACAGGAAAGGCACGTCTTATGGACCTCCGTAATATCGCGATCATCGCTCACGTCGACCACGGCAAAACCACCTTGGTGGATGAGCTTTTGAAGCAATCAGGTGCGTTCCGCGCCAACCAAGCCGTTGCAGAACGTGCGATGGACAGTGACGATCTGGAACGTGAGCGTGGGATTACCATTTTTGCCAAGCCTACATCGGTTGAGTGGAAGAACTCTCGGATCAACATCGTGGACACCCCTGGTCACGCCGACTTTGGTGGTGAAGTTGAACGTATCCTTTCTATGGTTGATGGTGTTGTGTTGCTGGTCGACGCTGCCGAAGGCCCGATGCCACAAACCAAGTTCGTGACATCAAAAGCTTTGGCGCTGGGATTGCGCCCGATTGTTGTGCTCAACAAAGTTGATAAGCCGGATGCGGAACCCGATCGCGCGCTTGATGAGTGTTTTGATTTGTTCGCATCGCTTGATGCTGACGATGATCAGCTGGACTTTCCACATATGTATGCCTCTGGCCGTAATGGTTGGTGTGATGCGGAATTAGATGGCCCACGCAAAGACTTAGAGGCCTTGTTTAACCTTATCGTCAATCACGTGCCAAAGCCAAAACAGCTAGCACATCAGGATGAAGACTTTTCAATGCTTGCCACCACGTTGGGTTCTGACCCGTTCGTTGGGCGTTTGTTGACGGGCCGTGTTGAAACCGGAAAGCTAAAGGTTGGCGCAACGGTTCAAGCACTCAGCCGCATTGGTCAAAAAATCGAGCAATTCCGTGTGACCCGTATTCAAGCCTTCCGCGGCCTTGCGCAGCAAGACATTGATGAAGCAATGGCCGGTGATATCGTTTCAATCGCTGGCATGTCCAAAGCGACCGTTGCTGACACTATCTGCGCACTTGCAGTAGACGAGCCGCTGGATGCACAACCTATTGATCCGCCGACTATCACTGTGACTTTCGGCATCAACGACAGCCCTCTTGCTGGTCGTGATGGCAAAAAGGTTCAAAGCCGCGTTATTCGTGACCGTCTGCACAAAGAAGCTGAGTCAAACGTAGCCATCAAAATCGCTGACACCCCAGGTGGTGACGCTTTTGAAGTGTCGGGTCGTGGCGAACTTCAGATGGGCGTTTTGATTGAAAACATGCGCCGTGAGGGTTTTGAGCTTTCGATCTCTCGCCCTCAGGTCATCATGAAGGAACAGGACGGCCAAACTATCGAGCCTATCGAAGAAGTCACGGTTGACGTGGATGACGAATATTCGGGCGCGGTAATCGAAAAGTTAACTGGTCCACGCAAGGGTGAGATGACAGACATGCGCCAAGCCTCTGGCAAGACACGCATTGTTGCAAAAGTACCTTCACGTGGATTGATCGGGTATCACGGCGAATTCTTAACAGATACCCGCGGAACTGGTGTTTTGAACCGCGTGTTCCATAGCTGGTCGCCATATCGCGGACCAATCCCAGGTCGTCGCGCAGGCGTTCTGATCTCAATGGAAAACGGTACCTCTGTAGCTTTCGCGCTTTGGAACCTTGAAGACCGTGGCAAGATGATGATCGGCGCACAAGAGCAAGTCTATACCGGCATGATCATCGGCCAACATAGCCGCAACAACGATCTTGAGGTTAACCCCTTGAAAGGTAAAAAACTTACCAACGTTCGCGCGTCAGGTACTGACGAAGCTGTGCGCTTGACGACACCGATGAAAATGTCACTGGAAGAGGCTATTGCCTATATCAACGATGACGAATTGGTCGAGGTCACACCGAACTCAATCCGGTTGCGTAAACGCTATCTCGACCCGCATGAACGCAAGCGGATGTCGAAAAAACCTAGCTAAGAGCACAACGGGGCGTTTAATCAACGCCCCGTTTTCTTTTGCGCGAATGCTGTTTTATCCACCCGCCTAAAAACTCGACTGATGAAATCGGAATTTGATGCCGTGCAGCGACCCACAATGTGGCGTCTTCAAAACATGTTGTGCAATCTACTCTTTCCCTACCCTCGGCGCAAAACTTGGTGCATAAGGCGTGCAACTGAATCGTAGCACTATGAAGGACCAAAACGATGCACGATATCCGAGCGATCCGCGAAAACCCTGATGCGTTTGATGCTGCCATGGCGCGGCGGAAATTGAGCGGGGTTTCGGCTGAGGTTTTGTCTCTGGATGAAGCACGTCGGAGCGCCATTCTAGCGGCTGAAACCGCTCAATCTGATCAGAAGAAAGCTGCCAAAGAAGTTGGCGCGGCCAAAGGTCGTGGAGATGAGGCTGAGTTTGAACGTCTTCGTGCTTTGGTTTCGGCCAAGAAAGAGGAAGTTGGTGCGATGAATGCCGAGGCAAAAGCCAAGGATGAGGCTTTGTCTGAGCTTCTGATGGGTCTGCCTAACCTGCCCTATGCAGACATTCCCGACGGTGCTGACGAAGACGACAACGTTGAAATTCGCGCTTGGGGCGAACCTCGTAAGCTGAACTTTGAACCCAAAGAACATTTTGACATCGACGGCATCAAGCCAGGTATGGATTTTGAGATGGCTGCGAAAATTTCTGGTTCGCGTTTTATGGTGCTGAAAGGCGCTGTGACCCGCGTTCACCGCGCCCTCGCCCAGTTCATGATCGACACCCATGTTGACGAACATGGTCTAACCGAGGCTTGGACCCCTGTCCTAGTGCGGGAAGAAATGATGGTCGGCACAGGTCAGTTGCCGAAATTTGGCGAAGACAGCTATCAAACGACGAACGGATGGTGGTTGGTGCCAACTGCCGAAGTGCCGCTGACGAACACCGTGAATGGTGAAGTTGTGGAAGAGGTATCCCTGCCCCATCGTTACGTAGCGCATACGCAATGCTTCCGATCCGAGGCGGGCTCGGCTGGCCGAGATACAGCGGGCATCTTGCGTCAGCACCAGTTTGAAAAAGTTGAGATGGTCTCAATCGTGCATCCAGACGAATCTGAAGCTGAGCACGCACGCATGACACGTTGCGCCGAAGCCATCCTTGAAAAGCTAGAGTTGCCCTACCGGACGGTTGTGCTTTGCACAGGCGACACAGGTTTTGGTGCCCGTCGCACGCATGACATTGAGGTTTGGGTTCCCGGTCAGAACGCCTTTCGTGAAATCAGTTCCGTTTCTACATGCGGGGATTTTCAAGCGCGCCGCATGAATGGGCGGTTTAAACCTGCCGATGGCAGCAAGCCTCAGTTTGTCCACACGCTTAATGGTTCGGGTCTTGCTGTAGGTCGTGCGTTGATCGCAGTACTCGAGAATGGTCAACAGGCAGATGGATCAGTTGAGCTGCCAGCAGTATTGCACAGCTACTTGGGCGGAAGAACCCGCGTTACGGCAGAGGGTGAGTTGGCCTAATGACCGGCAAGATCATTCCAAGCGCCGAGAATGCGCGCGCTTTTAGGAATGCATCGGGTGCATTTGCGACTGGCGTGACCGTGGTAACCACCACAGGTTCTATTGGTCATGTCGGAATTACCGTGAACAGCTTTTCCTCGATCTCGATGGAGCCCGCACTGGTTATGTTTTCAGTCGCCAAAGCGTCAAAACGCCATGAAAGTTTTGCGGATGAGGGCCCTTTTGTCATTCACGTGATGGCGCAAGCGCAGGACGACATTGCAACGGGATTTGCCAAAGATGCGTTAGCGTTTGATGCCGCCGATTATGTGGAAAACCCCGAGGGTATTCGGGTGATTTCTGACTGTTTGGCGGCTTTCGAATGCGAAACTTTTGCTGTCTATGATGGTGGGGATCATGCAATCGTTGTTGGCCGTGTTCTGCGATTTTCGCAAAATGACGGCGACGGGTTGCTTTTCAGCCAGGGAAAATACGGTCGTTTTATCTAAATCGGCAGAAACAACACTCAACGCAGGTCTGGTGCCTGATAACAAACATCAAATGAGGCCACTTATGAGCTTTGATCGAACTGTAAAAATTGCGCCCTCAATCCTATCCGCGGATTTTGCTAACTTTGGGCAGGAAATTCAGGCCATCGAAGCCCAAGGGGCCGATTGGGTGCATATCGATGTGATGGACGGTCACTTCGTGCCAAACCTGACCTTTGGCCCACCTGCGGTTAAGGCGTTCCGTTCGCATGTGAAAACGGTGATGGATGTGCATCTAATGATCTCGCCCGTTGATGCCTATATTGACGCCTACGCCGACGCTGGGGCCGATGTGTTGACGGCTCATATCGAAGCCGGCGCGCATACCCACAGAACTATGCAAGCTATTCGTGGTGCAGGAATGAAGGCCGGGGTTGCCTTGAACCCCGGAACACCTGCCGAGGCCGTCGAGCATCTATTAGACCTGACTGACCTGATTTGCGTGATGACGGTAAATCCCGGTTTTGGCGGGCAAAAATTCATTGATATGACGTCAAAGATCCGCAAGCTGCGTGAGATGATCGGCGATCGCGAAATACATATCGAAATTGATGGCGGTGTTGATCCGACCACCGCACCGTTGGTAACTGCCGCCGGCGCCGATGTTCTGGTCGCGGGTTCAGCGGTGTTCAAAGGCGGTTCAGTCGAGAATCCTGACAATTACGGCACGAACATAACCGCGATCAGAAATTCCTGCGTTTAGGGGCTGTTTATGGCACTAAAGCATACCCCTGTTTGTGATTTCGGTTGGCAATCCCCTTCGTTTTCTCTGCCCGCGACGGATGGGAAAACATATAGGTTTGAGGATGTTAAGGGCGAAAACGGCACCCTGATCATGTTCATTTGCAACCATTGTCCTTACGTGGTTGGTATTTTGGATCGACTGCAATCCGAAATGGCAGAGTTGCAGTGCATGGGGATCGGCACTGCGGCTATCAGCGCAAACGACGCCAACGACTATCCAGCCGACAGCTTTGAAAACATGGGTCTTTTGGCAAAGCGCGAAGGGTTCGGTTTTCCATACTTGTACGACGAAACGCAAGTCGTCGCTAAAACGTATAATGCTGTTTGCACTCCAGATTTCTTCGGATTTGATGCACACGATGGCTTGCAATACCGCGGACGACTGGACG
>ERZ1047985.2163-NODE-2163-length-12584-cov-8.465560_pt1 | contig 12584 bp, 13 predicted proteins | sample MGYA00383097_ERZ1047985 | MGnify/ENA primary metagenome ERZ1047985 (study PRJEB29581, sample SAMEA5548367) | metagenome | biome: marine; feature: coastal; material: water | depth 50 m | study: Short-term variability in the microbial, nano- and picoplankton...
TGGTTAGTTGCGAAGGAGCGTTTAGCTATCTCGCACGCGATTTTGGCATGAAGGAACTGTTCCTCTGGCCGATGAATGCGGATCAGGTTGGAACGCCTAAGCAAGTTAAGAAGGTGATCGATACAGTACGTGAGCACGACATCAAGGCGGTGTTCTGCGAAAGCACAGTCTCGGATCGTCCAGCTAAACAAGTGACCCGTGAGACGGATGCAGATTTTGAAGGCGTGCTTTATGTCGACTCTCTCAGCAAGGCCAACGGACCAGTTCCGACCTACGTAGACTTGCTTCGCGTAACGGCTTCGACACTGGCCGAGGGGCTTGAAAATGGTCTCAAATAACCAAGCAACAGGCATCAAGGTTGAAGGGCTAACAGTATCCTATCGCAACGGTCACACGGCCTTGCGTGACGCGAGTTTTGAAATTCCTGCAGGAACCGTTACCGCTTTAGTGGGTGTGAACGGCGCCGGGAAATCCACATTGTTCAAGGCGATCATGGGCTTTGTCCCTGCATCGCGCGGCAAGATTGCGTTGATGGGGCGGACCGTGAAAGAAGCCTTGCGCGAAAACATGGTTGCCTATGTTCCGCAGGCCGAGGAGGTCGATTGGACTTTCCCCGTATTGGTCGAGGACGTCGTGATGATGGGTCGTTATGGCCACATGGGTTTTCTACGCCGTCCTTCCGCTACTGATCATGCGGCAGTCGAGCAGGCGCTTCAGCGCGTGAACATGCAAGACTTCCGCCAACGTCAGATCGGCGAATTGTCAGGAGGGCAGCGCAAGCGCGTTTTCCTTGCGCGCGCCTTGGCGCAGGATGGCAAAGTCATTTTGCTGGATGAACCTTTTACCGGCGTGGACGTAAAAACCGAGGATCAGATTATCAACCTTCTGCGCGAGTTGCGCGACGAAGGTCGAGTGATGTTAGTTTCAACTCACAATCTCGGGTCGGTACCCGAGTTTTGCGATCGGACCGTTTTGGTCAAAGGCACGGTGCTCGACTACGGACTGACCGAAACCACGTTCACACCGGAAAACCTGAAGAAGGCATTTGGTGGCGTACTGCGCCACTTCACCTTGGGTGGCGCAGACCTTCACGATGATGGGGATACAAGAACCGTCACCATCTTGACCGACGACGAGCGTCCGTTTGTGCAATACGGCGAAAAGACAAAGACCAAGGAAGCCGAGGAATGATCGCGCTTCTGCTCGAACCCTTCGCCTACAACTACATGACCAATGCGATGTGGGTTTCGGCATTGGTCGGCGGGGTTTGTGCATTTCTATCATCCTATCTGATGCTAAAGGGCTGGTCGCTGATCGGTGACGCGCTTTCGCATTCAGTGGTCCCGGGTGTGGCAGGGGCCTATTTGCTAGGTCTGCCATTCGCTTTGGGTGCATTCTTTGCAGGTGGTCTCGCGGCTGGTGCGATGCTGTTTTTGTCCGAGAGGGCAGGGCTGAAGATCGATGTGATCATCGGGCTGATTTTCACTAGTTTCTTCGGGCTTGGGCTGTTCATGGTTTCGGTCAATCCGATGGCGGTCAGTATCCAGACGATCACTATGGGCAATATTCTCGCGATCTCGCCCGAGGACACGTTGCAATTGGCGATCATCGGATTTGTGTCCTTGGCAGTGTTGGTGGCCAAGTGGAAAGACTTGATGGTGACGTTCTTTGACGAAAACCATGCGCGCAGCATAGGGTTGAGGCCAGAGGTTCTGAAGGTGGTGTTTTTCGCACTTCTATCAGCGTCAGTTGTTGCCGCCATGCAAACCGTCGGTGCGTTCCTAGTTATAGCTATGGTCGTGACACCCGGTGCGACGGCGTATCTGTTGTGTGACAGGTTCCCTAGATTGATTGTGACGTCGATCCTGATCGGAACGGTCACCAGTTTTCTTGGGGCCTATGCCAGTTATTTCCTCGATGGGGCGACCGGTGGGATCATCGTAGTTCTGCAAACGTTGATCTTTCTGACTGCGTTTCTGTTTGCCCCTAAACACGGTTTGTTCGCATCCAAACGCAAAGCGGCTAAGGCGTTAGAGGCTGAAGTATGATCGACACGTTGTTGATGCCGTTCCAATTCGCCTTCATGCAGAACGCGTTTCTGATTGGAATTATCGTTTCGATTCCTGCCGCACTGCTGTCAGGGTTTCTAGTGCTTAAAGGCTGGGCGCTGATGGGAGACGCTGTTAGCCACGCGGTACTGCCCGGTATCGTTCTGGCCTATATTGTCGGCTTTCCCTATCTGATCGGTGCGTTTGCAGCGGGTATGTTTTGCGCCGTTGCGACGGGGTACATCGCCGCAAATAGTCGCGTAAAGCAGGACACGGTGATGGGTGTGATCTTCTCGGGCATGTTTGGCATTGGGATCGTGATGTTCGTGTCGGTTGAGACTGACGTGCACCTTGATCACGTGCTGTTCGGGAATATGCTGGGTGTCGGTTCGGTTGATTTCTGGACCGCGACGGTTGTTGCTGTTCTCGTCGGGTTGGCTATCACATTAAAACGGCACGACCTACTGTTACACGCTTTCGATCCTGCCCAAGCGCAGGCCTCTGGTTTAAGGGTGAACTGGCTGCACTATGGTTTGCTGGGGGCGTTATCGTTGACTGTTGTGGCTCTGCTGTCCTCGGTCGGTTTGATCCTAGCCATTGGCTTACTGATCGCACCCGGTGCAATTGCCTTTCTCATCACGCGTCGGTTTGGCGCCATGTTGCTGGCCTCGGTCATTATCTGTGAGATCGCGATGATGGGCGGAACCTATCTCAGCTTCTTTCTCGACTCGGCACCAGCCCCAACGATTGTGTTGGTTCTGACAGCCATGTTCATCGTCGCCTTTGTGCGAAAGCTGATACTGAACCGCCGCATGTCTCAAATGGAGGCGTAAGGTTTAAGTTTTCGCTGGAAAACCCTTGCCCGCCGCCATATCACAGCTTGAAACCAGCAGGGATGGATGGCGCGATGTCCGATGATCTTTTCAACAGCTTCATGAACGGCCCCGATGAAAAGGGCCGGTTTGGCAAATTCGGTGGTCGGTTTGTGTCCGAAACCCTGATGCCGCTTATCCTTGATCTTGAGGCCGAGTACGAAAAAGCCAAAACGGATGATGCCTTTTGGGCTGAGATGAATGATCTCTGGACGCACTACGTTGGTCGTCCGTCGCCACTCTATTTTGCCGAACGTATGACCGAGACTTTGGGTGGCGCGAAGATCTACCTGAAACGGGACGAGCTGAACCACACGGGCGCACACAAGATCAACAACGTGCTCGGGCAGATCATTCTGGCGCGTCGTATGGGCAAAACCCGTATCATCGCTGAAACCGGCGCTGGCCAGCACGGTGTTGCGACGGCGACTGTCTGCGCCAAGTTTGGTCTGAAATGTGTGGTCTACATGGGTGCCCATGATGTGCAGCGTCAGGCTCCGAACGTTTTCCGCATGCGCCTGTTGGGGGCCGAGGTTGTGCCCGTGACGTCTGGTCGTGGTACATTGAAAGACGCGATGAACGACGCGTTACGCGATTGGGTGACCAATGTGCGCGACACGTTCTATTGCATCGGCACAGTCGCCGGACCGCACCCCTATCCAGCGATGGTGCGTGATTTCCAGTCGATCATCGGTAAGGAAGTTCGTCAGCAATTGCCCGAGTATGAAGGCGAAGGCGCTTTGCCTGACACCGTGATCGCCGCCATCGGTGGCGGTTCGAATGCGATGGGACTGTTCTACCCGTTCCTTGACGACAAGTCGGTAAACATCATCGGTGTCGAAGCCGGTGGCAAAGGCGTGAATGCAAAGATGGAGCATTGTGCCTCGCTGACGGGTGGTCGCCCTGGTGTGCTGCATGGCAACCGAACCTATCTGCTGCAAGACGATGATGGCCAGATCCTTGAGGGCTACTCGATTTCGGCGGGTCTCGACTATCCGGGTATTGGGCCCGAGCATAGCTGGCTGAACGATACGGGCCGTGCGCAGTATGTCTCGATCACGGACAAAGAAGCACTTGATGCGTTCCAATTCTCATGCTCGCAAGAGGGCATCATTCCGGCTTTGGAACCCTGTCACGCACTGGCGCATGTGATGAAGCTGGCGCCAACGCTGCCAAAGGATCACGTGTTGGTCATGAACATGTGCGGACGTGGTGACAAAGATGTTCAGACCGTCGCCCGCTATCTGGGATTCGATATGAGCGACACCGAAGGACGCCCAGCCGAGTAAGCACAAACACAATTATTTAGTTTGGACCCGTCAGAGAAATCTGGCGGGTCGTTTCGTTTGGGTCGCCTGTTTCCCCTTAAAATAAGCGAGATATGCGAAGTTTGGCTGCGTTAAACCAAAGTTTATGACGGTTTTACAATGGTTTATGCGAACCCAAATAAACCAAATCCCAATATCCTTTGCCGTCGATTGCGCGGCAAATCAGGGCATCGAACACTTCAAACCCTATCGAGGCCCATTATGAGAAACACGACTTTATCAACTACTGCCCTAGTGATGTTCACCGGTACCAGCGCATTTGCATTGGACAATTTGGAAACCCCTACGATCGTCGCTGAGTTTTCGACCGCACAAAGAATTGAGATCAGCCGAGGTCTTTTCCGCACCCGCGTTGAAGTGGTGATCGACGGTAAGGTTATCGAGTTGGTCTACAACAACACCTCGTTTGAAGAGGTGTCGCGTGAAGAAACGCCGCTTAGCGAGGAAGAAATCGCTGAGCTGGAAGAAGAAGGCATTGAGATAGAAATCGAAGATGAGGATGAGGATGAAGACTTAGAGGATGAGTCCGAAGACGAGGATGATGCAGATCATGACGAACTCGATGAGGAAGAAGAGGACGACGACCTAGAAGACGACGAGGACGAGGAAGATCACGATTCTGAGGGCGATGATGATCTCGACGAAGACGAAGACGAAGACCACGATGCAGAAGACGATGACGATCTCGAAGAGGACGATGACGACGACGGTGATGAAGAAGGCGAAGATGATGACGACGATGACGGAGACGACGACTAACAGCGCCGTTTCCTCGATGGAATTTATCGAGTAGCTTAAGTATGTGAAACGCTGCCCCAATCCCTCGGGGCAGCGGTTTTCCGTTCAGTGAGATGATATGAGCAAACGCCAAACCCTGACAGCGCTGACCTTTGCCGCCGCTTTAGCGGCCACTCCAGTTGCGGCAGATGAGTTCTCGGATCGGGTTGTGAATTGGCTCGAAGAGCAGGGTTTCACACATTTTGAGATTAAGCGCACGTGGCTCGGGCGGATAAAGATTGAGGCATATGCAAACGGGATCGAACGGGAGATCATTCTAAACGGTCGAACGGGCGAAATCTTGCGCGACTATTGGGAAGTTGAGCATGATGACGAAGGCAACGTGAGCGTCCGCCTAATTCCTGCTCCTGCGGACATTGGCAACTCTCGCGGCGTTATGCCGGTTCAGGTGGTCGAGGACGAAAACGAAGGCGAGTTCGATCACGATGACGACGAGTCTGAAGACGACGCGCCCGAAGACTCACAAAATGGCGATCAGAATGACACCGACCAAGATGAAGACGAAGAGGACAGTGAGGACGAAGACGACGAGGAAGAGGACGAAGATGATGACGACGATGATGATGATGATGCCGAGGATGACGAGTGATGCGCCAGACCATTTTTTTCGCCGTGATCGTAATCGTCCAGTTCTTCTGTGCGCTATTCTTTGTCTCTGACATCCTTCTGACCGTTCTTAACATCCGAGCGACCCCCATCGCTTGGCACATACGCGAATTGCTTGAAATCGGCGCGTCGATCGGTCTGATCCTAGGTGTGATCGTCGGCGGGGTTGCGTTAAGCCGTACCTTGCAAAAATCACGGGAAAGCGAAGAGAAGCTTCGTTTGGTTTCGGCTGCGTTCATGGATGTTGTTGATGAGAAGTTCGGTGAATGGTCCCTGACCGCCGCCGAAAAGGATGTGGCATTGTTCTTGCTAAAAGGTATGTCCACGCAAGAGATCTCGGATCTTCGCCAAACTTCAGAAGGCACGGTCAAAGCCCAAACCAACGCAATCTACCGCAAGGCCGAAGTGACAGGCCGTCCGCAATTGCTAAGCCTATTCATTGATGATCTGATGGATGACGTGAGCTTGCCTGCTAAATCTGAGGCTATGACTTACGCGGCGAAATAGGATTTGGTACGGGCGGCCGGACTCGAACCGGCACGGCCTATACGGCCTGGAGATTTTAAGTCTCCTGTGTCTACCATTCCACCACGCCCGCAACCTTCAAGCACCGATTTGCGCCGCGTAAGTGCAGGTTAGATGCCGCATGCGACTGCAATTTGCAATGGCGGTTTTAGAGGCTTTTTCGCATTAGCAAGACATCGCGAAGAATGGACTCGCTCATCCGGTGTTCGACGTGGGTTGAAATGATCTCAAGGCCACAATCGGTAAAGACTTGCGCAAGGGCGTCGCGTTTAGGAAGGTAGCTGTTAAAGGCAATGGCCGCGACGCCACCAGCTTTTAGTGATGCGACCCATGCGGGGGCAGCGGCCCTAAGCGTTTCCAGCGGACTGCGGGTGTTTTTGCCGCCAAGATGCTGGATACCGTAAGGAATGTCGGTCGCCAGAATATCAAACTTGCGGTTTTGCAGCAGGGTGCGAATGTCAGCCGTGTCACCCGTTACAACGCGCATCGAAGCATCCTCAGCCGAGAAATCAAGGAACTTGCCAATACCGTGCTTGTTGTTTTTGTGAACCCAGCCTTGGTCAAGCTTGTGCTTGGTTCGATGCAGCTTGGTCCATTTCTTCAGTCCACGCTGGATGTCGATCATCGCTTGGGGGTCTTGCTCGATGCCTGCAGTCTTTAACCCGTAGCGCATACCCCAGAGCAACGTTGTGGCGCGTCCACACATCGGATCGACCAAAGTTTGTGCCAAGGGATGCTCGGCAAGGCAAAGGTTGATCAGAAGTTGGGTCAGGGTCTCATTTGTCTTGCCGCGATATTTTTCGCCCCAGATGAAGTCTGGATGTAGCGCAAAATCTGCGGTTTGGTTGATCGGGGTAAGACGATCATCCGTGAGTTCGAAAACACCTTGTACGAAGCTGAGACGCAATAGGGTCGTCAGATGGATCTCTTTGGCGTCAAGTATCAGGAAGCGCATATCGCCATAAGAGCGGGTTTCGATTTCAGCGGTTGGCAGATGGGCAGCCAATTCTGCACAAGCGACCTCTTGCGCTTGTGCGAAATAGGCAGCGTCGGCGCGAGGTGAGATCAAAAGAGCGTAACGGGGCATCAGCGGAACTTATCGGCGAGTTTCTGCAGCGGAGAACGCGCATCCTCGGTTGGTTTTGCGGGCTCTGGTTTTACGGTCTTGGCTGCGGGTTTTGTTGTTGAGGATCGCGGTGGGTTCACACGCAACGCGACCGCATTCATGAACTTACCCGCGTCTCCATCGGCCAAATTCGCGGCACCATCACAAATGCCGCGCAGCAGGTCATCCAACCAATTCTGATCGGCCTTGGCAAAGTCGCTGAGCACATAACCAGACACGCGGTTTTTGTCGCCGGGGTGACCGATGCCAAGCCGGATACGATCGTAGTCCGCACCAATATGCTGGTGGATGGATCGCAGACCGTTGTGACCTGCATGACCGCCGCCTGTCTTGGCGCGGGCTTTTCCGGGCGCGAGGTCAAGTTCGTCGTGGAATACCACCACGTCTTCAGGGGTGAGTTTGTAGAACCGCATCGCTTCACCGACGGATTGACCAGAGAGGTTCATGAACGTTTGAGGTTTGAGCATTATGACTTTGTCGCTGCCCAAGCGCCCTTCGGTTATCTGTGCCTGAAACTTGGATTTCCACGGCCCAAAGCCTTGATCGTCTGCAATGCGATCAAGCGCCATAAATCCGATGTTATGTCGGTTTGCTGCGTATTTCTGGCCGGGGTTTCCCAAGCCAACAAAGAGTTTCATGCCGCGCGACACCTTTTGACCAATGCGTTGGCGGTTGTATAGCGACCCTAAGGCGGGCGATCCAGTGAAAGGCGTCTAGTCGCCTAAACTGTGGGTTAAACGGCCTTGAACAGCGAGTTGGCGATCATGTCCGCAGAAGCTGGGCTGAGGGCGACGGGCGTGTCGTGCAGCATCGCTAACCGCGTGAGGGCTTGCATGTCGACGTCACCGCTATGGGCTTGGGTGGGATCTGCAAAGAATATCACGGCGTCGAGTTCGCCTGTTGCCACCAAAGCGCCAAGCTGTTGGTCACCACCACGAGAGCCGCGTTGCAGGCGGTGAACGTTGAGGGCGGGGGCGGCCTCTTTGATCATGCGACCTGTGCCGCCTGTGCAGACCAATCGATGGTCCTTTAGTTGATCGGCGTATCGCATAACCCACGCCCGTAGGTGGGCTTTGCGGGTGTCATGCGCGGCGAGGGCAAGGCGCAATGGTCCGGTTGAGTTTCGCTTGGCGGCTGAGGTCAGATCTAGAATGGCGCGGATCTGTTCGGCGAACCCTGAGCCTTTGGCTGGGAAGACCTCGGCAAAGGCAGCTGTACCTACGGTGAAACCTGCGGCGCCTGCCGTGGCACACGCGTTGACGCGTTCGTCAGAGTCGATGCTGCCTGCCATGATGACCGGCTTTTCGACGGCTTTGCAGACTTGGGTCATCAGGTCCGGCACGTCTCCGTCAAAGCGATAGGCCAGTAGATCCAGCCCGTGGACATGTTCAAGTTCCGCCAGTCGTTTTGCCGAATCCACAATTGTGTCAACGGGACCCTTAAGAACGCTTGGGTGATCAACGATCTGTCCAGGGAAGGGATAATAACGGATTGGGTGGCGTCGCGTGACTTCGGTGACTTGCGCCGCGCGGGTTCCACCAAGAAGGCAATCGACATCCAGATCAACGGCCGACCGTGCCGAGGCCAATTCGCTGGTTTCGTCTAAGCTTACAACCTCTAGATACGAACGCCCGCCCACGGAGCGGATTTCATCAGCCACGGCTTTTAGTTCGGCAAATGGAAGGCCTACGTCTTTGAAACCGATGTGCCTAACACCACCCTCTAGTGCCTCTTCCACGCGTTCACGCGCGTCCGAGATTGTGCGATCGTTCGAAGTGAGCATCAGGATAAAGTCAAAGGCCATTAAACATCTTTCATTGGTGTTCACCTGAGCTTAGTCGCGTCTTCACTCGTCGGGAAAGAAAAAACGCGGCCCCGAATGGAAGCCGCGTTTAATAATGTTTAGCAATTGGGGGAAGATTACTCTTCGTCGCCTACTGTTGGTACTTCAACATCTGCTTCTTCAACTGCTTCGCCTTCATCTTCGTCGTCCGAAGACTTCAGACCCGAAGGCGCCTGAAGGTTCGCGATAACGAAATCACGATCGATTGTTGGCTTAGCGCCAGAAGGCAGATTGATAGACGAGATTGTGATCGTGTCGCCGATGTCTGATTCACCAAGGTCAACGACCAGCTTCTCAGGGATATCGCCAGCAGTCACAACCAGCTCAACCTCAGGACGGACGATCGTAAGAACGCCACCTTTTTTGATGCCAGGTGCTGTTTCTTCGTTCTCGAACTCAACCGGAATGAAGAGGTTAATTTTCGTAGTACGACGCAAACGCATCAGGTCGAAGTGTGTTGGAAGGTCTTTCACAACATCGCGCTGAACGTCGCGGCAGATAACGCGCACGTCTTCTTGGCCTTCAACTTTGAGGTTGAAGAGTGTCGACTTAAAGCGCCCAGCTTTCAGCAGCTTGAAAAGCTTGTTGAAAGGGATCTGAATCGCAAGAGGGTCAGTGTCGCCACCAAAGACGACGCCAGGAACCATTTCAGCACGGCGTGCTGCGCGAGCGGCGCCCTTGCCTGTCCCCGCACGTTCCTCGGCGTGTAGATCAGGAATTGATCCAGCCATAATAATTCTCCATAGGTTAGGGCGGGCATCCTCCAAGGCTGTATACCCGCGTGAAGCTGCGCATATAGACGGCTTCGATTTGCTTGAAAAGTGGGTAAGGGGGGATTTAAGTGCCTGATCAACGGAATAAGGGAAGAATTTAGATGAATATGCGTGATTTGCGGGTTTCGATCCCCACAACGCTGGCATTCATTGTGCAAGGCATTTGCTGGGGTAGCTTTGCGGCTCTGATCCCTGTGCTGAAATCTAACATCTCGGCCAGTGATTCTCAGTTTGGTTTGGCACTGTTGTTGGCGACCATCGGGGCAGTCGCAGCCATGTGGACTGCACCCGCGTTTGAGAAGATCATGGGACGTTCGTCTGTAGCCGTTTTGTCCGCCGCGCTGGGGGTGTCTTTTCTGCTTCCTGGTGCCGCAGGATCATTGGGGTTCTTCATTTTCGCCATGTTTTTGGCGTCCGTTGCCTCTGGTGCTTTAGACGTTCTGATGAACGCGCGCGTGTCCACGATGGAGGCCGCGTTGAAGCGTTCGATGATGAATTATCATCATGCAATGTTCTCGGTTGCTTATGCGATTTCGGCGTTTCTGACAGGCCTAGCACGGTCGGTAGAAATGACCCCAATGCAGATTTTTACCTGCGTGTTCGTCGCCACATTGGCGTGCGCGATCTTTGTTCTAAAGCCAACTCCGACCGCCCAACCCGCGGAAGGTTCAGAACCTTCCAATGCCCATCTTGGGCTTGGAGTATTCATCAGCGGTGCCATCATGTTGATCGCCTTTATGGCCGAGCAATCGACCGAAGGCTGGTCGGCGCTACACCTTGAGCGTACGCTTGGGGCTGGGGCCGTTGGCGGGGCGTTGGGGCCTACGCTTTTGGGCGGAACAATGGCGCTGGGACGGTTTGCCGGGCAAATCCTGACGCGCTTTTTCTCGGATATTTGGATCACGTCCGTCGCTGCTTTGGTGTCCGCAATCGGGGCGTTCATAGCAGCCATGGCTGGTACGGTTGTTGTGGCGTATCTGGGATTTGTTGTGTTGGGGCTTGGGGCGTCGGTCATTGCCCCCATGTGCTTTGTTATTGTCGGTCGCATGGTGTCCGAGGAAAAAAGAACCCAAGCCATCGCCCAAACAGCGGCGTTTGGTTATTTCGGGTTTTTCATCGGGCCACCTGCGATGGGTTTCCTGTCTGAATGGTTCGGCCTGTCCACATCGTTTGCGTTTATTGGCTTTACGTTGTTACTAATCCCTTTGCTCGGCCTTTTGCTCTTGAGACGCATGAATTGATCGCAAGCTGATTAGGACCAGCGGGTCGAGAAATCGTCCTGCATCATCAGGATATCCCGAGAAACTTCGTCGATAGAACATCTGCCGCAAAGCGCCATCGAGGTGTCGAGCTCCTTTTGAAGGATATCCAGCGCCTTGGTTACGCCAGCCTGTCCCATCGCCCCGAGCCCATAAATATAGCTGCGCCCGATAAAGGTGCCCTTAGCCCCAAGTGCCAATGCTTTCAGAATATCTTGGCCGGTGCGGATGCCGCTGTCCATGTAGACATCGACCTTGTCGCCTACGGCCTCGACGATCGGTTCCAGCGCGCGGATCGAACTTAGCGCACCGTCCAACTGACGACCGCCGTGGTTTGAAACGATGATCGCATCAGCCCCGGCGTTCACCGCCTTTTTCGCGTCTTCTGGGTCCATGATTCCTTTCAGAATTACTGGCCCGTCCCACATATTGCGCAACTCTTTGACCCGGTCCCAATCGAGCGCTTGGTCGAACTTTTCGTTCGTCCAGACAGCTAGGTTGGTCGGATCTGACACACCTTCGACTTGACCGACGATGTTGCCAAACGTCCTGCTTTTTGCGCCCAGCATTCCGAGACCCCATCGCCATTTTGTTGAGAGATTGGCGATGGTTTTCAATGTGGGTTTCGGAGGCGTTGAGAGGCCGTTTTTGATGTCTTTATGGCGTTGGCCAAGCACTTGAAGGTCAAGCGTAATAATAATCGCCGAGCAGTTTGCGTCTTTGGCGCGTGCCATGAGGCGACGCATGAAATCGTCATCGTTGAGAGTGTAAACTTGGAACCAGAACGGAGCATTTGTTGCGTCTGCGACTTGCTCAATCGAGTTCACTGACATTGTTGAAAGCGTATACGGCACGCCAAAATCACGCGCTGCAAGGGCAGCTTTGATTTCACCGTCTGCGTGCTGCATGCCCGTTAGACCGACCGGCGCAAGGGCAACTGGCATCGAAGCCGACTGCGTCAGCATTTGGGTGCTTGTGCTTCGGTTGGTCATGTCCACGGCAATTTTCTGGCGGAACTTGATCTCGTCGAAATCCGATGTGTTGTCGCGAAATGTTTTCTCGGTATAACTGCCTGATTCAGCGTAATCATAGAACATTTTTGGAACACGACGGCGATACAGTTGTTTCAAGTCGTCAATGTTTGTAATCGCAGTCATAGCAATGCCTTCGTGAATTGGTTATGTTTACTTACCAATTTGCAAATCGTTCCGCAATAACCAAGTTTCCACCGGCAAAAAGGATTCTTAGGTGACCCGCAAAATTGACTCAAAAGACGCTTGTCATTCCCTGCCGGTTGAAGATAAACCCGTCGGCGGAGACGTGGCCGAGTGGTCGAAGGCGCTCCCCTGCTAAGGGAGTAGGCCCGGAAGGGTCTCGAGGGTTCGAATCCCTTCGTCTCCGCCATT
>ERZ1047985.2182-NODE-2182-length-12528-cov-114.154895_pt1 | contig 12528 bp, 11 predicted proteins | sample MGYA00383097_ERZ1047985 | MGnify/ENA primary metagenome ERZ1047985 (study PRJEB29581, sample SAMEA5548367) | metagenome | biome: marine; feature: coastal; material: water | depth 50 m | study: Short-term variability in the microbial, nano- and picoplankton...
TCTTTAAATGAAATATTCATTTTGTTCATCATATCAACTTCCAATGATTTTTCTAATTCTTTCACAAATCGGACAGATGAATCAATAGAACATCCTGAAACATTGTTAAACCCTTCGTCTACAGCTAATACTAGAAATTGCTTGTATTTAAAAGTAAAAGATCCTTTTAAATTAGATCCGTGTTTGGTCCATTGATCTATAAAATCAATAGCTTTTTCTGTGATGAAATTAATTTCTTGGTCAGAAAACTCTCTTTCTGATTGGTATACCCAAACGCGAGAATTACTAGGTAAATATTCAAACTTTACATACATACTAATTATCGTAAATTAAATTTTTGCTGCAATGCATTAAGCTTTTCAGCATCAGACATTCCTTTCTTAGGAATAGACATTCTTTCTTTAATTGCTTTTAATACCTTTTTAGTATACAATGGGAAATCTGCATTTTGAATCCATGCATTATAACCAGGGTTTTCTTTAAAAACATCTTCAACAATTCTACCTTTATATTTTCCGAAAGAGAAAATTTCTTCTTCCTTATCATTAAACAAGATAAAACCTGCAAAATCTGCTCTTTTAGAATGAGTTGAATAGGCACTCAAAGCTTCTACTGAATTTTCAATATCGTCATATCTATCTAATTGAGCTTTTAAAATTTCATAAGTTGCATTGGTGTCTGCCTCGGCAGAGTGTGCATCTTCCAATATTTTATCACAATAAAATTTATATCCAGCACTAAGTGTTCTTTGTTCTTTTTTATGAAATATTACCTGAACATCAATTGCTCTTTTATTGTCCATGTCAAAATCTACACCAACTCTCAAAAACTCTTCTGCCAACAATGGTATATCAAAACGATTGGAATTAAATCCTGCAAGGTCTGAATCAGAAATCATAGCATTTACCGTTTCTGCTAATTCTTTAAAAGTGGGTTCTGTAACAACTTTTTCGTTGGTTATACCATGAATAGCACTAACCTCTACAGGGATTTCTATTTCTGGATTTACGAGCCAAGTTTTACTTTCTTTATTTCCGTTAGGAAATATTTTTAGTAAAGAAATTTCAACTATTCTGTCTTTGCTAATATTAATACCTGTTGTTTCTAAATCAAAAAAAACAATGGGCTTAGACAACTTTAAATCCATAAATATAATAGGTTATTTTTGTAGTATTAAAAATACAGATTTTATATACATTTTTGATAAAAAATTAAGTCTTTTTATAAACAAAAAAAGACTTTAATATGATTTTTTCAAAAAACACCAACTTGTTATATGGCTAAAAAAGGAAAAGAAAAAAATACTGTTAACAAGGCTAAACATACAAAGTTGATGAACAGAAAAAATAATAAGATAAAAACAAAGAAAAATTTAAACAAACAACGTCTAAAGGCTATTATTAAAAAAGCTAACGAAATAAAATAAACATAAAAAAGCTCGAGGATTTCTCGAGCTTTTTTTTTAAAATTTAACTGTCTATAGAACCTAAAACTCGCTTCATAAATGAGTTTAAAGCTTCTTTTTGAGGTGTGCCTTTCTTTACCATTTCACTTACCTCAATAGCACCATACATATTAGAAATAAGTTCACCAATGACATCTAGCTCCTCATCTTTTAAAGATGAAACCTCTGTTAAAGATTCTAAAGTTTCAATAGTTTCAATAACATAATCTTGATCGTTTTCTTCAATAAAAGTTGCTAGATGTTTAATAATTGGTAGTTTCATTCAACGTAAAGTTTAATTCCCTAAAAATTCTTTTAATACTTCAAACTTATTAGTTTGAATTTGACCAGTAAAGCTTCCATTTTCAAAAGTGGCAAAAGTTGGCAAATTGTCAACTGTAGCAAGTTTTCTACTCTCTGGGAATTTTTCTGCATCAACAATTATGAAAATAGTTCCTTCATTTTCTGAAGCTAACTTTTTGAATTTTGGCTTCATAATACGACAGTTTCCACACCATGTTGCAGAGTATTGAACTACTACTTTTGAATTATCTGAAATAATTTGTGCTAAATTGTCTTGGTTTAATTCTTGAATCATTATCAATTGTTTAAAAGTTAAGGTCTAAACTTGAGTCTTTAGTCAACAAAATATTAGTGAGATGATAAATACTCAGCTGTTCCCTTGGCATTAGGTGCCATGGCATCTTTACCTTCTTCCCAATTCGCAGGACAAACCTCACCGTGAGATTGAACGTGAGCATAAGCATCAATTAATCGTAAAAATTCATTTACATTTCGTCCTACTGGCATGTGATTAATACCTTCATGAAATACAGTTCCTTCCTCATCTATTAAATAGGTTGCTCTATAAGTTACATTATCTCCCTCTACTTGAACAGTATCTGTAGCATCATCATAAACTTCATTTGTGATGTCTAAGATTCCTAAAATACTTGATAAATTTCTGTTGCTGTCTGCCAAAATTGGGTAAGTAACCCCTTCTATACCACCGTTATCTTTGGAAGTGCTTAGCCAAGCAAAGTGAACTTCAGGAGTATCACAAGAAGCACCAATTACAACTGTGTTTCTTTTTTCAAACTCTCCAAGAGCAGCTTGAAAAGCATGTAATTCAGTTGGACAAACAAAAGTGAAATCTTTTGGATACCAGAACAACAAAACTTTTTTCTTATTTTTTACTGCCTCTTCCAAAACATTTAATTTGAACGTATCTCCCATTTCGTTCATTGCATCTACATTTAAATTTGGGAATTTTTTTCCTACAGCTGTAGCCATTTTTTTAGATATTTAAATTAATATGACACAAAGATACTTTTACATCAGGGTTAAAAAAACAGAAACCAATGCAAATTTTTTATGTTTGCATCAACTTTAACTATGGTGAAGCCGATTTTAAATAGATATATCTTATTTGCTAGCAAAAAGCTTCACATCGTTTTTTGAAACTTTATTTTCGCCTAAAATCAATAATCGTTCAACAACATTTCTTAATTCTCTGATATTTCCTGTCCATTCATAATCTTTTAGTAAATCTATTGCTTCAGGTAAAAATTCTTTTTGCGCAACCCCCTGATCTAATGCTATTTTTTTTGTGAAATAATTTATTAAAAGTGGAATGTCTTCTATCCGATCTTTTAATGCAGGAACTTTGATTAAAATAACAGCTAATCTGTGATATAAATCTTCTCTAAATCTTCCTTCTTTAATTTCTTTCTTTAGGTTTTTATTAGTAGCAGCTATGATCCTCACGTTTACTTTAATATCTCGATCACTCCCTACTCTTTGAATTTTATTTTCTTGTAATGCCCTTAATACTTTAGCTTGAGCTGATAAGCTCATATCACCAATTTCATCTAAAAAAATAGTTCCATTATTAGCTGCTTCAAATTTTCCAGCCCTATCTTTATTTGCACCAGTAAAACTTCCTTTTACATGACCAAAAAGCTCACTTTCAATTAGCTCAGACGGTATAGCTGCACAATTAACTTCGATTAAAGATGATTTTGAACGATCAGATTTTTCATGTAACCAATGCGCAACTAATTCTTTTCCAGTTCCATTTGGACCAGTAATTAAAACGCGAGCATTCGTAGCAGCTACTTTTTCAATCATTTTTTTTATATGAGTAATGGCATCACTTTCACCAATCATCTCATAATTTTTACTAACCTTCTTTTTTAATCGCTTGTTTTCAACAATTAGTACCTTTCTATCTAAAGCATTTCTAACTGTATTTAGCAATCTATTTAAATCTGGTGGTTTTGATATGTAATCAAAAGCTCCTAAACGCATGGTATTTACAGCAGTATCTAGATCTCCATGTCCAGAAATCATTACAAAAGGAATTTCAGGTTTTATTTTTTTTGCTTTTTCTAACACCTCTACTCCATCCATTTTAGGCATTTTTATATCGCACAAGACCAAGTCATAGTCGTTATCTTTAATTTTTTCAATACCATCTAAACCGTTTTCAGCCTCCTCTAGATCATAGGAATCACTCTCTTCAGAAATAATCTTTATTAAGACTCTTCTAATAGCTGCTTCGTCTTCAATAACTAAAATTTTACTCATGACACTACTTCATTTTATGATAATTACAATTGTTTGTAATATACATTTTACACAACAAACTTTTGTATTTAAACTGATTTAAACAAATTTAGTTCTTTTACAATAATTTGTAGTTTTTAAATATTAATCATTTCATTAAAAATTTTTATTAAAAATACTATGCATGCATAATTTTTATGAATTTACTATGCATGCATAGTAAATTTTTATATCTTTGACGATATGGACAAAAAAAAATCTATAGATCATCAATTAAGAGCTACTTGGCAAGCAGTTGCAAAACTTTATAATGAAAGAGCTGCAAAACATGACAGTACCATGGCTACTGCTTTTGTTCTTTTAAATATTGATTATGAAAGAGGAACACCTTCTACCGCTTTGGGCCCATTAATGGGGATGGAACCAACTAGTCTTTCGCGTATTTTAAAAACGATGGAAGATAAAGGAGCCATATCTAGAGAGAAAAATCCAAGTGATGGAAGAGGTGTTATCATAAAGCTAACTGATTTTGGGAAGGAAATGAGAGAAATATCTAAAGAATCAGTAATAAAATTTAATGATATTGTAAAACAACATGTCACCAAAGAAGAATTGGAGGCCTTTTTTAAAGTAACCTCAACTATAAACAAATTAATAACAGATAAGTTAATATACAAAGAAGATACCATTAACAAAGCTGTGTAAACAAATCAAAAATCAAATGACTAGAAGAATTAAAAAAGTAGCAATTGTAGGTTCCGGAATCATGGGAAGCGGTATTGCATGTCACTTTGCTAATATTGGTGTAGAAGTCTTATTATTAGACATCATACCAAGAGAACTTAATGATAAAGAAAAAGCAAAGGGGCTCTCATTAAAAGATAGTGTAGTTCGTAACAGATTAGTAAATGAAGCACTTAAGACTTCATTAAAATCAAAACCATCTCCTATTTATTCTCAAAAATTTGCTGATAGAATTGAAACAGGAAATATTGAAGACGATTTACACAAAATTAAAGATGTAGATTGGATTATGGAGGTAGTTGTGGAAAGACTTGATATTAAACAACAAGTTTTTGAAAAAATTGAAAAATACAGAACTCCAGGAACTTTAATTACATCGAATACATCAGGTATTCCAATAAAGTTCATGAATGAGGGAAGAAGTGAAGATTTTCAAAAACACTTCGCAGTAACCCACTTTTTTAACCCACCTAGATATTTAAAATTGTTTGAGGTAGTTCCTGGTCCAAAATGTATCCAAGAAGTTACCGACTTTTTAATGATGTATGGAGATAAGTTTTTAGGAAAAACATCTGTACTAGCAAAAGACACACCAGCCTTTATTGGAAACAGAATTGGAATCTTTGGAATTATGAGTTTATTTCATGTTGTCAAAGAAATGGGACTAACCATAGAGGAAGTTGATAAGTTAACAGGTCCTGTAATTGGGCGTCCAAAATCTGCTACCTTTAGAACTATTGATGTTGTAGGACTAGATACTTTAGTTCATACGGCTAATGGGGTTAAAGATAATTGCCCTAATGATGAAATGAGAGATCAGTTTGTGATTCCAGACTATGTAAATACCATGATGGAGAACAAATGGTTGGGAAGTAAAACCAAACAAGGGTTTTACAAAATGACTAAAAATGCCAATGGAAAGAGAGAAATTTTATCATTAGATTTAAATACACTAGAATATAGAGCAAAAAAATCTGCAAAATTTGAAACCTTAGAACTAACAAAATCCATAGACAATGTAGCGGATCGATTTAAAGTATTGGTAGCAGGAAAGGATAAAGCGGGTGAATTCTACAGAAAAAGTTTTGCCGCTATGTTTGCTTATGTTCAAAATAGAATTCCAGAAATTTCTGACGAACTGTACAGAATTGATGATGGTTTAAGAGCTGGTTTTGGATGGGAACATGGCCCTTTTCAAATTTGGGATGCCATAGGGGTAGCCAAAGGAGTTGAAATTATGAAAGCCGAGGGAAAAGAACCTGCTGGCTGGGTTACAGAAATGCTGTCTAATGGAGAAACTTCTTTTTATTCTGTAAAAGAAGGCGCCACTTTCTATTACGATATTCCTGCAAAATCACATGTTAAAAAACCTGGACAAGATTCATTCATCATCCTAGATAATATAAGAAAAACCAACGAAGTTTGGAAAAATTCTGGTGCTGTTATTGAAGATATTGGTGATGGAATTTTAAATTTAGAATTCCAATCTAAAATGAATACTATTGGTGCTGATGTTTTAACAGCTATCAATAAGGCAATCGATTTAGCAGAAACAAATTACCAAGGATTAGTTGTTGGAAATCAAGCAGCAAACTTTTCAGTTGGAGCCAACATAGGAATGATTTTTATGATGGCTGTTGAACAAGAATATGACGAATTAAATTATGCTATCAAATACTTTCAAGATACCATGATGCGTATGCGTTATTCTTCAATTCCTACAATTGCTGCTCCTCACGGAATGGCTCTAGGTGGTGGTTGTGAAATCTCGTTACACGCAGACAAAGTAGTTGCAGCAGCAGAAACTTACATGGGCTTAGTAGAGTTTGGTGTTGGTGTTATTCCTGGTGGTGGTGGTTCTAAAGAGATGGCTCTTAGAGCATCAGATTTATTCCAAAAAGGAGATGTTCAATTAAATGTTTTACAAGAACACTTCTTAACTATAGGAATGGCAAAAGTAGCTACCTCAGCATATGAAGCTTTTGATATAGGATTACTCCAAAAAGGAAAAGATGTTGTGGTTGTAAACAAAGAAAGACAAATTGCTCAAGCAAAACAACACGCTTTATTAATGGCAGAATCGGGCTATACTCAGCCAGCTGCTCGTAAGGATGTACTTGTATTAGGTAAACAAGCTTTGGGAATGTTTTTAGTAGGAACAGATTCTATGGAAGCAAGTCATTACATTTCAGAGCATGACAAGAAAATTGCAAATAAACTCGCCTATGTAATGGCTGGAGGAGATTTATCAGAACCTACAAAGGTCACTGAGCAGTATCTTTTAGATATTGAACGTGAAGCGTTTTTAAGTTTAACAACAGAACGAAAAACTTTAGAACGTATTCAACACATGTTAAAAACTGGTAAACCATTAAGAAACTAAAAAAATGAAAACAGCTTATATAGTAAAAGGATACAGAACAGCCGTAGGGAAAGCACCTAAAGGATTGTTTAGATTTAAAAGAACAGATGAATTGGCTGCTGAAACCATTCAGCACATGATGAAAGAGCTTCCAGAATTAGACGTTAAACGTATTGATGATGTCATTGTAGGAAATGCGATGCCTGAAGGGTCTCAAGGACTTAACATGGCACGTTTAATTTCTCTAATGGGATTAAATAGTGTAGATGTTCCAGGAGTAACCGTTAATAGATTTTGCTCGTCTGGTGTAGAAACAATTGCAATGGCTACAGCTAAAATACAAGCTGGAATGGCAGATTGTATTATTGCTGGTGGAGCAGAAAGTATGAGTGCAGTTCCAATGACTGGTTATAAACCTGAATTAAATTACAATACAGTAAAACAAGGTCATGAAGATTATTACTGGGGAATGGGGAATACCGCTGAAGCGGTTGCAAACCAATTTAAAGTTTCCAGACAAGACCAAGATGAATTTGCATATCATTCTCATATGAAAGCATTGAAAGCTCAAGCTGAAAATCGTTTTCAAGAACAAATTGCTCCAATTACTGTAGACCAAATCTTTTTAGATGCTAATGGTAAGAAAGCTACTAAGACCTATACCGTTACAAAAGACGAAGGACCTAGAGCAGGAACTAGTAAAGAAGCTTTAGCCAAATTACGTGCAGTATTTGCTGCTGGTGGTAGTGTAACAGCTGGGAATTCATCTCAAATGAGTGATGGTGCAGCTTTTGTTATGGTGATGAGTGAAGACATGGTTAAAGAATTAAACATAGAGCCTATAGCTAGAATGGTAAATTACGCTGCAGCTGGTGTTGAACCAAGAATTATGGGAATTGGTCCCGTAGCTGCAATTCCAAAAGCCCTTAAACAAGCAGGCTTAAAACAAAATGATATCGACCTAATAGAATTGAATGAAGCATTTGCTTCCCAATCATTGGCTGTGATTCGTGAATTAGATTTAAATAAAGAAATTATCAATGTAAATGGTGGTGCCATAGCCCTAGGCCACCCGTTAGGTTGTACAGGAGCAAAACTTTCTGTTCAACTATTTGATGAAATGAGAAAAAGAAATATGAAAAACAAATATGGAATGGTAACCATGTGCGTTGGAACAGGACAAGGTGCAGCAGGTATCTTTGAATTTTTAAATTAAAAAAATAAAAGTAAAAATATAATATGGAAACTTTAGAAAAAGATATTTTAAGAGGAGGACAATTTTTGGTCAAAGAATCTAAATGTGAGGACGTATTTACTCCTGAAGATTTTACAGAGGAACAAGTAATGATGAGAGATGCTGTTAGAGAATTTAACGATCGAGAAATTGTAGCTCACAGAGAACGTTTTGAAGCCAAAGATTACAAGCTAACAGAAGAGGTGATGAAAAAGGCAGGAGAACTTGGGTTTTTAGGTGTAGCTGTCCCTGAAGAATATGGAGGTTTAGGTATGGGATTTGTTTCTACAATGATTACATGTGAGTACATCTCTAGTGGAAATGGATCTTTAAGTACTGCATTTGGTGCTCATACAGGAATTGGAACTATGCCTATTACATTATATGGTACCGAAGAACAAAAACAAAAATATGTTCCAAAACTAGCCAGTGGAGAATGGATGGGTGCTTATTGTTTAACGGAACCTGGTGCAGGATCTGACGCCAACTCTGGTAAAACAACTGCTACCCTTTCTGATGACGGTAAATCTTATAAAATTAATGGCCAGAAAATGTGGATCTCTAATGCAGGATTCTGTAATTTGATGATTGTTTTCGCTAGAATTGAAGATGATAAAAACATAACTGGATTTATTTTAGAATACGATTCAACAGACTCAAATGGAATTGTGTTAGGCGAAGAAGAGCATAAATTAGGTATTAGAGCTAGTTCTACACGTCAGGTATTTTTTAATGATACCGTTGTTCCCATAGAAAATATGCTTTCCGTAAGAGGAGGAGGATTTAAGATAGCAGTAAACGCTTTAAATGTTGGAAGAATAAAATTAGCAGCTGCCTGTATAGATTCACAAAGAAGAATTACAGAAACGGCACTAAAATATGCCACCGAGAGAAAGCAATTTAAAACTTCAATATCAAATTTTGGAGCTATTAAATCAAAATTAGCCGAAATGGCTACCAATACCTACGCTGGTGAAGCTGCAAGTTATAGGGCTGCAAAAGACATAGAAGATAGAATTAATGCCAGATTAGCTAATGGAAATTCTCACAGTGAAGCAGAGTTAAAAGGTGTAGAAGAATATGCCATTGAATGTTCTATTTTAAAAGTAACCGTATCTGAGGATGTTCAAGCATGTGCCGATGAAGGTATTCAAATTTTTGGTGGAATGGGATTTTCTGAGGAAACTCCAATGGAAGCAGCATGGAGAGATGCAAGAATCTCTAGAATTTATGAAGGAACCAACGAAATAAATAGAATGCTTTCTGTAGGTATGCTTATTAAAAAAGCAATGAAAGGCCATGTAGATTTATTAGGACCAGCTACAGCTGTTGGAGAGGAATTGATGGGTATACCATCTTTTGATACTCCTGACTATTCAGTTCTTTTTGCAGAAGAAAAAGAAATGATTGCTAATTTGAAAAAAGTTTTCTTAATGGTGGCAGGATCTGCGATTCAAAAATTTGGACCTAATTTAGAAGAACATCAACAATTATTAATGGCAGCGGCTAATATTTTAAATGAAATATATATGTCTGAATCTACTTTATTAAGAGCTGAAAAAAATGCTAAAAGATTTGGAGAAGAAGCTCAAGACGTTCAAATAGCCATGGCAAAACTTTATTTATACAATGCTGTTGAAATAATCATTAAAAACGGAAAAGAAGGAATCATATCATTTGCTGAAGGTGATGAGCAACGCATGATGTTAATGGGGCTAAAACGTTTCACAAAATATACTAATTATCCTAACGTAGTAGCACTTAGAAATAAAATAGCAGAGAAATTGAATTCTGAAAACAAGTACTGTTTCTAACAATACTTATTTTTCATAAACAATTCTAGTATTTAGTTTTTTGTTTTTAAAAAGACCATCAAATTGATGGTCTTTTTTATATATTTTTAATAGAATTATCGAATTAATAATTCTAATTTTTTAACTCCATTCTCTCAGATCTATATAAAATATCTGTTTGCCCCCAGCCCGGTTTACTTCCCTTGTTGGTGCTTTTAAAAAACACAGTTGCCTCAAAAACCTCTGAATTGTCTTCAGGAGAAACTTCAACGATTTTAGCCCGATGAATATTTTTGGGACTTACAAAACCAGAAGTCATCAAAATATTTTTAGTTTGTGGTAAAAAATCTACATCACTTACAATACTAGAAAATAATTTCACCCCTCTTTCTTTCCCATATTGCCAAACTTGCTTAAAAGTTTTGTTTGTTTCATCTATCTCATATTCTACTGCCCTTGAGTAATTATTTTCGTTATTGTAGTTTCTAAAAGGCCCATTATCAAATACAATGATATTACCATTTGGCAATAACGAAGGTGCATGAGGTCCCCAAGGAAAATCAAAATCATCAGCACTTTTATGACCCGTTTGAATATCTTTGGAGTAGGGAACTCCTTCTGATGAAACGGCTGTCAATAAATAGGGTTTTGTTTCATATCCTTTACCCTTCCTACCAGATGCACCCCAGTTCTGTTTTGGAGACATAATCCACTTTAGCTTGTCATCCCATGATACTTTTAATAATCCTTGATTTCTTCCTGAGACAATTATGGTACTATCTCTGGAGTCAAACTCTAATGCATTCATATGAAGCCAATCTCCTCCTCTAAAGAAGTTTAAATCATCTCTGCTAACATCCAAGTGGTCTGCCAGATCCCATTTTTGAATAACTTTTGATTTTTTTCTATCAAAATGTATCATAAAATCACTATCAGATAAAATAGTTTTATTATCCTTTTCTATATATGCATCTCTGGTTCCTACGCAAAGTAATAAATCTCCATTTGGTAACTCTAATACATCGTGATGTATCCCATAATTGTTATCAATTAACGTTTTATCGATTTGCTTTCCCATCATATCAAATTCATAGATAGTTCTTCTTCCTGCTACTAATATATTTCCATTTCTGATTTTTTGAAATGGCCCTACCATAGCTCCGTGAAAACTTAAATCTAGATACCATCTAATATTTCCTAAATCATCAAAAATTATTGGAGCAGATCTAAATTTTCCAAAATTGGCAAAATGAATATCCATAGCATGCATCCCTGGTTCCATTTTATCTTTTTCTAACTTATTAACTCTAATTGAAGGGAAAAATGCAGGAATTTCTTCTGTTTGAATTTCAATAACGTCTACCTTTTGCCCACCTTCATAATCTAAGGTAACTTCTACCCTATTGAGTTTGTCTGGATAAAGACCAAGCACAGAAACCTCTACATCTGTACTAAGACTATCTAAAGATTGTTCAACTGGTATATCTCCAAGAACTTTTACACGAACACTGCAAGGCTTATCTGTCTTTATTTGTAACATTGCGGTTAAAGGAGATATTTTATTAGGATTTAAATCAGTTTTTATTGAGTATTCAAGTCCAGAACTACAGCTAGACAAAATAAATGATAGTGAAATAAATGCTAAAAGGGATTTACCAACCAAGGATGTTTTAGAATACATATAAGTAAAATTTAAACGTTTTTATCTTTTTATTGCGATACAATATACATTTATTTATTTCTAGTAGTCTTTATGATTTATATTATTTTATGAGATAAAATAGTAATCCAAAAAAAAAGGTTGTATTTCTACAACCTTCTCTAACTTTTTTTTATTTAGTTTAGGATAGTGCTCCCAAATATCTTTCTGCATCTAAAGCTGCCATGCATCCTGTACCTGCAGCAGTAACCGCTTGTCTATACTCCTTATCTTGAACATCGCCTGCAGCAAAAACTCCCGGAATATTTGTTTTGGTAGTTTTACCTTCAGTAATTAAATATCCTGTCTCATCCATATCTAAAACATCTTTGAACAAGTCGGTATTTGGCTTGTGCCCGATAGCAATAAATAATCCGGTTACCGATATCTCATGTTTTTTTCCAGTTACATTGTGCACAACTCTAACACCATCAACCACATTATCTCCAAGAACCTCATCTAATTCAGTATTGAATAAAACTTCAATATTCTCAGTTTTGTTAACTCTATGTTGCATTGCTTTAGATGCTCTCATGTAATCCTTTCGAACTAATACAGTAACCTTTCTACAAATATTTGCTAAATACGTAGCTTCTTCAGCTGCTGTATCTCCAGCCCCTACTACTATGACGTCTTGACCTTTGTAAAAAAATCCATCACAAGTTGCGCAAGCAGAAACACCAC